>WNGF01000437.1_pt1 | contig 79297 bp, 73 predicted proteins | sample 5400641 | NCBI WGS metagenome assembly WNGF01 (sample SAMN13153371, study PRJNA577476) | soil metagenome | isolation source: 80 cm soil or saprolite under grassland replicate 2 | place: USA:California | collected 2016-06-15 | reverse complement strand
CCCCCCCGGCGGCAGCACCACGTCCTCGGCGGCGGACAGGTCGGCCCCGGCGTCGCCGGGGTGCGCGTAGGCGGGCAGCGGCTGCTCGGGGTCGAGCCGATGCACGGCCACCTCGACCGGGTCGACCGGGTCCACGGCGCGGCCCTCCTTTCGGACCTCTCGGACCTCGAACGTGGAAAGGGCCCCGGACCACGCTTCCCCTCGCGGCCCGAGGCCCATCCTGTCCCCACCGGGAACCACGTCGCCGGACCGGCGGGGGGAAAATTACAACGGATGTGATTCTACACCAGTGTCGCAGGGGGATGGAAGCATAGCGCGGTGGGCTGGTGCTCGGTGGCGCCACGGCGCGAGCTCCGGCGCCGGGGGCCTCAGCCCGGCCGGCGCCCGCCGCGGGTCCGCAGGTAGTCGCTGACCACGTAGTCGCCGAGCCGGTCCGTGGCGGGCGCGAACACCCGGCCGTGGTTGAGGCGGGCGAGCGTCTGCACGAAGCGGATCAGGCGCGGCTCCTCGTCGAGCATGAACACGTTGATGATCGCGCCCCGCTTGGTGAGCCGCAGGACCTCGGCCAGGGTCAGCTCGAGCGTGCGGGGCAGCGGCGGCCACTCGAACCATGGCCGGCCGCCCGGCTCGATGTGCGCGGTCGGCTCGCCGTCGGTCACGACCAGCACGATCCGCTCGGCGTCGGGATGGCGGTCGAGGTGCCGGCCGGCCAGCACGAGCGCGTGCTGGAGGTTGGTGCCCTGCACCATGTCGGGCTCGAGCTCGGCCAGCTCGCCGGGACGCAGGTTCCTCGCCATCGCGGAGAAGCCGATGATCTGCAGGGCGTCCTGCGGGTAGCGGGTGGAGATCAGGCTGTTCAGGGCGAGCGCCGTGGCCTTGGCCGCGCCCCAGGCGTCGCGCAGCACCATCGAGTAGGACAGGTCGATCAGCAGGCAGACCGCGGCCGAGGCGCGCCGCTCGGTCTCGAGCACCTCGAAATCGCCGGCATCGAGGGCCAGGCGGGGGCCGGCGGGGGCCCCACCACCGGCGTCCACGGCCCCACCGGTGCCCACGGCCGGGCCGGCGGCCGAGGGGACCAGGTCCGGCCCTTGGCGCAGGACCGCGTTCTTGAGCGTGCCGACGATGTCGAGCGGCTGCTCGTCCCCGAACTGCCACTGGCGGGTGGCGCCGGTCGGCTCACCCGCGACGCCGGCGCCCTCGGTGTCGTGGTCGCCACGGTCCCTCGCCTCGAGCTGTCGGAAGATCCGCTGCAGCGCGGCGGCGCCGATACGGCGGATCGCCTTGGGCGTGAGCTTGAGGCGGCCGTGCTCGCGGGTGAAGAAGCCCTGCTCGGTCAGCTCGCGCTCCAGCGCCCGCAGGGCCTCGAGGTCCTCGACCGAGCGCTGGCCGAGGCTGCGGCGCAGCGCCTCGACGTCGACGTCGTCCAGGGAGGCGCCCGGGTAGTCCTGGGAGAGGCTCGCCTCCAGCGACTCGAGGTCGGCCAGCTCCTCGAGCGCGGTGGTGGCGTCGCCGAGCCCGAGCGGCTGCTCGCCGCCCATGGCCGCCCGGTCGCCCCAGCGCAGGTCCGGCCGGCGCTGTCGCAGCGACTGGCCGAGCCGGTCCAGCTCGTACTCGAGCCCCAGGTCCCCGAGGGCGGACTGGGCGAGGCTCGCCAGCTCGGCGCGCTGCTCCGGCGAGAGCGAGGCCATCAGCCGGCTGGCCGCGGCCGCCCGCCGCGCCAGCGAGTCGATCAGCTCCTCGATGTTGCGCGGGCTCTCCGGGAAGAAGTCCCCGTACCGGAGCATGAACTCGTCGAAGCGCTCCTGCGTGTCCTCGCCGCGCGCGTCCGCCTCCAGCAGCTCGTTCAGGTCGGCGAGCATGTCCCGCAGCCGCTGCACCTGCTCGGAGCCGGCGCCGGCGAGCGCGTCGCGCATGCCGCGGAACTGGGTGTCTAGCACTTCGCGGCGCAGCAGGTCGCGGATCCGCTCATAGGTGGCGGCGGCCTCCGGCGAGCGCCACGGGTAGTCGGCGAGCTGGCGCACCGCGCGGGCGGTGTCGTCGGGGAGCTGGTCCAGCTCGGCCTCTGCCAGGCGCGCGGCGTCGGACGGGTCCGGGAACAGCGCGCGCCGCTCCTGCTCGACCGCCTGGTCGAGCAGCTCGCGCACCTGCTCCAGGATGCCGCCGAGCCGCCCGCGCTCGCGCAGCTCCCGGCGGCGCTGCCTGGCGCTGCGCAGCAGGTCGCGGAGGCCGCGCATGCCCGGCATGCCCCGCCGCAGCAGCGACGAGAGCGCCTCGCCGGGCCGGTCGCCCTGCAGCACCCGCTCGCCGATGCGGTCCAGCGCCTCGCGCAGGTCGAACGGCGGCTCCAGCGGGTCCGGCCCGCCCCGCCACGGCCCATAGCGCGAGCGCGAGCTCACCTGCTGTACACCGCCCGGCCCGGCAGCTCCTCCTTGCCGAGCCTCTTGCCGAGGTGCAGGCCCTCCATGGCGAACTCGAGCGCCGCCGCGGCCAGGCCGGGCGTCTCGGTCTCGGCGTCGCCGACCCGCCTGAGGAGCTGGGCGAGCCCAGGCACCGGCCCGATGCGCTGCAGCAGCTCGGGCGCGGACACCAGCTCGCCGCTCTCCACCGTGTCGCCGTCGTCGAAGCGGCGCAGCAGGCCCGAGAGGTCCTGGCCCGCCAGGCGCGAGCGGAAGGTCTCGGCGACGGCGCGCCGCAGCAGGTGCTTGAGCAGGTCCAGCTCGCGGCCCTCCTCGAGCTCGTCGAACTCGACCTTGCCGAGCGAGGTGGGCACTGCGGCCGGCAGGTCGACCACGCGGACCACCGGCACGGCCTCGCCGGTGACCGCGGCACGGCGCACGGCCGAGGCGGCCGCGGTCTCGGCGGCGGCGATGGCGAAGCGGGCCGACACGCCGGAGCGCGCGTCGATCTGGGGCGCCTCGCGCACCGCCCGGGTGAAGCGGGCGATGATCTCGATGACGTGGTCGGGCACGACCGGCTCGCCCAGCGCGCCGCCGTGCCAGCGCAGCACCGCCTCCTGGCGGACCAGGCTGATCTCGTCGTCCAGGCGCAGCGGGTAGTGGGTGCGGATCTCGGCGCCGAAGCGGTCCTTGAGCGGGGTGATGATGCGGCCCCGGTTGGTGTAGTCCTCGGGGTTGGCGCTGGCCACCAGCAGCAGGTCCAGCGGCAGGCGGAGCTGGTAGCCGCGCACCTGGATGTCGCGCTCCTCGAGCACGTTGAGCAGCGAGACCTGGATGCGCTCCGCCAGGTCGGGCAGCTCGTTGACGCTGAAGATGCCGCGGTTGGTGCGCGGCACCAGGCCGTAGTGGACCGTCTCCGGGTCGCCGAGGGTGCGGCCCTCGGCCACCTTGATCGGGTCGACGTCGCCGATCAGGTCGCTGACGCTGGTATCCGGGGTGGCGAGCTTCTCGCCGTAGCGCTCGGAGCGGTGGCGCCAGACGATCTCCAGATCGTCGCCCTGCTCGGCACGGCGTCGCCGGCACGACACGCAGATGGGCGCGTAGGGGTGGTCGTTGACCTCGCAGCCCGCCACCGCCGGGGTCCACTCGTCGAGCAGGTGGACCAGCGAGCGGATCAGCCGCGTCTTGCCCTGGCCACGCTCGCCCAGCAGCACGATGTCGTGGCCGGCGAGCAGGGCGCGCTCCAGCTCGGGCACCACGGTCTCGTCGAAGCCGACGATGCCAGGGAAGCGCTCGTCGTCGACGGCGAGCTTGGCCAGCAGGTTGTCGCGGATCTCGTGCTTGATTTCCTTGTATTGGTGTCCAGAGGCGCGCAGCTCGTCCAGGGTCGCTGGAGCGGGCGCGGCTGGAGTCGTCATGGGCTTCTCCGCTGGTTGGTTCCCGACAGCACCACTACCCTACGACCGATTGCCTCGGAGCGCTTCGACCAGCAGCCGGGCGGCGAGCGCCAGCAGCACCAGGCCGATGACCGCCCAGACCGGCTGTCCGGTCATGAAACTGCCCCCGACCACGCCGATTCCCTGCAGGAACCACAACAGCCCGACCAGCGCGAGCACGGCCCCGACCACGGTCACCCAGGTTCTGCGCACCTCTCGGCTCCTTGTATCCGGGTATCCGGTCATCCGGGCTCGGGGGCCCGGCGCCAGGCGGCCCGCCCGAGCAGGGCGAAGCTCCCCAGGAAACGGTCGGCGAGGTCGTCCAGGCCGCGCTCGGCGAGCACCTCGGCGACCAGGCGGCGGTCCAGGCGGCGGTTGCACGCGTCCGGGTCGAGCGCGACGTCGGTGTGGATCGCCATCAGCTCACGGTTCAGCTCGTACGTGGCGCCATGGCTGACCAGCGCCTCCACCACCCAGGCGCCGAGCAGCCCGGCGACGCCGGCGGGGTCGGCGAGCGCCGCCTCCACATCGGGGTACGCGGCGAGCAGCCTGGCGGCGGTCACCGCGCCGATGCCGCGGACGCCCGGCAGGCAGTCGCTGGAGTCCCCGCGCAGCGCCGCGAACGCCGGGTACTGCTCGGGCCCCACGCCGTAGCGGGCGCGCAGCCAGCTCGGCGACACCTGCTCGAGGCGACCGCCGGCGACCATCAGCAGGACCCGCACGGTCGGCCGCACAAGCGCGAACGCGTCCTGGTCGCCGGTCGCCAGGACCGCGGCGACCACCCGCCTGGAGGCCAGCGCGGCGGCCGAGCCCAGCACGTCGTCGGCCTCCAGCCCGTCAGGGACGACCACGCAGAGCCCGAGCGCGCGGAGCAGCTCCGGCAGCTCGTCGAGCAGCTCGACCAGCTCGGCGGGCTTGGGAGGCCGGGCCGCTTTGTAGGCGGGGTGGCGGTCGCGGCGCAGGCTGTGGACGGGGTCGTCGAAACCGATCACGAAGGCGGTCGGCCGCACTTCCGCGGCGATCTTGGCGAGCACGGCCAGCACGCGCTCCAGCGCGGCGCCCGGCTCGCCGCCGAGGCCGCCGACCGCGTGGAAGGCCCGGTGCACGAGACCGTTGCCGTCGGCCGCCAGCAGCAGCGGAGCCGGCCGGCGGTGCCGCCCGCCCCCGCGCCGGTGGGCCTGGCGCGCCGGGCGGCCGTCGGCCGCGGCCACGGCGGCGTCGCCGTCCTCGGAGAGGGCGAACAGGCGCAGGTCCTCGTGAGCCGCGGCGGGGAGCATGGCGACACGATCCCCGCTCGGCCCCCCTCGCGCAAGAGGAACGTATTCCCTTTTGCCACAACCGCGCAGTAGGCTGCTGTTACCGGGAGAAGCAGAGCGGGGGGAAGCAGCGCAGGGAGGTATCCGTGAAGGCGCGACTCCGGCTCCTCGTCCTCGTGGCCGTCCTGGCCGCCGCCGTCCTCGCCGTCGTGCCGGGGGCGCGGGCCGACACGGTCACCACCTTGACCGGCACGCTGGCGGACGGTGCCACCTGGAAGGCCGAGGTGCCGGCGGGGTGGAACGGCACCCTGCTGCTCTACAGCCACGGCTACCGCTTCCCGGGCCCCAACCCGGCGGCCGACGTGGGCGACCCGGTCACCGGCGGGTTCCTGCTCGCCCACGGCTTCGCCCTGGCGGGCTCCTCCTACGCCCACACCGGCTGGGCCCTCGACGAGGGCATCCGCGACCAGCTCGCCGTGCTGGACGAGTTCCAGCAGCAGGTCGGGCACCCGAGCACCACCATCGCCTGGGGCCACTCGCTCGGCGGCATCATGACCGCGGGCCTGGTGCAGGCGGCGCCGCAGCGCTTCGACGGCGCCCTGCCGATGTGCGGCGTGCTGGCCGGCGGGGTCGGCACCTGGAACGTGGCGCTCGACGGCCTGTTCGCCTTCAAGACCCTGCTCGGCCAGGGCACCGCGCTGCAGATCGTGCGGATCACCGACCCGCTCGGCAACCTCCAGCTCGCCGAGCAGCTCCTCGCCGCGGCCCGGGCGACCCCGCAGGGGCGGGCGCGGCTCGCGCTGGTGGCCGCGCTGGTCGACAGCCCGGGCTGGACCGACCCGACCAAGCCCGAGCCGGCGCCGGGGGACCTGGCCACAAGGCTCGCCAACCAGATCGGCTCCATCGCGGGGCTCGGGATCCCCTTCGGCTTCCTGGCCAGGGCCGAGCTCGAGGCGAGGGCCGGCGGCAACCCCTCCTGGAACACCGGTGTCGACTACGCGGACCAGCTCCGCCTGTCGATCGACCGCGAGGAGGTGGCAGAGCTCTACCAGGCGGCCGGGCTCGACCTGCACGCGGACCTGAAGGCGCTGGACGGGGCGCCGCGCATCAGCGCCGACCAGCCCGCGGTGGACTACCTGACCGAGCACGTCGTCTTCAACGGCGACCTCGGCAACGTCCCGGTGCTGTCGATCCACACCACCAGCGACCCGCTGGTCCAGGTGGAGCAGGAGCAGGCGTACGCGAGCGCGGTGGAGCGCGCCGGCGACGACGACCTGCTCCGCCAGGCGTTCGTGCACCGGGCCGGGCACTGCACCTTCACGCCGGCCGAGCAGATCGCTGCCCTCCAGACGCTGCTCGACCGCGTGCACGGCGGCAGCACCTGGGCGCACGTGGGCACTGACCCGGCCTCGCTGAACGCCCGCGCGCAGGCGCTCGGCCCGCAGCTCAACGTGCTGCTGACCAGCCCGCCGCTGCCCGCGGGGCCGTCCTACCAGCACTTCGGGCCGGCGCCGTTCCCGCGTCCCTTCGACCTGGCACCCAGCCATAGCCAGGACGTCGCCCAAGCGGCGTAGGCGCAAGGCTCGTCCGGGTCGCGTCGCGCGGCGCCCGGTGGGAGTGGAGCGTGCCGCCAGGGACGGGCGGGGGGGCCGAACCCGCCCCTGACGGCAACTCTGCGGCGCGGGCCCGGTGGGAGCCCGGCGCAATCCTCTAGCCTGCTCCGCCGCCGCTGCCGGCACTGGCGCCGGCGGCGATCGTGTCCTCGACCTGCTTCGCGCGCTCGGCGTCGTTGCGGTCCTCAGCCCCCCCGGAGGGGCGGTGCTGGTCGAAGCTGGAAGCGACGCGCTCGTCGTTGGCCATAAGGTCCTCGACGTCGACCTGCTCGAAGCCGAGCACGCCCATCTTGGCGAACGCCCCCCTGACCTTTGGTCCGAACAACCCGATGTCGCGTAGTGTGGGCACGATACGGCTAAAGAGCATGCCACGAAACTGGTGGAAAGTCTCGCTCTTCTCGACGTACTCGACGCACTCGTCGGCATCGAAGTCGAGTGTGCGCCAAATCTCCTCTCCGGTAAAGCGGTCGCGCATGAGGTAGCAGGCCTCGACGCAGAATTCCTCGCGCTCATCGCGCTCGGCCTGTGTGAGCTGGGGGTAGAGATCACGCAGCGCCAAGCGGCCGAAGGCGACGTGCCGCGCCTCGTCCTGCATCACGAAGGCGTTGATGGCCCGGCCCAGAGGATCGCCGGCCATGTCGCGGATCACGCCGAACGCCGCCAGGGCCAGGCCCTCGATCAGCACCTGCATGCCGAGGTAGGTCATGTCCCATCGGCTGTCGCCGACCACGTCGCTCAGCAGCGCCTGGAGGTGGGGGTTGATGGGGTAGGCGAGCTCCAGCTTCTCGCGCAGGTAGCGGGAGTACGCCTCCACGTGCCGGGCCTCGTCCATCACCTGCGTGGCGGCGTAGAACTTGGAGTCGAGGTCCGGCACGGTCTGCACGATCTTGGAGGCGCAGATCAGCGCCCCCTGCTCGCCGTGGAGGAACTGGGAGAACTCCCACGAGGCCATGTGGAGGCGGACCTGGGCGCGCTCCCGCGGGCCGAGCCGCTCCCAGGTGCGCGACCCGTAGATCGAGATGGACTCGTCAGGGACGCGCAGGGGGTCGTCCTTGTCGACCGGCTGCGCCCAGTCGATCCGCTCGCTCGCGTTCCACTGGCGCGTCTTGCCCTTCTCGTACAGCGTGAGCAGCCGGTCCCGGCCCTCGTCGTACTCCCAGGAGAACGCCGTGGCGGCGCCGCCGGGCACGCGCCAGCCCGTCTGCTCCACAGGCAGGGTGTAGATCCGCGTCGACACGTTCCCCTCCCGAGTGCGAACCGCGCGCCAGGCAGGACCGGGTGCCCGTACCGCACGCGAAACCCTGGTGAGCCGAGCCTACGGGACACTGTTACGAGGCGTCAAACAGCGCGTCACGAAAAGTCTGCTAGGCTCCTTCCGTGGCCACCAGCAGCCGGACACAGCTCCGCGACCGGCACCGCCGCCGCCGCGAGGAGTCCGAGCGCCAGATCCTCGAGGCGGCGGAGCGGCTGCTGCGCGAGCGCCCCTTCCGCGACCTGACGGTCGACGACCTGATGGCGGCCGCCGGCCAGTCCCGGACCGCGTTCTACCGGCACTTCGACGACCGCCAGGAGCTGCTCGTCCGGCTCCTGCGCGACTTTGCCGAAGAGCTGTACGAAACCGCCGGGACCTGGCTGTCCGGCAGCGGCGACCCGCTCAGCGAGTGCCTGGAGGCGGTCGAGCGGCTGGTGGACGTCTACGACGAGCACGGCCCGCTGCTGCGCGCGCTCGCGGAGGCGGCCAGCCACGACGACGAGGTCGAGCAGGTCTACCTGGACCTGGTGCGGATGTTCGTCGACGGCTCGGTGGCCAGGCTGGAGCGGGACGTGGCCGCCGGCCGGGCGGTCGTGCCCGACGTCCGCCAGACGGCCGTCGCGCTCTGCTGGATGACCGAGCGCTACCTGACCGTCACCTTCGGTCGGCCCGGCGGCGACCGGGACGCCGCGGTCGCGGTGCTGCACGCCATCTGGATGCGCGCCGCCTACCGCATCGACCCCGTCCGGTAGCCGAGGCGGGCGACCCGACCCGGACCCGACCCTTCGAGGAGACCGATGCGCGCAGTGACCATCGAGGAGGGCAAGCTCGCCATCCGCGAGCACCCCGACCCCGCCCCGGGCAAGGGAGAGCTGCTGGTGCGGGTCCGCGCGGCCGGGCTGAACGGCGCCGATCTCCACCAGCTCGCGGGCGGCTACCCCGCCCCGCCGGGCAGCCCCGAGGACATCCCCGGGCTCGACCTGGCCGGCGAGGTCGCGCAGGTCGGGCCCGGGGCGACCCGGTTCAGGCCCGGGGACAGGGTGATGGCGGTGGTCGGCGGCGGCGGCCAGGCCGAGCTGGCCCTGGTGCACGAGCGCATCGCCATGCCCGTCCCGCAGGCGCTCTCCTGGCCGGAGGCGGGCGGCCTCCCCGAGGTATTCACCACCGCGCACGACGCGCTGTTCACCCAGTGCGGCCTGGCGCTCGGGGAGCGGGTGCTGGTCCAGGGCGCCGCCGGCGGGGTCGGCACCGCCGCGGTGCAGCTCGCCGCGGCCGCCGGCGCCCTGGTCACCGCCACCGTGCGCAACCCCGGCCACCACCGTGCCGTCGCCGACCTCGGCGCCGAGCGCGTCGTCCTGCCCGACCAACTGGCCGGCACCGGCCCCTTCGACGTGATCCTGGAGCTGGTGGGCGCGCCGAACTTCCCCACCAACCTCGAGCTGCTCGCCACCGGGGGCAGGCTGTCGATCATCGGCACCGGAGCCGGTGCCGTGGTCGAGCTGGACCTGCGCACGCTGATGATGCGGCGCGCGAGGCTGCTCGGCTCGACCCTGCGCTCGCGCCCGCTGGAGCAGAAGGCCGACGCCGCCCGCCGGATCGAGGCGCACGTGCTGCCCGCGGTGGCCGCCGGCAGGGTCCGGGTCCCTGTCGAGGCCACCTACCCCCTGGACGCGGTCGAGCAGGCGTACGAGCGCCTCCGGGCCGGCGGCAAGCTCGGCAAAGTGGTCCTGGAGGTCTAGCTCCCCATATAGTCGGGCCCGCCCGTCCACAGGGAGGACCACGCACATGCGCATCACCACCTTCGCGGCGACCGATGTCGGTCTGGTGCGGGGCGGCAACGAGGATTCGTGCTTCCACGGCACGACCGTGGTGGCGGTCGCCGACGGGCTGGGCGGCCACCAGGCCGGGGAGGTCGCTTCGGCCACGGCGCTCAGCCCGGTCGCCGCGCTGGACGGGCGCGTCCTCCAGACTGCGGAAGAGGCCAGGAAGGCGCTGGTCGCCACGGTGCTCGAGGGCAACCGCGCGGTGCTCGACAAGGCCATGACCGACCCGGACTACTGGGGAATGGGCACCACCATGACCGCCGGGGCAATCGCAGGGCAGCGCTGGCTGCAGCTCGCGCACGTCGGCGACAGCCGCGCCTACCTGCTCCGCGCCGGGGAAGGGCTGCGCCAGCTCACCCGGGACCAGACCGTCGTCGGCGAGCTGGTGCGCCAGGGGCGGCTCACTCCCGAGGAGGCCGCGCAGCACCCGGAGCGCAGCATCCTGACCCGCGCGGTCGGCCTCGACCCCGACCTCGAGGTGGAGACGCCGCCGCCGCTCGAGCTGGAGCCCGGCGACCAGGTCCTGCTGTGCTCCGACGGCCTCACCGACCCGGTCGGCGACGCCCGCATCGCCGAGATCCTGCGCGCCCACGACGACGGGCAGGCCGCCTGCCAGGCGCTGATCGACGCCGCCAACAGCGCCGGCGGCCCCGACAACATCACCGTGGTGCTGCTGCGGGCCGCGGCGTGAGCCCGGGCCCGCCTACGGTCTGAATTCCTCCCGCGGCGCTGGCAGCGAGCGGCGGGACACGAAGTAGCGACGCCAGGGCGCGTAGCCCAGCCGAACGTAGAAGGCTTCCCGGCCCGTCCAACTGATGTGACACATCCGGGTGCCGTCCACAGCCGCTCCAGCACCAACCGGTCGCCGGCAGGATCGAGTGGCCGCAGACTCGTGCCCCGGTGGACCCGGCTCATGGCCCGAGGTACGAGGCGGCGACCCGCTTGGGCACCACCATGCGCCACGCGTCGACGACCAGCTCCCGCATCTCCGCCTCGTCGATCGCGTCCAGCCACACCCGCACCCAGTTGTACCGCTCATCCGAGGCGGCCGGCATGTGGAACTTCTCCGGCTCGCTGGCCACCAGCGCCGCCCGCTCCTCCTTGGGGAACCCGAACCCCATCGACGTCTCGTCCGGCGAGATCGAGACGAAGACGAGCCTGCCCACCCGGAACTTGACGTGGTCCCGTACCAGCCGCTCCTCGCTGCGCGGCAGCGAGCCGGCCAACCGCCGCACGTCATGGGCCGTGACCATCCCCACGACACCTCCTCAAGATCGGCTTCCCTGACGGCCCCGCCCTGGCGCCACTGTCTCACCCACCCCCGACGGACGGCTCCCGCCGCATGGTGACGCACAGCACTGCGCCGATGTGCCGCGCGGCACTGCGTGCCAACCCGGGACGACCGACCCTTGCGGCAGGCAAGTCGACCAGCACGGCAACGATGGCGCCGCACCCCGATGGGCTCGGTGGGGCTCGGTGGGGCTCGGTAGCTTGACGATCGGACCGGGTCCCGAGGGGGCAACATGACAACGCTCGCACTGTTCGACCGGGGTATCGACTACTCCGGGCTGCGCCCGAACCCAATCGGCGACCCCGCCAGGTCGGGCGCGAAGTTCGTCATCCGCTACAGCGCGGGCGCCGGAAACGACCGGCGGGGTACGCAGTGGAAGCTGTGCGGCACCGACGAGCTGCGCCGCCTCCTCGCAGCCGGGTACGACGTGATCGCCAACTCGGAGTGGTCGGCGTCGCGGGTCACCGAAGGCGCAGCCGCCGGCACGGCTGACGGGGCGGCGGACCTGGCGTTCTGGAAGGCGCGCGGGCTGGCCAAGGGCGCGTCGATCTACGTGTCGTGGGACGCGGGGAAGCCGAACCACGACAGGCACGCCGGGCTCGCCGCCTACCTGGCCGCCTACGGCAAGGCGCTCGCCGGCCACTACCACGTCGATCTGTACGCCGGCGACCTGGCCATCGCGGACATGCTCAAGCGGGGCCTGATCCGCTACGGCTGGCGGGCCATGAGTGACTCCTGGTCGAGCAACGGCCGGTTCTACATGCCCGGCTCCAACTGGAAGACCGTGGCCGCCAAGGTCGCCAAGGTCAGCCCGGCGCACATCTGGCAGAACGGCAACCGCTGGTACAAGGGCGAGGCCGATGAGGACGTGATCCTGCGCCTGCCGGTCGGCTCCCACCGGGAGGCGCTGTCCGGCCAGCACGAGTCCGCCGGGCACCACGACCGCAGCCGGTCAAGCCTGTTCCGGTGACGCACACGACCACCGACGAGTACGAGGTGCGCCGCGGCGACACCATGCCGAGCATCGCCGCAGCGCACGGGATGAGCCTTGCCGCGCTGGAGGGGCTCAACCCGCACGCCGGTCACGCGGCCGGGAACTTCAACGTGATCCAGCCCGGCGACAAGATCGTCCACCCGTAGCAGAGGACCCTCCCGACCAGGGAGGATGCGGTCGCCCTGACGGTCCCGTCCCCCAGGTCGGGAGGGTCACCCATCTGCCTCGACCTGACAGGGTCGGTTTCCTCGACGCTAGACGGCGCGTGCGCGGGTGGCGTACCAGCCGGTTGCAAGCAGCGCGGCGCCAACGATCCCCTCGTGCTCCAGCTCGCCGTAGGCCCTTCACCACCGTGTTGGGGTTGATCGCGAGGGCTTCGACGACCTCCTTGAGGGTGGGCAGCTGCTCACCTGGGTGCAACCGACCGAGCATCACGTCCCGGCGCACCTGCTGCACCAGCTGCCGGTAGATCGGCACCCCGGACCCGGCATCGACTCGGGGGCGCCTCGGCGCTGCTTGGCGATCACAGGCCTGGCATCGTTCGTTGGGCGTGGGGGAGGAGCGCGGCGATCATGTAGTCGCCGAGGAACTGTGCGAATTGCGGCAGGGACCAGCCGCGCTGCAGGACGAGCAGGTCGTAGAGCTCGGGTGAGGTGCAGGTCCACAGGATGTCGGTGGCCTGGGCCAGGGTGACGCCCTCGCGCAGGTAGCCGCGCTGCTGCAGGAAGCGGGCGTGGTGGCGGGCGCGGTCGTCGCGGTCGTGGTTGCTGGCGTCGCGCAGCGCCGCCATGTCGGGGTCGCTGGCCGCGGCGGCGCGGACCAGCAGCAGGATCGGCGACACGACCGAGGAGACCTCGCTGGTGAGGGCGCCCCAGTTGCGCATGATCGTCTCGGGGTCGGTTTCGCGTTCGCGCATCGCGTCGGCGCGCTGGAAGGCTGGGACCGGTTCCCGGCCGGTCAGGCCGCGTTCGTAGATGGCGCGGACCAGCCCCGGCTTGCCGCCGAACGCCTTGTAGATGGTCTCCACCGACACGCCGGCCTCGCCGGCGATCGCGGCGATGGTGGTGGCGGCGTAGCCGCCGTGCAGGAATTGCCGCTGGGCGGCGTCCAGGATCGTCTCCCGGTTGCGGCGGGCTTGGGCCTGGCGGCCGCGGGAGTCGTAGCGACGCTTCGGCTTGACGTTGGCCAATAGTTCGTTCCATACTCCTGTATCAGTTACAGCCAAGTGTATCAGAGCTGGGGGGAGGTCGTCATGGACCCAGCGGGCCAGGGCCCGGCGGTGGTGGAGCGGCTGCTGGAGGCGGTGAACGCCCACGACCTCGACGCGATGGTGGGCTTGTTCGCCGACGACTTCGTCAACGAGACGCCGGCCCATCCGCAGCGGGCCTTTCGGGGCAACCAGCAGGTCCGCCGCAACTGGGCGCAGATCTTTGCCGGCGTGCCGGATCTGCGTGCGCGGGTGCCGCGCCTCGCCGTGGACGGCGACACGGTGTGGACCGAGTGGGACATCTCCGGCACCCGGGGCGATGGGGCCGCCTTCCTGATGCGGGGCGTGTCCATCTTCGGCGTCACCGAGGGCCGCCTGGCCTGGGTGCGGTTCTACCTGGAGCCGGTCGAGGAGACCAGCGGCAACGTCGACGCCCACACCGTCCGTGTGGTTGGCACCACCGCCGCCGGGGCGAGGTCATGATCCTGGCGGCCGGCGGGACCGGCACGCTGGGCATGTTGGATCTGCCGACAGTTCCCGGTAGCTGCCTGGGGCGGTCGGGACCGGGTTGTCCCTGGTCAGCACGCCTGAGCGCGAGCCATCGCCCAACCATAGGAGGCAAGCTGTGATCCTGGTCACCGGTGCCACCGGTCACGTCGGCTCGGAGCTGGTGCGGCTGCTCGCCGAGGCGGGCAAGCCCGCTCGGGCCCTGATCCACTCGCCCGACAAGGCCGCCCCGATCGAGCGCCTGGGGCTGGAGACCGCCTTGGGCGACTTCGAGCAGCCCGACACGCTGGATGCGGCCATGGCCGGCTGCGACCACCTGTTCTTGCTGTCGCCGCCAAACCCCCGCCAGCCCGAGCAGGAACAAAACGTCATCGACGCGGCCAAGCGCGCCGGGGTCGGGCACGTGGTCAAGCAGTCGGTGCCGGGGGCGGCCCCGGACGCGGGCGTGGTGTTCGGCCGCTGGCACGCGCAGATCGAGCAGTACCTGGCCCAATCGGGCCTGCCGCACACCCTGCTGCGGCCCAACTACTTCATGCAGAACTACCTCATGTCGGCGCAACCCGTGGCCGAGCAGGGCGTGCTGTACGGCATGACCGGTGAGGGCCAGATCAGCTACATCGACACCCGCGACATCGCCGCGGTGGCCGCCCAAGCGCTGACCAGCCCCGGGCACCAGGGCAGCAGTTACACGCTGACCGGGTCCGAGGCCCTGTCGGCGGCGGAGGTGGCCGAGCGGCTTTCGGCGGCCATCGGGCGCCAGGTCCGTTATGTCGATGTCCCCTCCGACGCCTTCCGTCAGGCGCTGGCCGACGCCGGCCTGCCCGGCTGGCTGGTCGACGCCTTGATCGAGAGCAACACGCTCTTGGCGGCCGGCTACGGGGCGACGGTCACCGAAGAGGTGGCCAGGTTGACTGGCCGCCCCCCGCAGACGTTCGAACAGTTCGCCGCCGATCACCGGGTGGCTTTCGGCGGCCAGCCGTCCTAGCTGCTGGCCGAGCCGCTGCTGCCGTCTGGCGTCGGCGGTGGCCGACCCCGGCGGAGTCGGGTATTGGAACTGTCCGAATGTCCGGCTTTATCCGGCGGTGTGGTGCAGGGTGCCGTCGAGGATGGTGACGGCGTGGCCGGTGAGGTGGACGCGGTCGCCGTGGACGGCGGTGCGGACCAGGCCGCCGCGGGCGGAGGCCTGCAGCCCGGTGAGGCGGTCGCGGCCCAGGCGGTGCGACCAGTAGGGCGCCAGGGCGGTGTGGGCGCTGCCGGTGACCGGGTCCTCGGGGATGCCGCCGGCGGGCGCGAAGTAGCGGGAGACGAAGTCGTAGCCGCGGGCCGGGTCCGCCGCTGGGGCGGTGGCGATGCTCCCGCGGAAACCATGGCGACCTGCAGCTTCATGCGTTCCGGCAAGGCCCGCCACCTCGGCTGCTCCGACTTCACCGCCAACCAGGTCATCGACGCCCAGTGGGCGGCTTCCCAGCAGCCTCGTCCTGCCAGGAGCCCCTCATGTCCGATTCCACCAGTATGTTCGATCCCGCTAGCCCATGTCGGGTGCTCGAGTCCCTGCTCCAGGGCATCTCAGATGAAAGATGGAACGATCTCGCCGATCTCTATGCCGAAGACGCCGTGGTCGAGATGCCCTTCGCCCCATCGGGGCCGATGCGCCTCCAGGGGCGCGAGGCGGTCCGGGCGCACTTCGCGGCCGCAGCCGAGGGGCCTCTGAAGCTCCAGGCCAGCAATGTCGTGGTGCACGACACCGGCGACCCTGAGATGGTCATCGCCGAGTTCGACTACCACGGGCAGGTCACCACGACCGGCCGCTCGTTTCGGGTCTCCAATATTCTGGTGCTCAGGGTCCGCGACAGTCAGATCGTGTCCTCACGCGACTATCACAACCATCTCGCTATCGCCGCTGCGCTGGGCCAACTACAAGAGCTGCTCTCATCGCTCACCACACCGTGAGATGAGTACCGGCGGGGCCGGCGCCGACAATGACGACGTCCAGCATGTGGGTCTCCTCCCACGGGTTGACGGATAGCGCTCGCTACTGTAATAGTGATCGCTATGGAAACGCAATCGACGACGCGTCCACCCAGGCTGACCAGGACCGAGCGCAGAGCCCGGACCCGCGAGCAGCTGCTGGCGGCGGCCGCGCGGGTGTTCGCCCGCAAGGGCTATGCCGGCGCGTCGGTGGACGACATCGCCGCCGAGGCCGGCTTCACCGTCGGCGCGCTGTACTCCAACTTCGCCGGCAAGCAGGAGCTGTTCATGGCCGCCTTCGAGCGCCAATGCGACCAGGACCTCACCCAGGTCCAGGCGCTGCTGGCGGCCGACCTGCCGCTCGAGCGGCTGCTGGAGGCCATCAGCCGCCAGTTCGGCGACCTGAGCGACGAGCACCGCCAGTGGTGGCTTTTGTCCACCGAGCTGTGGCTGTACGCCCAGCGCGACCCCGCCGCCCGTGCGCGGCTGGCCGCACTGGAAGGCAAGGTCCGTCAGGTCATCGCGGAGGCGCTCGAGCGCCAGGCGACGCGGACCGGCCACCCGCTGCCAGTGCCGGCTCCTGACCTGGCTGCCGCCATGCACGCCCTGTGGCAGGGCTTGATGCGAAAGCGCCTGGTCGACCCCGACGCCGTTTCGCCCGAGGCGATCGGCACCGCGCTGGCATGGCTGCACGCCGGGGCCGGTCAGCCTCCCGGTCAGCATCCGACGCAAGGAGGACGACCATGACCCAGCCAACCTGCCCGACACCGACCCGACCCCAGCGGCGGTGGTTCGACCCCAGGGCGCTCGGTGTGGGCGCCGGCTCAGGGCTGCTGGGCGGGCTGTGCTGCATCGCCGGCGCCATCGCGGTCGGCAGTGGCCTTGGGGGCCTGTCGGCTGCCAGCCGGCTGATGGACCGCTACCAGCCGTACTTCATCGCCGCCAGCGTGCTCATGATGGCCTGGTGGCTGCTGCGGACGCTCCGCGTGCTGGGCCAGCGTCCGACCGGGCGCGGCAGGGTCGCCGGCGTGGCTCGGGCCCTTGGCCGGCAGCTCGCCCCGATGGGCGTGGTGTACGCCGCCACGCTGCTGGCCACCATGGCAGTCGCGCAACTGCTGGGAGCCCGATGACGAGACTGGCTGCCAGAACCCCCGCAGGGGCGCTGCGGGGGTTCGGCCTGGGCCTGGCGCTGCAGATCCTCGGCCAGCTCTGGGACCTGCGCTGGCACGCGACCCACCCCGGCGTGCTGGAGACCCCGACGGCCGCTGGCTGGCCTACGCCGAGTTCGGCGACCCCGACGGGCGGCCGGTCGTGCTCTTGCACGGCACACCCGGGTGCCGGGCTGGTACTACCTACCTGCCCAGCGGGCGAGAGAAGGAGGGACCGGTGATGATGTGGGGTTGGCAAGGCTGGAGCTGGTGGGGCTGGCTGGCGATGAGCCTGTCGATGGTGGCGTTGTGGGGCCTGATCGTCTGGGGGGCCGTGGCCGTCGTCCGCGGCTCGGGAGGAAGCTGGAGGCGGCCGGAGGGCCGCGACCCCGAGCAGATCCTGGCCGAGCGGTACGCCACTGGTGGGATGGACGAGGAGGAGTACCACCGTCGGCTCCAGACGCTGCGCTCGGCCCGCGACGACGTGGGCGAGCCGCAGCGTCTGGAGCCGACCGCGCGTGCGGGTCCCCTTGGAGGAGCCGCCAGGTGGACCTGCGGGAGGGCGACGCCCACGCGCTCGCCTTTCCCGACGCCCCGCAAGCCGACGCCCGACCCGGCATAGCCGCACAGGAGGAACAGGAGGTACAGCCCATGCGCACGGGCATGCGTACCGACGTGCTGGTCATCGGCGGCGGTGCCGCCGGCGTGGAGGTGGCGACCGCCGTGGCTGCCGCCCTGCGCCGCGCCGCCTCCGGCCCGCAGGTGACGGTGACGGTCGTGGCGCCCAGCGGCGAGCTGGTCTACCGGCCGTGGCTCGTCTATCTGCCCGCCGGCAAGCTCGACCCCCAGGCGCTGCGGCTACCCATGGACCACGTCGCCCGCCGGGGCCGCTTCAGCTTCCAGCAAGGTGAGGTCCGCGAGCTGCGGCTTGACCACGACCAGGCGGTCCTGGCCGACGGGCAGACCGTCCACTACCGCTGCGTGGTGGTGGCCGCCGGCGCGCCAGCCGATCGCGCGCGGATCCCTGGCGCCGCCCGCCACGCGTTGTTTCCCTGCGACCAGCCGGACGCGCTCCGCCTCGCGCAGACGATCAGCCAGCAGCCGAACCGGGACCCGGGCCCGGACCCGGACTTGGGCCGCGACACGGGCGGCCCAGCGATCGGTCCGGTGACGTTCGTGGCCAGCGGCGAGCGCATCGGCCCACCGCTGGAGTTCGCCGGCTGGACTGCCCGGCGGCTGTATGCCGACACGAGCGCCAGCGGCGCCAACGCCGGCGCCGAGGGTGGGCCGCGGGTGCGGCTGGTGGATGATGACGGGGCGTTTGCGCGGCAGTTCGGGCCCGCCGCCGACAAGGTCGCCGCGGTGGTCGGCTCGCTCGGCATCGAGGTTGTCCGCGGCAGCAGCGTCGTCGAGGTCGCCCCGGGCACGCTGCGGCTGGCCGACGGCCGCACCCTTGCGGCGTCGCTGGTCGCGATCGCCAGCCCGTTGCGCGGCCCTGGCCCGGACCTGGGCCTGCCCGCCGCCGTGCTCGACCCCCGCGGGTTCGTCACCGCCGACCAGGCGCTGCGCATCCGCGGCTATGCCAACGCGTTTGTCGCCGGGGACGCGCTGCACCTGCCGGTGCCCGGCGTCGCCCTCCCCAAGACCTGGGGGATGGCGCGCCTGCAGGCCGCCACGGTCGCCGCCAACATCGTCGCGCTGCTCACCGACCCCGACCGCCCCCCGGCACCGTTCGACCTGCGGCGGGTCCGGCGTCTGGCCGGCCTGTCCATGCCGGACGTGGGTGGCCGGACCGTGCTGGTGCGCAAGGGCCGGGCGCTGGCCAGCGGCGCCTGGCCGCTGCGGCTGCGCTACCGGCTGGACCGCAGCTGACGAGACGCTCGCCCGGCTCGGCACGCACGGCGCGGAGCTCGTCAGCAGCGAAGTGGTCCAGTACGAAGACGCGTATCGGCTCTGCTACATCCGCGGGCCCGAGGGCCTTCTCATCGGGCTCGCCCAAGAACTCGGCTGAGCGCCGGGCAGGTCTTCTACTGTAAGACCTCACCACGACGCCGGACCTTGGTCTTGCATTCGATGCAACATCGTTGTGTCTGTCACGGAGCGCGCAGGTCGGACACGACACGAGGGGTGCCAGCGTGCCGCCGGCACCCCTCGTCACCTGGGCTTTCACGTTGCGCCCACCCGGACGAATTGTTGCATCGGATGCAATTCCGCCGGGAATTAACTGCAGCCGCTCGTCGTGCCGCAGGACTCGCAGACGAAGCAGGAGCCGGCCGGGCGCATGCGGACCCCGCAGGTCGAGCAGAAGGGTGCGTCGACCGCGGCCATCCCAGGCGTGAACGCGAGCTCGCTCCGTGGCGAGGCCGGGCCAACGGTCGGTGGCGCTGCGGCCGCCGCGTGGGAGGTGCCCGCGTCCCTTGCTGCTGCCGGCTCGCCGGCCTCGGCGGGGGCGGCTGGCGGCTCGGGTGGCTCGGCCCCTGGGCCCCGCGCGCCGGTGGCCGCCGGTGCCGGCTGCGGTGCCGCCGGTGCCGCGCCCGTGGCGGTCGGCCCGTTGCCGTTGGCCTCCTCCATCCGCTCGGCCGTGGTCCTGATCCCCAGCGCCTGCCTGGTCTCGACGTCGAGGTGGTCGATGGCCAGGCGGCGGGCGATGTAGTCGACCAGGCTCTGGGCGATGCGGATGTCCGGGTCGTCAGTGATGCCGTTGGGCTCGAAGATGACGTTCGAGAACTTCGCCACGTATACCTCGAGTGGGACGCCGTACTGCAGGCCGAGGCTGACCGCGATCGCGAAGGCGTCCATCACGCCCGAGAGGGTCGAGCCCTGCTTCGACACCTTGACGAAGATCTCGCCGAGCCCGTCGTCGGGGTAGGAGCCGGCGGTCAGGTAGCCCTCGATGTCGCCGACCCGGAACGAGGTCGTCCTGGAGGGGCGCGTCCGCGGCAGCCGCCGCCGGACCGGTGCGCTCTCGACCTCGATGACCGCGCCGGTGTCGGCGACGATCCTCCGGTCCCCCCCGCCGGCGCTCGCCAGTGGACCTGACCCGCCCTGGCCGGCTGCGCTCCCGCCGGCTGTGCCTATGCTCGGCTTGGTCGGCTTGGTCGCCGACAGCGGCTGCCCGACCTTGCAGTTGTCCCGGTAGATCGCGAGCGCCTTGAGCCCGAGCTTCCAACCCTGGTAGTAGGCGTGCTCAACTTCTTCGACTTTAACCGATTCAGGAAGATTAACCGTCTTGCTGACGGCACCCGAGATGAACGGCTGCACCGCCGCCATCATCCGGATGTGGCCCATGTAGTGGATGGGCGAGTCGCCCATGGCGCAGTCGAAGACCGGGTAGTGCTCCTCGCGCAGCGCTGGCGCGCCCTTCACGGAGTTGTGCTCGGCGACGTGCTCGAGGATCGCCTGGACGTGCTCCTCGGCGTAGCCCAGCCGGCGCAGCGCCCGCGGCACGGTCTGGTTGACGATCGACATGGACCCGCCACCGACCAGCTTCTTCGTCTTGACCAAGGCGAGGTCCGGCTCGATCCCGGTGGTGTCGCAGTCCATGAGCAGGCTTATGGTCCCGGTCGGGGCGATCACCGCAGCCTGGGCGTTTCGGAAGCCGTGCTCCTCACCGAACCTGAGCGCCTCGTCCCAGGCGGTCCGGGCCGCTTCGAGCAGGCTCGGCTGGACCAGGCTGGCGTCGATGTCGTCGACCGCCCTGCGGTGCCTGCCGATGACCCGCAGCATCGGCTCCCGGTTCTTGCCGTAGCCGGCGAACGGCCCCACGACCTGGGCGATGCGAGCGCTGGTCCGGTAGGCGTGGCCGGTCATCAGCGCCGTGATCGCCGCCGCCCACGCGCGCCCGCCCTCGGAGTCGTAGGCCCTGCCCTGCGCCATCAGCAGCGCGCCGAGGTTGGCGTAGCCCAGCCCGAGCTGCCGGTAGTCCCTGGCGTTCCCGGTGATCTTCTCGGTCGGGTACGACGAGTTGCCGACAATGACCTCCTGCGCGAGGAAGACGATCTCGACCGCGTGCTTGAACGCCTCGACGTCGAAGGCGCCGTCCGCGCCCAGGAACCTCAGCAAGTTCAAGCTCGCCAAATTGCAGGCTGAGTTGTCGAGGTGCATGTACTCCACGCATGGGTTGGACGCATTGATCCGGCCCGACTCCGGCGTGGTGTGCCAGGCATTGATTGTGGTGTCGTACTGCATGCCGGGGTCGGCGCACTCCCAGGCGGCCTGGGCGATCTCGTGCATCAGGCCGCGGGCGCGGGTCCGCTCGACCGCGTGCCCGTCGAGCACGGCCCTGAGGTCGAATTCCTCGTCGTTCTCGTAGGCGTGCATGAAATCGTCGGTGACCCGGACCGAGTTGTTCGCGTTCTGGTACTGGATGCTGATCGAGTCGCGCCCGTCGAGGTCCATGTCGAAGCCGGAGTCCCTGAGCACGCGGGCCTTGTGCTCCTCGCGGGCCTTGCACCAGATGAAGTCGCGGACGTCGGGGTGGTCGATGTTCAGAATAACCATTTTAGCCGCTCTGCGCGTCTTGCCGCCCGACCGTATCGTGCCGGCCGAGGCGTCGGCACCGCGCATGAACGAGACCGGGCCGGACGCCTCTCCCCCGTTGCCGAGCGGCTCCCTGGAGGAGCGGATCGTGGACAGGTTGACGCCCGCGCCCGAGCCGCCCTTGAAGATCAGCCCCTCCTCCACGTACCAGTTGAGGATGGAGGGCATGGTGTCCTCGACGGACAGGATGAAGCAGTTGTGCACGCGAACGTTGTTCGACAGGTACTCGCCGCTGTCGGTCTGGATGTCGTAGACCGGCTGCACGCCCCGGTCCTCGACCGCGAGAACCTCCTCCTCGCGCAGCTCCGGGCGGGACCCGCCGGCGAGGTCGAGCGAGGCCGCGAGCCGGGCCGCCTTCTCGGCCGAGACGAAGCCGATCCGCTCGGCGAACCCGGCCCGCTCGGAGCGCAGGTCGATCCGGACCTCGTGCAGGTCGGCACGGTCGGCCCGGGCCTGGGGACCGCGCGGGCGGCGCGAGTAGATGCCGAGGCGCAGCAGCAGCACCTGGAGGTCCTCGGCCCAGCGCTCGCTGGTCACCCGGACCGACACGCGGCTCGACCCGCCCTGCACGGTCACGCCGCCGAGCGCCTGGAAGACGCTGCGCAGGTAGGCGGCGGCCGCGTCGTTCGAGGCCGTCCACAGGCAAGCGGGCACGCGCGGACCGGTCCGGCGTGCCGGCAGGTCCCATGCCTCGACGAACGGCCGCAGCGCCTCGCCGTGAAGGAGCGTGCGCCGGCCGGCCTGACCGTCCTCGGCGGTCCGGAAGTCGCGGACCCGCTGGGGCAGGTCGGGGAACAAGGTCTGGAGCTGCCGCTGGACCCAGTCGTGCTCCTCCTCGGTCACCGTCACGAGCTCGATGGTGGGCGAGGTCCCGCTGCCGGTCCCCGACTGGCGCTGGCCGACGAGGCCGTCCGCCTGCAGCCACCCGGCGAGCGCGGCCTCGGCGACCTCCCTGGCCCCGGTGACCTCCCTGGCCCCGACGGCGGTCCGGGTGCGGCTGGCGACGCCACCGCCCACTTCGTGCTGTTGCTCCAGGGAGACGGCGAGCCGGCCCACCACGTCGTCGCCGGAGGCACGGTGCGGGTACAGGTGCAGGCGCATGCCGCGCCGGAGCTGGTCGACCCGCAGCCACGAGCCCTCGGCCCGCCGCTCGGGCACGGCGAACACCAGGTGATCGCCGGTCGCCTCGATGAACGAGCCGTTGCCGAGCCGCACGCGGTGGACGCGCCTGGAGCCGTTGGACCTCACCGCCCGGACCCTGGTCTCGCCGTAGGCATCGTAGACCACGGTGCCGACCGCCCTCCGCTCGACCAGCTCGCCGATCGGCACCATGCCGGTGGGGGTGCTGACGAGGGCGTCATAGGGCTGGCACGCCGAGCACTGGGGGTGGGGCTCGACGCCGACGTTGAACCAGACCGGCGAGTTGAAGGCGGCCCGCTGGTGGACGAGGAGGTGGGTCAGCTCGGACCGGAACGCCTCGGCGTCGGCCCGGCTGGCGAAGTAGGCGTCCTTGACCCCCCAGTCGGTGATGGTGCCGGCGACCCGGTCGATCATCTGCCGCACCGAGTGCTCGCGCTGGGACGTCCCGAGCGGCCCGCGGAAGTACTTCTGCGCGACGACGTTGGTGGCGTTCTGCGACCAGGTGGCCGGGAACTCGAGGTCGCGCTGCTCGAAGGCGGTCGAGCCGTCGCGCCAGTTGGTGATGACCGCGTCCCGGCGCTCCCAGGTCAGCTCGTCGTAGGGGTGCACGCCCTCGGTCGTGAACAGGCGGCGGACCTGCAGACCGTTGCGTGCCTGGCCCCGTTGGACGGACAGAGCATCTTGGGTCTTCGCCACGATGACGACCTCCTCGCGGCCCCACAGGGACTTCCAGCGCTGTGGTCCAGCAACGGACCTGGATCGAGGTCAAGTGCTTCGTACACAAGATGTTGCGGATCAGTGGCTTATTGTACCACTATATGTTGTGGTGGCCCGACTGAACGGGCCGGTTGGGGAGGAAGCCGTGCGTTGCCCCTTCTGTGGTTCCGTCGACGGCGACCGCGTCGTCGACTCACGTCAGTCCCAGGACGGGGCGACGATCCGCCGCCGCCGTGCCTGCGCGGCCTGCGGTCGGCGCTTCACGACCTTCGAACGGGTCGAGGAGGCGCCGCTGCTGGTCTTCAAACGCGATGGCTCCAAGGAGCAGTTCGACCTTGCCAAGCTCGTGTCAGGGCTGGAGAAGGCCTCGAAGAACCGGCCGATCCCCCGAGACGACATCCTGCGCATCGCCGGTGACGTCGAGGAGTCGCTGCGCGCGCGTGGGCAGCGCGAGGTCGAGAGCCAGGAGATCGGCATCGAGGTGCTCAACGCCCTGCGTGAGCTGGACGCGGTCGCCTACATGCGCTTCGCCAGCGTCTACAAGGACTTCCAGGAGCCCGGCGACTTCGAGCGGGAGCTCGACAGCCTGGAGTCCCTGCGCAAGGCCACGCCACCCAAGCCCCGCTCCGGCTCGGCGCGCTCCTGAGCGGGCGGATCCGGCTTCCGGCTCCCCGAACGGGCTCGGAGCTCGGCGAAAGTCCAACGCGGAGTCCGGCGCCCGCAGGGTCGGGCGGGCCGCGGCACCGGTCAGTGGCGGATGGGCACCGGCAGGTCGATGGCCTGCCCGACCTGAAGGCTGCCCCGCAGGTGGTTGTCCGCGACCAACTGGTCCACGACCGGCCGCGGGTCGCGTCCGGGCGCGATGCGCTGGGCGATGGACCAGAGTGTGTCGCCCGGCTTGACCGTATAGCTGACCTTGCGCTCGGCGTAGGCGACCCCTGACTGCGCCCGCCCCGGCCGTCCACCCCCGGTCAGTGCGGGCGCGACCAGCAGCAGGAAGGCAGCGAGGAGCACGATCGCCAGCGTTCGTGGACGCAACCGTCGAATCCCTCCCTTCGGGGCCGGGAACGGGGAGCCGGGGCCGGAGGTCAAGGTCAGGGACCCCCGGCACCGCGCTCCAGTCGCTGTGAACATGTGTTCGATGGGCGTTCGCATCTTCGCCCAAACACGTGTTCGATGTCAAGAGTGACCCGGGTGCTCGGCTGCCCCTGACCTGAACGAGCAGGGCGCTTTTGCATTTCGCACTCGAACAGATGTTTGCTTTCTCCTGGCGACGCTGTTAAAGTCCGACCAAGCAGGAGGAAGCGGGTCGCCTGCCATGGGGAGTCCGGCACGATTGTTCAGGGGGTACAGGGGCAATGGGCGAGGAGCTGAGCACCAGGCAGCGCCGCATCCTCGAGTTCATCCGCGACGCGGTGACCGAGCGCGGCTACCCGCCTTCGATCCGCGAGATATGCGACGAGGTCGGGCTCACCTCGACCTCGAGCGTGCACTCGCAGCTCCAGACCTTGGAGAAAAAGGGCTTCATCCGCCGCGACCCCACCAAGCCGCGCGCGATCGAGATCTACGTCGAGCACCCGGCAGCCATGGTGCCACGCCAGCTCCCCGCCTACGCCCCCCTGCTCAGCGGCCCGATCGCCGCCGGTACCGGTGTCCTGCCGGACGACCAGATCGAGGAGATGCTGCCCCTGCCGCGCGACCTGGTCGGTCAGGGCGAGCTGTTCGTGCTCAGGGTCCGAGGCGACTCCATGATCGAGGCCGGCATCTTCGGCGACGACTACGTGGTCGTCCGGCGCCAGCCCACAGCCGACAACGGTGACATCGTCGCCGCTCTGGTGCCGAACCTGGAGAGCGAGGCGACCGTCAAGCGGTGGTCGATAAAGGGCGGGCACGTCCGCCTGATGCCCGCCAACCCCGCCTACGAGCCGATCGACGGGGACCAGGCGTCCGTCCTCGGGAAGGTCGTCGCCGTGCTCCGGCGGCTCTGACGGCCCTGCTCGGCGAGGTCAGCGGCGGCGCGGAGCCGGCGCCATCGGCAGCTCCACCACCACGCCCTCGGGCCCCGCTCCGGCGGGCGCCTCGGGCGGCGGGTCCGCGGGGCCCGCGGACCTCGAGGGCGCCGCGAACGGCCGCAGCGCGTGCGCCAGGGCGGCGGGGGCGCGGACCACGAGCCGCGCGCCCTCGGCCCGGTGCTCGGCCTCGAGGACCTCGCCCTCCCGGTAGGCGCGGTCCAGCAGGTCACCCCGCCGGAACGGCAGCACCACGGTGAGGAGCACGTCGGGGTGGGGCAGCCGCGCGGCGATCCCGGCGAGCAGGTCGTCGACGCCCTCGCCGGTCACGGCCGAGACCAGCGGCGCACCGGGGAACTGGCGCGACAGCCGCGCGCGGGAGAGGTCGTCGACCAGGTCGACCTTGTTCAGCACCAGCAGCTCGGGCACGTCCGCGGCACCGACCTCGGCGAGCACCTTGCGCACCGCGTCCGCCTGCGACCCGGGGTCCGCCTGCGCGGCGTCGACCAGGTGCAACACCAGCTCGGCACGGGCCACCTCCTCGAGGGTGGACTTGAACGCCTCGATCAGGTCGTGGGGCAGCTTGGCGATGAAGCCGACGGTGTCGCTGAGGGTGGCCGAGCGCCCGTCCGGCAGGTCGAGGCGCCGGGTCGTGGGGTCGAGGGTCGAGAACAGCTTGTCCTCGACCAGCACGCCCGCGCCCGACAGGCGGTTGAGCAGCGTGGACTTGCCGGCGTTGGTGTAGCCGGCCAGGGCCGCGGCGGGCACGCCGGCCCGCTCGCGGCCACGGCGCTTCACGGCGCGGGTCCTGGCCATCTCCTCGAGGTCGCGGTGCAGCTTGGTGATGCGGCGGCGGATGCGGCGGCGGTCGACCTCCATCTTGGTCTCGCCGGGCCCGCGGGTGCCGATGCCACCACCCAGCCGGTTCAGGCTCTCGCCCCAGCCCCGCAGCCGGGGCAGGAGGTAGCTGAGCTGGGCCAGCTCCACCTGCGCCTTGCCCTCCCGGCTGGTCGCGTGCTGCGCGAAGATGTCGAGGATGAGGGCGGTCCGGTCGATCACCTTGGCGTCGACCAGCTCCTCGAGCCGCCGGAGCTGGCCCGGGGACAGCTCGTCGTCCATGATTACCGTGTCCGCACCCAGTGCCTTCACCGTCTCGGCCACGTCGAGGACTTTGCCCTTGCCGACGAACGTGCCGGCATCCGGTCGGGTGCGACGCTGCAAGGTGGCGTCGAGGACCTCGGCGCCGGCGGTTTCGGCCAGGCGGCGCAGCTCCTCGAGCGAGCGCTCGGTGGCCTCGACCGACCCGCCGACCGCGACGCCCACAAGCACGACCCGCTCGAGCCTGAGCTTGCGCAGCTCGACGAGCCTGATCTCGGAGTCGTCGCGCCGGGTGCCGGCCGGCGTGGTCTGCTCTGTCATGTCTGCCATGCCTCCACGGTAGCGAGCCGCGGCAGATCCGTCGCGGAATTTCTCTCCGCACTGGCCCGCCGGACGGCTGCGCGCCGAGCCGTTACGCGCCGAGCAGCGCCTTGCGGACCCGCTCGCAGCCCTCCTCGAGACGGGAGTCGGGAATGGTGAGCGACAGCCGGATGTAGCCCTCGCCGCTCGGTCCGTAGCCGCTCCCGGGCGCCACCACGACCCCGGCCTTCTTGAGCAGCCGAGCGGTGAAGGCCACGCTGGACTCCCCCGGCGGGGTCGGCAGCCACACGTACAGGGCGCCCTTGGGGGCCTCGACCTTCCAGCCGGCGTCCCAGAACACGTCCATGATCCGGTCGCGGCGGCGCTGGTAGGTGGCGACCAGCCCGGGCAGGTGCCGCATCCCGCTCTGCAGCGCCGCCACGCCCGCCCGCTGGACGGCGTTGAAGATGCCGGAGTCGATGTTGGTCTTGACCCTGCCGAGCGCCTCGATGGCCACCTCGCTGCCGACCGCCCAGCCGATCCGCCAGCCGGTCATGTTGAAGATCTTCGAGAGCGAGCCGAACTCCAGGGCGACGTCGAGCGCGCCCGGCACCTCCAGGACCGACGGGGCCACGAAGCCGTCATAGGTGATCTCGGAGTAGGCGTTGTCGTGCGCCAGCAGCAGGTCGTGGTCGGCGGCGAAGCGGACGGCCTGCTCGAACTGGTCGAGCGTGGCCACGGCCGAGGTGGGGTTGGAGGGGTAGTTGAGCCAGAGGATCCTGGCGCGGTCGGCGGTGCCGCGGTCGACCCTGGCGAAGTTCGGGTACCAGCCCTCGTCGGCCGACGTCGGGACGTACACCGGCTCGCCCCCGGCGAGGATCGTGCCGACCTCGTAGACCGGATAGCCGGGCTCCGGCACCAGCACCGGGTCACCGGGGTCGACGAACGCCCAGGGCAGGTGCGCGATGCCCTCCTTGGAGCCGATCAACGGCAGCACCTGCGTGCCCGGGTCGAGCGTCACCCCGAAGCGGCGCTGGTAGAAGGCGGCGATGGCCTCCCGGAGGTCGGGAAGGCCGAAGTAGCTCGGGTACCGGTGGGTGGAGGGGTCGTGCGCGGCGCGCGCCAGCTCCTCGACCACGAAGTCGGGGGTGGGCAGGTCCGGGTCGCCGACCCCGAACGAAATGACGTCGATGCCGGCAGCCTTGGCGGCAGCGACCCGCTTGTCGATCTCGGCGAAAAGGTACGGGGGAAGCGCTGCGATCCGTCGCGCCGTCTGCATCTGGGGAGCTCACTCCTTGCGTCGAGTCAGGGGATCGTGTCGCGTCAGCGGGTCGTGTGGCCGAGGGCGGAGAGCAGGTCGGGAGCGAGGGTGCCGTAGGCCACCTCGCGCGCGGGGCCGGTCATCCGCACGGCGCCGCCCGGGCCCGGCGCCCATTCGAGATCGAGGCGCCCGCCCCGCAGCTCGACCGCCACCCGCCGGCCGGTGAAGCCGCGGACCTGGCCCGCCACCGCCACCGCGCAGGCGCCGGTGCCGCAGGCGAGCGTCTCGCCCACGCCGCGCTCCCAGGTCCGCTGGCGCAGCGTGTGCTGGTCCACGACCTGCACGAACTCGACGTTGGTCAGGTGCGGGAAGGCCGCGTGCCGTTCGAGCGCGGGCCCGTCGACGGTCACCGGGGCGCTGTCGACGTCGTCGACGAACACCACGGCGTGCGGGTTGCCCATGGACAGGCAGGTGGCCTCGTAGACCCGCCCACCCGCCTCCAGCGGCTCCTTCACCGCCTCGCCCTCGCCCGTCATCGGCAGGTCGGCGCGCTCGAAGCTGGGGGCGCCCATGTCGACCGAGACCCGGTCGACCTTGCCGTGCCGGTCGCGCACGAGCTCCAGGCGCTTGACCCCGGCAGGGGTCTCGAGGCCGAAGCCGCCGGCCACGTGCCCGCGGTCGCCCAGGTACTTGCCGACCACGCGGACGCCGTTGCCGCACATCTCCGCCACCGAGCCGTCGGCGTTGCGGTAGTCCATGAAGAACCTCGCGGCCGAGCCGGGGCAGATGCGGATCAGCCCGTCCGCGCCGATGCCGAAGTGACGGTCGCACACCAGGCGCACGAACTCGGGCCCGACATCGAGCCGGTCCCCGAGGTCCTCGAGGACCACGAAGTCGTTGCCGGTCCCGTGCGCCTTGACGAACTCCACAGCTACTCCTTTGCGAACTCGTCCAGGGCCCAGGCCGCCAGCTCGGGCCCGGGAGGAAGGTTACTCCATCGCACGCGCGGGTCCCTGCGGAACCAGGCGAGCTGGCGGCGGGCGTAGCTGCGGGTGCGGGCGACGACCTCGTCCAGCGCCGCCTCGAGCGGGCCGCCCGCCTCGAGCGCGTCCAGCAGCTCCTTGTAGCCAAGGGCCTGCCTGGCCGTGCGCGACAGCGGCCTGGTCGCCAGCCGGCGCACCTCCTCCACCAAGCCGGCCTCGGCCATGGCGGCGACCCGCGCGGCCACCCGGGCGCGCAGCAGCTCCGGTCCGGGGTCCAGGCCGAGCACGGTCAGCCGGTAGCGGGAGACCGGGTTGTCCATCGCCCCCCTGAACGACGAGAAGCGCCGGCCGGTCAGCTCGATGACCTCGAGCGCCCGCACGATCCGGCGCAGGTTGGCCGGCTGGACGCGGGCCGCCGCCGGCGCGTCGCGCTCCACCAGGCGCTGGTAGAGGGCGCCAAGTCCCGCTGTGGCCGCCTCGGCCTCCAGCCGCCGGCGCACCTGTGGGTCGGTCGGCGGGAAGACGAACTCGTCCACTACCGCGTGGAAGTACAGTCCGGAGCCACCGACGAGCAGCGGCACGCGGCCTCGTGCGAGCACGCCGGCGACCGCGCTCCGGGCCTGCGGCTGGAAGCGGGCGACCGAGAATTCCTCGGCGGGGTCGACCACGTCCACCAGATGGTGGGGCACGCGGGCCCGCTCGGCCCGGGTGGGCTTCGCGGTGCCGATGTCCATGCCCCGGTACACGAGCATGGCGTCGGCGCTGACGATCTCGGCGCCGATGCGCGGCGCGAGCTCGAGGGCGAGCGCGGTCTTGCCCGCCGCGGTCGGTCCGACCAGGGCGAGCACCGGCCCGGGGCGCTCGTCGGCGCTCACCGGAGCGTCAGGACTCCCACCAGGTAGCCGGCCCCGTACGGCGCGGCTTCATAGAGCACCTCGCCGCGCAGCGCGCCGGCCCCCTCGACCGCACCGGCCAGCAGCCACAGCGGCGCCGTCCCGCCCACCCGCAGCTCGGCGACCGCCTCGGCGTCCAGGTCGAGCAGCCGGGCGGGCTCCGCCTTCCGGATCGCGTCGCCGACCTGCTGGTCGAACGCGGCCGCGCCGGGATGGAGGGCGGCGGGCGCCCTGGGCGTGCGGCGGGCCGAAAGGTCGCCCATGACGAGCAGGCCCGCCCGGCGGCCGGCGCGCACGGCGCCGGCCAGGGCCCGGCCGAGCGCCACGGCCCTTCCGGAACCCAGCGAGGCCGGCACGCCGAACGCCGCCACACTCGGGAGCTGACGGGCCGCGCCTTCCAGGCTCAGCAGCCAGGCGGCGACCGCCAGCGAGAGCGGCAGCTCGTCGAGGTGGCCCGGCGGCAGGCGCCCGCGGTCGAGCACGTGGTCAGGGCGACCGCGCGGGCCGGCGCGGGGAAGGGCGACCTCAACGGCGGCGCCGTACGGGGCGAAGGACGCGGCGGCGCCGGGCTGGGCCTCGCCCCACGAGGGCGCGGCGCCGACGACCAGCAGGGCGTCGGCCTGCTCCAGCGTCGCCGCCAGGGCGCGCCGGCAGGCCGAGCGCAGCTCGTCCAGCTCGGGCGAGGCGCCCCGCCCGAGCTCAGGGACCAGCAGGGGCGGGTGCGGGACCAGCGCGGCGGCCGTGACGGCCATCAGCCGACCAATGGCAGGGGCACCGCGCCGGCCGGCAGCGTCCGCGGTGGGAGGGCTGCGGCGCAGGCCGCCGCCGGCCGCGGGCGGTGGGCGAGCACCGGCCCCGCCAGGAGGTGGTGCGGTGCGGCATGCTCCACGGTGACGGTGACGAAATCGCCGGGGGCGACTGCGGCGGATGTCCGTCCGGGCTCCGGGGCCGGGAAGTGGCAGAGCTTGTTGGTCCGGGTCCGGCCCGACATCCGGGTCGCGTCGGTCTTCGAGCTGGCCCGCTCCACCAGCAGCTCGACCTCGGCGCCCACGAGCGCGCGGTTGCGCTCCAGGCTGATGTGCTCCTGCAGGGCGACCAGGCGCTGGAAGCGCTCGCCGACCACCTCGGGCGGGACCTGGTCCGGCATGCCGGCCGCCGCGGTCCCCGGCCGCGGCGAGTACTGGAAGGTGAAGGCCGAGTCGAACCGCGACTCCTCGACCACCTCGAGCGTGCGGCCGAAGTCCTCCTCGGTCTCGCCGGGAAAGCCGACGATGATGTCGGTCGAGAAGGCCACCCCGGGGACGGCGGCCCGCAGCTTGCCCAGGATCTCGAGGTAGCGCCGCCGGCGGTAGCCACGGCGCATCAGCCTGAGCACCCGGTCGGACCCGGACTGCAGCGGGAAGTGGACGTGCTCGCAGAGCGGCCGGCAGCTCGCCATGGCGTCGACCACGTCGTCGCGGAAGTCCTTGGGGTTGGGGCTGGTGAAGCGCAGCCGCTGGAGCCCGTCGACCCCGTCGAGGCCGCGCAGCAGGTCACCGAAGAGCTGGCGGTGGCCGGGCAGGTCGGTCCCGTAGGAGTTCACGTTCTGCCCGAGCAGGGTGACCTCGACCGCTCCGCCGGAGGCCAGCGCCTGCACCTCGGCCACGACGTCGCCCACGCGGCGGCTGCGCTCCTTGCCCCGGAGCTTGGGCACGATGCAGAAGGTGCAGGTGTTGTTGCACCCCACGCTGATGGCCACCCACGCGGACCAGTCGGCGTTGCGGTGCACCGGGAGGGCGGAGGGGAACGCCTGCATCTCGTCGAAGAACTCCGCCTGGGCCACGCCCTGGTCGCGGGCGCGCCGCAGCAGGGCCGGCAGGCTGCCGACGTTGTGGGTGCCGAACACCACGTCCACCCAGGGAGCTCGCTCCAGCACCCTGCCCTGGTCCTTCTGTGCCAGGCAGCCGCCGACCGCGATCATCAGCCCGCGGCGGGCCTTGGTGGTGGCGAGGTGGCCGAGCGCGCCGTACAGCTTGTTGTCGGCGTTCTCGCGGACGGCACAGGTGTTGAGCACGACCAGGTCGGCGTCGTCGAGCCCGCTCGCCGGCTCCATACCCTGAGCCTCGAGCAGCCCGGCGATCCGCTCCGAGTCGTGCTCGTTCATTTGGCACCCGAAGGTGCGGATGTAATAGCGCTCGCTCATCAGCCCGTCATGGTACCGCCCGCCCTGGCCGGGGTCGGGCCCTGCCGCCACCGTCGCCCCACTTCGCGGATTCGCGTCCTCGACGACCCGCTCGGTGTGCTCGACGACCCTACTTCGCGTACTCGACGCTGCGCAGCTCGCGCACCACGGTGATCTTGATCTGCCCGGGGTACTGGAGCTCCTGCTCGACCCGTTTGGCCACGTCGCGGGCGAGCACCTGGGCGGCGACGTCGTCGACGTCCTCCGGCTTGACCATGATGCGGACCTCGCGGCCAGCCTGCATGGCGAACACCTTGTCGACCCCCGGATAGCTGACCGCGATCTCCTCGAGACGCTCGAGCCGCTTGACATAGGACTCCAGCGTCTCGCGCCGGGCACCGGGGCGGCCGCCGGAGATCGCGTCCGCCGCCTGGCACAGGACCGCCTCGACAGTGCGCTGCTCCACTTCGCCGTGGTGCGCCTCGATCGCGTGCACGACCTCGGGCGCCTCCTTCAGGCGGCGGGCCAGCTCGGCGCCGATGATCGCGTGCGAGCCCTCGACCTCGTGCGTGAGCGCCTTGCCGATGTCGTGGAGGAAGCCGCAGCGCTTGGCGAGTCGCACGTCGATTCCGAGCTCCGACGCCATGATCCCGGCCAGGTGCGCGGTCTCGATCAGGTGCCGCAGCACGTTCTGGCCGTACGAGGTGCGGTACTTGAGGCGACCGAGCACGCGCACCAGCTCCGGGTGGAGGTCGGTGATGCCGACCTCGATGCAGGCGTCCTCCCCGGCCCGGCGCACCTCGCTCTCGATCTCGACCCTGGCGCGGTCGTAGGTCTCCTCGATGCGGGCCGGGTGGATGCGGCCGTCGGAGACGAGCTTCTCCAGCGTGAGCCGGCCGACCTCGCGGCGCACCGGGTCGAAGCAGGAGAGCAGGACCGCCTCGGGCGTGTCGTCGATGATGAGGTTGACCCCGGTGACGGCCTCGAAGGCGCGGATGTTCCGTCCCTCCCGGCCGATGATGCGTCCCTTCATGTCGTCCGACGGCAACGGCAGGACGGCCACGGTCGACTCCGAGGTCTGCTCCGATGCGACTCGTTGGATGGCCAGCGTGACGATCTTGCGGGCGCGCCGCTCCGCCTCCTCGCGCGCCTGCTGCTCCAGGTCGCGGACAAGGCCCATCGCATCCCGCTTGGCCTCCTCCTCGACCTGCTTGACGAGCACGCCCTTCGCCTCGGCCGCGGTCATGGCGGCGATCTGCTCCAAGCGGCGCCGCTGCTCGTCCGCGAACTGGTCGAGCTCGCGCCGGGTTGCCTCGGTGACGCGCTCCCGCTCGTCCAGGCCCGTCTCGCGCCTGTCCAGCGTGCTCAGCTTGCTTTCGATCGACTCTTCGCGCACGAGCAGGCGTTCCTCGCGGCGCTGGACCTCGACGAGCCGGTTCCGGGCCTCAGCCTCAGCTTGAGACCGAAGCTTTGTCGACTCCGTCTCGGCGGCCTGCCGGATCTGCAGCGCCCCGTCCCGCGCCTCGACCGCGGCCTCGCGCTGAGCCGTGTCCGCCTGCCGGCGGGCGTCCTCGAGCACCGACCGAGCCTGCTCCTCCGCGGAGCCGAGCACCCCGGCTGCCTGTTTCCGCTGGTAGGCCGCGCCGACGGCGAAGCCTACGATGATGCCAACAAGGGATCCCAAGATGATGCCGGCCAGCACAACGGCCTCCTTTGCGCTCCATCCGGCCGGAACGTCCAGCCGGTTCAAGGCCGCTAGGCGTGACCGCCGACCATTGGCCCCTGGAGCGGCAGCAGCGCCGAGCGGCCGCCCGGCGCTGGGAAGCACCCTCGATTACGACCCGAAGGCCGCGTCCGTCGGAACGGTTACAGGGGAGCCAGAGGTCAGTCCCCCACCTCGTGGATTAGGTTGTCCGTTGGACGGTCGATGCACCAAAGGTTACGTAATCAGAGTTAGGCTCGGCAGGACCGGGCACCGCCAGCGTAGGCCGTGCCAGAAGCCCGGTCAAGGAACAGCAGGTCAGTGGCTTGCCAAACCGTTAGATCCAGCCGACGTTCCTTTCCCCCTCATCCTCTTCAAGAACGTTCAAGATCGACAAGTTCATTCACCACATTTTCGACGATTTCACCCGGATAGCCCCGTCGCGCCAGATACGCGGCGAGCCGACGGAACTGGGCTTCCGGGCTCAGCCCCTGGAGCTTCGAGAGCCTCGCCTCGGCGGTCTCGCGGCAGCGTTCCGCCCGCTCGCTCGCCGCCACGGTTTCATCCGCCGCCTGGACCGCCATCTCACGGTCGACGCCCCGTTCGCGCAGATCGAGGGCGATCCTCGGCGCGTCCACGCCCTGGGCGGCACGGCGCGCGGCCAGGTCTCTGGCGAATGCCCAGTCGTCGACCAGCCCGACCTCCGCAAGCCGGTCGAGCGCGGCAGCGACTGCCCTGGCCTCGAAGCCTCGCTGCTCAAGGCGCTGCTCCAGCTCCAGCCTCGTCCGAGCCCGCGCCTCCAGCAGCCGCAGCGCGGCGGCGTGGGCCGCATCCGCCGATGCGGCCAGCTCTGGCTCGAGTCCGTGTGGGTCGGCTCGCCGCACGGGACGGGAGCCACCGGCTCGCCGCACGGTCATGAGTCCTCGGCGGGCTCCTCGGCAGCCTCAGCGGGCAGACCAACCCCGAGCTGCGCCTTGACCTTCTCCTCGATTTCGCGTGCCAGCTCGGGGTTGTCCCGCAGGAAGTTGCGGGCATTCTCCCGACCCTGGCCGAGCTGGTCGCCCTCATAGGTGAACCAGGCCCCGGATTTCCTGATCAGCCCGACGTCCACGCCGACGTCCAGTAGGCTGCCCTCCTTGGAGATCCCCTGACCGTAGAGAATATCGAACTCCGCCTGCTTGAAAGGCGGTGCGACCTTATTCTTTACGACCTTCACCCTGGTCCTGTTCCCAACGATGTCCGCACCGTCTTTCAGCGACTCAATTCGCCGAACGTCGAGGCGGACCGAGGAGTAGAACTTGAGCGCCCGGCCGCCAGGGGTCGTCTCGGGGGAACCGAACAGGACCCCCACCTTTTCGCGGAGCTGGTTGATGAAGACCGCGGTTGTCTTGGACTTGGAGATCGTGCCGGCCAGCTTGCGCAGGGCCTGGCTCATCAGACGAGCCTGGAGGCCGACGTGGGCGTCGCCCATCTCGCCTTCGATCTCTGCCCGGGGAACCAGGGCGGCGACCGAGTCGATGACGACCACGTCGAGCGCGCCCGAGCGGACCAGCATGTCCGCGATCTCGAGGGCCTGCTCGCCGGTGTCCGGCTGGGAGATCAGCAGCTCGTCGGTGTTGACCCCGAGGTTGCGGGCGTAGGCCACGTCGAGGGCGTGCTCGGCGTCGATGAAGGCCGCAATGCCACCGGCACGCTGCGCCTCGGCGATGATGTGCAGTGAGACGGTGGTTTTCCCGCTGGCCTCCGGCCCGAAGATCTCGACAACGCGGCCACGCGGGACACCGCCGATGCCGAGCGCGAGGTCCAAGGCAAGGCTTCCGGTCGGTATCGACTCGATGGGCCCGGTGGACGCCTCGCCCATGCGCATCACCGCGCCCTTGCCGAACTGCTTCTCGATCTGGAGCAGGGCGACTTCAAGCGCCTTCTCGCGTTCCACGGTCCCTCCCCGGATGCTGCCGTTCCGGGAAGTATAGGTCGTGGCCATGACAGGTCCTTTCCCCACCGGCTTCTTCCTCCTCATCGGCTGCTCATCTACTCTTTCGTAGTGGGATCTTCGTGCTGGCCCTTCAGGTCGGCGGCGAGCCGGGGAGGGGTCCCACCGGTGCGACGCAAGCAACTTACTACGAACGTGTGTTCGACACAACATGTTCCGGAAATCTGTGGATAACTCCGACCGCTCGGGTCCCCGCCGGCCGGTGCCCCGGGGCTCGCGCGGCTACCAGGTCAGGCCGGTGGCGCCCGTCACCAGCAGCGGGTTGACCGCCCGGACCTCCGCAAGCCCCCGCTCCGTGCCGCCGGCCCGCAGGCGCGCCAGCAGGTCGCGGCCGACGCCGACCGTGGCCACGAACGCGAGGCTGCCGTGCGGCGTGGCGATCTCGCCGAGCTCCGGGTCGGACGTCCAGCACACGGCCGGCGGCGCCTCTCCCCCGTCGTTGCCCAGCTCCAGGCGCCCGCCGGGCCAGAACGGCGTCGCCCGCTCGAAGACCAGCTCGCCGAGCCGCGCCAGCAGGCGCGGAGGCCACCAGGGCGCCTCGCCGTCGTGCTCACGGCGCACCCGCATGGTCAGCTCCTCGCCCCAGCCGCTCACGGACCGGTCCTGGCTGATCTTCGTGAACAGCTCCGACAGGCCATAGGTCACGAAGAACCAGTGACCCGGCCTCGGGTAGGCGCTCACCCCCCACAGGCCGTCCTGGTCGGGGACCATCGTGCCGGTTCCCCAGTGCACCGGCGGGATCCCCTCGACCAGCGGAGCGATCGCGACCTCGATCGCGTTCCAGCCCGGTGCCGTGCGTGCGGCCGCGTCGTTGGCTTCCATCCGGCGATTATCCCCGCCCTGACAAGCAAGGGCCGGAGGAAGGAGGAAAGGCCGGGAGCGGGGCCGGGCCAGGGCCGAGGCCGACTTCCTCCTCTGGACGGTCCTCCAGGCGGTCGGCGGTCTCGGGACCGCGGTCCAGCTCCTCTCAGCCCGCCAGGGGGAAGCTGCGCACGACCTGGTAGCGAGCGCCGCTGCGACTGAGGCTGCTGCGGTAGCAGCACAGCTCGCGGGCTTTCCACGAGGGGCCGGTCGCGGCCGCCTCGGCGACCAGCTCGAGGGTCGGCTCAGGCAGAGGGGCGGGCTTCTGCAGGCGGGCCAGGGTCAGGTGGGGCTGCAGCTCGCGGTCCTCGTAGCGCAGACCGGCGCGGCGGCACTCGGCGGCCAGGGTCACGGCCAGGTTGGCGAGCACCTCGACCTCGCCCGCGATCCCCGCCCAGATCACCCGCGCCCGGCGCGCATTGGGGAAGCCTCCGGCGCCCTCGAGGCGCAGCCGTGCGGGCGGCACCCCGGCGACGGCCGTCTCGCCGACCTTGACGACGTCGGCCGCTGACTCCGGCCGCACCTGGCCGAGGAACGCCAGCGTGAGATGCCAGCCGGCGGCGGCGGCGATGCGGGCGCCCGGGACGGCGCGCGAGATCTCCGGCAGCACCGCCTCGAGCGGTGCCTTGCTCGGACCCGGCACCGGGACCGCGAAGAACAGCCTGCCGCTCAGCAGGTCGGGGTCGGCGAGGATGGCATCGCGGACCGGCTTTCGCCTGCCGGCGGGTGGCTCCGGGACTGTCATGCCTTGCCCTCCAGACGACGGCGGAGCAGGTCGAGCGCGCTGGTGATGGCCCATGCGCGGACCTGGGCACGGTCGCCAGGAGCGCGGAGCCTGCGCGCGACCGTGCCGTCCGTGTCGGCGACGCCGAGGCAGAGGGTGCCCACCGGCTGCCCGGCCTGCTCGGCCGGACCGGCCACACCGGTGGTGGCCAGGCCCACGGCCGCGCCGAACAGGCGCCGCGCGCCCTCCGCCATGGCGCCGGCGACCGGCTCGCTGACCGGCCCGTGCTCGGCCAGCAGGTCGTGGTCCACGCCGAGCACGGCCGCCTTGGCCTCGGTCGCGTAGGCGACCACGCCGCCCAGGTAATAGTCGCTGGAGCCCGGCACGGTGGTGACCCGCCCGCCGACGAGCCCGCCTGTGAGCGACTCGGCGCAGGCGAGCGTCCGCTTGGCGCCGAGCAGCAGGCGCCCGACGGCCGCCTCCAGTGTCTCGTCATCGAGCCCGTAGATGGCGTCGCCGAGCTCGGCCCGAATGGCGGCCTCGACCGGGGCGATCTCGTCAAGAGCCTCCTCGCGGGTGGCGCCGACGGCCGTGACGCGCACCCTGACCTCGCCGGCGCTGGCCAGGTAGGCCATGGTGACGCCGCCGTCCGCGAACGAGTCCCACAAGGGGGTCAGCCGCTCGGCCAGCAGCGACTCGCCCAGGCCCGCGGTGCGCAGGGTGCGCGAGACGACGGCGCGGCCCTCACCGGCCCGGGCTGCCAGCTCGGGCAGGACCGACCGCTCGAGCATGCGCTCCATCTCGCGTGGCACCCCGGGCACCGCGTAGACCGGCTTGCCCCCGACCTCGATGACCAGCCCGGGGGCGGTGCCGACGGGATTGTCGATCGTGTGGGCGCCCTCGGGAACGTCGGCCTGCTTCAGGTTCATCTGCGCCATGCGCGCGATGCCGGCGCGGGCGAAGCGGTCACGGAGCCACTGCTCGATCTCGGGATGGCGCACCAGGCGCACGCCGGCGACGGCAGCGATCGCCTCCCGGGTGACGTCGTCCTGTGTGGGGCCGAGGCCGCCGGTGAGGATCACGGCGTCGGCCCGGGCGAGCGCCTCCTGGACGGCGGCGGCGATCCGACCCTCGTTGTCGCCCACCACGGTGTGCCGCAGGCAGTCCCAGCCGACGTCGGCGAGCCGCCGGCTGATCCAGGACGCGTTGGAGTTGACGATCTGGCCGAGCAGCAGCTCGGTGCCGACCCCGATGATCTCGCAGCGCACGCTCTGCTTCCCTTCCCTTCCCGTCAGGCGGCGGTCCGCCGAGCCACCAGCTCCGGGCCCTCGGCGGCGACGACTTCCACCTCCAGGTGGTCGCCGACCTCCGCGGCAGCTCCCTCGACGCGCACGATGCCGTCCGAATCGATCCCTTCGCGGAAGCTGCGGCCTTCCACCGTGCCGCCAGAGCCGACCCGCTCGACCAGCACCTCGAGCCGGCGGCCGATCCAGCCTGCCTGCACCTCGGCGAGGACGCGGTCCTGCAGCTCCTGGAGCCGCTCGACCCGGGCGCGGGCGGTGCGCGAGGGCACGCGCCGGTCGAGGCCGAGCGCGGCGGTGCCGTCCTCAGGCGAGTACGGGAAGAAGGCGACCCAGTCGAGCCGGGCCTCCTCGAGGAAGCCCTCGAGCTCGCGCACGTCCGCCTCGCGCTCGCCGGGGAAGCCCAGGATGAAGTTGGAGCGGAAGGCCGCGTCCGGGTCCAGCGCGCGGATGCGGCCGACCAGCTCGAGGAAGGCGGCGCCCGAGCCGCCGCGGCGCATGCGGCGCAGCACCGGTCCGCTGACGTGCTGGAGCGAGAGGTCGAAGTAGGAGCAGACCACCGGGTTGGCGGCCATCTCCTCGAGCAGGCCCGGCGTGATCTCATCCGGCTGGAGGTAGTTGAGCCGCACGCGGCGCAGGCCGTCGACGCCCGCGAGGTCGCGCAGCAGCCGGACCAGCGCCTCGCGGCCACCGAGGTCTTTGCCATAGCTGGTCGAGTTCTCCGCGACCAGGCCGACCTCGGAGACGCCCTCGCTCGCCAGCCACGCCACCTCGGCCAGCACTTCGGTCGGCCGGCGCGAGCGGAAGCGGCCCCTGAACGAGGGGATGGCGCAGAACGAGCAGTCCCGGTCGCAGCCCTCGGCCAGCTTGACCAGCGCGACCGGCGCGCGCGGCGCCGGCCGAACCGGGAACGGCTCCCCGGGCGGGGTCGGGAAGACAAGCGGCAGCGTCCGCCGGCCGGGTGGGACCAGGCCGGTGGCGGGCACCGAAGCAGGGACCACCGGCGCGGCCGGGACTGTCCGGGTGAGCACGCCGGCCCGGGTGGACGCGGCGCCGTTCCCGAGGCGGGAGCGCAGCACTTCGGGAAGGCGCCCGTAGTCACCGAACGGCACGACCGCGTCCGCCTCCGGCAGCTCCTCGCGCAGCTCCCGGGTGTAGCGCTCGGCCATGCAGCCGGTCACCAGCACCGCCTTTGCCCGACCGCCCTCCTTGAGGTCGGCGGCGGCCAGCACCGTCTCGATCGATTCCTCCTTCGCGGCCTGGATGAACGCACAGGTGTTGACGATCACCGCGTCGGCCTGCTCGGGGTCGGCGACCATCCGGAAGCCGGAGGCCGACAGCATGCCGGCGACGTTCTCGGAGTCGACCTCGTTGCGGCCGCACCCGAGCGTCACCATGGCCACCGTCGGCGGCCGGTCGTGGTCGCGCATCATCGATCTCCTCGGTCAGGTCACAGAGCCGGGCGAAGTCACCATGACGCTACCAGGCTTACCGGAACCGGGGATCGGCCTATCCACACCCCCCAAGGTCCGGGGGTCCAACCCTCGCGGGCCCGTCAGCCGAGGCTCGGGACGGTCGAGTCCGTCGAGGACCCGGCAGGTCCGCCCTCGGCGGAGCTCGCCACGGCGGCGGCGCTCTCGACGGTGAAGGAGCGGTGCCACACCCGCCCGCTGCGGTCCGGCACCCCCAGCGACCGGCCGTTGACGGTCAGCTCGACCACCGACGGAGCCCCGAGCGTCAGGTCGATGCTGCGGCTGGCCTTGAACGTGCGCCGCTCGGACGTGCCCAGGACCCCCTGGAAGGAGACCTTGCCGTCGGCGGTCACCCTGGTCCACGAAGGACCGAGGTAGCGCAGCACCACGGTCAGGCCCTTGGGCTTGGGTGCGGTGGTGGTCGTCGGCTGCGGGATGGTCGTGGTCGTCGGCGCGACCGCGGGTGGGGTCGCGCCCAGGGACGTCTGCGGGGTCGTGCGCGGCGGCTTGAGCAGCGACCACAGTGAGGCCACCAGCACGATGGACACGCCCACGATCCCCACCAGCAGCCAGCTCGAGCGACCGCGCCGGCTGCGCTCGACGCCGAGCCCCCCGGTCAGCGCGCGCGGGACGCGCTCGAACACGGGCACCTCCGGTCGCTGCCGCGAGCGGTACGACTCGACCAGCGGGTCCGGGTCGAGCCCGAGGTAGCTGGCGTACGAACGGATGAAGCCCTTGGCGTAGACGTTGCCGCCCAGCTCGTTGAAGCGCTCCGCCTCGAGCGCCTCGAGATAGCTCGGCCTGATTCGGGTTGCGGCAGAGGCCTCCTGGATCGTCCTCCCCTGCGCTTCCCGGGCCGAGCGGAGCTCCTCGCCGATGGTGCTCAGGCCGGGACACCCCTTGGTGATGTTGTCGGCGATGCTGGCTTGGCCGCCAGCGCCGCCGAGGACCGGACAAGCGACCTGATCGGTCGTCTTGCGACACCTTGAGAACGGGGATTGTAGCCAGCTCAAGGGCGGTATTCAACGACATCGGGATATCGTTTCCCTATTATTCTCCGAGGATCTCGCCGTAGGACGACTCCCTTCCGCGCAGCTCCCCGAGCTCCTCGACGGTCATCAGCACGTCGCGCGGCTTGGAGCCCTCCGAAGGCCCGACCACGGCGCGGTCCTCGAGCTGGTCCATGATCCGGCGGGCGCGCGAGAACCCGACCTTGAGCTTGGACTGGAGCATCGAGGTCGACCCGAGCCCGGAGCGCACGATGATCTCCATCGCCTGGGTGAGCAGCGGGTCCTCGTCGGAGTCGCCGTCGTCGCCGGCGGCACGGCCCTCGGCCACCACGCCGGGCTGGTAGGCCGCCTGCTGCTGCGCCTTGCAGTAGGCGACGACCGCCTCGCATTCCTTCTCGGTGATGAAGGCGCCCTGGACGCGGCGTGCCTTGGAGGTCCCGCCGGGCAGGTAGAGCATGTCGCCGTGGCCCACCAGCTTCTCGGCCCCGCCCGCGTCGAGGATCACGCGGGAGTCCTGGGAGCTGGCGACCATGAAGGCGATGCGGCTCGGGATGTTGGCCTTGATCAGGCCGGTGACCACGTCGACCGAGGGCCGCTGGGTGGCCACCACCAGATGGATGCCGACGGCCCTGGCCATCTGGGCGATGCGGCAGATGGCGTCTTCCACGTCCCTCGGCGCGACCATCATCAGATCGGACAGCTCGTCGATCACGACCACGACGTAGGGCAGGGTCGAGCGGTCCTGCTCCCCGTCGGGCCGGCCGTCGTCGTCGAGGCTGGCCGATGGCAGCTTCGGAAGTTTGCCTTCTTTAGCAGCTTTGTTATAGGCGGCGATGTTGCGCACGCCCGCCAGCGCGAGCGTCTCCAGGCGCAGTTCCATCTCGCGCACCGCCCAGGCCAGCGACTCGCTGGCCCGCTTGGGGTGGGTCACGACCGGGGTGATGAGATGCGGCACGCCCTCGTAGTTGGTCATCTCGACCCGCTTCGGGTCGATCAGGATGAGCCGCACCCGATCCGGTGGGTTGCGCATGAGCAGGCTTGTGACCAGGACGTTCAGGCACACGGACTTGCCGGCACCGGTGGCGCCGGCGATCAGCACGTGCGGCATCTCGGCGAGGTTGGCGAGCACCGGCTCGCCGCCGATGTCCTTGCCGAGGGCCACCATGAGCGGGTGCAGGTCGTCCTTTCTCCCAAGCGGACCGAGGATGTCGCCCAGGGTCACGAGCTCGCGGTCGCGGTTGGGGATCTCCACGCCGATCGCCGACTTGCCGGGGATCGGCGCGATGATGCGCACGTCGGGCGAGGCGACCGCGTAGGCGATGTCGTGCGAGAGCCCGACCACCCTGGCCACCTTGGTCGCCGGTCCCAGCTCGACCTCGTAGCGGGTGACGGTGGGGCCGCGGGTGTAGCGGGCCACGCGGGCGTCGACCTCGAACTGCTCAAGGGTGTGCTGCAGGACCTGGGCGGTCTCGTCCAGGCGGCGCGCGTCCACCGGCCGGGCGTTGCTGCGCCGCAGCAGCGATTCCGGCGGCAGGGTGTAGGCCCCGCCCGCCTCCGCCTTCAAGGTCATGGCGAGCTGGACCGCCTCGCCCGCGTTGGGTGGCGCCGACGGGCTCGGCGGCTTGGCCGGCAGCGCGACCTCGACGGTCTCGCCCTCGATCGTGTCCCCGCCCGTGGCTGCCCTCCGGCGCGAGCGGCGTCTGGCCGGCCCGTCCTCGACCTCTCCGCCGAGGTCCTCGAGCGCCGCCGCGACCTCGGCCCCGTCGGCCTTGTCGAGCTTGTCGGCGGACGGCGGCGCCAGCGCCGGGCGCCGGGTCCGGCCCTTGCCCGCCGCCTCAGCCGCCTGCCCGGCCGCCGGTCCGGCGACGGGGCCGGTCGCCGGGGGCGGTGTCAGCGCGGCGCGGGCCAGGCGGAGGATCCGGGCGGCGCCCCGGCCGACCGCCGCCACCGAGGTGCGCGTGCTGATCAGCAGGCCAAGGAACAGCAGGCAGGTGAAGCCGGCCCGACCCCCCCAGACCGACAGCAGCCGCGCTGTGGGGTGGGCGATGGCTGCGCCCACCCAGCCGCCCGAGTCCTGCAGCACCGCGGCCTTGGCCGAGACCGGCGGATTGCCGCGAGCCAGGTGGATCAGGCCGAGGCCGCCGAGGAGCACCGCGAGCAGGCCGATGGTGACGCGCGCGGCGACCGGGTCGCCGGCCGGCGCGACCGTGCGCCGGAACATGGCGGTGCCGAGGCCGGCGACCAGCACCGGCACCGCGTAGGCGCCGTAGCCGAACAGACCGCGCAGGAACAGCTCCAGGAACACCCCGACGTTGCCGCCGTTGTGGAGCCACACGCCGAGGGCCAGCAGGATGGCGGCGAGCACCAGCGCGACGCCCTGGATATCGCCCTTGTGCGGCGACAGCGCCTTGGCGGTCTGGCTCGGCCGCTGCGTGCGCGAGGCGGCCGTGCTGCGCCGCTTCTTGGCCGGCGGGCGCCGGCTGGAGGGTCGGGTACGCGTCCTGGCCATCCCCTACACCTCCATCACCGTGGGGATGATCACCGGTCGGCGCTGGGTGCGCTCCCGGAACAGTGCCGAGGCGACCTCACGCATGCGCTGCTTCAGGATGCTCGGGTCGGTCACGCCCTCGGCCGCGGCCCGGTCGAGGCTGGCCAGCACCTGGGCGCGGGCCTCCTCGATCAGGTCGGCCGACTCCGGCTCGTACACGAAGCCGCGGGTGACGATGTCCGGACCGGCGAGCACCTTGCCGCTCTGCGCCTCGACGGTCGCCAGCACGTGGACGAAGCCCTCGCCGCCGAGCCGGCGCCGGTCGCGCAGCACCGCGTCGCCGACGTCACCGACGCCGAGGCCGTCGACGAACACCATGCCGGAGCGGATCTGGCCCGCCCGCCGGACCAGCCCGGCGTCCAGCTCCAGCACGTCGCCGTCCTCGCAGACGAACACCCGCTCGCGCGCGAGCCCGGTCTGCTCAGCAAGGCGGGCGTGCTGCGCCAGATGGCGGTACTCGCCGTGGACCGGTACGAAATGGCGCGGCCGGAGCGTGGCGAGCAGCAGTGAGAGCTCCCCCTGGGCGGCGTGCCCGGACACGTGCACCTTGGCGTTGCCGCGGTGGAAGACCTCGGCGCCCTGGCGGGCGAGGTCGTTCATGGTGCGGTAGACCGCCGCCTCGTTGCCGGGGATCAGCGACGAGGACAGCACCACCGTGTCCGCCGGCTCGATCCTGACCCACTTGTGCTCGCGCCCCGCCATCAGCGTCAGGGCGGAGAACGGCTCGCCCTGGGAGCCGGTGCACAGCACCAGGGTCTGCTCCGGCGCCAGCGAGCCCAGGTCCTCGACCGGGACCAGCAGGTCCACAGGGACCCGGAGGTAGCCGAGGTCGCTCGCGACCCGGACGTTGCGCAGCATGCTGCGCCCGACCAGCGCGACCTTGCGGCCGAGCTGATTGGCGGCGTTCAGGACCTGCTGCATGCGGTGGACGTGGCTGGCGAAGCAGGCCACCACGATGCGCCGCCTGGCCGCCGCGAAGATCTCCCCGAAGGCGCGGCCGACCTCGACCTCGGAGGGGATGTAGCCGGGCTGGTCGGCGTTGGTCGAATCCGACAGCAGCAGGTCGATCCCCTCGCCGGCGAGCCGGGCCAGCCCCCCGAGGTCGGTCGGAAGGCCGTCGATCGGGGTCAGGTCCACCTTGAAGTCACCGGTGTGGACGATGGTGCCCGCCGGCGTGCGCAGCGCCACCGCCATCCCGTCGGGGATCGAGTGGGACACGGCGAAGAACTCGAGGTCGAAGGGCCCGAGCCTGGTGCGCTCGCCGGGCGTCACCTGGACCAGCGAGGGAGTGAGGCTGTACTCCTCGAGCTTGGCCGACAGCATGCCGAGCGACAGCCGCGTGCCGTACACCGGCACGTCGAACTCGCGCAGGAAGTACGGCAGAGCGCCCATGTGGTCCTCGTGGGCATGGGTGAGGAGCACGCCGATCACCCGCTCCGGCTCCTCGGCGAGGTAGGCGAAGTCGGGCAGGATGATGTCGACCCCGGGCTGGTCCGCATCGGGGAAGGCCAGCCCGCAGTCGATGAGCAGCCGGGCGCCGCCGAGCTCGACCACGGCGCAGTTGCGCCCGATCTCGCCCAGGCCCCCCAGGAAGGCGATCCTGGCCGGCCCGGCGGCCCTGGAGCCTGCCCGATCAGCCACCGGCGCCCTCGCCCGGTTGCAGGCCGACGTCGGCGAGCAGTCCGCGCACGAACTCCACCTGCGGCGGCGTGGCGTCGATCAGCGGCGGCCGCAGCGGCCCGCCGGGCAGGCCGAGCAGCTTCAGCCCGGCCTTCAGCAGGATCGGGCTCGAGGTGGCGAACAGCCCCTCGAACAGCTTCAGGTGCCTGGTGTGCACCTCGAGCGCCGTGCGGGTGTCGCCCCGCTCGAACGCGGCGACCAGCTCCTGGAGGGCCGGGCCGACCAGGTGCGAGGCGACGCTCACCACGCCGACCCCACCCACAGCCAGCAGCGGCAGGAGGTTCTTGTCGTCGCCCGAGTACTGCTCGAGCGCGCCGCCGGTGTCGCGGTACAGCCGGCTCGCCGCGGCCATGTCGCCGACCGCGTCCTTCACGGCCACGATGTTGTCGACCTCGGCCAGCCGAACCAGCGTCTCGACCTCGATCTTGCAGGCCGTCCGCGCGGGGATGTTGTACAGCATGCAGGGCAGGCCGGTGCTGGCGGCGATGGAGGTGAAGTGGAGGTGCAGTCCTTCCTGCGGCGGCTTGTTGTAGTACGGCGCCACCAGCAGCAGCGAGCCCGCCCCGGACTTCTCGGCGAGCTGTGTCAGCTCGGTCGACTCGGCGGTCGAGTAGGTCGAGGTGCCGGCCATCACGCGTCGCGGGTCGCCGGCGGCCTCGACCACCGCGGCCCACAGACGTCCCTTCTCGTCATGGGTCAGGGTCGGCGACTCGCCGGTGGTGCCGGCGACCACCAGCGTGTCGGTGCCGTGGTCGAGCAGGTGCCGGGCCAGGCGCTGGGCGCCGTCGAGGTCGACAGTGCCCCCGGCGGTGAAGGGCGTAGCCATCGCGGTGAGCACGCGGCCGAAGCGACCAGGCATGTTGGTCCTCCCAACGTTCGAGCGAAACCGTGCACGGCGGTGCGGGGCATCGCCGTCCCCACCGCCCGCCTTCGGTGGACGGGGGCCGTGCGAATTCTACCCGGACCGCCTACCCCACCCCCGGTTTTCCACAGGGCAATCGCCCGGGGGGCGGCCGTTGTCGCGCTGGACGGTTACGATCCCGCCCATGCGCCCGAGCGACGGTCCTCTCCAGACAACCCTGCGGCCAAGGCTTCCGGTGAGCCTGGGCCTGACTCTGTGGCCGCTGCGGCGCGGCACCGGCGACCCGTCCATGCGGGCGGAGCGCCCGGACGTGTGGTGGCGGGCGACCCGGACGCCGGCCGGTCCCGCGACCGCGCGCTACGCCACCCGTGGCGGCGAGATCGAGGTGGCCGCCTGGGGCCCGGGGGCCGAGTGGTGCCTGGCCTGCGCGCCCGAGCTGCTCGGCGCCCGCGAGTCGATGGAGGGCTTCGCCCCGACCGGGCTGATCGCGCGGCTCCACCGTGCCATGCCGGGGCTGCGCGTCAGCCGGTCCCTGGCGGTGTTCGAGGCGCTCGTCCCCTCGATCCTCGAGCAGAAGGTGGCCGGCGTCCAGGCACGCTCCGCCTACCGCGGCATCGTCCTCACATGGGGGACACGGGCACCCGGCCCGCCGGTGACAGCACCGGGCGGACCTCGGCCGCTCGTGCTGCCCCCCGGGCCGGAGGCGCTGGCGGCCAAGGCGTACTGGCAGTTCCATCGGTTCGGAGTGGAGATGCGCCGCGCCAACACGATCCGGGGAGCAGCCGCCGAGGCGCCGAGGGTCGAGCGGACGGTCGACATGGCGCCGCCCGATGCGCACCGCCGCCTGCAGGCCCTGGCCGGCGTGGGCCCGTGGACCTCCGCAGAGGTCGCGCTGGTCGCGCTCGGCGACGCTGACGCCGTCCCGGTCGGCGATTACCACCTGCCCCACCTGGTGAGCTGGGCGCTGGCCGGCGAGCCGCGCGGCAGCGACGAGCGGATGCTCGAGCTGCTGGCGCCCTACCCCGGCCACCGCGGCAGGGTCCTGCGGCTGCTGGCCAGGTCCGGCCTGTGGGCGCCGCGCTTCGGTCCGCGCATGCCGCTGCGCTCCTTCAAACGGATCTGATCCCCCACCTCGATCACACCGCCGGCTCCCCGCTGTCCCGCGCGGCCCGCCCCGCACTCTGCCTGTCCGCACCCTGCCCGTCCCCACCCTGCGCCTTCGCGGCTGGCGCCGCCGTCGGGCCCCGCTGGCAGCTCGGGCACCAGTAGGTCAGGCGCTCGAACCCGCCGGCGGGCTGGCCCGCCTGACGTATCGGCGTGCCGCAGCGCAGGCACGGCTCGCCGGTCCGCTCGGCGACCCAGTGCCTGCGGCCACGGCGGGTGTCGCCGGTGGTCACCTGGTAGCCGATGGTGCGGTTGGTCTCCATCATGCGCTTGAGCAGGGCCAGCATTCCCTCGAGGTCGTCGACCTGGCCGGCCGGCGTCCACGGGCTGACGCCGCGCAGGAAGCAGATCTCGCTTTTCCAGACGTTGCCCGCGCCGGCGATCGCCCGCTGGTCGAGCAGGGCGGCGCCGATCGGCTGGTCGGCGCGGGCACGCAGGCGCCGCGCGGCCTCCTCGAGGTCCCAGTCGGGCCCGAGCACGTCCGGACCGAGGTGCCCGACGACCTCGTGCTCGCGCTCGGTCGCCAGCAGCTCGCAGATGCCGAGGCGGAAGCCCACCGCCACCCAGGGCGCGGTGCTGAGCACCACCCGGACCTGGAACGCCGGCCCGCGCCAGCGCTCCCCCGGCCGGTACAGGTGCCAGGCACCCTCCATCTTGAGGTGGCTGTGCAGGGTCACGCCGGCGTGGGTGCGCAGCAGCAGGTGCTTGCCACGCGCGACGACCTCGCGCACCTGCTGCCCGGTCAGGTCGTGGTTGGCGAACCGCGGGACGCGGAAGTCGGTCGCGAGCAGCCTGTGCCCCGCCAGGGCCCGATGCAGCCTGGCCGCGGTCAGATGCACCGTGTCGCCCTCCGGCACGACATCACCCCTCCCGGACCGCCGCCACGGGTTCCCCGGCCGTGGCCATCAGCTCCACCGGCCCGGTCCGGAGCCGCCGGCGAGCCGCAGGCCGCGGGCGGTGGGACGGAAGCCGGCCGCGGTCAGCGCCCGCGCCAGAGGGCTGGAGTAGACCTCCTCGCCGTCGGCGCGCTCGACCGCGAGCCGCCCGAGGGCGCCGTCGCGCACCGCCAAGGCGAGGGCGTCGGCGGCGCGGCCGATCCGGTCCGTGTCGTCGCTGAAGGTCAGCAGGGTGCGGCCACCACGCTCGACGTACAGGATCAGCTCGCCCTCCACCAGGATGACCACCGCCCCGGCCTTTCGTCCTGGCCGGTGGCCGGGGCGATCCGCCCGATTCACCGATGCACCCCTCCGGGGCTCCCCGGACCCCGCCCGACCCACCGGGGCACCCACTTGGGGTTCCCCGGACCCCTCCGGTGGGCGGCCGTCCGCCGCGGTCGCAGAGCGTTCCGGCCAGGCCAGCGCCGCCCCGTACGGGTTGGCCGGGTCGGCGGCCGCGAGCACGACGGTCCTCGGCTCCCCACGGTCCCGGCCCGACCCCCTGTCGGCCACCGAGCGCATCCGGTCCACGGCGCCCGGCACGGCGAACTGCGCGCCGCCGAGGCCGTCGACGAAATAGCCACGGCGGCAGCGGCCAGCCTCCTCCATGGCCTTGAGCACCGGGTAGACCCCGGCGAAGCCGCCCGTCACCCGCTCGGCCACGACCGCGCCGCGGGTGACCACGCCATGGCGCTCGAGGAGCTGCTCCGCCGCCGCGTGCAGACGGCGGGTGGCGTCGGGCGAGCGTTCCGGCGTCAGGCTCCACCGTCCGGCTCCGGCGGGTGGGCCGAGCCGGCTGGGCAGCGCGGCGCGCCTGCGACGCCCGGTGCGCCGGCTGCCGACCGCCCGGCTGGTGGGCCGCACGCCGCCGGCCAGCAGCCCCCGCAGCGGCGCCATGGTGTCATTGGTGACCAGCCCCGCCCAGACCAGCTCCCAGACGGCGAGCAGCAGCTCGGTGTCGTCGGTCGAGCCCACCGTGTCGGAGAGCTGCCGGAAGAACACCGCGCCGTGACCCGCGAGCGCGTCGCGCACCGTGACCGCCAGCGGCGACAGCTCCAACTGGACCGGGTCCGGCAGCAGGAGGGGCGCCTGGTCCGCCCGGTACAGGCCGACCCACCCGTCGTCCGAGCCGAGCGGTCCAGCCCCCGCCCAGACCACCTCTCCGGCCGCGCAGAGCTGGTCTAGCAGGGCCGGGCTGTAATCGGGCAGGCGGGCCGGCAGGACCTGCCGCTCCAGCGCCGAGGCCGGCACCGCCGCGCCCTGGAGCTGCTCGACCACCCGGTAGAGCGCGTCGAGGTCGGCGCGGCGCGGGCCGGCCGGGCCCACGCCCTGCCAAGCCAGCACGAAGCGGGCCAGTGCGTCCTGCGCCACCGGCTCGACCTCCTTGCGGAGCGCGGCCAGCGAGCGACGCCGCAGCCGCCGCAGCACCTCGGCGTCGAGCCACTCTCGCCCGGACCCTCCCGGGCGGAACTCGCCCTGCACCACCCTGCCGGCCGCCTCCAGCCGGGCCAGGGTCTCGGCCACCACCGCCACGCCGAGGCCGAAGCGCCGGGCCGGCTCCTCCGGCGGGAACGGCCCGTGCGTGCGGGCCCAGCGGCCGACGAGATCGCCGACCGGGTCGTCCACCGGCTCCAGGAAGGCTTTGGGCACCCCGGGCGGCATGGCGGTGCCGAGCGCGTCCCGGAAGCGGGCGGCGTCCTCGATCGCCACCCAGCGTTCCTGGCCCGCGACGCGCAGCCGCAGCGCCTGTCGGGACGCCTCCAGCTCGGCCAGCCACCCGCCCACCGCGGCGGGCTCGGCCGCCCGGGCGGTGGCCTCGTCGACGGAAAGGTCGCCGAGCAGCCGCAGCGCGTCGTGCAGCGCATCAGCGCCGGCGACCTTGCGTTCCAGGGCGAGGAGCTGCAGCTCCAGCTCGAGGTCGGCCAGCGCGGCGGGGTCGATCAGGTCTCGCAGCTCCTCACGGCCGAGCAGCTCCGCGAGGATGGTCCGGTCCAGCGACAGGGCCTGCGCGCGCCGCTCGGCCAGCGGTGCGTCGCCCTCGTACATGAACGCGGCCACGTAGCCGAACTGCAACGAGCTGGCGAACGGCGACGGGAAGGGCGTGTCGACCTCGACCACCCGGACCTCGCGGCGGGCGACGGCGGCCATCAGCTCGGTGAGGCCGGGTAGGTCGAACACGTCCTGGAGGCACTCGCGCATGGTCTCGAGCACGACCGGGAAGGAGCCGTAGCGCGAGGCCGCCTGCAGCAGCCCTGCGCTGCGCTGTCGCTGCTGCCACAGGGGAGTGCGCTGGCCGGGCCGGCGCCGCGGCAGCAGCAGCGCTCGGGCGGCGCACTCGCGGAACCTGCTGGCGAACAGGGCCGAGGCGCTCACCTGACCGACGACCAGGTCTTCGACCTCCTCGGGGTCGAACAGCACCGAGTCCGACGGCGGGGCCTCGTCGGCCTCGGGCAGCCGCACCACGATGCCGTCGTCGGTGTACATGGTCTGCACGTCGAGGCCGAGGCGCTCCCGTACCCTCGCCTCGACCGCCTGCGCCCAGGGAGCGTGGACCTGGGCTCCGAACGGGGTGTGCAGGCACACGCGCCAGTCACCGAGCTCGTCCCGGAAGCGCTCGACCACGATCGTGCGGTCGTCCGGCAGCACCCCGGTGGCGTCGAGCTGCTCGCCGAGGTACTGGAGCAGGTTCCCGGCGGCATTCGCGTCCAGCCCGGCCTCGGTGAGGCGCCGCATCCGCGCCTCGGGCCCGAGCGCGAGCAGCTCGCGCAGGAACGCACCGAGCGCGCGGCCCAGCTCGATCGGCCGGCCGGGCGCGTCTCCGTGCCAGAACGGCAGCTTGCCCGGCTGGCCGGGGGCCGGACTGACCAGCACCCTGTCGTGGGTGATGCCCTCGATGCGCCAGCTCGAGGCGCCGAGCGTGAACACCTCGCCCACCCGGGACTCGTAGACCATCTCCTCGTCCAGCTCGCCGACCCGCGTCTCGCGCTCCCCCACCAGGTAGACGCCGAACAGGCCGCGGTCGGGGATGGTGCCGCCGGAGGTCACCGCCAGGCGCTGTGCCCCCGGACGCCCGCCGAGGCGTCCTTCGACCCGGTCCCAGTTGAGGCGTGGCCGCAGCTCGGCGAACTCGTCGGACGGGTAGCGCCCGGACAGCATGTCGAGGACGCTCTCGAGCGCGCTGCGGGGCAGCTCGGCGAACGGCGCCGCTCGCCGTACCACCGTCCCGAGCCGCTCCACCGTCCAGTCGTCCATCGCCACCATGGCGACGACCTGCTGGGCGAGGACGTCGAGCGGGTTGCGCGGGTAGCGCATCGCCTCGATCGCGCCGGCGCTCATGCGCTCGACCACGACGGCGCACTCGACCAGATCACCCCGGAACTTGGGGAAGACGATCCCGCGGCTGACCGCCCCCACCTGGTGCCCGGCACGGCCGATCCGCTGGAGGCCCTGCGCCACGGAGCTGGGCGCCTCCACCTGGACCACCAGCTCGACCGCGCCCATGTCGATGCCGAGCTCGAGCGAGCTGGTGGCCACGACAGCCCGCAGCCTGCCCGCCTTGAGGTCCTCTTCGATCTGGACCCGCTGCTCGCGGCTGACCGAGCCGTGGTGGGCGCGGGCGACGTCGTCGCCGGCCAGCTCGTTCAGCCGGGCGCAGAGCCGCTCGGCCAGGCGCCGCGAGTTGGCGAACACGATCGTCGAGCGGTGCGCCCTGATGAGGTCGAGCAGCCGCTCGTCGATGTGCGGCCAGATGCTGCGCCACTCCGGGTCGGCTGCGGCGGCGCCGAGCCGGTCCGATCCGGCGAGCCCGTCCGGCCCGGCTGAGCCGTCCGGTCCGCCGGGCAGCGGTGGCGGCTCCGCGGGCAGCTCGCCGATGGCGGCCATGTCCTCGACCGGGACGACCACCTGCAGATCGAAGGACTTCTGGCTGGGTGGAGCGACCACCGTCACGGGCTGCGCGCCGCCGAGGAAGCGGGCCACCTCGTCGAGCGGCCGCACCGTGGCCGACAGGCCGATCCGCTGGGCCGGCCCCGGCAGGAGCTCGTCGAGACGCTCCAGGCTCATGGCCAGATGGGCGCCGCGCTTGGTGTCGACGACTGAGTGGACCTCGTCCACGATCACAGTCTCGACCTGGCGCAGGGCCTCGCGCGCCCGTGAGGTCAGCAGCAGGAACAGCGACTCCGGGGTGGTGATGAGGACGTCGGGCGGCCTGCCCGGGAAGCGGCGGCGCGCCTCGGCCGACGTGTCGCCTGTGCGCATGTCCACGGTGATCCCGGGCAGCGGCAGGCCGAGCCGGGCGGCCACCGCCCGCAGGCCGGCCAGCGGTGCCCGCAGGTTCCGCTCGATGTCAGCGGCCAGCGCCTTCAGCGGCGAGATATAGAGGACCCGCAGCCGCCGCTTGGGGTCGACCGGCGGCGCCGCGGCAAGGCGGTCGATCGCCTCGAGGAACGCAGCCAGCGTCTTGCCCGAGCCGGTTGGGGCCACCACCAGGACGTTGCCACCGCCGGCGATCGCCTCCCAGGCTCCGACCTGGGCCGGGGTCGGGGCCGCGAAGGCACTCTCGAACCACGCTCGCGTGAGCGTGGAGAAGCGCCCGAGCGCCCGCTCGGCCGCGACGGAATCCGCTGCTCCTGCCATGCCGGCCATGCTAGCTCCCGGGCCGGACAGCCGTCGGGGGTTATCCACAGACGGAGTTGTCCACAGATTCGGCCGGCCCTCTCGGAGAGGCCGCAGCGGGGTGGCACACTGGTGTCGGGACGCCATTCGCGCTGGTAGGTCGGGCTATGCGCCTGGCCGGCGAAGGACGTCGGACAGCTTGACCAAGGGGTGTGGCAGGAACATGGGATGGTTCGACCGGCCGGAGTTCGGTCCCAATGTGGGGCTGATCGACGAGATCTACCGGCAGTACCTCGACGACCCCACCTCCGTGAGCGAGGCGTGGCGGGACTTCTTCGCTGAGCACGAGCCCGAGGAGCCGGAGCCCGCGGAGCCCGAGCAGCCCAGGGAGCCTGCGCAGCCGTCGCGTGAGCCCCAGGTGCGGGTCCGGGCCGACGGCGGCGAGGCGGGCGACGGCGCCGAGCCGCTGCGCGGCGCCGCGGCCAGGATCGTGCAGTCCATGGAGGCGAGCCGGCAAGTCCCCACCGCGACGTCGTTCCGGGTGGTGCCGGCGCGGCTGCTCGAGGTCAACCGTGACGTGCTCAACAGCCACCTGCGTCGGCGCCGCGGCGGCAAGGTGAGCTTCACCCACTTGATCGGCTATGCGGTGGTCAAGGCGATCAAGGCCATGCCGGTGATGAGCTCGGTCTACGTCGAGCGGGACTCGGGACCGCACGTGCGCCGGCCCGAGCACGTCAACCTGGGCCTGGCGGTGGACACCAGGCGCCCGGACGGCAGCCGGACCCTGCTGGTCCCCAACGTCAAGGCGGCCGACACGCTCGACTTCGCCGCCTTCGTGCGCGCCTACGAGGAGCTGATCGGCAAGGTCAGGGCCAACAAGCTGTCCGTCGGCGACTTCGCGGGCACCACCGTCACCATCACCAATCCGGGCACGGTCGGCACGGTGATGTCCGTGCCGCGCCTGATGGCCGGCCAGGCGGCGATCATCGGCGTGGGCGCGATCGGCTACCCGGCCGAGTACCAGGGGACCGATCCTGAGACCCTCGCCGACCTCGGCGTTGGCAAGACCGTGACGCTGACCTCCACCTACGACCACCGTGTGATCCAGGGCGCCGAGAGCGGAGAGTTCCTGGCCAAGGTGCACGCGCTGCTGCTCGGCGAGGACGGCTTCTACGACGAGGTCTTCCGCAGCGTGGGCGTGCCGTACGTGGCGGTGCGCTGGCGCACGGACCACCGCGCGAGCCGTGACGCACTCGAGCTGGCCGACAAGCAGGCACGCGTCCACCAGCTCATCAACATGTACCGGGTCCGTGGGCACCTGATCGCCAACCTCGACCCGCTCGAGACCAAGCCACCCTCCATGCCCGCCGAGCTGGACCCGGCCGGCTACGGCCTGACCATCTGGGACCTGGAGCGCCTGTTCCTCACCGGCGGCGTCGCCGAGCAGCGGGAGCTGCCGCTCCGCGAGATCCTGCGAATCCTCCGCGACGCCTACTGCCGCACGGCCGGCGTCGAGTACATGCACATCTCGCAGCCCGACGAGAAGTCCTGGCTCCAGGAGCGCGTCGAGGTGGCGCCGGCCACGCTGTCGGAGGAGGACCGGCTCCAGATCCTCCACAAGCTGATCGAGGCTGAGGTGTTCGAGCGCTTCCTGCACAACAAGTACGTGGGGCAGAAGCGCTTCAGCCTGGAGGGTGCCGAGAGCCTGATCCCGATACTCGACGCGGTGCTCGACCGGGCGGCCGACGCCCACATGGAGAGCGTGGTCATCGGCATGGCCCACCGTGGGCGGCTCAGCGTGCTCGCCAACACGGTCGGCAAGAGCTACAGCGAGATCTTCCACGAGTTCGAGGGGCACCTGGACCCCGCCCTGTCGCAGGGGTCGGGCGACGTGAAATACCACCTCGGAGCCAGCGGCAAGCACACCGCCCGCTCGGGCGCCGAGGTCCGCGTCGAGGTGGCGTCCAACCCCAGCCACCTCGAGGCGGTCAACCCCGTGGTCGAGGGCCTGGTGCGCGCCAAGCAGGACCTGCTCGACCGGGGAGAGGAGGCGCCGGTGCTGCCGCTGCTGATCCACGGCGACGCCGCCTTCGCGGGGCAGGGCGTGGTGGCCGAGACGCTGAACCTCTCGCAGCTGCGCGGCTACCGTACCGGTGGGACGGTGCACGTCATCGTCAACAACCAGCTCGGCTTCACGACCAGCCCGGACTACGGCCGCTCGTCGACCTATGCCAGCGACGTGGCCAAGATGATCCAGGCGCCGATCCTCCACGTGAACGGCGACGACCCCGAGGCGTGCGTGCGGATGGCAGGGCTCGCCTTCGACTACCGCCAGGCGTTCAAGAAGGACGTCGTGATCGACATGTGGTGCTACCGCCGCTTCGGCCACAACGAGGGCGACGAGCCGTCGTTCACCCAGCCGCTGATGTACGCCAGGATCAAGTCGCGGCCGAGCGTCCGCAAGCTCTACACCGAGGCGCTGGTCAACCGCGGCGACTTCTCGCTGGAGGACGCGGAGAGGTCCCTGGAGGCGTTCAGGCGGCGGCTGCAGCAGGCGTTCGACGACTTCCGCGAAGGTGGCGAGACGCCCCAGGTCGAGCCGGAGCGGCCGGTGCCGATGGCGGCCGACCCGGCGGTCGCCACCAACGTGGACCGCGAGCGGCTCGACCGGATCGTGGAGCAGCTCACAACCGTGCCGGAGGGCTTCAACGTCCACCCCAAGCTCACCAGGTGGCTCCAGGACCGCCGCCAGGCGCTGCACGGCGACGCGGTCGACTGGTCGCTGGCCGAGGCGCTGGCGTTGGGCTCGCTGCTGGAAGAGGGCCGCGTCGTCCGGCTCACCGGCCAGGACACCCGGCGCGGCACCTTCAGCCAGCGCCATTCCGTGCTGGTCGACCAGCAGAGCGGCGAACAGTACACCCCGCTGGCGAACCTCGGTCCCGGCCAGGGTCGCTTCTTTGTGTACGACAGCCTGCTGAGCGAGTTCGCCGCGCTGGGGTTCGAGTACGGCTACTCGGTCGCCAACCCGGATGCGCTGGTGCTGTGGGAGGCGCAGTACGGGGACTTCATCAATGCCGGGCAGATCGTCGTCGACCAGTTCATCGTCGCCGCCGAGGAGAAGTGGGGCCAGCGGTCCGGCCTGGTGCTGCTGCTCCCCCACAGTTTCGAGGGACAGGGCCCGGAGCACTCCAGCGCGCGGGTCGAACGCTTCCTCCAGCTCGCGGCCAAGGACAACATCCAGGTTGCCTGGCCGTCCACGGCGGCGCAGTACTTCCACCTGCTGCGCCGGCAGGCGCTGCGGGCCACGCGCAAGCCGCTGGTCGTGCTCACACCCAAGTCCCTGCTGCGCCTGCCGGCCACACGCTCAACCGCCGAGGAGCTGGCCAGCGGCCGCTTCCGCGAAGTGCTCGCCGACCCGTCACGCCCCGACCCGGGCAACGTGCGGCGGGTGCTGCTCGCAAGCGGCAAGGTCTTCTACGATCTCGCCAGGCGCCGCGAGGACGCGAGCCTCGAGGGCGTTGCGCTGGTGCGGGTGGAGCAGCTCTACCCGTTCCCGGCCGAGCAGATCCGCCAGCAGCTCGACGCCTACCCGGACGCCCAGCGCGTTCTCTGGGTGCAGGAGGAGCCAGAGAACATGGGGGCAGGGCGCTACCTGGCGCTGCGCTTCGAGCGCGTGCTGGGGATGCGGATCGAGGTCGCCAGCCGCGAGGAGGCGGCCGCTCCCGCCACAGGCAGCCCGTCGATCCATCAACGCCAGCAGCAGCGGCTACTCGACCGGGCACTGATGGACCTTTAAGTTTAAGGTAGGCGCTCGGACCACCGCGGCCCGCTGCCCGAAGGAGGCGATGCGCCATGAAAGTCCGGCAGGTGGCGAGCAGTGCGGTGGTGACGGTCGGGCCGACGCAGACGCTGCGCGAGGCCGCGCGGCTCATGGCCAGGCACCGGGTCGGGTCGGCGGTGGTCCAGGACGCGGAGCAGCTCGTCGGGATCCTCACCGAGCGCGACGTGCTCAAGGCGGTCGCGGACGGGGCGGAGTGCGAGGGCGCGTCGGTGCAGGAGTTCATGACCTCGGACGTGGTCACGGTCGGGCCGGACTGGGACCTGATCGAGGCGGCCGGCGAGATGGCCCGGCGGCGCATCCGTCACCTGGTGGTCTACGACGGAGGCCAGCTCCTCGGGGTGCTGTCGGTGCGCGACGTGCTCCCCGCGTTGCTCCCGGCGGAGCAGCGGTCGGTCTAGCTCCAGCCGGTGATGTCGAGGATCACCCCCTTGCCGGTGATGTTGTGCTGGACGCTCACGTAGAAGTGCGTGCCGCTCGCGTCGAAGATGCCGCCCGTCCACTCGGCGGTGAGGTCGTTCAGCGTGGCGATGCGGATGCAGCCGTCGCTCTGCAGGTCGGGGTCCGTGCCGTCGGGCAGGCAGTCCCACAGGTCGTTGTTGTGCGGGCCCTGGAGCGCGGTGTTGGTGTCGGCGTCCTCGTGGATGACCCAGTTGCCGCGCCCCGGCTGGAGGGCGACGTTGTCGGGCATCGCGAGGGCCGGGCTGCCGGGCACGAAGAGCCGCACCTCCGGCACGGCGCTGCCGGCGCCGGCCTGCTGGAGGCTGCCGTCGGTGATGCAGACGATCTCGCCCCAGTTGCTGGCGCCCTCGTCACCGGTGTTGGCCCCGCAGAAGCGCACCGCGGACGCGGCCAGGGCTCCGCCGTCGATCTCGATGTCCTCGGGGCGGTAGTAGCCGGTCAGGCCGAGCGGGACCGCCTGGGCTCGCAGGTCCGGGTCGGCCGCCGCCGGGACCTCGACCCAGCTCCCCAGGGCGTACTGGCTGCCCTGGCCGTTGTGGCCGCTGCCGCCGACGCGCAGGCCGAGGACCTTGCCGGCCACCAGCGGCGAGTCGCTGAGCTTGGCGATCGGGCCGAGGCCGGGGTCGCGCAGGGTGCTGGGGACGAACTTGTAGAAGGAGCCGCCCGCCACGCCGTTGATCGGGGCCAGCTCGTCGCTGTAGTACACGACGCCGTTCGGATAGATGGCCTGGCCCTCGAACGAGAGCCGCCCGAGGGCGGACCGCACCGCGAAGTTCGACGCGCCGGTGCCGCCGCTGAAGGTGCCTGTGGTCCGGTCGAGGGTCACGTCGGTCGTGTTCAGCGGGTCGATCAGCTCGTACAGGCGACCGCCGCTCGGGCCGCCGCCGGCTTCCTCGCCGAACAGGATCGTGCCCCACGGGGTGCGCCGGGCCGGGTCGCAGCTCGTCGTGCCGGTGAGGATGGTGGCAACCGCACCGGTGGCGAGGTTGATGCGCACCAGACCGGGCTGGCTGGTCCCGCCCTCGTTGCAGGTGACCAGCCACTCGGGGTGCTGGCTGTCGGGCCACAGAGCGGACATGTCGAGGTTCGCCGGCGCGATGCCCTGGGTCACCACCCGGGCGTCCAGGCTCTTGGCCAGCGTGGCCAGCTTCCGGGGATCGGCCTGCGCCTCCGCGGCGCTGAGCGAGCTCGGCGATGACTGCGCCAGCGGTCCGGTGACGCCGTACAGGCGCCCGGACTGGGAGCGTAGCTGGTCCTGGACGAACTGACCGAAGTCCGCGCCGGCCATCGCCATGCCGCCGAACAGCGCGACGGCGCTGACGGCGGCGGCGAGGACCGCGAGTCGCTTCTTCAAGGAGCCTTCCTCCCTGCATCGGGCGCGGCCACCCGCACCTGCGCCGATCGTTCCAGAACGTGCCCTACGGAATTGGCACGCGATTGGACGATACGTGACCGTAAGACCCACTTTGGCTGAACAGTGGTCGACGCTCCGGAGTCAGGTTGAACGCGACGCTGCCTGTCCCGTCCCCGAACTCGACCAGGCCTGGGCAGGTGGCTCCTCGCCCCACAGCTCCTCGATCAGGCGGTCCAGCGCAACCACCTGGTTGGCGTGCACCAGCAGCACAGCGAGCAGGGCACGACGACGCCCGGAGCTCTGGTGACCCACTGCGCTCGCCAGACGGTGGCCGCATCCGCCACACTGAACGCTGAGCAGTGCGAAGCGGGCATTCCCTCGTGGATCGTGGAGGTCACAGCGGATGGAGCTGGACGAGGTCCTGTCGAGGATCGCCGCCGACGGCATCGAGTTCGTGCGCTTCGAGCAGACCGACCTGCACGGCATTTCCCGTTCGAAGACCGTCCCCGCACGCCACGTCGATGCCTTCGCCAAGGGCGGGCTCAACTTCCTGCTCGGCCAGCTCGGCTTCGACGCCCAGGGCGGGGTCGCCTCCGGCACCGGCTACCTCGAGGAGCGCGGCTTCCCCGACTCCAGGCTGTTCCCGGACCCCGACACCTACGCCGTGCTGCCCTGGGCCGACGCCACCGCGCGGCTGCTGTGCAACCCGCACTTCTTCGACGGCTCGCCGGCGCTGGCCTCCCCCAGGCTGGCCATGCAGCGGCTCTGCCAGATGCTCGCCGACGAGGGCTACCTGCACCGGGCCGGCTACGAGTACGAGCTGTACCTGGTCCGCGCCGAGAACCGGCAGCCGCCGTTCGGTGGCATCCAGATCTTCGCGACCCTCCGCAACAGCTTCGACGAGGCGTTCGTCACCGAGGTGCTGCGCGCCATGCCGCAGGTCGGCGTGGACATCATCACCGCCAACGCCGAGTACGGGCCCGGCCAGATGGAGATCAACTTCGCCCCCGCCGTCGGCGTGGCAGCCGCCGACCAGGCGTTCACCTTCAAAAACGGGATCAAGGAGATCGCCCGCCGCCACGGCTACATGGCCTCGTTCATGACCAAGCCCTACGCCGACCACAGCGCCTGCGGCTGCCACCTCCACGAGAGCCTGCTCGACCTGGAGAGCGGCCGCAACGCCTTCGCCGTCGACGACACCACCCCCGGCAAGCTGTCGGACCTGGGCCGCTGGTGGGTCGGCGGGCAGCTCGCCCACCTGCCCGCCCTGACCGCCTTCTTCGCGCCCACCGTCAACTGCGGCAAGCGCTTCAAGCTTTGGTCCTTCGCGCCGGTCAACTCGACTTGGGCGCTGGAGAACCGCTCGGTCGCGGTCCGCGTCAAGGGCCTGGCCGGCGACCGCCTCCACGTCGAGAACCGCGTGCCCTGCGGCGCCTCCAACCCCTACCTGGTCGGCGCCGCCGCCATCGCCGCGGGCCTTGACGGCATCCGCAACCAGATCGAGCCGCCACCGGCCACCGAGGGACTGGCCTACGGACTGGACGACGGGCCCACGCCGATCCCGACCCGCCTTGAGGCCGCCCTGGACGAGCTGGAGAAGGACACGGTGCTGCGCGGCCTGCTCGGCGAGGAGCTGATCCACCTGTTCCTGGCGGTCAAGCGCCACGAGGTCGCCAAGGCCACCGAGCACGCCCGCGACTACGGCGCCGAGGACTGGACCACCAGGGTGGACGACTTCGAGGTCGCCGAGCTGTTCGAGTTCCTCTGAGGTACCGCTGCCGCGGGTGGTCGCATGGTCGCCTCCGCCCGGCAGTGTGCGGACTGGTCGCGTGAGTCTGTCGTCCGTAACGTTCCCGGGACGGAGGCCGGCCATACTGGCACGTGATCCGCGATGCTGGGAGGCGGCGATGAGGTGCGTGCAGCGAGGACCATGGCGGTGACCCCTGCGGTCCGACCCGCCCGGATGCACTGGCGGCCGGCAGGGCTCGCATGGGCGCTATGGGCGCTGGCCATGCTCGGCCTCGCCACTGTCCCCTGGTTCGACCACCTCCTGCGTGAGGCCGGCCGGCCCGACCTGGCCCAGCTGGACGCCAGCGGCGTGCCCGCCGTGCTGGCCATCGTGAGCGCGACCACTGTCGGGGCGGTGCTCGCCAGCCGGCGGCCCCGCCACCCGGTGGGCTGGCTGTTGCTGGGCCTGGGGCTGTCGGTGTCGGCGAGCGGGGTGGCCGACGGGTACGCGCCCTATGGGCTCCTGATCCGGCCCGGGGCACTGCCGGCCGCCCGCTACGTGGCGCTGTACGGGCCTGCCCTGCTCGCGATCGCGATCACCTGCATTAGCTTGATCCTGCTGCTGACACCGACCGGGTCGCTGCCCTCGCTACGCTGGCGCTGGTGGGCCCGGGTCGCGACGGCCGCGCCGGTCGTCGTCCTGCTGGCGGTGACGCTGCTGCCTCAACCACTGGGCCCCGAGTACCAGTCGATCGCAAACCCACTGGGGCTCGGCGCCCTGGAAGCTCCGCTGCAGGCGGCCATTGGCATGGCGCTGGCCCTCACCGTTCTCGGTGTGCTGGTGGCCGCCGCGTCGTTGGTGGTGCGCTTCCGCCGCGCCCGCGGCGCCGAGCGCCAGCAGCTTCGGTGGGTGGCGTTTGCGGCGGCCGTGGTGTCGCTGGCGGCGGCGCTGGTCCTGGCCGCCATGCTGACGGAAACCCCAGCCCTGTTCGGCTGGGGGCTCGGGCTCTGCGCTGGGATCCTGCCGCTGGCGATCGGCGCGGCGATCCTGCGCTACCGGCTGTACGACCTGGACCGCATCATCAGCCGCACGCTCGCCTACGGGCTGCTCACCGTGCTGCTCGGCGGCGGCTACGCCGGGCTGGTGCTCGGCCTCGGCCAGCTACTTGGCCGGCACTCCAGCCTGGTGGTCGCCGGGGCGACGCTGGCGGTGGCCGCGGCGTTCCAGCCGGCCCGGCGCCGCGTCCAGCGGGCGGTCGACCGGCGCTTCAACCGGCGCCGCTACGACGCCGCCCAGACGATCGGGGCGTTCAGCGCGCGACTGCGCCAGCAGGTCGACCTCGACACCCTCTCGGCCGAGCTGCTCGGCGTGGTCGAGCAGACGATGCAGCCGACCAGCGTGTCGCTGTGGCTTCGACCCCCGCTCAGCGCGTCCCCTGACCAGGGCAGCACAGGCGCATCCCGCGCGGCGCCCCAGCCGACAGCTTCCCCCGGCGGTTCGCACAGGTTTGTGAGACAGGCTCAGTAGTGTCAACGGTCACTTTGCGCTGCTCAGAGGGCATGTGCAGCGAAACCGCAGGTTGTAGCCTTGCGTTCGCGCCGGTCAACTCGACTTGGGCGCTGGAGAACCGCTCGGTCGCGGTCCGCGTCAAGGGCCTGGCCGGCGACCGCCTCCACGTCGAGAACCGCGTGCCCTGCGGCGCCTCCAACCCCTACCTGGTCGGCGCCGCCGGCCTTGACGGCATCCGCAACCACACCGAGCCCCCGCCAGAGACCGAGGGGCTCGCCTACGGCCTGGACGGCCCGGTGCCGATCCCGACCCGGCTGGAGGCCGCCTGGACGAGCTGGAGAAGGACACGGTGCTGCGCGGCCTGCTCGGCGAGGAGCTGATCCGGCTGTTCCTGGCGGTCAAGCGCCACGAGGTCGCCAAGGCCACCGAGCGCGCCCGCGACTACGGCGCCGGGGAGGGCGCGTCGAGACCGCGGACGAGGGTGCCGACGACGGCGGGGAGCTGCCGGGCCAGGTCCTCCCTGGAGGCGCCGCCCATGAGGTTGGTGAAGGCGAGCATGATGGTCGCGCCGAACAGCAGGGTGGTGGCCGCTTCGACGTCCACGGCGGGGAGCCGGCCGAGGCGCTGCTCGCCGACGATGTACCCGGCGACGTGGTGCAGGATCCGCTGCGGTCCGAGAGGCTCGCGGTGGATCGCGTCGATGAGCTGGCGCAGCAGGGCCGGTTCGGTTATCAGCCCGGCGGCGATCGGCAGCGCGTCCGCCTGCAGGTCCAGCATGGCACGGGCGTGGGCACCGAGGTTCTCCTCGACGGTAGCGGTGCCGGGTTGGGGCAGGTCGGCTTCGAAGCGGGCGACGATGCGGCCGTAGCGACGCACCAGTGCGGTGAGCAGCAGGTCGTTCTTGTCGGCGAAGTAGTTGTAGAGCACGCCGTCGGAGACGCCGGCGGTCCGGGCGATGTCACGGGTGGTGATGGCCGACACCTGACGCTCGGACAGCAGTCGCTCGGCGACGTCGATCAGGTGCTCGCGCAGCGCGGTGGCCGGGTCGCCGTCGAGGCCACTGACCGCTCTGGCACGTCTAGGAGACATCCCCCCGTACTGTAGTCATCACCGCCAGGACGGCGAACGCGGCGGCGTAGCCGACGAGCACCAGTCCGGCACCCCACTGAGGGAGCCCGGTGGTGTTGTTGGGCGCGTGCTCGAGCGCCAAGCCGCTCGCGAACGGCAGCCACCGGCCGAGGCCGGCGCCGAGGCCGGCGAGGAGTTGGCTCACGACTCCTTCCACGAGCGCGATCCACGCCAATGCGACGGCGATGGCGCCGGCCAGGTTGCGGACCAGGGCGCCAACGCCGACGCCGATGGCGGCGAAGGTGGCGTTCCAGGCGATGCCGCCCGCGATGGTGCGCCACAGTTCCGCGTTGGACAGGTCGAGGGACCCGCCCTTGGCCGCCAGCCAGACGGCGGTAATGATCACCGCCGTGATCGCGCTCACGACGCCGAAGGCGACTCCGGCCACCGTGTAGACACACAGCTTGGCCAGGATGACCCGGCCACGCCGCGGGGTAGCCAGGTAGGTGTCGGTGATGGTCTTGTGCCGGTATTCGCCTGCTACGGCCATGATGCCGAGCACGAGCGCGAGGAGGGACACCAGCCCGGCGTGCGCAACCGCCTGCCTTGACGTCGTGGCCAGGCGCACGCTCGCCCCGGAGACCATCACGCCGCCGATACCGGCGACGATGACGGCTTGCGCCGCGGCGAGCAGCAGCAACGGGCTGCGCACCGTGCGGAGCTTGAGGAGCTCGTTGGTGATCAGGGTCGGCACGATGGTCCTCCCTCAGCGCAGGTCGGCGGGCGCCGGAGTATCGGTGGACGCCGGCGCGTCGGCGGTTCCGGTCAGGCGCAGGAAGGCCGCTTCCAGCGACGTGCCGGCGTCGCCCAGCGCAGCCAGCGCGATGCCCTCCTCGGCTGCGAGACGGCCGACTTCCTCGGCGGTCGCGCCGTGCACGTCGAGCGTGGACTCGCCGGTGACGTCCACGTCGTAGCCGCGCACGAGGAGCGCCGTGTGCAGCCGTCCGGTCTCGGAGGTGCGGATCGACACTCCACGGTCGCCCAGCTCGCGGAGCGGGCCGGCGAAGCGCAGCCGCCCATCGTTGACGATCACCACCTGGTCGACGGTCTGAGCGACCTCGCTCAGCACGTGGCTGGAGACCAGGATGGTGCGTCCTTGGGAGGCCAGGCCGCGCAGCAGGCCGCGCAGCCACGCCATGCCTCCGGGGTCCAGGCCGTTGGCCGGCTCGTCGAGGAGCAGGACCTCGGGATCGCCCAGCAGCGCCGCGGCCAGGCCGAGACGCTGCCGCATGCCGAGCGAGTAGCCGCCGATGCGTCGCTCCGCGTCGCCGGCCAGCCCGACCTGGTCGAGGACCTCGTCGACGCGCCCCCTCGGCACGCCGGTCACCTGGGCAAGGATCCGCAGGTGGTCCCGGCCCCGGCGGGTGGGATGGCAGCCGGTCGCCTCCAGCACCGCGCCGACCACGCGGCGCGGCTGCGGCAGCTCGTCGTAGCGCCGCCCCCCGATCAGCGCGTCGCCCGCGGTGGGACGTACCAGCCCGAGCATGATTCGCAAGGTCGTCGTCTTGCCCGCCCCATTGGGACCGAGGAACCCGGTGATCTGGCCCGGTGGAGTATCGAAGGTCAGCTCCTCCACCGCCCGCACCCGGCCGAAATGCTTGGTCAGCCCCCGGACTGACACCTCCGTCATAGCCGCCCTCCGCGAGTCTTCCCTGTCATTCTGAGCGCATGTTCATGAACACATACTCATAATCGTGCGGGAGGAGAGGTCAGTCAAACCGGTATCGGTGCATCCAGGCTGAGCACGGCAAGGTTACGACTACCCGGGAGATACAACGCACGAGGTGCTGAAGCTGACGTGGTTGGACTCCACACTGACGGGACTTACGACGTAGACCGCGATCCAGTCGGTGAAGCTCTGACCGGGCAGGTAGCTCGTTTCGGTGAAGTACACGGTCTGTTGCTGCGCCCCGGTGCCCGAAAAGGTGACCGTCTTGTCACTCGGGTCGGAGCTGCCGCCGTTACTGGTCAGCCACCGGTAGCGCACGCTGACCGGCCCGTTGGACACGTTGATCACCGCCTGGAAACTCGGGGTCTGGTCGCTGGGTGGCGGGCAGGGCCCGGTGTAGCTTTTCCGTATCGCGGATGCCGTCACGGTCACACGAGTGGTGCAGGTCATGCGGAAGTCGGCGTGGCTGGACTGAGCGGCGGTCGGGGTGAGCAACTGGATCGCCTGCCAGCCGGTGTAGGTGGTGGTGGGTGCGTTGAGCCGCCGGCTGTCCTGGACGGTCCGGCGCTGCGCACCGCTGCCGGAGAAGCTGACCGTCTGCACCTGGGTGGTGGTGCCGTCGCTGCGGATCCATCGGTAGGTCACGTCGACCGGGCCGCGGTCGACGGCGATCGTGCCAGTGAAGGTGATCGTCGCTGGGCAGGAGCCCTTGTAGTCGGCAGGGCTGCTGTGGACGCTGACGACAGACACTGGCGTGGATCGGGCCCGGGTTGGTCGAGCCCGGATTCGTGGAGCCCGGGTTGGTCGAACCGGGATTCGTCGAACCCGGATTCGTCGAACCCGGATTCGTGGAGCCCGGGTTGGTCGAGCCGGGATTCGTCGAGCCCGGGTTGGTCGAACCCGGGTTGGTCGAACCGGTCGCGGCCCCTACGACGGTCGTCGAAGGGGGGTTGCTCTGGAAGCTGCGTGCTATCGGGATGATAAACGCAAGCGCCGCAAGCCCGGCCACGGCCGCCGACGCGGTCGCCCGCCTCGAGGGCAGGCGCCGGCGTGACGGGCCGCGCCCTGACGGAGCGGGCGGAGGGGGTGCCAGCAGCGCAAGATTGGCGCGCGTGACCTCCGCGCCTGTCTGGTCACCGATCTCCTCACGCAGCCCAAGCGCACGCTGCCAGAGCTCGCGCGCCCGGTCGAGGTGGTCGACCGCGAACTCGAGCGTGCCGAGCTGGTGGGCCAGGCGCGCCTCGGCGGCGACGTTACCGACCGTCTGGGCAGCCTCCAAGCCCCGCTGAAGCACATCCCTCCACGCGTCCCACTGCCCGGCCAGGGCCAGCACCGGCTCGATCGCCTCGACCAGGCGGACCACCGCGGGCCACTCGCCGCGCTCGGCCGAGTAGCCGATGATTTGGAGCGCCGCACCAGCGGCGGACTGGGCCTCCTGGCTGCTCCACGCTCGTGGTTGGAGCCACGTGGCCAGCTCGCGGGCGGCCTGCGCCAACCCGAGGTAGCGCAGCAGCAGCGCACGGTAATCCTCGGCGTGGCAGATGGCAGGCCGAACCGGTCCTCCTCCTGCTCAACCAGACCCCGCCGGTGCAGCGAGTCCAGAACTCCCCAAACGTTGGCGAGGTCGGTGACGACCCCGATGAGATCCGTCGGCAGCAGCGCCGGCCGCCAGTGCCAGCACTGCCAGCACCCGTCGCTCCTGCTCGGCCAGCGCGTTCACGCTCAGCCGATCGAGGGCGAAGACATCGCCTTCGGCGATCCTGGCGAGGTCGGCGAAGCTGTAGCGCCCCTCGCGGACCAGTGCGGCCGCCTGCCGCAGGTGCAGGGGCTGCCCATCGACCAGCTCGCACAGCCGCTCGGCGTCGGCCCGCTCCGGGGCCGTGAAGTCCCGACCAAGGTCGCGCCGCAGCAGGTCCAGGGCCACGGCGCCGGGCAACCCCGTCAAGGGGACGGACCTGCCCCGCCGCCCGAGCACCGGCCGGTCCGAGCCGAGCACAATGCTGCAGGCTGGGAGGGCGTCCAGAACCTCCCTGAGCTGGCTTGGGCCAAGGGTCACGTCGTCGAGCAGCACCAGCGCTCGTGCCTGAGCAAGCAACTGGGCGCGCTGCTCAGGGGTCGGCTTGAAGGGCGGGTCGGCGGTGTAGAGCGCATCGACGAGGCGCTGGAGAAGGTCGTCGCGGCGTTGGCCGCCAACGCGCAGGTAGACGACGGCAGACGTCTCCTCGGCGCCTGACTGTGCGGCCAAGTGCCGCAGCAGGGTGGACTTGCCAAAGCCGCAGGCGGCGTGGAACTCGATCGCTTCGCCAGCGCTGACCGCTTGCGCCGTGGCGACCTCGGCGTCCCTGCCCTGAAGCCGGACAGGTCCGTCAGGGACGAACGAGCGTGGTCGGGCGTGAATGGCAGGTGGTTTGGCCTGGAGTGCGGTGCGCTGGATCCTTCCGCCGTGCTCAGCGAGGATCTCGATGCGCAGGTTGCCGTAGACGATGCTGTCCACGAGCCTGCCCCCCGATCCGCGACTATCAGGCCGATACTGCGCTACCCGACCAGCGTTAACCGGACGTTCCTGCTGATCGGGGTGTGGACCCGTATTAGCATGTTGCAGGTCGTTTGCCAGTGTCGCGTGTCACGCGTCGGAGGTGCTTGCTGTCACATCTCTGTCACACCGCCGGGGTTGAGGTGTTTCACGACGGCAGGCTGAACTCTCCGCCCTCTCGTCCCCGCCCCTCTCGGGCGCGCCGCTGGAGCGACCGACGCCGCGCTTGCGCTGGAGGCCGAGGTCGGTTCTGACGGCGACAACCTCGCCGCGGTCCCGGCGCATCGCTTCGTCGCCGGGTACTCGCAGGCGAGGGTTGCGGCGCACGATCACCTTGCCGTTCACGCGCCATGCCGGGTTGTCACGGTCGGCAGGATCAAGTTCGGTGCCCGGCAGCGCCGCGACGATCTCGCACACCGTCTCCCACGTCACCACCGAGCTCCCCTTGCAGACGGCGCCGGCACCGGCCTCCATGGAGGCAGCGATGGCAGCCTACGCCAAGGCAACGCCATCATCAGTGCGCGAGGCCGACCGATCCGTCGTCGTGCAGGGTCCAGCCCGGGTTGTGCGCGATCTCCCATGGATGGCCGTCCGGGTCGACGAAAACGCCCGAGTACCCACCCCAGAAGGTCTCCCCAGCGGGATGCGAGACCTTGGCGCCGGCCGCACCGGCCTGCGCCATGACCTCATCGACCTCCTGAGCGGATCGGACGTTGTGGGCGAGGGTGATCCCGCCCCACCCGCCGGCGTCCTCCACCCCACTGTCCTGGGCGAGCTTGCCCCGGTCCCACAGGGCGAGGATCGACCCGCCCGTCTGGAAGAACACCACGTCGTCGTCCGGCCCCGCGGTGGTGCTCCAGCCCAGCGCCTCATAGAAGTGGCGAGCACGGCCAAGGTCGCGGACGCCGAGCGTGACGAGACTGACCCGTTGCTCCATCGAACCTCCTCATTCGATCGGGCGGCCAGGATAGGCGCCGCTCCCGACATGGGCGGTCTTCCCCGTGAACCCAGCGGCAGGGTTCTTCGGCTCCGGGATGACACTCAACCGGATGCGGCGCGAACAATGCCGAAGGAGGAACAGGGACGGCGACCGCCTCCACGTGAGCACCGGGTGTCCTGCGGCGCCTGCAACCCTACCTGGTCGGCGCCGCCGCCATCGCCGCGGGGCTGGACGGCCTCCGCAACCACACCGAGCCGCCACCCCGACCAATGGGCTCGCCTACGGCAGGGACGGCCCGGTCGCCGATCCCGACCCGCCTGGAGACCGCGCTGGACGCGCTGGAGAAGGACACCACCCTGCGGGGCTGCTCGGCGAGGAGCTGATCCACCTGATTTCTGGCGGTCGAGCGCCACGAGGTCGCCAAGGCCAGCGAGCACGCCCGCGACGACGCCGCCGACGACTGGACGGCAGGGTGGACGACTTCGAGGTCGCCGAGCTGTTCGAGTTCCTGTAGGGGCAGAGGGAGCGCCACTCAGGGGAGGGGCACGCATCGGGCTCAAGGCCCCGCGCTGCCGTGCTCGCAGACCTGCAGCATGGCGATCCCTTGAGGCTCGTAACGGGCGCCGTAACGGTCCGGCGACGGTCACCGGCGATCCTGCTGGCAGCCACGCAGGTGGTCCGAGCTGAGAGGGAGGCCGATGGTTCAGATCGTGCGGGCCAGGGGGGTCCGGAAGGTCTACCGCAACGGTGGCGAGGTGCAGGCCCTCAGGGGCATCGACCTGGACATCCCGAGGGGGGAGCTGCTGGCGATCGCGGGACCGTCCGGGTCGGGCAAGACGACGCTGCTGAACTGCCTGTCGGGCCTGGAGCGCATCGACGGCGGCGAGATCCTGGTGGACGGGGGCCAACCTGGCGGCGCTCGGGGACAACCAGCGGACCGAGTACCGGGCCAGGAGCACGGGGTTGTGTTCCAGGCCTTCAACCTGCTCCCGGTGCTCAGCGCGGCGGAGAACGTCGAGCTCCCCCTGCTGTTGGTGGGGGTGCGCGGCAGGAAGGCCCGGGCCAGGGCGCTGGACACGCTCGACCTGGTGGGGCTGGCTGAGCGGGCGGGCACCGGCCCGACCAGCTCTCGGGTGGGGAGCAGCAGCGCGTGGCCGTGGCCCGCGCGCTGGTGCACCGCCCGGCGGTCGTGTGGGCCGACGAGCCCACCGGAAACCTCGACTCCGAATCCACCGAGGCGGTCATGGCGCTCATGACGCGGCTGAACCGTGAGGGCCAGACCATCGTCATGGTGACCCACAACCCCCAGATCGCGGCCGCGGCCGCCCGCACCGTCCGGATGTGCGACGGCCGCATCGAAGACGGGAGCACAGGCACCGGGGCCGCCCCGGTCGACGGCGAAGCGGTGGCGGTGCCCGGGCAGGGCGCCGAGGCGAGGTGCCGTTGAGCCTCGTGGCGGTGTGCCTGGTCGCGCTGTTCGTCCTCAGCTACGGCGCCGTGGCGGTCTTCGCCCTGCGCCACCAGCAGCTCGGGCGGCTGGCCGTGCGCGAGGCCGTCCGGCGCAAGGGCAGGGGGCCTCGAAGATCACGCTGGTGGGGTTCGATCCGGGCGCCCAGCAACCGTTCGGCGGCTACGTGCTGACCACGGGCGGCGGACCTTCGGGCAGGACCTCTCGCCCGGCGAGGTGCTGGTGTCGCGGGTGCTGGCCGACAAGCTCGGGGCCAGGACAGGCGACCGGGTCCAGGTGCGCGTGGACACTGCCGGGCAGCCCGGTGCTGCTCCGGTCGACCTGCGGGTCGCCGGGATCACCCGGACGGAGGTGCCCGGGGGCTACATGCGGCTGGTGGGCCTGTCGGTGACCGAAGGTGCCCTGTACAGCCTGGCCGCCGGGGTCGTGGGGACGGCGGTCGGCGCCGCCGCCGGCCGGCTGGTGGCCGCCCGCTTCGGCCGGGTGTTCGCGGCCTACGCCGGGTCGGAGTTCGACTGGAAGTTCTCCTTCTCGCTGAAGGCCTCGACGCTGGCAGCCGCCTTCATCGCCGGCACGGTCCTCACCCTGGCCGTGATCTTCCTGGCCTCCCGCCGGACCGCCCGCATGACCATCGTCGCGGCCATCCGCGACCTGCCGGAGCCGCCCGCCGGGACCAGGCGGCGCCCCTGGGTGCGCAGGGTCCGGCTCGCGATCCCCGCGGCCGTCGGCGGGGTGGCCCTTGTCCGGCCGTATTTCCCCCGCCTGGCCGGGGGGATCGTCCTCATCGTGGTGCTGTCGTCGCTGGCCCGTCCGCGGCTGTCGCCACGGACCCACGCCACGCTGACGGGGCTGGCCCTGGCGGGATGGTCGCTGGCCATGATCGGAACCTCGGACCCCAACGCCGACCCCGGCGCGTTCATCGGGGTGTTCGTGGTGGCCCTGCTCGCTGCGGTGTTCGGGCTGACCATCCTGGCCGCCGCCAACCTGCACATCGCCGAGACCACGGTCGGCGTGTTGGGCGGGGCATCCCCCGGACAGAAGCTCACCCTCCAGGGACAGGACGGCCCCGTCACGCTCACCATCGTCGGGTCGCAGCCGTTCGGCCTGCTGGACGGGATGTTCGGGACCGAGCCAGGCCTGGCCCCATTTCGGGCCGCCCCGCTGGGGGCCACCATGCTGCTGGACATCCGCGACACAGCCCAGGCAGACGCGGTGGCCCGGACCGTCGAGCGAGGGCTGTTCGCGCACGGCGTGGACGCCGACTCGGTCCAGACGCTCCTGGACCAGGCCGACCGGGCCAACCGGGCCTTGCTGTCGGTCATCGACGCGTTGATGCGGATGGGCCTGGTGGTGGGCATCCTCGGCCTGAGGATCGTGGCCCTGCGCGCCGTGACCGAGCGCCGGCACGTGATCGGCATCCTCCGGGCTATCGGGTACAAGCGCCGCAGCGTGATCCTCGCGCTGTTGACCGAGTCCGCGGTCACCGCAACCATCGGGACGGCGGTGGGCACCGCCGCAGGGGTCGCCATGGGCTACCTGCTCTACCGCCAGAGCGACGCCCAACCAGGATTCGGCATCGACCTGGCCAGCGTCGGAGGCGTCCTGGGGCTCATCTACCTCGCGGTGCTGCTGGTGACCCTCGGCCCGGCGTGGCGAGCATCGCGCCTCCCCCCAGCGGACGCCGTCCGGCACACGGAATAGCCGGTCAGCCCGGCCTGACACCCGGATCATCCCCACGGTCGTCGGCGCATGCAGTAGCGTGCTCGCCGCCGACGGTCGTAGCGGTCACAGGGTTGTGATAAGAGTCGGTGGGCACAGCGGACCGCGGCTCTGATCGAGAAGGGGGCGTCACCAACGTGGAATCGCCGAGCTTCTCCCCCGACCTGTTCTCGTTTCTCGAGGAACTCGCCGACCACAACGACCGGGCCTGGTTCAAGGCCAACCGGCAACGCTACGACGACGCCGTCCAAGAGCCCGCGCTCGCGTTCATCGCGGCGTTCGCCCCGCACCTGCGCCGCATCAGCCGTCATTTCGGCGCCGATGCCCGCCCGGTCGGCGGCTCGCTGTTCCGCATCCAACGCGACACGCGCTTCTCCAAGGACAAGACGCCCTACAAGACCAACGTGGGCATCAGCTTCCGCCACCAGCAGACCGGGGACGTGCACGCCCCAGGCTTCTACCTGCACATGGAGCCCGGGAGCGTGTTCGCCGCCGCCGGGGTGTGGCATCCCGACAGCGCGACGCTCGGCAGGATCCGCGACACGATCGCCGCCTGTCCCGACGAGTGGACCCAGGTCGCCCACGGCAGGCCGTTCGTCGCCGCCTACCGGCTCGACGGAGCGTCGCTGGTCCGCCCGCCGCGGGGCTACGACCCTGACCACCCGGTGATCGCCGACCTCAAGCGGAAGGACTTCATCGGCGTCGTGGCGCTCACCGAGAAGAAAGCTCTCTCCCCCGGGTTCATCGACGAGTACGCCCAGGTCTGCCGTGCCGCGGCACCGTTCATGCGCTTCCTCTGCGACGCGATCGGCGTCCCCTTCTGAGCCGACAAGGGACCCGGCCGAGGAACGCACCCATGCCCGCGCGCCCGCCCGGGACTCAGCGGGATCTGCCAGGATGCGTTCAGGAATCTCCAAGGTTCGACGCGCACACTGCCGCCATCGGTCCTTGATCCCAGCGGTAAGGAGAATGCGCGTGGCCAGGACAGCGAGAGCCCGGGGCTGGAGGCGTTGGGTGGTGGCCGCCGGGGTTCTCGCGGTCGCGCTGGTCGTCGGCGGTCCGTACGTCTACGTCCACCTCATCGAAGGCACGACGCCTGCCCGCCTGGACGTGGCGACCCAGCAGACCGCGGGGGGCGCGACCAGCGGCGGCGCGAGCGGGTCGCTGGACGGCACCTGGACGGCGGGCAGCGGCTCGCAGACCGGCTACCGCGTCAAGGAGGTCCTGTTCGGCCAGAACAGCCAGGCGGTGGGGCGCACCAGCGCGGTGACCGGGCAGCTCGTCCTGGCCGGCGCCCAGGTGCGCAGCGGCTCGTTCTCGGTCGACCTGAGCACGGTCGCCAGTGACAAGCAGCAGCGGGACGCCCAGTTCCAGGGCCGGATCATGGACACCGCAAGCTTCCCGACGGCGACCTTCAAGCTGGTCCAGCCCATCGCGCTGGGGTCGGTCCCGGCCAGCGGGGCCACCATCAGGGCCACCGCGAACGGCCAGCTCACCCTGCGGGGCACCACCAGGTCGGTGACGGTCGACGTCACCGCCCGCCGCAGCGGCGACAGCTTCCAGGTCAGCGGCACGATCCCGGTGACCTTCGCCGACTGGAGCATCCCCAACCCGAGCTTTGGTCCAGTGACGACCGAGGACCACGGCCAGATCGAGTTCCTCCTGGCCTTGGCACGCGCCTGACGGGCGAGCCCAGCCGCTCTCGCTGGTCCTCGACGATCTCGTACCGCCCGCCCACGACCACGCCGCCAGGGATCAGCTCGATCGATTTGCTCATCGCGCTCCTCTCACCTTCCCGTCCACGTACTACCGGGGAGCTACGGCGCAAATTGGCTCCGCAGGGCGACGCGGACTACCGATCGTGACGCCTACCGTTGGCGGCGACGGCTGGCCACGGGTTGGCCACGCGACGAAAGGATGCGCCATGGTGACGACAGGCCAGTTGCACGCGCAGCCCGGCGTGGCGGAGGCCCCGTCCCGGTCGACTCGCGTCCCCTGGTGGAGGATGCCGTCCAGTGCGGACACGTGGCGACGGACGTTCTCTATCCTCCTCGCGCTGCCGGTCAGTCTCGTCTCCGTGCCGCTTGCGCTGCTGGGCGGCCACCGGGCCGCGGCGCGGTTGCAGCGAGGCCTTGCCCGTCGGTATCCGGCGCTGCGCGCCGCCGGGCCGGGACCCCGTGGCACGGCCGGCCGGGTGATCGCCCACGCGCTGCTCAGCCTGCCTCTCAACCTTGTCTCGCTGGCGCTCACCGCCTACCTGTGGTTGCTGGTCGCCGCGAACCTTGCGTACCCGCTGCGGCCGGGCACGATGGACTCCTACCAGCACTCCTGGGGCGGGCCGACCCTGGCGGGCGCGTGGGCTTTCCACGCTGCGGGCGGGGTGGTGTTCCTGTTCGTGACCCCGTGGGTCGTCAAGGCAATCACTTCGCTGCAGGGCCGGCTCGCGCAAGCCATGCAGATACCCTGACAGTGGTGGACGCTGACGGTAGGGATTTCAGCGGAAGGGCGACCAGGCGCGTGGCGCGGGTGGCCGTCTCCTGGTTGCAGACGCTCGCAAGCGACTTGTCCCCTTCTGCGACGCCCGCCCCGACGCCTGTGCTCGCGGCGCGGCCCCGCGGGTCGCGATGGGCTGTGCTGACGTGCGTCCTGGTGGTGCTCGGGCTTGGCACGCTGGACCTCGACCAGCACTACCGCCTGTCGCCGGGCGCGTCCCTGGCGCTCAGCGTGGCCCGGGCGCTGCCCCTGGTGGTGTGCCTGTCGCGCCCGATCGCCGGGTGGTGGCTCGAGCTGAGCGCGTCGGCGCTGACCGCGCTCGTGGCGCACCCGGTGAGCAGCGCGGAGCCGTGGCCCTGGCCGGTGACGAGCGTCTTCGCCCAGGTCGTCGTGCTGGTGATCATCGGGCTGCGGGCGCCTCGACGGGTGCTGGTCGAGCTGTGGCTGCTGCTCGCCCTGCTCAGCGCCGCCGCCTGGCTGGCCGTACCGGACCGGCGCGATTGGCGGGGCCTGTCGACGACGGTCGTCGTCTCCGCGATCGCGCTGCTCGTGGCTGACGCTTGGCGGGGACGTAACGAGAGCGGGCGGCGGCTCACCGAGCAGGAGCAGATCAGCCAGGCGGAGCGCGCCCGGCGGGTGGTGCTCGAGGAGCGCACGCGGATCGCCCGGGAGCTGCACGACGTCGTCGTCCACCACATGTCGGTGATCGCGATCCAGGCCGAGGCCGCCCCCTACCGCGTCCCCGACCTGCCCAGCGAGCTCACCGCGAGCTTCGCCGGCATCCGGGCGAACGCGCTCCAGGCGCTCGACGAGCTGCGCCGCGTCCTGGGCGTGCTGCGCGCCGAGCGCGACGAGGAGGAAGGGGCCGAGGCCGCGCCGCAGCCCACCCTGGACCGGCTCGGCGATCTGGTCGCGGGCGTGCGCGGCGCCGGCCTGACGGTCGAGACGGCGGTCTCGGGACCGCCCCGGCCGCTGCCGGCGGGTGTCGAGCTGTCGGCCTACCGCATTCTGCAGGAGGCGCTGAGCAACGCCATGCGGCACGCGGCCGGGTCCGACGTTCGTGTCGAGATCGCCTACGCGCCCGCCGCGCTGCGCCTGTGCGTGGTCAACGGCCCGTCCCGGGCGGCGGCTTCCAGGCTGCCGGGTCCCGGCCACGGGCTGCTCGGGATGCGGGAGCGAGCCGCCATGCTCGGCGGTGACCTGACGGCGGGGCCGACGCCTGTGGGCGGCTATGCCGTGACCGCTGTCCTGCCGTTGCCGCAGAGCGAGCGCGCATGACAGCTATCCGGGTGCTGATCGCCGACGATCAGGCGATGGTGCGGGAGGGCTTGTCTGTGCTGCTGAACGCCCAGGCGGACATCGAGGTCGCCGGGCAGGCGGTGGACGGGCAGGAGGCCGTCCGCAAGGTTGTGGAGGTCCGGCCCGACGTGGTGCTGATGGACGTGCGCATGCCGGTGCTGAACGGCCTGGAGGCGACCAGGCTGATCGTCGGCGGGTCCGCGGCCAGCGGTGCCTCCCGCGCCGCTGGCGTCGCCGCTCCCAAGGTGCTCATCCTGACCACCTTCGATCTGGACGAGTACGTCTACGAGGCGCTGCGCGCCGGTGCCAGCGGGTTCCTGCTGAAGGACGCGTCCGCGCGGCAACTGGCCGAGGCGGTGCGGGTCGTGGCCGCCGGTGACGCGCTGCTGTCCCCCTCGGTGACCAAGCGGCTGATCGGCGAGTTCTCCCGCCTCGGCCGGCCCACAGGGCCCAGTCGGGCGCGGATCGAGGACCTCACCGAGCGCGAGACCGAGGTGCTCGCCCTGGTCGCCCGGGGCCTGTCCAATGCCGAGATCGCCGCGCACCTGGTGGTCGCCGAGCAGACCGTGAAGACCCACGTCAGCCGCATCCTGACCAAGCTCGGCCTGCGCGACCGGGCTCAGGCCGTGGTCTTCGCCTACGAGACCGGCCTGGTCCGCCCCGGCGAATAGCCCCGGGCGGACGCCCACACGGTCAGCTCCCGACCTTGACCGCGCCCTGCGCTATCCATTCCCCAGCATCGCGCAGGTCGTCCCGCCACCGGAGCCACTCATAGTGAGGAAGGGCGAGGAGCTGCGCCAGGGCATACGCCACCCCAGACCCCCACTGCCAGTCGACGAAGCCATCGTAGTGCGCACCCGTCTCCTCGTCGGTCCGCCACTCGATACGAGGGCGCAGGATCCGGTCCAGCTCCAAGAGCTGCGGCCGTGGCCATGGCGCTGGGCGAGCGCCCAGACCACCTCGACGTCCACACCGCTGGCATCGACCTTGATCCGGTCCTCCGGGTCGCTCCAGTCCAACCAGCGGCACTCGTAGTACGAGACGAGCAGCGGGCCGCTGTAGACCGCGAACATCCAGCCGGCGTCCTCGTCCAGCAGGTAGTGCAGCAGGCGGCCCGCATTGGCCTCGACCAGCGCATCGGGTGTCTGGCCGAACTCCGACCGGGGGATCAGGGTCACCCAGCCGCGTTTGGGCGGCAGGACAAAACCCTCGAGGTGAGCCCGTTGGAGCAGGCGGACGCCGTCCTGCTGGGCTTCGGCCTCGAGGTGGTAGCTCTCGCTGAACTCGCTCATCGGCACGCACCGCCCGCCGTCGGCGTCCACACCCGCAAGGCTATCCCAGGCGGCCGACAGCGGCCCCGCGGCAGGTCCAGGCGGTGCCCCCGGCGCGTCCGAGAGCTTGCCGAGGCCCTCACGACCGCGACATCGCAGATCCTGACCGCACGACCTGGCACCTGCGAAGCGAGGCCGCCGGAACTAGACTCCTTGGTGGTGAGGCTGGGAGGGTCACATGCCGACCGGGAGGTCCGCGCGCATCGGGCGGCGATCGAAGGCGGACGGGCCGCGGTGCTCGTTCTGTGGCAAGGCCAAGGAGCAGGTCGCCCACCTGATCGCCGGGCCGGGCGTGTTCATCTGCGACGAGTGCATCCGCCTGTGCAACGAGATCATCGCCGAGCGCAGGCGGTAGGGAGGCGACCGAGATGACGCCGGAGGAAGTCGTTGCGGCGAACGTGATCACGGTCCGAGGCGGGAAGCTGGTCTTCTTCGAGGACTACCCCGATGAGGCCGAGGCGCTGTCGGCTGTTGGCCTGACGCCGTCGGGCTGAATGGTCGCATGGCAGCTCTGAGCGCGGCCGCGCGGGTGCCGCTCGGGCGCCGTGGGCTGGAGGTGACGCGGCTCGGCTTCGGCGGCGCGCCGATCGGCGGGCTGTTCGAGCCGGTGAGCGACGAGGCGGCCGCATTGGCCCTGGACGCCGTCTGGGACACGGGCGTCCGTCTTATCGACACCGCGCCGCACTACGGCGCCGGGCTGTCGGAGCGGCGCATCGGCGCCTGGCTGCGCGGCCGCGCACGGCAGGAGCGCGAGCAGGTGGTGATCTCGACCAAGGTCGGGCGCCTGCTGGTGGAGCCCGATGGCGGGCCGCCGCCCGAAGGCGTCGAGGGCTTCTACGGGGCCCTGCCCTACCAGCGGGTCTTCGACTACAGCCGCGACGGGGTGCTGCGCTCGGTCGAGCAGAGCCTCGCCCGCCTCGGCGTGGACCGGGTCGGGGTGCTGCTGATCCACGATCCCGACCAGCACTGGCAGCAGGCGGTCGGCGAGGCCTACCCGACCCTGCACGAACTGCGCGACCAGGGCGTGACCGCCGCGATCGGCGCCGGCATGAACCAGGCCGAGATGCTGACGCGCTTCGTGCGCGAGACCGACGTCGACTGCGTCCTGCTCGCCGGCCGCTACACCCTGCTCGACCAGCGCGGGCTGGTGGAGCTGCTGCCGCTGTGCGAGGAGCGCGGTGTGGCGGTCATCGCCGGCGGGGTGTTCAACAGCGGCGTGCTCGCCGACCCGCGCGAGGGCGCCACCTTTGACTACGCGCCGGCGCCGCCGGACGTGCTCGACCGGGCGCGCCGCCTGCACACGGTCTGCGCCCGCCACGGCGTGCCGCTGACCGCCGCCGCGTTGCAGTTCCCCCTGGCGCACCCGGCCGTTGCGACCGTGCTCACCGGCGCCCGCTCGGAGACGGAAGTCCGCGAGAACGCCGCGCTGCTCGACGTGCCGGTCCCCGGGGCGGTGTGGGAGGAGCTGCGCGCGACCGGCCTGCTGCCCGCGGCGGCCCCGGTGCCATGACCGTCGGCGCGCAGGTCAGCGGCCCGACCAGGCGGGACCGTCCGGGAAGCGGTGCTCGTCGAGCGCCTGCCGGGTCATGGCGGCGTAGCCCGGGGAGCGTGGCAGCAGGTAGCGGCCGCTGACGACCCGGACCGGCTCGACAAAGTGCTCGTGCAGGTGGTCGACGTACTCGATCATGCGCTCGTCGAGCGAGCCGCTCACCGCCACGTAGTCGAACGCCGACAGGTGCACGACCAGCTCGCAGAGGCCGACGCCGCCCGCGTGCGGGCAGACCGGCACGCCGAACTTCGCCGCCAGCAGCAGCACCGCCACGACCTCGTTGACCCCGGCGAGGCGGCAGGCGTCCACCTGGCAGGCGGCGACCGCGCCGGCCTGCAGGAGCTGCTTGAACATCACGCGGTTGTGCGCGTGCTCGCCGGTCACGACCCGGACCGGCGCGACCGAGCGCGCGATGGCGGCGTGGCCGAGGACGTCGTCGGGGCTGGTCGGCTCCTCGACCCACCACGGCTCGAACCGGGCCAGCTTCCCTATCCAGGCGATCGCCTCGGGGACGCTCCAGACCTGGTTGGCGTCGAGCATCAGCCCACGGTCGGGGCCGAGGGCCTCGCGGGCGATGCGCAGGCGCCGCAGGTCGTCCTCGATGCTGGCGCCGACCTTCACCTTGACGTGGGTGAAGCCGGCGGCGACCGCCTCACGGCAGCGGCGCCGGAGCTTGTCGTCGTCGTAGCCGAGCCACCCGGGCGAGGTGTCGTAGGCCGGGTACCCGCCCGCTGCAAGGTGCGCCTCCCGCTCGTGCCTGGTGGCCGCCTGGGCGCGCAGCAACGCGAGCGCCTCGTCAGGGGTGAGCGCGTCGGTCAGGTAGCGGAAGTCGACCAGCGCGACGATCTCCTCTGGGTCCAGGCCGACGAGCAGCTTCCACAGCGGCTTGCCGCGCGTCTTGGCGTACAGGTCCCAGACGGCGTTGACGACCGCCGCGGTGGCCAGGTGGATGACGCCCTTCTCCGGGCCGAGCCAGCGTAGCTGGCTGTCGCCGACGAGCCGGCGCCACATGCCGCCCATGTCGGCGAACAGGTCCTCGGCGTTCTCGCCGACGACCACGGGCGCCAGCGCGCGGATCGCCTGCACGCAGATGTCGGTGCCCCGGCCGATGGTGAAGCAGAACCCGTGCCCCTCCAGGTCCGGGTCGCTTGTGCGCAGGATCACGTAGGCGGCGGAGTAGTCGGGCGCCAGGTTCATCGCGTCGGAGCCGTCGAGCCGCAGCGAGGTGGGGAAGCGCACGTCGACGGTGTCGAAGCCGGTGATGACGACCTCGGGCACGGCGGTCACCTCGGCGCGCACCACTCAGCCCTTGACCGCCCCGACGAGCAGGCCGCGCGAGATGACCCGCTCGAGCCCGATCGCCAGCGCGATGACCGGAAGGATCATGATCTGGATCAGCACCGACATGTACCACCACT
>WNGF01000971.1_pt1 | contig 79342 bp, 70 predicted proteins | sample 5400641 | NCBI WGS metagenome assembly WNGF01 (sample SAMN13153371, study PRJNA577476) | soil metagenome | isolation source: 80 cm soil or saprolite under grassland replicate 2 | place: USA:California | collected 2016-06-15 | reverse complement strand
GAGTACCGCGGCCGCGTCTTCTCGCTGTACGACACGCTCTTCAACGTGGCCTTCGTGGCGGCCTGCGTCTTCACCGCCTTCACCGTGCCCAGCACCGGCAGGTCGTACCCGATACTCTTCCTTGTCGTACTCGGCTACGCCACCACCTCTGCTGTCTACCTCCGCGCCGTCCGCCAATTGCCGCGGAGCGCGGCGGCCGCCTTGCCCGCACCGCAGCGCTCGAGCTGAGTAAGGACGTCCTCCGGAGACTCGGGCGGACGCGCAGGGTGTTCGGATAGAGGACGTTCGCGTCGTACAGCGCGACAACGGCCACCCGTCAACCCGTCAGGTTGAGGTCCTGGGTGGCGGCGGAGAGCTCATCGGCCGCCTGCCGCCGAGTCGCTTCGTCCCGTGCGCGGTAGTCCATGAGCGAGCCGACCACCACCCGCCGGTGGCTGCCCACCATCCGATATTCGATGTCGCCTGCGTTGAGTAACCCGATGAGATAGGGCCGGGACACGTTGAGCAGGTCGGCGGCCTGTTGCGTCGTCAGCTCGGTCCGCGACGACATGACCGCGACGCCCTCGCCGGACGCGAAGTGAGACAGCACGTCGGCGAGGAGCTCAGCCGCCGGGCGCGGGATGACCAGCAAGGCTCCGTCTGCATCCTCACCGGCCCGCAGCCGCACCTGCTCGGTCCCGGGATGCCGAGCCAGGTAGTCCCGCAGGTGACCCAGGGCATCGGCGGCAACCTCGATCTCGACGCCGTTGGGACGCACGATGTCTACGGTCATACCTCACCTCCTCACCGCATTATCCGCAACATTCGAAACAAACGCAACACCCTCAGGCTCCCTGGACGCCGTGCTCTCTGGCCCAGGTCAGCAGCTCGGCGACCGCCTCGTCGTGGGGGAGCGGGCCGCGTTCCATCCGCAGGGCGAGCAGGTGCTGGTACGCCCTGCCGACCAGCGGCCCGGGCGGGATGCCGAGCAGAGCCATGATCTCGTTGCCGTCCAGGTCGGGACGGATCCGGTCCAGCTCCTCCCGGGCGCGCAGCTCGGCGATCCGCCTCTCCAGGGCGTCGTACGCGGCCGACAGCGCCTGGGCCCGCCGCCGGTTCCGGGTGGTGCAGTCGGAGCGGACCAGCTTGTGCAGCCGGTCCAGCAGCGACCCGGCGTCGGTGACGTACCGCCGTACCGCGGAGTCGGTCCACTCCCCGCGGCCGTACCCGTGGAACCGCAGGTGCAGGTAGACGAGCTGCGCGACGTGCTCGGTGAAGTCCCTCGGGTACGCCAGCGCACGCAGCCGCTTGCGGGTCATCTTCGCCCCGACCACCTCGTGGTGGTGGAAGGAGACCCGCCCGTCCGGCTCCATCCGCCGGGTCGCCGGCTTGCCGATGTCGTGCAGCAGGGCGGCCATCCGCAGGGTCAGATCCGGCTCGGACTCCAGCGCGATCGCCTGCTCGAGCACGGTGAGGGTGTGCGCGTACACGTCCTTGTGCTGGTGGTGCTCGTCGATCTCCATCCGCAGCGCCGGCAGCTCGGGCAGCACGTAACCGGCCAGCCCGGTGCCGACCAGCAACTCCAGCCCGCGCCGCGGGTGCGCGCCGAGCAGCAGCTTGGAGACCTCCACCTGGACGCGTTCGGCGGTGATCCGCTCGATCTGACCGGCCATCGCGGTCATCGCCTCGACCACGGCCGGGTCCGGGACGAGCTCGAGCTGGGACACGAACCGGCAGGCGCGCAGCATCCGCAGCGGGTCGTCGGCGAAGGACTCCTCCGGGGTGGCCGGGGTGCGCAGCCGCTTCGCGTGCAGGTCGCGCAGCCCGCCGTACGGGTCGGCGAACTCGTGACCGGGCAAGGACAGCGCCATGGCGTTCACGGTGAAGTCGCGCCGCAGCAGGTCCGCCTCCAGCGAGTCGCCGTACTCCACCGCCGGGTTGCGGCTGACCCGGTCGTACCGGTCGGCGCGGTAGGTGGTGATCTCCAGCCGCAGCCCGCGGCGCTGCACGCCCACGGTGCCGTACGCGATGCCGATGGTCCAGGTCGCGTCCGCCCAGCCGTCCACCAGCTCCAACACCCGCTCCGGGCGCGCGTCGGTGGCGAAGTCGAGGTCGTCCGGGGAGCGCCGTCCGAGCAGCGCGTCACGCACCGGACCGCCGACCAGGTGGAGTTGGTGCCCACCGGCGGCGAACCTGCGGCCGAGCTCGTCGGCAACGGGCGGGACGTCGATCAACGCGGCCACCGCCGCATGCTGGGAATCGGACAGCGACACGACCGGCCAGCCTACCGTGCCCCGCCCGGGCATCCGGGTACGGGCGGTGCCGCGCACTACGATCGGGCCATGCCCCGGTCCACGTCCTCCCGGCCGCGCCTGCGGCGGGTCGACGAGACGTCCGCCGGCGGCCTGGTGGTGGACGACTCGGGTGCCCGGCCGTGCGGCGCGGTGATCGGCCGGCACGACAAGCGCGGCAGGCTGGTGTGGTCGCTGCCGAAGGGGCACCTCGAGCCGGGTGAGACGGCCGAGGAGGCTGCCGTGCGCGAGGTGGCCGAGGAGACCGGGATCACCGGGCGGATCGTGGGGGAGCTCGGCACGATCAGCTACTGGTTCATCGCGGACGGACGCCGGATCCACAAGACGGTGCACCACTACCTGATGCGGGCGCTGTCCGGGGAGCTGTCCACGGCGGATGTCGAGGTCGAAGAGGTGGCCTGGGTGCCGCTGGAGGAGCTGCCCAGGCGGCTCGGGTACCACGACGAACGGGAGCTCGCGGTCCGGGCGCCGCGGCTGCTGGCGGAGACCGCGTGAGAACCCGGCGCGTAGCCGGCGCCCTGCTGGTCGCCGCGGTCGCGGCGGTCGCTGCCGGCGCGCCGGCGCTGGTCCGGCCAGCCGCCGCCGAGCTGCCGCCGAGCTGCGCCACCCCGTCCGACCAGCCCGGCGCCGTTCGGCTGACCGTACTGCGGCTGGAGCCGCACACCATCCGGCCGGCCGACACGGTGCAGGTGCTGGCCCTGCTGCAGAACTGCGGCACGGCGCCGCTGACCGGGATCCGGGTCCGGCTGCGCACCGGCGAGGAGCTGTTCACCCGCACCCAGCTCGCGCAGGCCGACGGCCAGCCGCTGACCGAGCGCGCGGGCGGCGACTGGCTCGACCTGCCGGCGCCGCTGTCCGTCGGCGCCGCCGCTCAGGTGCGGTACGAGACCACGGTGGCCGCGCTGCGGCTGACCGCGATCGGGGTGTACCCGGCCGAGTTCGTGGTGAAGATTGGCGACGGGCGGCAGGTCGGCGCGGTCCGGACGTACCTGCCGTTCTTCCCCGACGGGGTGGCCCGGCCGACCGAGGTGAGCTGGCTGCTGCCGTTCGCGGACCGCCCGCACCGGCTGTACGACGGGGCCGCTGACGCCGCAGCCGTCGACGGCCGGGTGCTCATCGACGACCGGCTGGCCAGACTGCTCGAGGGCAACGGGCGGCTGAACCGGATGCTCACAACCGCGGAGCGGGCCGACGCGGCCGGGATTCCGTTCGCGATCGCCGTTGACCCGGACCTGATCGACACCGTGCACGGGATGACGCTGGGCTACCAGGTGCAGGCGGCCGCCAGGGCAACGGTGGAGGGCGCCGGCAAGCAGGCGGCGACCGTCTGGCTGAACCGGCTGATCGGCCTGACCGGTCGGCACCAGGTCATCGCACTCCCGTACGCGGACGCCGACCTGATCGCCCTCACCGGGAACGGCCTCACCGAGCTGGCCCAGACCCGGCGGGAGACGCTGCAGACGCTCGGCCAGCAACTGCACGCCGTGGTCAGCACCCAGGTCGCCTGGCCGGCCGGCGGCCTGCTCACCGACCGGGCGCTGGACGCGGTGGTGACGCAGGGCGCGCAGGCGGTGGTGCTGGACGCGGCCGCGCTGCCCAACACCAACGCCGAGCCGAGCGGCCGCACCGGCAGCGCCGCCTCCCCCCTGCCGTCGGCCAGCGGCAACGCGGTCGCGTTGGTGACCGACACGGGCCTGCAGCGGGTGGTCACCGGCGCGGTCCGGGTGGCCGGCGGGCAGCGGCTGGTCGAGCAGCGGTACCTCGCCGAGCTGGCCATGATCACGGCCGAGGCGCCGTCGGTCCAGCGGCGGATCCTGGTGGCGCCGCCGCATGACTGGTCGCCCCTGCCGGACGCCGCGGCCGGCATGCTGCGCGACACCCGGGACGTCGGGTGGCTGACCCCGGGGTCGGTCGCCGAGCTGGCCCGGTCCACCGAGCTGGTCAACCGGGGCGCGCTGGTGTACCCGCGCGGGGCCCCGGAGCTGCCCGCCGACCAGGCAGGGCGGATCCGCAAGCTGCAGGAGTTGGTGGACCAGTTCCGCAGCGCGCTGGACAACATCGCCGAGAACCAACTGCTCGAGCGCTACACGCATGCCCTGCAGCGGGCCGCCTCGGCCGCCTGGCGCACCACACCCGGCGCGGCTGCGGGCAGCATCGCCGCGCCGCCCGACCTGACCGGGGCGATGTTCCTCGCCCCGATCGCCAGCCGGATCACCACGGTCGTGACGAAGCAGGTCTACATCGTCCGGCCGCAGGACGGGAAGTACAGCCTGGCCTCGCAGAACAGCCTGCTGCCGCTGACCGTGGTGAACAACCTCGACGTGCGGGTGCACGTGCGGGTAAGGATCAGCGCTCAGGGCATGGTCGGCTTCCAGGCGCAGGAGGTGGACGCCACCCTGGAGGGTGGCAAGCGGACGCTGGTGCGGATCCCGGCCACCGTCACCCAGTCCGGCCGGTTCCGGGTGACCGCGGTGCTCCTCACGCCGGACGGCAAGGAGCTGAACGCCGAGGTCCCGCTGAACGTGCAGAGCACCGCGTACGGCGCGGTGGCGCTCGGGATCACGGGTGCGGCGTTCGGCCTGCTGCTGCTGTTGCTGGCGCGTCGTGTCGTGCAGCGGATCCGGTCCGGCCCGGCCGCGCCGGTGCCTGCCGGCAGCCCGGGGGAGCGCGCCACGTGACGGGCCTGCGAGGGCGCCGATGAGCGCCGCAGCGATACAGGTGGTGGCGCCGCACGCCGGCGGGGACATCCCGTGACCGAGCCGCCCCGGCGACCGCCACGGCCCGACGGGGGCCCCCCGCCGGTCGAGGGCCGGCCGCACGGCTCCCCGCCGGTACCGCCTCCTCCGTACGGCCGGCAGCCGCCCCAGGGCGGACCACCGGGCGACGCACAGCCGTACGGCGAGCCGTCGCCGAACGGTCGGTCCGAGTCGTACGGTCCGCCGCCGCCCAGCCGGCCACCCGGGTACGCCCCGCCGCCGCAGGGCCGCCCGCTGCGCTGGGCGCCGCCGCAGGAGCCTGGCCAACCGCCGCCCAGCCGACCGCCGCTGCGGCAACCTCGGCAGCCGCGACAGGGCCCGTCGCCGCGACGCAGCCGGCACGCGCCCGCACGGCGACCCGACGAGCCGCGCGGCACGCTGGCCCGGTCCAGCAAGGACCTGGTGGTTGCGTCGCTGGTCAGCCGGATCACCGGATTCATCCGTACCGCCGCGATCACCGCCGCCATTGGCGCCGCCGGCCTGGTCCCGGACGCGTACAACACGTCCAACACGCTGCCGAACATCGTGTACGAACTGCTGCTCGGCGGCGTACTCACCTCGGTCATCGTGCCGCTGCTGGTACACGCCCAGGAGCGCGACCCCGACGGCGGCGACGCCTACGCCCAGCGGCTGCTGTCCCTGATGACCACGGTGCTGGTCGCCGCCACCGTCCTGGCCGTGCTCGGCGCGCCCCTGCTGACCTGGCTGTACAACATCCGCGGCGACCCCGGCCAGGTGGCGCTGGCGAACACCTGGGCCCGGCTGCTGCTGCCCGAGATCGTGTTCTACGGGATCGGCGCGATGTTCGGTGCGGTGCTCAACGCCCGGGGCGTGTTCAGCCCGCCGGCCTGGGCCCCGGTGCTGAACAACATCGTGGTGATCGGCACCGCGGTCGTCTTCATCCTGCTGCCCGGCCCGGCGAGGCTGAGCGCCACCTCGATCACCCAGGCGCAGGTCTACACCCTCGGCATCGGCACCACCCTGGGCATCGTGGTGCAGGCGCTCATCCTGGTGCCGGCGCTGCGCCACGCCCGGTTCCACTGGCGCTGGCGGTGGGACTGGGCCGGCACCGGGCTCGGCGAGGCCGGCCGGCTCGGCGGCTGGGTGCTGGGCTACGTGGCGGTCAGCCAACTCGGCTACACCGTGATCATCGCGCTGGCCAACCACGCCGGCCGCGAGGTGGCCATCGGGTCGAACGTGTACGCGCTGGCCAGCCTGCTGTTCCAGATGCCGTACGGCGTGCTGGGCGTGGCGCTGCTCACCGTGCTGATGCCGCGGCTGTCCCGGTCGGCCGCGCGGCGGGACCTGCGCGCCCTGGTGGCGGACCTGTCGCTCGGCACCCGGTTGACCGTGGTCGCGCTGGTGCCGGTGTCCGCGCTGATGTACGTCAACGCGTTCCCGATCGCCCGCGTCTTCTTCGCGCACGGCGTGGCCACCGCGTCGGCGGCCGCCGAGGTGGGCAAGGCGCTCGCCGCGTCGCTGATCGGCCTGGTGCCGTTCGCGGTGACGATGCTGCAGATCCGGGTTTTCTACGCGGTCAAGGACGCGAAGACCCCGACGGTGATCAACGCGGCGATGGTGGCCGTCCGGCTGGTGCTCTGTGTGATATTCGCAATCGTGGTGCCGGCCCGGGACCTGGTCGCGATGCTGTCGCTGGCCAACGGGCTGTCGTTCGCGGTGGGCGCGTTCCTTGGCACCGGCATGCTGCGCCGCCGGTTCGGTCCGCTCGGGCTGGGGCAGCAGTTCCGGGTACTGGTACGGATCACGGTCGCGTCGGTGCTGGGCATGGTGCTGGCCGAGATCGTGCACCAGGCCGTGGTCAGACAGTTCGGTCTGGGCTTCTTCAGCTCATTCGCTTCCATCTTGGCGAGCACGGTGGTCGGTGGTGGTGTCATCCTGTTGTTGGCGCGCGCGATGCACATCCGCGAGCTGGAGGAGTTGGTGGGAACGGTCCGGGGGAGGTTCGCGAAGTAGGCAGTGACGGGTACGACGTACCGGCAACCAACGGGGTCACCTGGGCGTCATCACGTTCTATGGTCTGTCGTCAGCTTCCAGGGTCGGTCGTCAGTCGCACGAGACGGGGGAGACGCTGCCGTGAGGGGTCGATGGATAGCGCGTTAGGGGCATCGTGACCGTGGAGACCGCACCACCCAGCGCTGAGCTGGACATGGTGGGCGAGCGCTACCGGCTGCTGCAGCGGCTGGTCGCGCCGACCGAGGCCGCGCCCGGTGTCTGGCGCGGCCAGGACACCGTGCTCAACCGGCCGGTCACCGTCACCCTGCTTCAGCCTGGCGGCCCGTCGGCGAAGGCCCTGCTCGAGCACGCACACGCGCTGAGCATGGTCGAGCACCCCGCGCTGCCCCGGGTGTTCGACGCCGAGGACGAGGGCGAACTCACCTGGGTGGTCACCGAGTGGGTCGAGGGCAACACCCTGGCGGCCCTGCTCGCCGACGGCCCGTTCGACGCGCAGGCCGCCGCGGCCACCGTGGCCAAGCTCGCCGAGGGTGTGGCCGTGGCCCACCGGGCCGGCGTGACGGTCGGCCTGCTCGACCCGGAGCACGTGGTGATCACCTCCCGCGGCACCGTGACGGTGACCCGGCTGCGGGTGGGCCAGGGCTCGCAGGCCGAGGACGTACAGCACCTGGGCGCGCTGCTGTACGCGGCGCTGACCGGAGTCTGGCCGCTGTCCGACACCACCCCAGGCCGCCGCGGCAGTGTCGAGGACGGCAGCCTGCCCACGCCGCGGCAGGCCCGGGCCGGCGTACCTGCTGAGTTGTCCGCGGTGACGATGCGGACGCTGTCGCTGAACCAGCCAGACCAGTTGGCCTCCGCACCGGCGCTGGCCGAGGCGCTGACCCGCTGGCAGCGGCAGACCGAGCCGGAGCCGTTCGCGGCGTACCTGCCGGCGAACGAACGGTACGCCGAGGCGTCGCGCCGCCGTCGGTTGGCAACGGTGGTCGCGTTCGTGGCCGGGTTCTGCGCCATCGGCGTGACCGGGCTGCTGGTCAGCACCGTTGCCAACCGGAACTCCACCGACGCGGCACCCCCGCCGTCGGGGACCCGCTCCTCGACCGGCCCTACGGCGACCACGGTTGCGCGGTTGCCGCTGCCGGTTGCCTCGGTCACGCTGTACGACCCGCCGCCGGGCGACGGCGCGGAGAACCCGGCCCAGGTCGGCAACGCCGCGGACGGCAGGCCCGACACCACGTGGTCGACGCTGCTGTACAGGCGCAACGCACTGTTCGGCAACCTGAAGCCCGGAGTGGGCCTGATCTTCGACCTGGGCCGGCCGACCACCGTGGGCAGCGTGCGGATCCAGACCACGCTGCCCGGCGCTGACCTGCAGATCCGGGTGGGCACCGGCACCGACGGCCCGCCCGGCTCCTTCCCCGTGGTGGGCCAGGCCTCCGGCGTCACCGCGATCACCACGGTCACACTCCGGCCGGGCATCACCAGCAGGTACTACCTGGTGTGGTTCAGCCGGCTGGTGCCGGTGGGCAGCCAGTTCGGCGGCAACCTCGCAGAGGTGCAGTTCCTCAGGTGACGGGGCCGGCGGTACCCCCAGACCGCGCCAACCTGCCGACGGGCTATCCCCTGTACCGCCCTGGCTGTGGATATTCTCGGGCCGTGACAGAGCCGGATCGCAGCGACGCGGAGTTGATCCGCGCACACGCCGACGGCGACCCGTACGCTTTCGACTCGCTGGTCCGCCGGCACAGGGACCGGCTCTGGGCCGTCGCCCTGCGCACCCTGCGTGACCCGGAGGAGGCGGCCGACGCACTCCAGGACGCGCTCATCTCGGCCTACCGGGCGGCCGGCTCGTTCCGGGCCGAGTCCGCCGTCACCACGTGGCTGCACCGCATAGTGGTCAACGCCTGCCTGGACCGGCTGCGCCGCCGCCAGGCCCGCCCGACCGTCGCGCTGCCGGAGGCCGGCCCGGGCGAGCCGGCCGACAAGCGCGACCGGCTGGCCGAGCGGGACGTGGCGATCGTCATCGAGGACGCGATGGCGCAGTTGCCGGTCGAGCAGCGGGCCGCGATCACGCTGGTGGACCTGCAGGGCTTCTCGGTCGCGGACACCGCGCAGGTGCTCGGCATCGCGGAGGGCACGGTGAAGAGCCGGTGTGCCCGCGGCCGCGCCAAGCTCGCCGTACTCCTGTACCCGCTGCGGAACCTGGACGAGCGCGGCCCCGTCACACCCACGTCGACGAACGTGGGTGAGGAGGCGCGATGACTGAGACACGTCCCGGCCCGCTCGCCTCGCCACATGGTCATCCCGATCTGGACATGCTCGCCGACTTCGACGCGGGCGTGCTGAGCCCGGCGGAGTCCGCCCGGCTGCAGGCCCACGTCTCGGCGTGCGCCCGCTGCCGGGCGGTCCTCGCCGGGATCGCCGACGTTCCGGGGCTGCTGCGCGAGCTACCCCCGCCGCGCATGCCGGCCGAGGTCGAGGCACGCATCTTCGCCGCGCTGGACGCCGAGCGGCGTGCCCGGTTCGGCCCCGCTCCGGCGGCCCCCGGGGCGGCGCCGGTGGCGAGTCTGGACGCGGCCCGGGAGCGTCGCCGCCGGCGAACCCGGCTGATCAGCCTGGTCGCCGCCGGCCTGCTGCTGGTCACCGGCGGCACCGCGACGGTGCTCGGCCTGAAGGGCCAGTCCCGGCAGAGCACGGACAACACGGCGCTGGCGGAGCACGGCAACAGCGGCGCTCCCGGTGCGGCGCCGACGGAGTCATCCGGCCTGCCGGCGTACGACCGGCAGACGATCACCCGGTCGCCGCTGCTCGTCCAGATCCTGAGCGGGCAGCAGGGCCCGCTGACCACGACCGGTGACGGTGTGCCGGCGGACGGGCAGCTGGGCTCCTGCGAGAGCGGCGTCGCGGGCGAGGTGCCGGGCTCGGGCCCGAGTCCGGTGGGCGTACAGCACATCCGGTTCGAGGGCCAGCCGGCGTACCTGCTGGTGTACGTGGACGGTGGCCGGCGGACGCTCGTCGTCGTCGGCGAGCGCTGCTCCAAGCTCGACCCGGCCGTGCTCTACATCCGCCCCCTGTGACTTCGTCGAAACGGTCGACTCGACGCGCTTTCGGAATCTGTAGCTCCTAGGATCCGTTGGACGGGTGACATGCCGGGGCCACGGGCAGCCGGCCGCTGACCAGCATCCGTTCGACGAAGGGCTCGCAGTGAGCACGGACCTCCCCGTTCGCAATGTCATCGTCATCGGCTCCGGCCCCGCCGGGTACACCGCCGCGCTCTACAGCGCCAGGGCCAACCTGCACCCGCTCGTCTTCGAAGGCAGCCAGTTCGGTGGCGCGCTGATGACGACGACCGAGGTGGAGAACTACCCGGGATTCCCGGACGGCGTGGTGGGTCCGGACCTGATGGAGAAGATGCGGGCGCAGGCCGAGCGGTTCGGTGCCGAACTGCTGCCGGACGATGTCATCGAGGTCGACCTGACCGGCGAGGTCAAGATCGTCCGTACCTACGCCAAGGAGTACCGCGCGCATGCGGTGATCGTGGCGACCGGGTCGAAGTACCGGTACCTGGACCTGGCCAACGAGGAGCGGCTGCTCGGACACGGCGTGTCCGCGTGCGCCACCTGCGACGGGTTCTTCTTCCGGGACCAGGACATCGCGGTGATCGGCGGCGGCGACTCGGCGATGGAGGAGGCGACATTCCTCACCCGGTTCGCGAAGAGTGTGTCGGTGGTGCACCGCCGTGACGAGTTGCGCGCCAGCAAGATCATGCAGGATCGCGCGTTCAAGAACGAGAAGATCAAGTTCGTGTGGAACAACGAGGTCACCGACGTCTACGGCGACCGGACCGTGACCGGGCTTGCGCTGCGCAACACCGTCACCGGCGAGGAGTCCAAGTTGGACGTCACGGCGATGTTCGTGGCAATCGGGCACGAACCCCGCAGCGAGCTGTTCAGGGGCCAGCTCCACCTGGACGACGCCGGCTACATCCTGGTGGACCAGCCGTCGACCCGGACGAACCTGGCCGGAGTGTTCGCCTGCGGCGACGTGGTGGACCACACCTACCGGCAGGCCATCACCGCCGCCGGCACCGGTTGCGCCGCGTCGCTGGATGCCGAGCGCTGGCTTGCCACCCGGGAGCACTCAGCCGCCGCGGCGGCCACCGAGGCGATCAACGCCTGACGGAATCGACGCCGCCACGGCGGCGTTACGCAGGGGCCAGCAGCGATCGATTGGAGCAGTTGTGGGAGCACACACGATCACCGTCACCGACGCGACCTTCGCCGATGAGGTGCTGAACAGCGACAAGCCGGTCCTGGTCGACTTCTGGGCCGAGTGGTGCGGGCCGTGCCGCATGGTCGCTCCTGTGCTCGACGAGATCGCCGCGGCGCACACGGAAGAGATCATCGTCGCCAAGGTGAACATCGACGAGAACCCGAAGGTTGCCCAGGAGTACCAGATCCTGGCGATCCCGAACATGTCGGTGTTCAAGGGCGGCGAGCTCGTCAAGTCCATCGTCGGCGCCAAGCCGAAGTCGGCGCTCCTGGCCGACCTGGCGGAGTGGATCGGCTGACCCCGGACGCCCACGGGCCGGGCACCGCGTGACCGCGGTGCCCGGTCTTCTCGTTCCATGAGGAAGAATGGCGGCCGGTCGGGGACAGCCCTACGAGGGGACGAGATGCAGCTGATCCGCCGCGGTGACGTCGGTCCCGAGGTCGCCGAGGTGCGCGCGGCGTTGACCGCGATCGGGCTGCTTGCCGAGCCGACCCCGGCCGACCCGCGGGCCGCCGTGTACGACCACCCGTGCGAGCGCGCGGTGCAGGCGTTCCAGCAGCAGCGCGGGCTGTCCGTGGACGGCATCGTCGGACCGGACACCTACCGTGCGATCACCGAGGCGCGCTGGCGGCTGGGCGACCGGTTGCTGCACTACTCGGCCAGCCACCTGATCGTCGGCGACGACGTCACCACGCTGCAGGAGCGGCTGCTCGAGCTGGGGTACGACGCGGGGTACGCCGACGGGGCGTTCGGCGACCGGACCGAGGCGGCGCTGCGGCAGTTCCAGCGCGACTACGGCCTGGTGCCGGACGGCCAGTGCGGCCCGCTGACGCTGCGCGCGCTGCGCCAACTCGGCCGCAAGGTGGTCGGCGGTCGGCCGCAACTGCTGCGGGAGAGCATGGCGGTCGCGGTGGCCGGGCCGCAGTTGCTCGGCAAGCGGGTGGTGATCGACCCTGGGCACGGCGGCACGGACACGGGCGAGGTCGCGGCCGGGCTGGTCGAGGCGGAGCTGGTGTGGGACCTGGCGACCCGGCTCGAGGGCCGGCTGGCCGCACACGGTGTCACCCCGTACCTGACCCGCGGTCGGGACGTGACCCGCAGCGAGGCGGAGCGGGCCGACTTCGGCAACGCCACCGGGGCGGACCTGCTGCTGTCGCTGCACGTGGACGCGCACCACAACCCGGTGGCCTGCGGCGTGGCGACGTACCACTTCGGCACCGGCTCCGGCGTGACCTCGACGATCGGCGAGAAGCTGGCCGGGCTGGTGCACCGGGAGCTCGTCGCCCGCACCGGGATGCTCGACTGCCGTACCCACGCGAAGACCTGGGAGCTGCTGCGGCGTACCCGGATGCCGGTGGTCCGGGTGGACCTCGGGTACCTGACCAACCCGTCGGACGCGGCCCGGCTGGCCGATCCGGCGTTCCGCGACGTGGCCGCCGAGGCGATCCTGGTGGCGGTGCAGCGGCTGTACTTCCCGGAGGATCTGGATCCGCCGACCGGCACCTACCGGATGCCCACTGTGGCACCGGCCGCGGTCTACTAGAGTTCGGTGGTCGCCGAGGTACGGAGGGGGCCGGCATGGCCGACCTGAACGCTGTCCGGTCGCTGGTGCAGGAGGCCATCGACAAGGGCGCCACAAGCGTGGAAGAGGTGCACCGGAGCATCGCCGCGATGCCGCTGGAGGCGCTGAAGAAGATTGCGCCCGGGCCGGCCACCATGGCGCAGGGGCTGCAGGACCAGACGATCGGAACGGTGTACGACACGATCCGCGGGCTGAACGAGCAGGCCGGCCAGATCGCGGAGCGGCTGCTCGGCGGCTCCTCCGCGTCCCCGTCCGCGGGTTAGAGCACCGGCCAGCCGGTGCGGCTGCGCCACCGGCCGCCGTCGCGCCGGTACTGGACGATGGCGCGCTGCAGGGTGGTCTGCTGCGGCGGCGTACCGGGCACAGGTGACGGTCAGACCGGTCGGAGAGCGACGTCGGGCGCCGTCACCGAGCCGAACAGCCGCTCCAGGGCGTACTCCACGTCCTCCCGCCAGGACACGATGCCCTTCAGCTCCAACCGGAGCCGGGGGTAGCGCGGGTGCGGGCGGACAGTCTTGAACCCGACTGCGAGCAGGTACTCCGCCGGAAGCACGCAGCTCGGACCGGCCCAGGCGAGGTCGCCGAACGCCTCGACCGCCTTGATGCCGCGCTTGGTCAGGTCCTTCGCCACGCCCTGCACCAGGATCCTGCCCAGGCCGCCGCCGACGAACTCCGGCTGGATGTGCGCGGTCATCAGCAGCGCCGCGTCGGCACTGACCGGGCTGGTCGGGAAGGCCACGGACCGCGGCACGTACAGCGGCGGGGCGAAGAGCACGTAGCCGGCCGGTACGCCGTCGACGTAGACCACCTTGCCGCAACTGCCCCACTCCAGCAGCACCGAGGAGACCCACGCCTCCTTCTCCAGCGCAGGGTCGCCCACCTCCTCGGCGCGTTCCCGGCTGACCGGGTTCAGCTCCCAGAAGACGCAACGCCGGCACCGGCGCGGAAGATCGTCCAGATTGTCGAGTGTGATGTTCGCGAGTCGTCGTGACACCGCCGTGCCCTCCCTCACGCGCCGTAGGCCGGCAACGTGACACCGTCGGAGCAACCCGGATGCTACGGCGAATGCGGAAGGGCCGGAAGGGCCGGCTCGATACACTTCGGTAAATCCCCGACAGCTCTGGAGTCTGACGTGAGCGAGCCTGCCAGCGAACCAATGGGCACAGCAGCCGAGCTTGCGCGCGAACCGATCGGCACAGCAGCCACGCGAACGTGGACGCCGACCGCCAGCGAGGAGTGCCCGTGAGCGAGCTTGCGAGCGAACCAGTAAGCACAGCAGCGTTCGCGAACGTGGCCGACGAGCGCAGCGAGGAGTGCCCGTGAGCGGCAACAGCCTCGACCCGTACTCCGATCGCTACGCCGGCCGAGTCCGCGGAATGACCGCATCCGAGATCCGGGCTCTGTTCGCCGTGGCAAGCCGGCCGGAGGTGGTGTCCCTCGCGGGCGGAATGCCGTACCTGCCGGCGCTGCCGATGGACGCGGTCGGGTCGATGATGGGCGAACTGGTGTCGGCCAGCGGCGCGGCGACGCTGCAGTACGGGTCCGGGCAGGGCCAGCTCGGCCTGCGCGAGCTGATCTGCGACGTGATGGCGCTGGAGGGTGTCTCCGGGTCACCGGACGACGTGGTGGTCACCGTCGGGTCGCAGCAGGCACTGGACATCGTCAGCCGGGTGTTCCTGGACCCGGGCGACGTGGTGCTCGCCGAGGGGCCGTCGTACGTCGGGGCACTGGGCACGTTCGCCGCGTCGGAGGCCGAGGTCGTGCACGTGCCGATGGACGGTGGCGGGTTGATCCCGGCCGCGCTGGCCTCCGCGCTGGAGCGGCTGCGCGCGGACGGGCGGCGGGCGAAGTTCCTGTACACCGTGCCGAACTATCACAACCCCGCCGGCGTGACGCTGGCGCTGGACCGGCGTACCGAGATCCTGTCGCTGGCCGAGCGGTACGACCTGCTGGTGTTGGAGGACAACCCGTACGGGCTGCTCGGTTTCTCCGGCGACCCGGTGCCGGCGCTGCGCTCGTTCGACGACCACCGGGTGATCTACCTCGGATCGTTCTCGAAGACGTTCGCGCCGGGCCTGCGGGTCGGCTGGGTGCTCGCGCCGCACGCGGTACGGGAGAAGCTCGTGCTGGTCAGCGAGGCGCAGGTGCTGTGCCCGCCGACGTACAACCAGTTCGCGGTGGCGGAGTACCTGCGGACACAGCCGTGGCTGGAGCAGGTCAAGGTGTTCCGGGAGATCTACCGGGAGCGCCGCGACGCGATGCTCGAGGCGCTGGGCGCGATGATGCCAGCGGGCTGCACGTGGACCCGGCCGGAGGGTGGGTTCTACGTGTGGCTCACGCTGCCCGAGGGGGTGGACTCGAAGGTGATGCAGCCGCGCGGGCTGCACGCCCGGGTGGCGTACGTGCCGGGCATCGGGTTCTACGCGGACGGGCAGGGGCGGCGCGACATGCGGCTGTCGTACTGCTTCCCGCCGCCGGACCGGATCCGCGAGGGAATCCGCCGGCTTGCCGGTGTGGTCGAGGAGGAGATCGAGCTGCGGGCGACGTTCCTCGGTGCGGCCGGCTCCTGGCAGGCACACGAGCGGCACAACGTCTCCGCCGACGCCCCGGGTCCCGATCTCGCCTGACCGGGGGCGCCTGCGAGGATGCACAGCATGAGCGCCGGAGCCGCAACCGAGTTGCATGCCGTGATCCTGGCCGGAGGGCTGACCTTCGAACGGGAGGTCTCGCAGCGGTCCGGACGGAGGGTCGCCGACGCGCTGCGACACGCCGGCTACGAGGCACCCATCCTGGACACAGACACCGCGCTGATCGACGCGCTGGCGGCGGCGCGGCCGGACGCGGTGTTCATCGCCCTGCATGGCGGCGCCGGCGAGGACGGGGCGCTGCGTAGCGTCCTCGACCTGATCGGCGTGCCGTATGTCGGCTCCACCCCGACGGCGTGCCGCGTCGCCTGGGACAAGCCGAACGCGAAGGCCGCGGTGCGCGGCACCGGGATCGCCACGCCGGACTGGGTCGCGCTACCGCAGTCGACGTTCCGCGAGCTGGGCGCGCAGGTGGTGCTGGACCGCATCGTGTCCCGGTTCGGGCTGCCACTGATGGTGAAGCCGGCGCAGGGCGGTTCCGCGCTGGGGGCGCATCGTGTGGACTCGCTGGAGGATCTGCCGGCCGCGATGGTCGGCTGCTTCGCCTACGGCGAGACGGCACTGGTCGAGCGGTTCGTGACCGGCGCGGAGCTGGCGATCTCGGTGGTGGACGGACCCGATCGGCCCCAGGCGCTGCCCGCGGTGGAGATCGTGCCGGCGAGCGGGGTGTTCGACTACGCCGCGCGGTACACGGCCGGCATGACGACGTACCACACGCCGGCCAGGCTCGACCCGGCGGTGGCGGCGCGGGCGGCTCACCTGGCGGAGCGGGCGCACGAGGTGCTGGGCCTGCGGGATCTGTCGCGGACGGATGCGATCGTGGCTCCGGATGGGGAGGTTCACTTCCTGGAGGTGAACGTCGCGCCGGGGATGACCGAGACGTCGATGCTGCCGATGGCGGTGGAGGCCGCCGGGCTGGACCTGGGGGAGCTGTGCGCGTCGATGCTGCGGCGAGCGGCCGAACGGTCGTCGGTGGGCTCGACGGCCTGAGGCTGCGGTCGCACTGTCAAGCGACTGTCCACAGGGTGCAGGGTTGTCCACAGCTACCCGACTGGGGCTCTTGACACGCAGCGCGGACCACTAACGTGGTAAACGGGGTTCGGCCCCCCGGGAGGGCGGGGGTGTGGCGTGGGCTGGGTGCGGCTTGGGTCTGCGAGTTGGTGCGAGTCGGGCGAGCGGGCGTCAGCCCGGGTCAGGGCCGGCGGCGACGGGGCGGCTCGGGTCGGCCGACCACTCACTCCACGAGCCGGGATAGAGCGCCGCGCGGACGCCGGCCACCTCCAGGGCGAGCACCTGGTGAGCGGCCGTTACGCCGGAGCCGCAGTAGACGGCCACCTTCACGCCAGGGGTAGCGCCGAGGGTGGCGAAGCGGGCCGTGAGCTCCTCGGCGGAGCGGAACCGGCCTTCCGGGTTCACGTTGTCGGCGCTCGGCGCGCTGACCGCTCCCGGGATATGACCGGCGACGGGGTCGATCGGCTCGAGGTCGCCGCGGTAACGCTCGGCGGTACGGGCGTCCAGGAGCACGCCGGTGCGGGCGAACGAGGCCGCGGCGTCGGCGTCCAGCACCGGCATGCCCCCCGGTGTGGGCACGAAGTCGCCGTCCTCCGCGGCGGGGAGGTCTGTGCTCACCGGGTAGCCGGCATCCACCCAGGCACGGTAGCCACCGTCCAGCAGCCGTACCCGCGTGTGGCCGAACCAGCGCAGCAGCCACCAGGCTCGCGAAGCCGGGATGCCGTCCGTGTCGTCGTAGACCACCACACCCCGCTCGGGATCCACCCCCGCCCGGCACATGGCCCCGGTGAACACCTCCGGGCCGGGTAGCGGATGCCGACCGTCGGCACCCGGAGGGCCCGCGAGCTCACGATCCAGATCGACGTAGTGCGCGCCCGTAAGGTGGCCGGTCCGGTATGCCTCGTCGCCGGGCGGCCCGCCGAGGCGCCACCGTACGTCGACCAAAGCAGGCGGCCGCGGTCCGCTCAGCGCGGCGGCAAGCTCGTCCACGGTGATCAGCGGCCTCATGCGGGCGCGATCCGGCCAGGGCCGCGGGTCGGATAGGTCAACGCTCCGCGGCCATGCCCGACTGCTTCGTCACCGCGGGGGCCATCAGCGCGACGATCCGCTCCAGGTCGTCCACCGAGCCGAACTCCACCACGATCTTGCCCTTGCGGCGGCCGAGCTCCACCTTGACCCGGGTGTCGAAGGTGTCCGACAGCCGATCCGCGAGGTCGTTGAGGCCGGGCGCTGTGACGCGGGGACCACGGGGGCCGCGAGCCGGGATCGCGTCCGACCGCGGATGACCGGCAAGCGCGAGTGCTACCAGCTCCTCGGTCGCGCGCACCGACAGGCCCTCGGCGACGATGCGGGTGGCGAGCGCGTCCTGCCGGTCCTGATCCTCCAGTGCGAGCAGCGCGCGCGCATGGCCGGCGGAGAGCACCCCGGCCGCGACCCGGCGTTGCACCGGCACGGAGAGGTTCAGCAGCCGGATCGTATTGGTCACCTGGGACCGGCTGCGGCTGAGCTTCTTCGCCAGCTCCTCGTGGGTGGCCCCGAACTCGGCAAGCAACTGCTGGTACGCCGCCGCCTCCTCCAGCGGGTTGAGCTGTTGGCGGTGCAGGTTCTCCAGCAAGGCGTCGCGGAGCATGGCGTCGTCACCGGTTTCCCGCACGATCGCCGGGATGCAGTCGAGGCCGGCCAGCCCGGCGGCGCGCCACCGGCGTTCGCCCATCACCAGCTCGTACGCGTCCGGGCCTGCCTCACGAACCACGATCGGCTGCAGCATGCCGACCGCTTCGATTGAGCTCTTCAGCTGCTCGAGCGACTCCTCGTCGAAGGCCTGCCGCGGCTGCCTGGGGTTCGGGCGGATGGCGCCGACGGCTACCTCCCGGAACGATGCCCCGGGCACCGACGACGGAACGGCGCCGACCTCCAGGCCGAGGGCGACCGACCCGCCGGTCACCGGCAGTACGGCCGTCGGCGCGATGGTCGCCGTGCCTCCCGACGGACCGGTCGGGATCAGTGCGCCCAACCCCCTGCCGAGCCCTCCGCGTCGCGTGCTGCTCATGCGCCCCCCTCCGTGTTCCGCTGCATTGCCAGATGCTGTTCGGCAGGCGTGCCGGCCGCGCCGCGCTGGGCCATCTCCCGCGCCGCCTCGAGATACGTGATCGCGCCGCGCGAGCCGGGGTCGTACGTCAGCACCGACTGGCCGTATCCGGGCGCCTCGGACACCCGGACACTGCGCGGCACCACCGACTCGAGGACCAGATCGCCGAAGTGCCCGCGGACCTCCTGGGCCACCTGGTCGGCCAGTCTGGTCCGGCCGTCGTACATGGTGAGCAGGATCGTGGAGATCCGCACGCCGTTGTTGAGGTGCGCCTGCACCAGCTCGATATTGCGGAGCAGTTGGCCGAGACCCTCCAGCGCGTAGTACTCGCACTGGATGGGGATCAGCACCTCGTCCGCGGCCACCAACGCGTTGACGGTGAGCAGTCCCAGTGACGGCGGGCAGTCGATGAAGACGTAGTCGACCTGCTCGGCGTAGGCAGCGATGGCCCTGCGGAGCCGGGACTCGCGGGCCACCACCGAGACCAGTTCGATCTCGGCACCGGCCAGGTCGATGGTCGCCGGTGCGCACCACAGGGCGGGGGCAGCTTCGACGGCCACCGCGATGTCCGCCAGGGCATGCTCGCCGAGCAGGACCTCATAGACCGACGGCACGCCCGAGCGGTGGTCGACCCCGAGGCCGGTGCTCGCGTTGCCCTGCGGGTCGAGGTCGATGACCAGGACACGGGAACCGTGCATGGCGAGCGCCACGGCCAGGTTGACCGTCGAGGTGGTCTTGCCGACGCCGCCCTTCTGGTTGGCCACCGTGATCACGCGCCGGTGCGGCGGGCGGGGGAACGCGTTGCCGGACGGGTTCAGGACTCGCACCGCCCGGGCCGCCTCAGCCGCGATCGGCGTGTCCATAAACGTTTCACGTGAAACGTCGAACTCGGGTACCGGGCTGGATAGTTGATCGACTGTTTCACGTGAAACCATGTCGTCCATCACCTTGCGGATCCGCACGGCGCTCGGATCGGCAGCGTCCAGTCCATCATCCTTCATCGGTGTGATCTGCCCCTCTGCATCGCCCGACCTGCCGGCGCTCACAGCGGGCTCCGTAGCCGGCGCGGCGCGACTTCCATCTTGCCCGGTCACGTTCCTCGCCGGTGCGCCGCCTCCGGGCTGAGGCCAGCCCAGACCCGACAGGCGGCCCGCCACGGTCTTGCCGTCCACCGTTCGGACCGGCCAGCCCAGATCGCTCCGTCGACGAGCCGTCGTCTGAGTCATCGCATGCGCCCCTTCGTTGCGACCCTTGCCCGGCGGACCACCTCGACCACGGTGGTCGGCGGATCGATCACCCCGACACCACACCGGACCACCGTGATGTCACCGCCACCACTTCGTTCGATCAGCGAACGGGACTGCGCCACCTCCGCGGCCGCCGACTCGCCCTTGACGGCGAGCAGGCGACCACCGTCGCGGACCAGGGGAAGGCACCACCCGGCCAGCCGGTCGAGCGGTGCCACCGCACGAGCCGTCACCACGTCCGCCCCCGCTACCTCTGATACCGTCGCCGGCTCTTCGGCGCGGCCCCGCAGCACGGCGAGTGTGGTCAGCTTCAACGCGTCTCGGCACTCCTCAAGAAAGGCGACCCGGCGGGCGAGCGGCTCGACCAGGGTGACCCGCAGGTCGGGCCGCGCTATCGCCAGCACGATACCGGGCAGGCCTGCTCCGGAGCCGACGTCGACCACGGCGAGCCCCGGACCAATGCGTTCCGCAATGACCGCGCAGTTGAGCAGGTGCCGCTCCCAGAGCCGCGGAACCTCGCGCGGACCCATCAGCCCGCGAACCACCCCGTCGGCGGCCAGCATCTCCGCATACGCCGTGACACGCGGCAGCGCGTCGCCGAAGAGTTGGACTGCCGGCGGCGGCGGCGCGGGCAACACGTGATCAGACATGGTCGTCAGGACGTCTCCTGTGGATCGTCATCGATGGGGACCGGTGGTCGAGACAGGCCCGGTCCTCGGGGCCGGGGCAGGCGGCGCGCCTGAGGATCACCGCCGGGGCACGCGCGGATCTCGGCGCGGCGCGAACGCCCCGGCCGCCCGGGCACCGGTCCGCGCGCGCCGACGGCGCAGCCACGGCGGCCCGCAGAACGGAGATGGCACGTGCCGTGGCCGGTAGACCACGAGACGTGCCACCTCGACCGGGGGGATCAGGCAGGAGAGACCACCACGCGACGTTGCGGCTCCTCGCCCTCGGACTCGCTCCGCACGCCGTCCACCGAGCCGATCACGTCGTGCACGACCTTGCGCTCGAACGGGTTCATCGGGGCGAGCCGCACCGGCTCACCGGAGGCGAGCACCTTCTCGGCGGTGGTCTGCGCCAGGCCGGCCAGCTCGGCACGGCGTCGCGCCCGGTAGCCGTCGACGTCCAGCATGAGCCGGCTGCGCTGGCCGGTCCGCTGTTGCACGGCAAGCCGGGTCAGCTCCTGCAGCGCCTCGAGTGTGGCGCCGTTGGGGCCGACGAGCTGCTGCAGGTCGCCCCCGATGATGGCGACCATGGCCCGGTCGCCCTCGACGTCGAGGTCGATGTCACCGTCGTAGTCCACGATGTCGAGCAGCCGCTCCAGGTAGTCACCTGCGATGTCGCCCTCCTGGACGAGCATCTCCTCGTCGAGTGGCGAGTCGGTGGCGGCGTCAGGGGCCGGGTGGTCGGTGGCGGCGGGGGAGGTGTCGGTCACGTTGTCATTCTCCGGAACGAGGCCCCGCGGCGCGGAGCAGGTCTTGGGGGTACGGCCCGCGGTCTAGCGACGGCGTTTCTTACCGCTCCTCGGGCGGCCGCCACCGGACTTCGCGGGCGTGCGCTTGGCAGGCGCGCCGTTCGCCGATCCGGTACGGCGCGCACCGTCGGTGCCGCCGCTCGTACCGGCGGCTTCCCCGGTGCTGCGCCCCTGCGCCGTACCCGATTTCGCCGTACCCGATTTCGCCGTACCCGATTTCGCCGTACCCGATTTCGCCGCACCCGACTGCCCGGCCCCTGACTTCGCCGGACCGGTCTGCGGCTTTCCCGTCGACTTGGCCGGAGGGCCCGTGCTCGCCTTGCCGGGCGGCGCGGCTCCGTCAGCCGCCCCATCCGCCGCCGCCTTGTCGGCTGCCGTGGCGCTGTCGCTGGCGTTCGGCTCCGAGCCGTCGCCGACCGCGGCGGCCTGGGTGCGCCGGTTCTTCGGGTGCAGCGGCTTCGCGCCGGGCTTCGGCGCGAGCAGCTTCGGGTCGACGGCCGGCTTCTTCTCCGCGCCGGTCGGCGTCTTCACCGGCATCCGGCGCAGGATGTAGAACTGCTGGCCCAACGTCCAGATGTTGTTGGTGAACCAGTAGACCAGGATGCCGATCGGAAAGAAGAAGCCGGAGACGGCGAGGCTGGCCGGCATGCCGTACAGCATCAGCTTCTGGATCATCGCCTGCTGGGGATCCATCTGCGTCACCGAGCGGTTCATGACCATGCGCTGGGTGAGGTAGGTGGCGGTGACCATGCAGACGATCAGCACCAGCGTGACCGCCCGGGTGGCGGTCAGGCTGCCGCCGAGCTCGGCCACCCGGTCCGGAGTGCCGAACGACGCCGCGATCGGGGCGCCGAACAGCTTGGCCTTGGCCGCACTGACCATCTCCGGTTCGGTCCACGAGTACAGCGCCCGGTGGCCGGGCGCGATGTACTTCAGCACGTGGAACAGCGCGATGAACACCGGCGCCTGCAGGAGGATCGGCAGGCAGCCGGCCAGCATGTTCACGCCGGCTTCCTGCTGCAGCGCCATGATCTCCCGTGACAGGGTCTGCTTGTCGTCCTTGTACTTCCGCCGCAGCTCCTGGATCTTCGGCTGCAGCTCCTGCATGGCCCGCTGGGTCTTCACCTGCCTGACGAAGAACCGGAACATCAGCACGCGGAGCGTGATCACCAGGAACATGATCGACAGCGCCCAGGACAGGCCGCCGCCCTTGGGCAGGAACGTCGAGAACAGGTCGTGCCAGCGCAGCAGGACCCAGGAGATGGCCGTGTACAGGAAGTCAAGCAACGGGGAACTCCTGACGAGAGCGGGGTGCGGCCGGTCCTGAGCGGGCACCGTTCCGACCAACGGCCGGCGGTACGGGATCGTGCCCCCCAGCATGCCAGGGATGGCACCGCAGCAGCCGACGCAGGGCCAGCCAGCCACCGCGCAGCGCGCCATGCATTTCGAGCGCCTCGACCGCGTACGCGCTGCACGTGGGGTGGTAGCGGCAGGTGGGCAGGCGCATCGGGCTGATGTACCGCTGGTAGGCGCGGATGGGGGCGATCACCAGCCGGGCCAGCCCGGACCGCCGCCCGGCGACCCCGCTCACCGCGGCACCCGCCCGAGCAGCTTGTCCAGGGCCGAGTCCAGGTCGGTGCCGAGCTCGGCAGAGGGCCGTCCGTCAGCGGCGGGCAACGCCCGGACCACCGTGCGCGAGCCGGCCGGGAGCCGTTCGAGCCGGTCCCGTACCAGGTGCCGGAGCTGGCGCACCACCCGGTGCCGGCGTACCGATCCACCGACCGCGCGCCCCACCACGAACCCCACCAGCGGCCCGTCAGCGGCAACGCCGGCGGGCTCAGCGGGGGGGAGGTAGTGCACCACCACGGATCTGCGGCCAGCCCGCCGCCCCTTCCGCACTGCGGCGGCGAAGTCGTCGCTCCGCCTCATCCGCGCGGCCGGGGGCAGCACCACTCGGCCTGTCAGGCGGAGAGCTTGTCGCGGCCCTTGCGGCGGCGGGCAGCGAGGATGGCGCGACCCGCGCGGGTACGCATCCGCAGCCGGAAACCGTGCGTACGGGCACGACGGCGGTTGTTCGGCTGGAAGGTGCGCTTACTCACGGTCGGGGCTCCATCGCGATTCCGGTGGCCACTCGCCATGCCGACGCCGCGGAGACGTGGCACACGGACCGGAAATCCGGCCCCGGCGAGAATTGTCAGACCTGCCAACGGTACGGAGCAGGCCGCACGAGGTCAAACCGCAGGTCGCAGGCCAGCCTGCCTGCCAGAACGGCCCGCACCGGGCGCCGCCCACCGGCCGGCGTTCTCCGCAAGCGCCGGGCGCAGCAGCGCGGGTGGCCCGGTCGGGCAGACCTGGGGCATCCGCCGTCCGTCACCGACCGGAAGCCGATAGCCTGTGGACAACGTTGAGCGGCTGGCGCACGAGTTTGTTAGCGTCCCGCGCACCGGAACTTCCCCCCGCCTGGCTGCACCGTGGCCGGATCGTGCCGGTAGCGGAGATGTGCACAGGGTGTGGACAGTGGTGTGGACAGGCGGCACGGCGATCACGTCGTACGCGCCGTGGCCTGGGGAGGAGCAGGGGTGCCTGACGAGCCCGACCTCGAGTCGGTGTGGACACACGCCATCGACGGTCTTGCGGACAGCGCCGTCAGCCCGCAGCACCGGGCGTTCCTGCGGCTGACCCGGCCGCTCGGCCTGGTCGAGGACACCGCGCTGCTGGCCGCGCCGAACGAGTTCGCGAAGGACGTTCTGGAGACCCGGCTGCGACCACAGATCACCGCGGCGCTGTCCGCGCAGCTCGGCAGCCACATCCGGATCGCGGTCACCGTCCGGCCGGAGGAGGGGGTCGTGCCGGTGCCGGACGACCCACCGGGCGGAGCCGCGTTCGTGGAGCGGAGCTGGACGGCACCGCCCGCCCAGAGCACCGCCGGCAGCGCGCGCGGCTCCGGCGAGAGCTCCCGGCTGAACCCGAAGTACACCTTCGAGACGTTCGTCATCGGCTCCAGCAACCGGTTCGCGCACGCCGCCGCGGTCGCGGTCGCCGAGGCGCCGGCCAAGGCCTACAACCCCCTGTTCATCTACGGCGAGTCCGGGCTGGGCAAGACCCACCTCCTACACGCCATCGGGCACTACAGCCACCGGCTGTTCCCCCAGGTACGGGTGCGGTACGTGAGCTCGGAGGAGTTCACCAACGACTTCATCAACTCGCTGCGGGACGACAAGATGCAGGCGTTCCAGCGGCGGTACCGCGACCTGGACGTGCTGCTGATCGACGACATCCAGTTCCTGGAGCGAGCCGAACGCACCCAGGAGGAGTTCTTCCACACGTTCAACACGCTGCACAACGCGAACAAACAGATCGTGATCACCTCCGACCGGCCGCCCAAGCAGCTCGTCACGCTGGAGGACCGGCTGCGCACCCGGTTCGAGTGGGGCCTGATCACCGACGTGCAGGCGCCCGACCTGGAGACCCGGATCGCGATCCTGCGCAAGAAGGCCGCCCAGGAGCGGCTGAACGCGCCGCCGGAGGTGCTGGAGTTCATCGCCAGCAAGATCCAGTCGAACATCCGCGAGCTCGAGGGCGCGCTGATCCGGGTCACCGCGTTCGCCAGCCTCAACCGGCAGGGCGTCGATCTGGCGCTGGCCGAGATCGTGCTGAAGGACCTGATTCCGGAGTCCGAGGGCCCGGAGATCACCGCCGGTACGATCATGGCCACCTGCGCGGAGTACTTCAGCGTCAGCGTCGAGGACCTGTGCGGCACGTCCCGCAGCCGGGTGCTGGTCACCGCCCGGCAGATCTCGATGTATCTGTGCCGCGAGCTGACCGACCTGTCACTGCCCAAGATCGGGCAGACGTTCGGTGGCCGCGACCACACCACGGTCATGCACGCCGACCGCAAGATCAGGTCGCTGATGGCCGAGCGCCGGTCGATCTTCAACCAGGTCACCGAGCTGACCAACCGGATCAAGCAGCGGGCCCGGCAGTGAGGAGCCCCTGTGACGGCCTCCACACGTGCTGTACACAACCTGGGGAGAACCCTGTGGACAACCGTGGACTGGCTGCGGACAGACCTGTGTGCGGTCCGGCCGGCCGGGATGTCGTCCACCTGTGGTACTCCGTACCCACCGGGTCGGCCACAGGCCGCGCACACCGCCGGTGCGTTGCTGACCTGGGCAGACGATCGTTGTCCACAGGATCCACACCCCCGAATACGACTACTCGACGCTCAATCCCCAAAGAGAACAGCAAGAGCAAGAGGCCAGGACAGGTAGGCAGGGCCCGACCGGTACGGTCATCTCCCCGCCAGCACGCCGAGCAGGAGGCGAAGAGACGATGAAGTTCCGGGTCGAGCGGGACGCGCTCGCGGATGCGGTGGCCTGGACGGCGCGGGCGCTGCCGCCACGGCCGACCGTGCCGGTGCTGGCCGGGTTGCTGCTGGAGACCGACGGCGACACGCTGTCGGTGTCCGGGTTCGACTACGAGGTGTCGACGCAGGTCAGCCTGGAGGTGCACGCGAGCACCGCGGGCCGGGCCCTGGTCAGCGGCCGACTGCTGGCCGACATCGCCAAGGCGCTGCCCCCGCACCCGGTGGACCTCTCGGTCGAGGGTGCCCGGGTCACCATCTCGTGCGGGTCCGCCCGGTTCACGCTGCCGACCATGCCGGTCGAGGACTACCCGACACTGCCCACGATGCCGACCACCGCGGGCACCGTGGACAGCGAGGAGTTCGCGCACGCGGTCTCACAGGTCGCCATCGCCGCCGGCCGCGACGACACGCTGCCGATGCTGACCGGGGTGCGGCTGGAGATCGACGGCGACCGGATCACGCTGGCGGCCACCGACCGGTACCGGCTGGCCGCCCGCGATCTCGCCTGGAAGCCCGAACAGGACGGCATCTCGCAGGTGGCGCTCATCCCGGCGCGCACCCTGGACGCGACCGCGAAGACGCTGACCGGCGGCCCCCAGGTCACCCTGGCGCTGTCCTCCGGCGGCGCCGGCGAGGGCATCATCGGCTTCACCGGCGGGGCCAGCCGGTCCGGGTCGGCCAGCCGGCGCACCACCACCAGGCTGCTCGACGTGCAGTTCCCGCCGTACCAGAAGCTGTGGCCGACCGAGTTCGCCGCCGAGGCCGAGGTGGCGGTGGGGCCGCTGGTCGAGGCGGTCAAGCGGGTGGCGCTGGTGGCCGAACGGGGCACCCCTGTCCGGTTGGAGTTCGCCGAGGGCGGGGTCACCCTGTCGGCCGGCGGCGACGACGAGGGCCGCGCCGAGGAGCAGCTGGAGGTGTCGTTCACCGGCGAGCCGATGACCGTGGCGTTCAACCCGGGATACCTGCTGGACGGGCTGGGCGCGCTGGACGCGGACACCGCGGTGCTGCGGTTCACCACGTCGATCAAGCCGGCCGTCATCAGCGGCAAGGACTCCGCCTCGGACTACCGGTACCTCATCATGCCGGTGCGGCTGCCCGGCTGAGTCGAGCTCGCGGCCGAGCCGGCGCGCCCCGCGCCGTGGCCGATGCGAGGATTGCCACGACGGGTGTGAGCCGGAGGAAGGGGTCACCGTGCAGATCGGTCTGATCGGGCTCGGCAAGATGGGCGCCAACATGGCCGAGCGGCTGCGTCGCGGCGGCCACGAGGTGGTGGGGTACGACCGGGCGGAGTCCGCGCCGCGCGACGTGGACAGCGTGGAGGCCCTGGTGGAGCGCCTGCAGGCGCCGCGGGCGGTGTGGGTGATGGTGCCGGCCGGCGAGCCGACGCGGCAGACCGTCGAGCGGCTCGGCGAGCTGCTGGAGGCCGACGACGTGGTCATCGACGGCGGCAACTCCAAGTACACCGACGACCCGGTGCACGCCGCGCACCTGGCCGACAGCGGCATCGGGTACATCGACGCCGGCGTCTCCGGCGGGGTGTGGGGCCTGGAGAACGGTTACGCGCTGATGGTCGGCGGTGACGTCAAGTACGTGCAGCGGCTGAAGCCGATCTTCGACACGCTGAAACCGCCGGGGGAGTACGGGTTCGTGCACGCTGGGCCGGTGGGCGCCGGGCACTTCACCAAGATGGTCCACAACGGCATCGAGTACGGGATCATGCAGGCCTACGCCGAGGGGTACGAACTGCTCGCCGCGGACCCGATCGTGGAGAACGTCACCGAGACGTTCACCTCCTGGCGGGAGGGCACGGTCATCCGGTCCTGGCTGCTGGACCTGATGGTGCGCGCGCTGGAGGCCGACCCGAAGCTTGAGCAGGTGCGCGGCTGGGCGGAGGACTCCGGCGAGGGCCGCTGGACGGTGGAGGCCGCGATCGACAACGCGGTGCCGATGCCGGTGATCTCGGCGGCGCTGTTCGCGCGGTTCAGGTCCCGGCAGAAGGACTCACCGGCGATGAAGGTGGTCGCGGCGCTGCGCAACCAGTTCGGCGGGCACGCGGTGCTGGCCGAGACCGAGAAGCATGAGCAGAAGCGGCACACGACCGGCGGCGACGAGGCACATCCCGCCGCTCGGGGGTAGCCGCGTGTACGTCCGGCACCTGTCGCTGGCCGACTACCGGAACTGGCCGGCGGCGGAGGTCGGGTTCGAGCCAGGGCCCAGCGTGCTGGTCGGGCCCAACGGCCAGGGCAAGACCAACCTGGTCGAGGCGGTCGGGTACGTCGCCACGCTCGGCAGCCACCGGGTCGCCGGCGATGCGCCGCTGGTCCGGCACGGCGAGCCGCGCGCGGTGGTGCGCGTCGCGGTGGTGCGCGACGGGCGCGAGCTGCTGGTCGAGCTGGAGATCAACCCCGGGAAGGCCAACCGGGCCCGGCTCAACAGGTCCGTGCTGCCCCGGGCGCGCGAGGTGCTGGGCGTGCTGCGCACCGTCCTGTTCGCCCCGGAGGACGTGGCCATCGTGCGTGGCGACCCGAGCGAGCGGCGCCGGTTCGTGGACGAGTTGCTGGTCGCGCGCACCCCGCGGTACGCCGGGGTGCGCGCCGACTACGAGCGCGCCCTCAAGCAGCGCAACACCCTGCTTAAGACCGCCGGGTTGGCGAGGCGGGCGGGCGCGGGGGCCGGCGATCTGCGCACGCTGGACGTGTGGGACGGCCACCTGGCGAAGTACGGCGCCGAGCTGCTGGCCGGCCGGTTGGAGCTGGTCGTGGCGCTGGCCCCCTACCTGGAACGCGCGTACGCGGAGGTCGCCGGGGCGGGAACGGCCGGCATCGCGTACATCAGCTCGCTGGGCGACGCGCTGCCGCCGCAGGCCGACGGCGGCCCGGACCGGGAGGTGCTCGAGGCGGCGTTGCTGGCCGAGCTGGCACGGTTGCGGCCGGCCGAGGCGGAGCGCGGGGTGACGCTGGTCGGACCACACCGCGACGACCTGGAGCTGGTCGTCGGCGCGCTGCCCGCCAGGGGGTACGCCAGCCACGGCGAGTCGTGGTCGGTCGCGCTCGCTGCCAGGCTGGCCTCGTACGAGCTGCTCTGCGCGGACGGTGGCGAGCCGGTGCTGATCCTGGACGACGTGTTTGCCGAGCTGGACTCGGCCCGCCGGGGGTTCCGGGCGGTGCGGAGGTTCCGGGCGGTGCGGGGGTTCCGGGCGGTGCGGGGGTTCCGGGCGCCGCGGAGGACCGCGTCGCGGAGGACCGCGTCCCCGGGCCCGCAGTGCGGCCGGGCCGGACGGAGACCGCGGACATCGGCCGGGCCGCCCTGGCCGCTGCCCGCCGGACCGCCCGCCGAGGGCCAGCCCCCGCCTCAGGCCGCCGCCGGGTTGCCGGCAACGGCCAGCGGGGGGGTTACTCCGGTGCCCGCCCGGACGAGCGCGACCCGCAGCCGTTCGGCGACCTGATGCGCCGGCTGGTGTCCGACCGCGGCTGGGACGCCACGGTGACCTCCGCCGCGGTGGCGGCCCGTTGGGAGGCGCTTGTCGGCACCGAGATCGCCGCCCGTTGCCGACCGGAGAGCCTGCGCGACGGCGAGCTCGTCCTGGCCGCAGAGTCCACCGCCTGGGCCACCCAGATCAAGCTCCTGGTGCCGAAGCTGATGACCCGGATCGCCGCCGAGCTGGGCCCGCGGGTGGTGATCCGGATCCGGGTGCACGGCCCCACCGCGCCCACCTGGCGCAAGGGCCCGCTGCGCGTGAACGGCCGCGGCCCGCGCGACACCTACGGCTGAACCCCTTGCCTCCACGTATGATCCGCCGCCGATCGACCGGCGTCGCTGCCCGCCCACGACCCGCGGTTCGGCGAGGTTTCGCAGCACATGGGCGGGGTGCGCCAGCGGCCCGGCGGGCGGGCTAGATTCTGTGGGTACGCCGAATGGCGCCTCATCGGTCCGCACGCACCGTCAAGGGTGCGCTCCGCGTGGGGGTACATTTCGGCTCGCCGTTCGGGCGGCACGGATGCCGTCAGGGGGGCGCAATGCCGGTTTCTGCCACGGCGTACCGGTAGACTGGAGAGCGTTCCCCGCGCGTACGGTGCCTGAAATCGCCGTGCGCGCGCCAGATCTAGAGCCCGCCCGACGGGCGGGAGAGAGCGGATCCGCGTGGCGCCGAAGGCACAGCCGAACTCCTACGACGCGAAATCGATCACTGTCCTCGAAGGCCTCGAGGCGGTCCGCAAACGGCCCAGCATGTACATCGGCTCGACCGGCGAGCGTGGCCTGCACCACCTGGTGTGGGAGGTCGTGGACAACGCAGTGGACGAGGCCCTCGCCGGGTACTGCGACACCATCGTGGTCACCCTGCTGGCCGACGGCGGCGTCCGGGTCTTCGACAACGGCCGCGGCATCCCGGTGGACCGGCACCCGGTGGAGAAGCGGCCCGCCGTCGAGGTGGTGCTGACCACGCTGCACGCGGGCGGCAAGTTCGACGGCAAGTCGTACGCGGTGTCCGGCGGCCTGCACGGCGTCGGTGTCTCGGTGGTGAACGCGCTGGCCTCTCGACTCGAGGTGGAGATCCAGCGGGACGGCTACTTCTGGCGGCAGACCTACCTCAACAGCAAGCCCGCCACACCGCCGGTCAGGGGCGCGCCGACCCGCAAGACCGGCACCACGCTCACGTTCTGGGCCGACAGCAAGATCTTCGAGACCACGACGTACGACTTCGAGACCATCACCCGCCGGCTGCAGGAGATGGCGTTCCTCAACCGCGGGCTGTCCATCACCGTCCGGGACGAGCGCGAGGAGACCCCGGTCGAGGTCTCGTACCAGTACAAGGGTGGCATCGAGGACTTCGTCCGGCACCTGAACGCCACCAAGATCGAGATCCACCGGTCGGTGATCGCGTTCTCCGGCGAGGGCGACGGCATCGCCGTCGAGGTCGCGATGCAGTGGAACCAGTCCTACGGCGAGTCTATCTACTCCTTCGCCAACACGATCAACACCCACGAGGGCGGCACCCACGACGAGGGCTTCCGTTCCTCGCTGACCTCCATCGTGAACAAGTGGGCGCGGGACAAGAAGTTCATCAAGGAGAAGGAAGACAACCTCACCGGCGACGACATCCGGGAGGGCCTGGCCGCGATCGTCTCGGTGAAGCTGGCCAACCCGCAGTTCGAGGGCCAGACCAAGACCAAGCTGGGCAACACCGAGGCGAAGACGTTCGTGCAGAAGGTCTGCAACGAGTGGCTGGCCGACTGGTTCGAGCGCAACCCGACCGAGGGCCGGGTCATCATCACCAAGGCCACCGCCGCCTCCCGGGCCCGCAAGGCCGCCCAGGAGGCACGCAAGCTGGCCCGCCGCAAGGGCGCGCTGGACTCGATGGGGCTTCCCGGCAAGCTGGCCGACTGCCGGTCCACCGACCCGCGCGAGTCCGAGGTGTTCGTGGTCGAGGGCGACTCGGCCGGCGGCTCGGCGAAGTCCGGCCGGGACTCGATGTTCCAGGCGATCCTGCCGATCCGTGGCAAGATCATCAACGTGGAGAAGGCCCGGATCGACCGGGTGCTGAAGAACACCGAGGTCCAGTCGATCATCACAGCGCTCGGCACCGGCATCCACGACGAGTTCGACATCAGCAAGCTGCGGTACCACAAGATCGTGCTGATGGCCGACGCCGACGTGGACGGCCAGCACATCCGCACCCTGCTGCTGACGCTGCTGTTCCGGTTCATGCGGCCGCTGATCGAGGCCGGGAACGTCTATCTGGCTCAGCCGCCGCTGTACAAGCTGCGCTGGCAGCGGGAGACCGCGGAGTACGCCTACTCCGACCGGGAGCGGGACGCGCTGGTCGAGGCGGGCACCCGGGCCGGCAGGCGGCTGCCCAAGGAGGACGGCATCCAGCGCTACAAGGGCCTCGGCGAGATGAACGCCAAGGAGCTGTGGGAGACCACGATGGACCCCACCACCCGCATCCTGCTGCAGGTGACCCTGGACGACGCCGCCACCGCCGACGAGCTGTTCAGCGTGCTGATGGGCGAGGACGTGGAATCCCGCCGCAGCTTCATCACCCGCAACGCCAAGGACGTTCGTTTCCTCGACATCTGATCTGTTCCCCGGTGCCGCAGCCGCAAGAATGTCCACCTGGGACAGTCACGATAGGACAGTGAGTTGACAGACACCACCATCGAGAACGGCGGCCACAGCCGGATCGAGCCCGTCGACATCCAGCTTGAGATGCAGCGCAGCTACATCGACTACGCGATGAGCGTGATCGTCGGCCGCGCGCTCCCGGACGTGCGCGACGGGCTCAAGCCGGTGCACCGCCGGGTGCTCTACTCGATGTTCGACAGCGGGTTCCGCCCGGACCGGGGGCACGTCAAGTGCGCCCGCGTCGTGGGCGACGTTATGGGCAACTACCATCCGCACGGCGACTCGGCGATCTACGACACCCTGGTCCGGCTGGCCCAGCCGTGGTCGCTGCGGTACCCGCTGATCGACGGCCAGGGCAACTTCGGCTCGCCCGGCAACGACCCGGCGGCCGCCATGCGGTACTGCGTCACCGCCGACGCCAGGATCCGGCTCGACGTCGGCACGGCCCGGATCGGCGACGTGGTGCCCGGCGCCGCACCCGACTCCGACCACGACATCGACCTGAAGGTCCGCGACCGCAACGGCGACGTCGTGGCGGCCACCCGGTTCTTCCACTCCGGCGACCACCGCACCCTGCGGCTGACCACTCGCGAGGGCTACCGCCTCACCGGCACGGAGAACCACCCCGTGCTGTGTCTGGTCAGCCTGCTCGGCGTACCGACCCTGCTCTGGCAGCTACTCGGCGAGCTCCGGCCAGGCGATCATGTCGTGTTGCAGCGGGCGGTGGCGGAGGAGTTCGGCGTGCCGCCGCTGGGGCACGTCGAGGCCGCGACCCTGGCCGGCGCGTTCCTCAGCGAGGGTTGGGTGTCGGAGCGCCGGGCCGGCTTCAAGAACATCGACCCGGACTACTACGGCAGGGTGCTCGCCGCGTACGACATCGCGGTAGGCGGCCCGCGCTACGTCTACCAGCGGACCATCGCATCCGGCAGCAGGCTGCACGAGCTGGACGTCCAGGACATGACGGCGTTGAGCCGCAGCATCCTCGGCGAGATGGTCGGCCACAGCGCCGCCAAGCGGGTGCCCGAGTTCGTCTGGCGAGGTGTGCCGGCGGTGCGGCGGGTGTTCCTGCAGTCGCTGTTCGAGGGTGACGGCTCATCCTCGGTGCTGCCGCGCAACACGATCCAGATCTCGTACTCCACCCGCAGCGAGCAGCTTGCGGAGGACGTGCAGCAGCTACTGCTCGAGTTCGGCGTCATCTCGCGGCTGTGCCGGTACGCCGGTGGCGAGATCAAGGTGGTCATCACGAACCGGCGCGACGCGCGAGCCTTCGCCGCATGTGTCGGCTTCCTCGGCCGCAAGCAGGCGAAGCTGGAGGCCGAGCTCGCCGGCATTCGGCGGGGGAGTCGGGCACTGAGCAGCGACCATGTCCCGTACGTCGCCGACTACATCAGGGACAACGGCGCCGCCAGGTGGACCGAGCGCGAGTGGCTGCGCCGCCACAATGTGGATCGCATCGACCGCTGGGAGCGGGACCGGGCTGAGATCACAGCCAGGATCACCAACCGCGAGGTTCTCGACATCGTCGAGCCGCTCGTCGACGGCCGCTTCTACTACGCCACGGTGGACACGGTCGAAGACGCCGGGGTGCAGCCCGTCTACTCGATCCGGGTGGACACCGAAGACCACGCGTTTGTCAGCAACGGCTTCGTCAGCCACAACACCGAGTGCCGGCTGTCCCCGCTGGCCATGGAGATGCTGCGGGAGATCGACCAGGACACCGTCGACTTCTCCCCGAACTACGACGGCAAGTCCCGCGAGCCCGACATCCTGCCCAGCCGCATCCCGAACCTGCTGGTCAACGGCGGCTCCGGCATCGCGGTCGGGATGGCCACCAACATCCCACCGCACAACCTGCGCGAGGTCGCCGAGGGCGTCTACTGGGCGCTGCACAACCCGGAAGCCACCGATGAGGAGCTGCTCGAGGCGCTGCTGGAGCGGATCAAGGGCCCGGACTTCCCCACCGGGGCGCTCATCGTGGGGCGGGACGCCATCGAGGAGGCGTACCGCACCGGCCGCGGATCGGTCCGGATGCGCGCGGTGGTCACCGTCGAGGAGGACGCCAAGGGGCGCACCATCCTGGTGGCCACCGAGCTGCCGTACCAGGTCAACCCGGACAACCTCGCCGAGACGATCGCGGCACTGGTCAAGGACGGCCGGGTCACCGGCATCAGCGACATCGCGGACGAGTCCTCCGACCGGGTCGGCCAGCGGCTGGTCATCACCCTCCGGCGGGACGCCGTCGCCAAGGTGGTGCTGAACAACCTCTACAAGCACACCCAGCTCCAGACCACGTTCGGCGTCAACGCGCTGGCCCTGGTCGAGGGCGTGCCGCGCACGCTGCGGCTGGACCAGATGGTGCGTTACTACGTGACGCACCAGGTCGAGGTGATCGTCCGGCGGACCCGGTTCCGGCTGCGCAGGGCCGAGGAGCGGGCCCACATCCTGCGTGCGCTGCTCAAGGCGCTGGACCAGCTCGACGCGGTCATCGCGCTGATCCGGGCCAGCGAGTCGGCCGAGGCGTCCAAGGCCGGCCTGATGGCGCTGCTGGACATCGACGAGATCCAGGCCACCGCCATCCTGGACATGCAGCTGCGCCGGCTGGCCGCCCTGGAGCGGCAGAAGATCATCGACGAGTACGCCGAGCTGGAGGCTCTGATCGCGGACCTGAACGCGATCCTGGCCAGCGAGGCCCGGCAGCGGCAGATCGTCCGCGACGAGCTCGCCGAGATCGTGGAGAAGTACGGCGACGAGCGGCGTACCAGGATCGTGCCCTACGACGGCGACGTGTCGATCGAGGACCTGATCGCCCAGGAGGACGTGGTGGTCACCATCACGGCCACCGGGTACGCCAAGCGGACCAGGACCGACCTGTACCGGTCGCAGCGCCGCGGCGGCAAGGGCGTGCAGGGTGCCGCGCTGAAGCAGGACGACATCGTCGCCCACTTCTTCGTCACGTCCACCCACGACTGGATCCTGTTCTTCACCAACAAGGGACGGGTCTACCGGCTCAAGGCGTACGAGCTGCCGGAGGCCAACCGGGCCGCCCGGGGGCAGCACGTGGCCAACCTGCTGCCGTTCCAGCCGGACGAGCGCATCGCGGAGGTCATCACGCTGCGGGACTACACCGTTGCGCCGTACCTGGTGCTGGCCACCAAGGGCGGGCTGGTGAAGAAGACGAAGCTCACCGACTTCGACTCCAACCGGGCCGGCGGCATCGTGGCGATCAACCTGCGCGACGACGACGAGCTGATCAACGCGGCGCTGATCGCCCCCGAGCAGGACCTGCTGCTGGTCAGCCAGCAGGCGCAGTCGATCCGGTTCCATGCCGACGACGAGGCGCTGCGGCCGATGGGGCGGGCCACCTCGGGCGTGATCGGGATGCGGTTCGCCGGCGACGATGAGTTGCTGTCGATGATGGTTGTCACAGCCGGCATGGACGTGCTGGTCGCCACCGGCGGCGGTTACGCCAAGCGGACCAAGATTGAGGAGTATCCGGTCCAAGGGCGGGGAGGTAAGGGGGTACTGACCGCCAAGATCGTCGCCAGGCGGGGTGGGCTCGTTGGCGCTCTGGCCGTACTCTCGGACGACGAGCTGTACGCAATCACGTCAAACGGAGGCGTGATCCGCACCAGTGCGCGTGAGGTGCGGCGGGCACAACGGCAGACGATGGGAGTGCGCCTGATGAACCTTCCCGAGGGCGTCAACCTCGTGGCCATCGCCCGAAATGCGGAAGAACCGGACGAGGACTGAGGGTATGACCGAGTCGCGTTACCCCGGCCTGGACAAGGCCAATGGCGAGCATCGCGACGGCTTTGCCAGCAGGTATGCCGACCTGGGACACGGCTACGACTCCGGCGCGCAGCCGGCGGCCGGAGCGGGTGCCAACGGGTCGCCGGCGACGAACGCGGCGCCGGCGGGAGGTTACGACCCGGCTGCCACCCAGTTCGCCCACGGCCCGGTCGACAGCCCGCCGCCACCGCTCGCGCCCGCTCCGGCCGGCCCGGACAGCGGCGCGACCCGCGCGGTGAGCGTGGACAGCGGCGCCACCCGGGGGGCGTCTCCCTCCGAGTACGGCGGGTACGACCTGTCCAAGATCGGCGGCACGGCGACGTACGGCAGAGGTTCGGGGAGCTCCCCGAGCGGCTCGTCGTACGGCTCGGGGCGGTCCGGTGGCTCGGGGGTGTCCGGCTCGGTCACCGGCTACGACCCGGCGACGTACACCCCGCCGTCGTCGTACGGGCACACCTACGGCTCCTCGGACGGCTCGACGTACCGGGTCGGCCGCGACGGCAGCGTGCGGAAGCTCGGCGTTGACACCCAGACCGGCCTGCCGCCGGCCACCGGCACCATGGGCCGCTCCGCGTTGGCGAACACCCCGCGGGGCCCGCGCCGCGCACGACTGCAGCTCAAGCACATCGACCCCTGGTCGACGATGAAGTTCACCCTGGTGCTGTCGGTGGCGCTGTTCGTGGTGTGGATGATCGCCGTCGGGCTGCTGTACGGCGTGCTCGGCGGCATGGGCGTGTGGGACAAGGTCAACAGCCTGTACGACCAGGTCGCCGGCGGCAACCTCATCACGGCGAGCTTCGTGCTGAGCAGCGCCGCGGTGATCGGTGCGATCAATATCGTGCTGTTCACCGCGCTGGCCACCGTCGGCTCGTTCGTCTACAACCTCTGCTCCGACCTGGTCGGCGGCATCGAGCTGACCCTGTCCGAACGCGACTGACCCGGCCTGCCGCTGCATCACCTACCGCAGCGCCCGCCCTTGAACAGCGCGCGGAACCTAGCCAGGTGGTAGGACAGCCATCCCTGTTGTCATACAGACATACTGTCTGTATGTTTTGGCCGAGGCGACGGGCGGAGGACCGTCCGCGTCTCCGGCGAGGGGAGGCGGCGCATGGCGATCAGCTCGGCGCTCGGCACGGAATGCACCATCGAACTGCCCGCCGGCACGCTGGCCTACCGGGAGTGCGGCGCCGGCCCGCCGGTGGTGTTCGTGCACGGGCTGCTGGTCAACGGCGACCTGTGGCGGGCGGTGGTGCCCCCAGTGGCCGATGCGGGGTACCGCTGCGTGACTCCGGACTGGCCGCTCGGCTCGCATCGTTACCCGCTGCGGGCCGGGGCCGACCTGAGCCCGCCCGGGTTGGCCCGGCTGGTGGCCGACTTCCTCGTGGCGCTGGACCTCGCCGACGCCACCCTGGTGGCCAACGACACCGGCGGGGCGATCACCCAGCTCGTGATGACCCGGCACCCGGAACGGGTCGGCCGGGTGGTGCTGACGTCGTGCGACTGCTTCGAGTCGTTCTTCCCCCGGCCCTTCAACCTGCTGCCGGCGGCCGCCCGGCTGCCCGGATTCGGCTGGCTACTCGCCCAGGGACTGCGGTCCCGCCGGGTGCAGCGGCTGCCCATCGGCTACGGGCTGGTCAGCCACGCACCGATCGAGCCGGCGATCATGGAGTCCTACCTGGCGCCGAGCCGCCGGGACGCCGGGATCCGCCGGGACCTGACCCGGTTCCTCCGCGGCGTGCACCGGCGGTACACCCTGGACGCGGCGCAGCGGCTGCCGGACTTCGACCGGCCGGTGCTGCTGGCCTGGGCGGCCGACGACCGGCTGTTCCCGGTGGCGAACGCGACCCGGCTGGCTGGGCTGCTGCCCGACGCCCGGGTGGAGCTCATCGAGCGCAGCCGGACCTTCGTGCCGGAGGACCAGCCGGCACGGCTGGTCGAGCTGGTGGTGAAATTCCTGGGGTGACCCGCCGTACCCAGGCCGAGCGCTCGGAGAGCACCCGGGCCGCGCTGCTCGCCGCCGCCCGCGAACTGTTCGCCGAGCGCGGCTACGCGGCGGTGAGCACCGAGGATGTGGTGGCCGCCGCCGCGGTGACCAGGGGTGCGCTGTACCACCACTACCGCCACAAGCGGGACCTGTTCCGGGCGGTGTTCGAGCAGCTCGAGGCGGACCTGGTGACCCGGCTGGCCGGCGCGGTGGGCGAAGCCGCCGACGCGGCCACCGCGATGGACCGCGGGCTGGTGGCGTTCCTTGACGCCTGTCTGGAGCGGGACACCGCCCGGATCGCGCTGCTGGACGCCCCCGGGGTGCTCGGCTGGCAGGAGTGGCGGGAGATCGAGGCGCGGTACGGGCTGGGGCTGGTCCTCGCGGCGCTCAGCCGGGCGATGCGGGAGGGGCTGGTGGCAGAGCAGCCGGTCGAGCCGTTGGCGCACGCGCTGTTCGGGGCGCTGACCGAGATGGCGCTGCTGATCGCGAACGCGCCGGACCGGGCCGCCGCGCGCCGGGACGCCGAGGTGGCGCTGCGCGCCCTGGTCGCCGGCCTGCTCCAGCCCCGCTGAACCCTCGCGACCCGGCTCCGGGCCAGCCGGCGGCGGTTCTCGGTCCTATCCTCTGGGCTCGGCGTGCAGGACCTGCACTACACGCATCGGAAGCCGACGCTTTTCTTCGTCATTTACCCGAATCACCCAATGGTACATGCCTGGCTTATGAAATATGAGACCGTCTATCGTTATAGTTAGAGGGACAACCTGCGAGTCTCCCGCAGGAAGAAGGGGTGGGCGGCCGACACTGAACTGTCCCCCCAACTCGTACACGTCCGTCTCTGCCGCATCGTGCTGCGGGCCGTCGCCGAGTTTCACCCGGTCGTTATCTTCGTCTTCAAGGCAGAGCGCGATTCTGTGCATCCGGTTCGTCTCGGTGTAAGGCACTTCTACGACGATCCCGACGCTCATACGCGCATGGCGGGCAGGGAATTGCGAGATCTGGACACCATTCCAACCGACACCGAGGGCATAGATCTTTCCCTGCACCGTCTCCGCCGAGTCGGCCAGGAACGCGTCAATGCTAATGTCCATCGCGGTCATACATGCTCCTTGACTCCAAGAGGGCTACGGTCATACCGTAGCTGGTACGCGGTCATACGCAACGGTGCACGGCGGGAGTCTCGTGAAGCCCTGGGAGGCGACGGCGATCGAATGGGACGAAGGGGAACGAATCAGAGCTAATCGTCCACCGGGTGTCTGCGTGGGAGGTGGAGGAGGTCTTTTGGCAGTCCCCCGTCCGGCTGAGGAACAAGCGCCACAGGTCCGGAGACTGGAAGATGGTGGGACGCACGCGGGCGGGTCGGTCGCTCACCGTCGTAGTGACGCTGGACGCGCGCCGAGCTGTGCTCAGACCGATCACTGGCTGGCACGCCACCGCCGGGGAGGTCACGAGGTATCTGGAGGCGTAGCTGTGGCCAATGAACTTGACGCGGAGTACTACCAGGCACACAAGGATGAAGACGAGGAGTGGGGCGAGCCCGAACGTGCACCGTCGAGCGAACGACGCAGACTCGTATCGATGGTTTCTGTGCGTTTCAGCCCAGAGGAGGTCGCCGCCGTCCGAGCTGCGGCGGCAGTGCAGGGTGAGTCAGTCTCGAACTTCATCAGGCAGGCGTCGCTCGAAAGGAGCGGCGTCCGGGCAGTTGGTGGTCGCACTTACGAAGCCGGCGGGATAGTGTACGCGACTACCGGAACAGGTACCGCGTTGCCGCCGGCTACGGTGGTGATCCAAGGGGCCTTTCAGGGAGGTTTCGTATTGCGCCGTGGTGACGTTGCTGTCTGAGGTGTCCCCAGCACACTGCCATATTGCACGATTATGCGGTTGTGGCCGGAAGGTCGAACCGGCCTCAGCTTCTCGCCTGACTGAGCAAGCGGTGTGATCTCTAGGAAGATACCTACGTGGGACGCAGGACCACGTCTGGCGATCTTAACTGGACCAGGCTCTGGGCCTTCTGCCGGCCTTGGTCTGCCGGTGGGATGGGTGGGCGCATGTGGGACCGCGGGGCCTGCCGGGCCGCTGGATGCCGGTGGCGGTCTGCGTCTGGTGCGCTCGGCCGGGCGGAGTTGGTACTGGTGGTTGATGGTGCCGGGTCTGGTCGGTCTGGTCCGCGCAGCCCGGCGGCTGGTCGCCACGGTCTGCCATCCCACGGGCGGACGCTGTTCCGGTCGCGGGTCTGGCGGCCGGCGCTGGTCCGGGCCGGCCTGCTCGGCTCGGTGGTCGAGGCGGGCGGAGGAGCCGGGGCGGCCGGCGGCCGGGGAGGACGGGTGAGATGCCGTTTTCCCTGGTGGCCGGGGGTGGGGTAACCTCGTGCCTCGTGCGTGCGGGCCTGTAGCTCAGTCGGTTAGAGCGCTTCCCTGATAAGGAAGAGGCCGGAGGTTCAAGTCCTCCCAGGCCCACGTGAAGAAACTGGTGCTGCTGTTGGCCGCCGTCGCGGGCGGGTTGTTCTTCGTCAAGAAGCGTAGGGCGTCGCGGGCGGAGGCTGACCTCTGGCACGAGGCGACCTCCGGCCCCGAGGCGAGCTGACCCGAGGCGGGCAACCACAGCGACGCCCGCCCCGAACAGCCCGGCCCAACCGTAGAGCTGCCGCACGCTGAAGTGCGACGGCGCGAGCTACCATGGGCGCGCCGTCCATCACGATTGCGGGGACGTAGCTCAATTGGCAGAGCACTGCCTTTGCAAGGCAGGGGTTAGGGGTTCGATTCCCCTCGTCTCCACGGGCTGGCCGATGCTGCTCGCCGACTCGCCGGTCGACTTTGCCGTGGCCGCGATGCTGGTCCAGGGGACGCCCCCCTGGACCCCCGCTGCCGGGCTTCGCCCGACGAGCAGGGGTTCGGAGTAGCTGTCGTGAAGGCCTACCACGTGACCGCGCCGACCCGGGGGATCCCAGGAGGCTGTGTGCGACTGCGTACGGCGTTACTGACCCTCATCGCCGCGGGACTGCTGGCCGGCTGCAACGCCACCCCGGCAGCGCAACCCTCGGACACCGAGCCTGCCAGCAGCCCACCGACGACCCGGCGGCCAACCACGGCACCGCCGCGGCGGACCACGCCACCCGCGATAACGCGGGACGGCGCCTGCCCCTACTTCACGCAGGCCTTCGCGCAGCAGACGGTCGGGCAGCACCTGTCCCGCAGCACCGTCACGACGACCGCGCCGTATCCGGGCTGCACGCTGTACCGCCCCGACGGCGACAAGGCCATCGACGTCCGGGTGACGGCGTACCCGACTGCGCTGGCCGCCCAGCGCAAGGCGGTCACGGTGCTCGGCGCCGGCGCAAACCCCACCGACGTCGGCGACAACGGCACGGTGGCCATCGTGGCCGCCGGCGCCAGGCTCGCCGCCAGCAAGGGCCGCTACCTCATCGTGGTCTTCATCAACCAGCAGAGCTCGCTGCAGGCGCACGATCTCGCCTCGGCGGTGGCGGCCAAGATCCACTGACCCCGTGAGAGGATGGCGGGGTCCTGACCAGCGGACACAGCAAAGCCGAAACGAGGAACCCGGTGGCAAGTCAGTACGCGATCCTGCACACAAACCTCGGCGACATCCGCCTCGAGTTGTTCCCCGACCACACCCCCAAGACGGTTCGCAACTTCACCGAACTGGCCGAGGGCGGCCGCGAGTGGACCAACCCTGAGACCGGCGCGAAGACCACCGACCGGCTCTACGACGGCACCGTCTTCCACCGGGTGATCAGCGGCTTCATGATCCAGGGTGGCGACCCGCTCGGCAGCGGCTTCGGCGGCCCCGGTTACAAGTTCGAGGACGAGTTCCATCCCGACCTGCGCTTTGACCGGCCGTACCTGCTCGCGATGGCCAACGCGGGGCCGAACAGCAACGGCTCGCAGTTCTTCATCACGGTCGGCGCGACGCCGCACCTGAACCGCAAGCACACCATCTTCGGCCAGGTCGCCGACGCCGACAGCCGCGCCGTGGTGGACAAGATCGCAAGCACGGAGATCGGCCGGAACGACCGGCCGACCCGCGACATCGCGATCAACTCCGTCGAGATCGAGCGCAGCGACGGCTAAGTGAGCGCAGAGGGCTACCCGCCGGCAGAGCCGGCCGCGCTGCCGCGGTGCTACCGGCACCCGGACCGGGAGACCGGCGTGTCGTGTACCCGGTGTGAGCGGCCGATCTGCCCGGACTGCCTGCGGCCGGCCTCTGTCGGCTTCCAGTGCCCGGAGTGCGTCGCCAGAGGCAAAGCCGGTGTCCGGGTTGCCGCCGCACCGTACGGCGGGGCCGTGGTCGATGGCGCGCTGGTGACCATCGTCATCGCGGTGCTGAACGCGGTGACGTACCTGCTGACCGCGCTGAGCAGCTCAGGCGGGTTCCGGGACAACTCGGACTCCACGCTGTTCGTCCGGCTGGCGCTGTGGCCGGTCGCGGTGGCTCAGCGGCACGAGTACTGGCGGCTGGTCACGTCGATGTTCGTGCACTACGGCCCGTTGCACCTGCTCGCGAACATGCTGGCCCTCGGCGTCGTGGGCGCCGGCCTGGAGCCGGTGTTCAGCCGCTGGCGGTACCTGGCGCTGTACGTGACCGCCGGGCTCGGCGGCTCCACCGCGGTGTACCTGTTCGACAACCGGTTCGGCCTCAGCGTGGGCGCATCAGGCGCGATCTTCGGCCTGTTCGGGGCGTACCTGGTGGTGGCGCGGCACGCCAGGCTGGACTACCGGCCGATGCTGATGGTGATCGGGATCAACATCTTCGCCACGTTCGCCATCCCGGGGATCAGCAAGCTGGCCCACTTCGGCGGGTTGTTCACCGGCATCCTGGCGGCGGTGATCCTCGTGTACGCGCCGAAGGGGCGGAACCGGACGCCGGTGCAGGTCTTCGGGCTCGGCGCGGTGATCGCCGCGATGGCCCTGCTGGTCGTGTTCCGGACCACCCAGCTCGTCGGCTAGCGGACGGCTAGCGGCGCATGGCGGCCACCGCGGCGGCGACCTCGCCCGGGTCGGCGCCCAGCGAGCGGCGGCCGAGCACGATGAGGTCGTCACCGGCGTCGATCTCGAGCGTGCGGCTGGTCAGCCCGAGGCGCCGCCGCTCGTCCACCCGGACGTCGGTCACCTCCGCCCACGGCAGCCGGACCCGACGGGTCGGCGTGCGCACCGACAGCCCGCCGTCGTCCGCAGCCAGCCGGGGTCGCCACAGCAGGTCGGAGGCCGCCAGCGCGAGCAGCCCGAGGCCGGCCACCGTGCCGAGGAACCGGCCTGGGGCGTCAGTGACCGCGGTCAGTGCGAGCAGGACGGCACCCGTCGCGGCGGCCAGGCCGGTCTCCACGGTCCGGACCGACCAGCGCACGCACGGACTCCCGAAGTTATCCACAGATGTGGATGATGCTGTTGATGAAATGACAGCCGTGTAATGCCACTCGGTTGGGGGATTGCGCCAGCGTGTCAGCGCCAGCGCACGGCCATGCCGAGGCCGCCGATCAGCAGCCCGAAACCCACCGCGAAGTTCCACGCGCCGAGGCTCTTCATGACCGGAACCCGGTCGCCGGCCAGGTAGTTGGTCACGATGTACGCCAGTCCGAGGACCAGCAGTACGGCGATCAGCACCGGGTACCACGAGGGGCTCGGCCCCTTCTTCTTGGTGATGGTCGCCGCCGACGGCATGACCTCGGCGGGCGGCGTGTAGACGGTCTTCTTGCGGACCTTTGACTTGGGCACGGTGCGCTCTCCTCGAACCAGTACGTCCGGGTTAGCGTAGACGGAACGACGCTTTACCGGGGAACCCCCCGCGCAGACGCGAGCTTGCGGAGCGTCTTCCCGGGGTGGAAGCGTGGGGGCACATGGGCGGCAGAATCGGAGACAGGGTGTGGGTCGGCCTGGTGCCGGTCGCCTGCCTGCTCGCCGGGCTGCTGTTCGGCACCAGCGCGGAGACCGCCCGCGGCACCGACCTGCGCGCGGACCGCCGCCCCGACCTGGCCGGCCTCATCATCGACACCGAGCGGAAGGTCGCCGGCTACAGCGACCGGGTCACCGCGCTGGAGGACCAGGTGGACGCCCTGGACGAGGCCGGTGCCAAGAACGACGGCCGGGTGAAGGCGGCCCGGGACAGGGCCGGCACGCTGGCCGGGCCGGTCGGGCTGCTGCCGATGCGCGGGCCGGCGGTGACCGTGGTCCTCGACGACGCGCCCCGCCGCCCGGACGGCAGCCTGCCGCCGAACGCCCGCAACGCCGACGACGTGGTCGTCCACCAGCAGGACGTACAGGCCGTGGTGAACGCGCTGTGGGCCGGCGACGCCGACGCGATGACCGTCATGGGTCAGCGGATCATCGCCACCGGGGCGGTCAAATGTGTCGGGAACACGCTCCTGCTCTACGGTCATGTGTACTCGCCGCCGTTCCGGATCACCGCCATCGGCGATCCGGGACGGCTACGGCGCGCACTGGACCGCTCGGGTGGTGTCCAGGAGTACCGCCGAGCCGTTGAGTACTTCGGCCTCGGCTACGACGTGACCGACGAACGGGACGTCACAATGCCTGGGTACGACGGCCCGCTGCGGCTGGGCTACGCCGAAGCAGCGTCCGAGGAGAACTAGGAGAAGACGACCGTGGCGCGACCCGACGACGACCTCGTCGAGCAACTGGAACGGTTCCGCGAGGAACAGCGGGCCGTCCGGGCTGCGCGGCGGGCCGACCGGCACCGGCTCCGGACCGACGATCCGGACCAGGCGGCCGGACCGCCCGGCGTCGGCGGGGGCACGGGCGTCCCCGCCGGGCCGGCCGGCACCGGCACGCTGGCCGCCGGCGAAACCGTGACGGCTGTCGAGCATCTGGTGGGGAATGTCGCGGGGACAGGCGACCCGACGGGAGAGCGCGAGGCGGGCGGCCACGATGGCGCGACCGACCAGGGTGGCGCGACCGACGACGGCGACGCGGTCGGCAAGAGCGACGCGGTCGGCAAGAGCGACGCGACCGACCAGGGCGACGCGACCGACCAGGGCGACGCGACCGACCAGGGCGACGCGTCCGGCGCGGGCGAGGTGGAGACCGGGCCTGGTCCGGCGGGCGGGCTGTCCAACCGCGAGGTGATGTTCGAACGGATCCGTACCGGCGTCCGCGGCCTCGGCCAGGCACTGATCACCTTTGGCGTGATCATCCTGCTGTTCGTCGTGTACGAGCTGTGGATCACCGATCTGTTCAACAAGCAGAAGCAGGGTCAGCTCGCGCACCAACTGTCCGACACCTGGGACCGCGGGGATGACCCGCTGGCCCCCCCGACCGTCGGCGAGCCGGGAGCCAAGGTCCGCAGTATCCCGCTCGGCGAGGGCATCGCGCTGATCCGCATCCCCGCGCTGGGCCTGGACTACGTCCGGGTGATCGTGGAGGGCACCAGCGAAGCCTCGCTGGCCGAGGGCCCGGGGCACTACGTGACCACCGCGCTGCCCGGGCAGCTCGGCAACTTCGCCGTCGCCGGGCACCGGGTCGGCAAGGGCTCGCCGTTCCTCGACCTGGACCGGCTCAAGGCCGGCGACGCGATCGTGATCGAGACCAAGACCTCGTACTTCGTGTACCGCGTGCTGGGCGACCGCCGCACCGGCGACCCGTCCGTGCCGGGCGAGTTCGGGATCCCCGGGCAGCAGATCGTCGACCCGTCAGAAACGGACGTGATCAGACCGGTGCCGGGTCACCCCGGGCTGGCACCGAACGGGCGGTTCCTCACGCTGACCACCTGCCACCCGCGGTTCTCCGCCCGGGAGCGCCTGATCATCCACGCCGTGCTGAGCGGGCCGGCGTGGCCGAAGTCCAAGGGCCTGCCGCCCGTTCTCAAGGGGTGACCGTGTACACCTGGATCTGGCGCAAGCTCCCCGGCGGCCTACCCGGCAAGATCGCCGGCTGCGCCATCCTGTTCCTCGCCGTGGCCGCGCTGCTGTTCTTCGTCGTCTTCCCGTACGTCGAGCCGCGGCTGCCGTTCAACGACGTGACCGTGAACCAGTGACCGCCGCCAGCCGCCGAGTGGCGCGGATCCTGGTCGTCGACAACTACGACAGTTTCGTCTACAACCTGTTCCACTACCTGACCGAGCTGGGTGCGCACTGCGTGGTCCGCCGCAACGACGCCCCGGGCGTGGCCGATTTGGACGGGCTGGACGGCGTGCTGGTCAGCCCCGGGCCGGGCACCCCGCAGCAGGCCGGCGCCAGCATGGCGGTGGTCCGGGCGTGCGCCGGGCGCGGGCTGCCGCTGCTCGGCGTCTGCCTCGGGCACCAGGCGATCGGCGCGGTCTGGGGCGGCGTGGTGCGGCGGGCGCCGGCGCTGCTGCACGGCTCGACTTCGCAGGTGTACCACCAGGGAGCCGGCGTGCTGGCCGGGCTGCCCTCCCCGTTCGCCGCCACGCGGTACCACTCGCTGGCGGTGGCCGAGCCGACGCTGCCGCCCGAGATCGAGGTAACCGGGCGCACCGCGGCCGGCGAGGTGATGGCCCTGCGGCACCGGACGCTGCCGATCGTGGGCGTGCAGTTCCACCCCGAGGCGGTGCTCACCGAGCACGGTCACCTGCTGCTTGCCAACTGGCTGGCCGGCTGCGGCGACCCGACCGCCCGGGAGCACGCCGCCGCACTGGACGCCCCGTACGCCGCGCTGCGGTCAGCCGCGTTCACCGGCTGACCGCAGCATGCCTCAGGCCGCGGTGTAGAGGAACGCGTTCGGCTTGGAAGCGGTGCCGGTGTCGGCCACCATCGTGACCGTGACCGCGCCGGGAGCCTGCTGTGCCGGAGTTGTGACGCGGATGGTGTTCTGGTCCACGTGGACGAGTTTGGTCCCGGCCTTGTCGCCGAACGTCACGCTGGTCACGCCGCCGAGGTTCGTGCCGACGATGGTGACCTCGTCGCCTCCCTTCTGCGTGCCGGTGTTCGGGCTGATGCTGGTGAATGTGGGGGCCGGCGCCTGCTCCGGCGGCTTCTCCGGGACGACGGAGAGGATGATCTGCTGGTCCTTCGTCACCGGGGTGTCCTTCGGCGGGTCGGACTTCCACACCACGCCGGCCGCGTAGTCACTGCCGTCGGTCGGCACCGCCTCCACCGGCTTGACGTTCGTGTAGCCCTGCTGGGCCAGCAGGATCTGGGCCTCGGTGGCCTTCTTGCCGACCACGTCGGGCATCCCAGCCTTGCCGTTGCTCGTCTGAACCTGCACGGTGGTGCCGGGCGCGGCCTGGGTGCCCGCCTTCGGGGTGCTGCCCAGCACGGTGCCGGCCGGTTTGTCGCTGTTGACCGGCGCCTCCACCGGCTTGAAGCCCGCGCTGGTCAACGCCTGCGCGGCGGCGGCGTAGTTCGAGAACTGGGTCACGTCCGGTATCTCGCGGGTGGCCGGCGCGCGGCCGACGGTCAGCGTCACGGTGGCGCCCTGGGCGACCTGGCTGTTGGCGACCGGGTCCTGCTTGAGCACCCTGCCGACCTGCGCCCGGTTGGTCACGACCTGTTCCGCGGTGGTGCCGACGTTGAAGCCCTGAGCGATCAGCTTCGCCCGGGCGGCGTCCTCGGTCAGTCCGAGCACCGGCGGCACGGTGACCTTGGCCGGCGGCGGGGGCGACTTGAGCAGGTTCATGGTGATCAGCGCGGCCACCACGAAGACCGCCACGACGGCGAGCCCGAGCAGCACGAATGCCAGCGCCCGGCGGTTGCCCCGGTCGTCGTCGCCGGTGTCGGCGTACGTCGCGGGCAGCCTCGTGGCGCGGGTGGTGAGCGGGCCGCCCAGCACCGTCGTGCGCTCTTCGTCGCTCATCACCGGCTCGGCCTGCACCGGGCGGCCGGACATCGCGCGCAGCAGGTCGGTGCGCATCTCGCCCGCGGTCTGGTACCGGTTCATCGGGTGCTTCGCCAGCGCCTTCATCACGATCGCGTCCACCGCTGGCGGCACGTCCCGGTTGACCTGGGACGGCGGGGTGGCGTTCTCCCGGACGTGCTGGTACGCCACCGCGACCGGCGAGTCACCGGTGAACGGCGGGTGTCCGGTGAGCAGTTCGTACAGCAGGCAGCCGAGGGAGTACACGTCGCTGCGGGCGTCCACCTTCTCGCCCCGCGCCTGCTCCGGCGACAGGTACTGCGCGGTGCCGATCACCGCCTGCGTGGAGGTGACGGTGGCCGCGTTGTCGGCCACCGCGCGGGCGATGCCGAAGTCCATCACCTTGATCGCGCCGGTCTTGGTGATCATCACGTTGGCGGGCTTGATGTCACGGTGCACGATCCCGGTGCGGTGGCTGAAGTCCAGCGCGGAGCAGATGTCCGCGGCGATCTCCATCGCGCGCTGCGGGTGCAGCGGGCCCTCCGCCTTCAGCACGTCGCGCAGCGTCCGCCCGTCGACGTACTCCATCACGATGTACGGCGCGTGCCCGTTCGGGCCGATGCCCGGCGTCTCGTCGCCGGTGTCGTACACAGCAACGATCGAGGGATGGTTCAGCGCGGCGGCAGCTTGCGCCTCGCGGCGGAACCGCACCTGGAACGACGGGTCGCGGGCGAGGTCGGCGCGCAGCACCTTGATGGCGACCTCGCGGCCCAGGCGCACGTCGCGGCCGTGGTGCACCTCCGCCATGCCGCCGTAGCCGAGGGTGTCCCCGACCTGGTAGCGGCCTCCGAGCAGGCGTGGCTGTGTCATTGCGTCCTCAGTTTGTTGTCGTTCTTATTGTCAGGTACGACGACGAGCACCACGTGGCCGTTCTCGTCGGGTACCACCCGTACTACCTGACCCGGTCCGCCGGTGGCGTCGGGGTCGAACACGGTCGAGACGGTGTACCGCAGAGCGCGCAGCTCCCGCTCCACCGCGGAGTGGTCGCGGTGCTCGAGGCTGCGCGGGCTCAACGGCGGCAGCGAACCGGGAATCTCCGCACCGGGGTCAGGACTGGTGGGCTGGCCGCCCGGTGACGGCCCGCTGCTCGGTGCCGGCGTGCCGGTCGGCCCGGGCCGGTTGCTCTTGTTGATCAGCAGGACCGTGCCGGTGATCAGCAGCGCGATGCCCAGCACGCAGAGCAGCACGACCACGAGCATCCGGCCACGGCCGTTCAGACCTCCGCGAGGCCGTCCGGGGTTGGCCGGCACCGGCGGCGCCGTGCGCGGCGGCAGGCGGCGGCCGGGCGCGGACATCGGCCCGGGTGGCGGACCGGTACGCGGCCCGCTCGGCGCCGGACCGCTCGGCGCCGGACCGCTCGGCACCGGACCGCTCGGCACCGGACCGCCTGGCACCGGACCGCTCGGCACCGGACCGCTCGGCACCGGACCGCTCGGCACCGGACCGCCTGGCACTGGACGGCTCGGGACGTGACCGCTCGGGACCGGACGGCTCGGGACGGGACCCCCCGGGACCGGACGGCTCGGGACGGGACCCCCTGGGACCGGCCCCCCCGGGACAGCTGCAGGTGGCCCGCCGGGGACGGCTCCGCCGGGCACCCGACCGGTCGGCGCGTGCGGCATCGGGCCGGCGTGGATCGGCGCGGCCATCGGCGGCATGGTGTGCGGGCCCGCGTGGCCGCTGCGCACCGCGCGCACCGCCGCGGCGAGTTGGCCGCCGGTGGGGAACCGCTGCCGGGGGTCCTTGGCCATGGCACGCGCCACGAGATGGTGCACGGGCGGCGCGATGTCGGCCGGCAGCGGCGGCGGGGTGTCCCGGATCTGCATGATCGCCACCGTCACCGGGTTGTCCGCCACGAACGGCAGCCGTCCGGCCAGGCACTCATACGCGACCACGCCCAGGGAGTAGACGTCGCTCGCCGCGTTCACGATGCGGCCCTCGGCCTGCTCGGGGCTGAAGTACTGCGCGGTGCCGACCACCATCCCGCTCTGCGTCAGCGGCACCGTGTCGGCCACCCGGGCGATGCCGAAGTCGGTGATCTTCACGACCCCGTCCGGTGCCACCAGCAGGTTCCCCGGCTTGACGTCGCGGTGCACCATGCCGGCCCGGTGCGCGGCATCCAGCGCGACGGCCGCCTGCGCCACTATGTCCAGCGTCCGGTCGGTCGGGATGCGGCCGCCGCGCGCCAGGATGGCGGACAGCGGCTCGCCCTCGACCAGCTCCATCACCAGGTACGCGGTCCTGGCCTCGTCGGTGCCGTCGTTGTCGACTACGCCGTCTCTCGCGCCCGCGGCGCCTGGCACCCCGACCTCGCCGTAGTCGTACACGCTGGCGATCCCGGGGTGCGACAGCGAGGCCGTCATCCGCGCCTCGGTGCGGAACCGCTCCAGGAAGGTCGGGTCGGAGGTGAACTCGCTCTTCAGCACCTTCACCGCGACGTGCCGCCCGAGCAGCTCGTCCTCCGCGCGCCAGACCTCGCCCATGCCGCCGATGGCGATCCGGCTGATCAGCCGGTACCGGCCGCCGAGCTGGGTGTCCTGGGTCAGGGAGGCCATCGCCTAGTTGCCTCCCTGGACGCCGAGGATCGCCTGCATGACGTCCTTCGCGACCGGCGCGGCCTTCTTGCCGCCGGTGGTCTCGTTGCCGGAGACGCCGCCGCTCTCGATGATCACCGCGACCGCCACCTTTGCGGTGCCGTCCTTGCTCGCGTACCCGACGAACCAGGCGTGTGGCGGCTGCTGGAAGCTGCCGTCCGGGTTCTGCGGCCCGTGGTCGGCCGTGCCGGTCTTGCCGCCCACGTCGTACCCGGGGATCTGGGCGAGCGTGCCGGTGCCGCTCTGGACCACACTCACCATCATCGACCCGAGCTTGTCCGCGACGTCGACCGGCATCACCTCCGACTCCTTGCCCCGGTCGGTGCGCTTGACCGTGGACAGGTCGGGTGCCCGCTCCTCCCTGACCAGGAACGGCTGCTCGAGCCGGCCGTGGTTGGCCACCGCGGCGGCGATCATGGCGCCCTGCAGCGGGGTGATCTGCACGTCCTTCTGGCCGATCGCGGACAGCGCCAGGGCCGCCTGGTCCGGGATGGGGCCGATGGTGCTGGGCGCCACCGCAAGAGGCATCGCGAAGCCCTGGTCGGTGATGCCGAACGCCTCGGCCTGCTGGCGTACCGCCTCCTGCTTCAGGTCAAGGGCCAGCTTCGCGAACGCGGTGTTGCAGGAGATGGTCAGCGAGTGCTGCAGGCTGTCCGGGCCGCCGCCGTTGCAGCTCTCGCCGCCGAAGTTGCGCAGCTTGCGGCTGCTGCCGGGCAGCGGCAGCGCGTCCGGGGCCTCGATCTGGGTGTCCGGCTGGTACCCGTTCTTCAGCGCGGCCGCGGACACGATCACCTTGAACACGCTGCCCGGGGGGTACCGCTCGTTGATCGCCCGGTTGGTCAGCGGGTTGTCCGGGTCCTTGCGGAGCTTGTTGTCCGCCGCGATCACCTTCTTCGGGTCGTGGCTGGCCAGCGCGCTCGGGTCGTAGGACGGCGTGCTCACCATGGCCAGGATCGCGCCGGTCGTGGGGTCGAGCGCGACCACCGCGCCCTTGCGGCCGGCCATCGCCTTGTACGCCGCCTGCTGGGCGCGTCCGTTGATGGTCAGCACCACGCTGCCGCCCCGGGCGTCCCGTCCGGTGATCAGGTCCACGAACCGCCTGGTCAGCAGCCGGACGTCGCTGCCGGACAGGATCGGGTCCTCCGCCTTCTCCAGGCCGGTCTTGACGGTGTTGCCGTCGGCGTCGCGGAACTGCGAGTAGTACCCCGTCAGCGCCCCGTACAGCGCGCCGTACGGGTACGTGCGCAGGTACCGCAGCCGGTCGTTGGTCTCCTTCGAGGTGGCGATGGCCCGGCCGTCCACCACGATCGCGCCCCGCTGCTGCTGGAACTCATCCAGCAGCGTGCGCTGGTTCGACTGGTCGTTCCGCAGCCGGTCGGCGCGCACCACCTGCACATAGTTCGCGTTGCCGATGAGCAGCGCGAACAGCACCATCACCGCGACGGCGACCCGCCGGACGGGGGCGTTCACGGTCTCACCACCTCGGTAACGGCCTCGGCCAGGGGCGGCTTCGGGGTCGGCGGCGCCGCCGGCCGTCGGGCGCCGTCGGAGACCCGCATCAGCAGCCCCACCAACGCGAAGTTGGCCACCAGCGAGGAGCCCCCGTAGGACAGGAACGGCGTGGTGAGGCCGGTCAGCGGGATCAGCTTGGTGACGCCGCCCACCACCACGAAGACCTGCCAGGCCAGCGAGAACGCCAGCCCGGCCGCGAGCAGCTTGCCGAAGGAGTCGCGGACCAGCAGCGCGGCGCGGAACCCGCGCTCGACCAGGATCGCGTACACCATCAGGACGGCGACCAGCCCGAACATGCCGAGCTCCTCGCCCACCGCGGAGACGATGAAGTCCGTCTTGGCGAACGGCACCAGTTCGGGGTGCCCGTGGCCCAACCCGGTGCCGAACAGCCCGCCGGTGGCCAGCCCGAACTGCGACTGCAGGATCTGGGTCGCGCTGGCCTTGTGCGCGAACGGGTGTAGCCAGAACTCCACCCGGGTCTGCACGTGGCTGAACATGTGGTACGCCACGAACGCGCCGGCGACGAACAGCAGTACGCCGATGATCAGCCAACTCGTCCGCTCGGTGGCCACGTACAGCATCACCACGAAGATGCCGAAGAACAGCAGCGAGCTGCCGAGGTCGCGTTCGCCCACGAGAACCAGGACGCTCGCCGCCCACGCGACGATGACCGGACCGAGATCCCGCCCGCGGGGCAGGTCTATCCCCACGAACCGGCGGCTGGCCAGGCTGAGCACGTCCCGCTTGTCCACCAGGAAGGCGGCGAAGAAGACCAGCAGCGCCAGCTTGGCGAACTCCCCCGGCTGGATGGAGAACCCCGGCGCCTTGAGCCAGATCTTGGCCCCGTTCACCTCGGAGAACCGGCTCGGCAGCAGCGCCGGCAGGGCCAGGAACACCAGCCCGGCGAAGGCCAGCGTGTACGCGTACCGGGCCAGCGTCTTGTGGTTGCGGATGATCAGCAGGGTGGCGATGAACAGCCCCAGGCCGAGCCCGGTCCAGACGATCTGCACGCTGGCGTCGCCGCGCGGCACCGGGTCGCCGCCCTGCAGGGCGCGCTGCGCCGAGGCGATGTCCAGGCGGCGGATGAGCACCAGGCCGAGGCCGTTCAGCAACGCCACGCAGGGCAGCAGCAGCGGGTCGGCGTACGGCGCCAGGATCCGCACCACGATGTGCGCGGACAGCCACAGCAGGGCGAACCCGGTGCCGTAGGTGACCACGTCGGTGCCCACGTGGTTGCTCGTGTTCAGGTCCACCACGGCGTCCGCGGCGGTGACCAGGACCACCGCGAACAGCAGCATGGCCAGCTCCACGCCACGGCCGGTGCGCGGTGGCGGGTCGCCCGTGGCGCGCGCCGCCCGCGCGTCACCCAGGGCCTGGTAGCTCACTCAGCCCACCACCCTGCAGTCCTTGCCCGGTTCGAGCGTCTCGGTGGCGGTGGCCGCCGCGGTGCTGGTGGGTGGCGGCGGGGTGGTCTTCGACGGGGCCGGCCGGGTCGGCCCGGGCGGTGCCTTCGTCGGGTGCGCGGTGGTCCTGGCCGGCGTCGGCGACGGGGTGGCGCCGGGCTTCGGGCACTCCGGCAGCAGGTTGTCGTGCCGCAGCCGGTCCACGATCTGGTCCGCGGCGGCCTGGCTGGTCGCGGTCAGGCTGCCGTCGGTGACCTTGTCCTGGGCGACCTGCTGCAGGTCGGCCACCACCAGGTCCGAGGTGGAGGCCAGCCGGTACAGGTGCACCGGGCCGACGCTGGCGTTGATCCCCCGGTACACGGCGACCCTGTCGCTGGCCACCCCGACGAAGAACTGCGTCTGCGTCCACCGCCACAACCCGTACGCGCCGCCGCTGAGCACGACGAGCGCGAGCAGCCCGAGGGCCAGCCGCCGGATTCGGTGCCGCGGCCGGGGCGGCGGGGAGGCCATCGGCTCCGGGTCGGGCTTGACGTTGGTGGGTGCCGCGATGGCGGCCCGAGCCGCCGCACTGGTCGGCGCCACCTCACGCCGGCCGTTGTTGATCCCGGCGGCACCGTCCACCACCGGCACGTCGTCGCCGTACTGGTCGTTGATGACGTCCGCCACGATCACGGTGATGTTGTCCGGCCCGCCGCTGCGCAGGGCCAGCTCGACCAGCCGGTCCGCGCAGTTCTGCGGCCGCTCGATCCGCAGCGTGTCCGCCAGCGTCTCGGTGGACACCACCGCGGTCAACCCGTCCGAGCAGAGCAGGTACCGGTCGCCCACCCTGCTCTCCCGCACCGACAGGTCCGGCTCCACCTCGCCACCGTTCAGTGCCCGCAGCAGCAGCGAACGCTGCGGGTGGTTTCCGGCCTCCTCCTGGGTGAGCCGGCCCTCGTCCACCAGCGCCTGCACGAACGTGTGGTCGTGGGTGATCTGCGACAGCTCGTCGTCACGCAGCAGGTAGCAGCGGGAGTCGCCGACGTGCACCACGCCGAGCCGGGTGCCGGCGAACAGCAGCGCGGTCAGCGTGGTGCCCATGCCGTCAAGCGCCGGGTCCTCCTCGACCATGTCGCGCAGGTGCTGGTTGCCCGCCTCGGTGGCGGCGCGCAGGGCGGACAGCAGATCCGGGCCCGGGGTGTCCTCGTCCACCCGCGCCAGCGCCGTGATCACCACCTTGCTGGCCACCTCGCCGCCCGCGTACCCGCCCATGCCGTCGGCGATGGCGAGCAGGTGCGGGCCGGCGTAGACCGAGTCCTGGTTGTTCCCGCGGATCAGGCCGCGGTCGGAGCGAACGGCGTAGCGGAGGGCGAAGCTCATCGCTCGCCTCGCTTCGCGGTACGGGGGGGTTGTGCCACCTGGGGCCTTTCGTTGTTCATGACCGGCGGGTGCCGGGCCTCATGAACGGAGCTCGAGGACTGTCTTGCCGATCCGGATGGGGACGCCTGGCGGGACGTGGATCGGACCGGTCACCTTGGTGCGGTCAAGGTACGTGCCGTTCGTGGAACCGAGGTCTTCGAGGTACCAGTCTCCGTCCCGCTGGGTCAACCGGGCGTGCCGCGAGCTGGCGTAGTCGTCGGTCAGCACCAGCGTCGAGTCGTTGGCCCGGCCGATCATGATCGGGGCCTCGGACAGGGTGATCTTGGTGCCGGTCAGCGCGCCGTCCACCACCAGGAGTTGGCGCGGCGACCTGCCGCGCCGCTTCGGCTTGGCCGGCCGAGGCGCCGGCCGGGCCGGCACCGTCGCCATCCGGGCCTGGCCACCGCCGAACAGGTCCGCGCGGATCACCCGGAGCGCCGCGAACACGAAGACCCACAGCAGGATCAGGAACCCGATTCGGGTGGCCTGCACCACCACGAGGGGTGTGTTCATGCGGCGCCCCCTGGCGGGCAGCCGGCGCGTGCTGCGGTCATGCGGGCGCCTGCCGGTACACCAGCACGCTGTGCCCGATCCGGATCACGTCGCCATCGGCGAGCTGCCAGCTCTGCACCCGGTGCCCGTTCACGATCGTGCCGTTGGTGGAGCCGAGGTCGTGCAGGGTGGCGTTCTGCCCGTCGAATCGCACCTCGACGTGGCGGCGGGAGACCCCGGTGTCGGCCAGCCGCAGGTCCGCGTCCTGCCCGCGGCCGACCACGTTGGTGCCGGCCTGCAGGGCCACCCGCCGGTCCGAGCCGTCCACGATCAGCCAGTGCCGGGTCTGCACCGCCGGGGTGGATCCGGACGGCGGGCCGTAGGACGGCTGCTGCGGCGCGTACTGGGGGGCGCCGGGTTGCGCGTACGGGTCCGGGGCGTACCCGCCGCCGTACCCCTCGCCGAATCCGGGGCCGAACCCGGGACCGGGCACCGGCGGCGCCATGCCCGGTGCGCCCATGCCGGGCGGGGCACTACCGGGCGGGGCCATCGCGCCGACGCCCGGCATGCCGGCCGGCATGCCGGGGTTGGGCACGCTGCTCGGGCCGGGCACCGCGCCGGGTGCGCCGAAGCCGGCCGGGTCGGCGGACTCGCCGCCCTGGTACACCGGGCGGCGGCGGGGCCCGGCGTCGGGATCGACCCGGCTGTTGATCCGGAACATCCCGGTCGCCAGGTCCTCCGCCCGGTGCAGCGACACCTCGATGTCGCCGAACGTGGACCAGCCCTCCTCATCGACGTGCTCCTGGACCATTTCGGCCAGCGTCTGCGTCAGTTGCGCCTCCCACGGCGCCAGCCGGTCGTGGTCGGTGACCCCGAGCTCCACCTCGTACCGGTTCGGCACCAGCACCCGGCCGGACCCGACGACCGCCCGCTTGTCCTCCGCCTCGCGCTGCAGGGCCTTGGCCAGCTCGATCGGCTCCACCTGTCCCTTGAACAGGCGCGCGAAGGCGTTGCCCACCAGCCCCCCGAGCCGGCGCTCGAAGCGTTGCAGCACACCCACGACGGACCCTCCTCGGACAGTCGGCACCGATCGTATCTGTGCCGCCGCTGGAGTGGGTGGTCAGCCGGCTGCACGTGCTACCCTGCCACCCTGCTCGGGCGAGTGGCGGAATGGCAGACGCGCACGGTTCAGGTCCGTGTGTCCGTAAGGACGTGGGGGTTCAACTCCCCCCTCGCCCACGAGCTGGACTGTCCTGCTCGTCGATCTTCGATCGACTTCGGCGTGCGCCGCGATGCCAGCCGCGGGGGGCGACCCCCGCGAACCCCCGATGCCGGGCTGCGCCCGGCGATTCGGGAGCTGTCCTGTCAGGACCAGGAGCTGGCCTGTCCTGCTCGCTGGTCTGTCCTGCTCGTCGGTCTTCGATCGGCGTTGGCGTGCGCCGCGATGCCAGCCGCGGGGGGCGACCCCCGCGACCCCCCGATGCCGCCGTCGCTGCCGCGCCGAGTTGCGTTCGGTACGTTTCCGGGCATGGCTGAGCGGGCGCTGACCGACGTGCCGATCGACCTGGATCCGCTGCTGGGAGAGGTCGTGCGGTTGCGGGCCCTGCGCGAGGAGGACCTGCCTGCGCTGTGCGAGTGGTGGCAGGACCAGCGGGTTGCGGTGTTCCAGTCCACGGGGCCGACCCGGCCGCGGCCGGCCGAGGGGATCGCCGAGATGCTGCGGAGCTGGAGCCGGAACGACGGCGCCGACACGGGGCTGTCGGTGACGACGGCGGTCAGCGGGGAGTTGGTCGGGCACGCGGCGCTGTACGGGGTGTCGGTGAAGGACCGGTGCGCCACCCTGGCGGTCATCATCGGGCCGAAGCACCACGACCGCGGGTACGGCACGGACGCGGTCAGGGTGCTGTTGCGGTACGGGTTCGCCGAACTGGGCCTGCACCGGATCGAGCTCAGCGTGATCGGCTACAACCTGCGGGCCATCGCGGTCTACCGCAAGGCCGGTTTCGTTGAGGAGGGGCGCCGCCGATCGTCGATCTTCCGGTCCGGCGCCTGGCACGACGAGGTGCGCATGGCCGTCCTCGACTCCGAGTGGCAGTCCAGCCAGCCGGTTGGCGGACCCGGCCCGCGGGGTGCTGGTCAGCCCGAATCAATACTGCCTGCCGAACCGTCTGCCGAACCGCCTCACCGGTGATCGTCGCCGCGTTCTGACCCCTCTGGGCGGCGTTTCCCGGCGACGATCACGCCCGGGGATGGGCTCAGGTGGCGAGCAGCACCACACCGGTCAGCGCGGTCGCGGCGCCGACCTGCTGCACGGGTCGCAGCCGCTCGCCCAGCAGGAAGCGGGCGGCAGATGGGACCCGGCGACGAGCACGGCGCGGAGGCGCACGCCGCGGGCACAACCGAGCTGTTGTACGTGCTGGACGGCGAACTGACGCTGACGGTGCGGGGGGCCGCCTGTTCGCTGGCCGTCGGGGACGCGGTCGGTTTCCGCGGCGACCGGGAGCACACCTACGCCAACAACGGGCCCGCCCGGGTGCGGTTCGTGATGGCCGTCGTAGCGCCGCTCCTCGACACCCGTTAGCCCGATCGACTGTGGACAACCGGCATTTGCCACGACTGGTTTCGGTACGGTTCGCGACGTACCCGATCCAGGGAGGGGTGTCTGATGTCCACCGAGGCAGGGCCGCTCGTCGATAGCTACCGTCGGGACGCGCAGCAACGGCTCGCGGCGTACCGGGAGCTCGCGGCGAAGATCGAGAAGCTTGCGGTGACCGCACGGTCGGCGGACGGCAGCGTCGAGGTGACGGTCGGGGCGGGCGGCGCGGTCAGCGGCCTGACCCTGACCGAGGATGCGCTGCGGCACGGCGCCGCCGGGCTCGCCGACCTCATCGGCGCCACCGTCCGGCAGGCACACGCCAAGCTCGCCACGCGGCTGGCCAGGCGGGCGCGGGCGTACCTCGGCGACCGGTACGACATGGTCGGCGTCGTGAGCGGGCGGCTGCCGAAGGTCGGCCGGCCCGGAGGCGGGCCGTGACGCCCGACCTGGCCGTCGATCCGGACCGGCTGCGGGGCCACGCGGACGTGCTGTGGGCGCACCGGGAGCTGGCCGCGAAGATCCGGGCGGCGGCGGTGCGGGCCGACGTCGACCCGGTCCTGTGGGGCCCGGTCGGTGCCCGGCTCGGCCTGCCCGAGCGGTACCGCGAGCTGTCCGACGCGGTCCACCACCACCTCGACGAGACGACGCGGTTCCTCGGCGCGGCGGCGGACCGGATGGCCGACACCGCCCGGCGGTACGCCCGCGCCGACGCCGATTCCGCGCTGCACCTGGACGCGCTGCACCTGGACGCGCTGCACCTGGACGGGCTGGACGTGGACGAGCTGGACCGGCAGGTCGGCGGCCGCGTCCCGGCCATCGACCTGCGGGACCTGCACCGCGCCGTCCCGGTGTCCGGTGTGATCGAGAAGGGTGCCGCCGCGGCCCGGTCCGGGCAGTACGGCGAGGCGGTCGCGTCCTGCCTGGAGCTGGGCGTGGCCGACTACACCCTGGTCACCGACCCGCTCGGGTTCCTTTGCTCGGCCGGGCTGAGCTTCCTGGTCAGCGTGGTGCAGCCGCTGGAGGACCTGCTCGGCCTGGTGACCGGCAACGGGGACCGGATCGGCCGCGACGCCCAGGCGTGGCAGGTGGTGGCGGACCAGCTCGCCGGTATGGCGGCCAGCATCGACGCCTCGGTGGCCCACGACCTGCCGGCCTGGACCGGCGCCACGTCCGGCGCTGCCCGCGAACGGCTGCGCGCCTTCGCCTCCGGTGTCCGTGGCCTGTCCGCGGAGGTGGCCGAGCTGGTCGCGCTGCTGAACAGCTCGCGCACTGGCATGGACGCGGCCAGGTCGCTCATCCTGGAGATCATCGCCGCGCTGGTGGAGTGGTTGGTGGTCACCTGGCTGGCCGCGCAGGCGGCGTCGGTGGTCAGCCTCGGCACCTCGGAGGTTGCCGCGATGAGCGCCACCCTGCTGGAGACCGAGCACGCCACGCTGCGCGCCGCGGTTATCGTGCGGCGGGTCGAGGTCGCGTTCGGGAAGGTGGAGGGGGCGTTCGCCTGCCTGGCCCGCAAGGTGCTGGACAACCTGCCGGAGCGGCTGGCCGGCGGCGCCGTACGGGAGGCCCGTGAGACCGTTGCGGAGGCCGCCGGGCGGGCGGCGGAGCGGGCCGCCGAACGCATCGCGGCGCGCGCCGGGGCCGACGGCCTCGGGCCGGCCATGCAGCACGGCCTCGGGCAGGCGTACCGGGAGCTGACCGCGGCCGCGGGACGCCACGCGGTCCTGGCGGCCCTGCGCGACGGCCTGACCGGCGGCGCTGTTGGTGCTGGCCTGACCACGCTGGGCGGCGTGTTGGACGGCGCCCGCGAGCGCCCGCCGCCACCGCCGGGCGACCGGGTCGGCGCGGCGCTCGACCCGGCGGATGTCGCCGCACTGGCCGAGGACCCGCCGGCCCCGTCGATCGGCCCGGGCGGCATCCCGCGCCCGGATTCGTCGGACCGACATCACGCGGGTACGGCGACCGGTCAAGGTCCCAATTCCGCCTATTCGCCGCGGCTGCCGCGGTAGGTACGGATAATCGGCGTCGTGCCGCCGCCACATGCTCCACCCTGGCTGGCGGCGTCGGAGTATGACAAGAGGCGACGGATGACGCACGGACTGCGGGCGGGGCGGAGCGAGGCCGCCGGCCCGGACGATACCGGGCTGGCCGCGCTCGGCGACCAGGCCCTGCTCGGGCTGGCGCGGGCCGGTAACACCGCCGCCTTCGCGGAACTGTACGACCGGCACCGGGCCGCCGCGCGCAGGCTGGCGCGCCGGCTTGTGCGCGGCCGGGTCGAGGCCGACGACGTTGTGGCAGAGACCTTCACGCGTGTGCTGCGGGCGCTGCGACACGGCGGCGGCGCACTGGGCCTAGTGGTCACCGACCAGTCCGTCCCGGGGGCCTCATCGCCGGTGGTGGTGCTGACGGTGGAGGGCGGCACGCAACAGGCCACCGGCAGCGCGGCCGATGCCGGCTCGGCCGGCCCCCTGACCGCCGACCCGGCCGCTGGGCATCCGCTGCCCACCGGACACACCGGCGACCACGGCACCGGCGGCGGCTCGCAGCCGGGCAGTCCGGGGACTACCACCCCAGCTGGCACCGGCACCGACGGCAGCAGTTCGTCCACGCCGGCCGCCGAGCCCGGCGCGCAGCAGGCATCGGGATCCGGCGAGCCGACCGGATCGGGCCCCGGCACGCAGCAGGCGGGCGGGACCGACGCATCGGCCACCGCGACATCGACCACCGACCTGACCGCCGCCGGCACGTCCAGCACGGTTACCAGCCTGCCGGCCGCCGGCACGCTGACCAGCTCGCAGCCGGCCGCCGGCACACCTACCGAGCCGACCGCCTCGGTCACCCCCACGCCGAGCCCGCAGGTCTCCGGCCAGTCGAGCCCCAGCCGTAGTCAGGCCTTGGCGGCCTGCCGGCTCCACACCCGGACGATGTCGCGCACCGACACCACCCCGACGACGTCGTCGTCCTCCAGCACGATCAGGTGCCGGAACCCGCCGCGGGTCATCGCCTCGGCGGCCTCGTCCAGCGTCCAGTCCGGCGTGGCGAAGACCAGGTCGCTGGTCAGGTGCGCGGAGGCCCGCTCGACGTCCGGATCCTCCCCGTTGCCGATCGCGTTCAGGATGTCCCGCTCGGTGAGGATGCCGATCCCGGACGTGTCGGGGTCGACGACCGCGGCGGCGCCCACGCGACGGGCGGCCATCATCCTCGCCGCAGCGCGCAGCGTGTGGTCAGGACCGATCGACAGGATGGTGGTGCTCATCGCGTCCCGGACCCGCATGGTTCCTCACCTCCGGTTTCAGCAGCGCAGCGTCTGTTCCCCCATCTTCCGGGCGAGTGACCCATGCCACAAGGAGCCTGGGCGGGCTAATCCGCATCGCGTTCTGGTGATCGTCGTCGTGCGGAAGCTATGTTCGCCGTACCGCCGGTCCGATCACGATGAGGTGAGCGCCGTGGGCAGTGTGGACTCGCCGTACTGGAACGAGAAGACCGAGACCCTGCCGCGCGAGGACCTGCAGCGGCTGCAACTGGCCAAGCTGCGCTACCTCGCCGGTTGGGCAGCCGATCGCAGCCCGCACTGGACGCGGGCCTTCGCCGAGGCCGGCTTCGAACCGGACCACCTCCGCAGCCACGATGACCTGCGCCGGATACCGTTCCTGACCCGGCAGCAGTGGATGGACGGCCAGGCCGCAGCGCCGCCGTACGGCGAACTGCCGGTCACGTCCGCGGTCAACGCGATCCGGGTGCACACCACCAGCGGCACCACCGGCCGGATGCCGCTGCGCGCGCTGGACTCCCGCAAGGACTGGGCGTGGACCGCCGAGATGTGGTGCTACGGCATGTGGGCGATGGGCATCCGGCCGGCCGACACCGCGTACGTGGCCTTCGGGTACGGCTCGTTCATCGGCTTCTGGGGCCTGCACTACGCGCTGGAGAAGCTCGGCGCGCTGACCATCCCGGGCGGCGCGCAGACCACCGAGGCGCGGGTGCGGCAGATCATCGACTTCGGCGCGACCGTGGTGGCCAGCACGCCGACGTACGCCCTGCGGCTGGCGCAGGAGGCCCGGGCTCTCGGGCTGGACCTGCCCGGGTCGGCGGTGCACACGCTGATCCTGTCCGGCGAGCCGGCCGGGTCGATCCCGCAGACCAAGGCGCTGATCGAGTCCGAGTGGGGTGCCAAGGCGTACGACACGGCCGGCATGACCGAGATCTCAACCATCTTCATGTTCGAGTGCTCGCGGCAGCCCGGCGGCGCGCACATCATCGAGGACCACATGATCGAGGAGGTCATCGACCCGGTGACCTGCGAGCCGGTGGAGTACGGCGAGCGGGGCGAGCGGGTGGTCACCTCGTTCGGGCGGAGCATGATCCCGCTGCTGCGGTACCGGACCGCCGACCTGGTCCGCAAGGTTCCGCACGACCGGTGTGACTGCGGCCGGACGTTCGACCTGTACGAGGGCGGCGTGCTGGGCCGGGTCGACGACATGAAGCTGGTACGCGGCACGAACGTGTACGCGCGCGCCATCGAGGCGGTCGTCCGGGGTTACCCGGAGGTGGTGGAGTTCCAGATCCGGCTGCACCGCGAGGACATCCGGGACGAGATCACGCTGCGGGTGGAGTGCGCCGGGGTGACCGATGAGGCGTGGCCGGCGATGGCCGAGCGGCTGGGCAAGGAGCTGGCCGCGGCGCACGAGGGGCTCCGTTTCAACGTGGACCGCGCCGAGGCGGGCAGCCTGCCGCGATTCGAACTCAAAGCCAGACGTTTGGTGGACGAGCGCGGGGGTGGACGGTGAGTCGGGCAGCCTGGCGGCGACGATGTGAGCTCAAAGCCAGACGTTTGGTGGACGAGCGCGGGGGGGCGGCATGACCACGGACCTGCTCGGGCGGGAGCTCACCCCGGCGGAGGACGCCGTTCTGGACGCGTACCAGCGGCTGCGCGCCGCCCTGGCCCGCGACGACCTGCCACCGTGCGCGGCGGCCAACCTGCGGCACGCGCTGGCGTTCGCCGCGGTGGCGGTGACCGACCTCGGCCTGGTGTACGAGCACCTGATCGACGACGGGGTGTGAGGGGTGAGCCCGTTCCGCGGGTCGGCGCCGTTCACCGAGGAGTGGAAGCACTTCCGGTACAACGTCGCCGACGCGGTCGCCACGGTGACGTTCGACCGCCCGGACAAGCTCAACGCGCTGACCTTCGAGGCGTACGCCGACCTGCGCGACCTCCTGCACGAGCTGCCGCAGCGCGGCCAGGCGCGGGCGCTGGTGCTGCGCGGGGAAGGGCGGGCGTTCTGCTCCGGCGGGGACGTGCACGAGATCATAGGCGCCCTGCTGGCGATGCGTCCGGACGAGCTGCTGACATTCACCCGGATGACCGGCGAGGTGGTCAAGGCGATGCGGGAGTGCCCGGTCCCGATCGTCGCCGCCGTCCACGGGGTGGCCGCGGGCGCCGGCTCGGTGCTGGCGCTGGCCGCCGACTTCCGGGTGGTGGCCGCCTCGGCGCGGTTCGCGTTCCTGTTCACCAAGGTCGGGTTGGCCGGCGCCGACATGGGCTCGGCATATCTGCTGCCGCGGCTGGTCGGCCTCGGCCGGGCCACCCAGCTCCTGATGCTCGGCGACGAGATCGACGCCGCGACGGCGGACCGCTACGGCCTGGTCAGTGACCTGGTGGACGACGCCGCGCTGGCCGAGCGGGCGACCGCGCTGGCCCGCCGGCTGGCCGACGGGCCGGCGTTCGCGTACGCGCAGACCAAGCAGTTGCTGACCCGCGAGCTGGACATGCCGCTGTCCGGGGCGTTGGAACTGGAGGCGATGACCCAGGCGCTGCTGATGAACAGCGCCGACTTCGCCGAGTTCCACGCGGCGTTCGTCGGGAAGCGCCGGCCCGACTGGCAGGGCCGCTGAACCCGCGGTCGCAGGGACGGCGACCACCGGGGGTCAGCCGTCGGCGACCAGCGGGTGCAGGTGCGGGTACTTCTCCGGGGCGGCCAGCACCTCCTTGCAGAACCGCGGCGAGTCCCGGGCGAACTCGGCGAACAACTCGCGCAACTGTCGCAGCATCGCCTCGGCCACGCCGGTGGGCACCGTGTCGGGCCGCCACGCCAGCACCAGCCGCCGGCCGAACTCCTCCACCAGCGGCACCACCTCGAACGGCCCGCCGTAGCGCTCCGCCGTCGGCGCGGCAAACCCGACCGCGCGGCCCTGCTCGAGCAGTTGGGACATCACGTCGGTCCGGATCGTGGTGTACCGCACATCCGGGGTGAACCCGCCGTACTGCTGGCACGAGCCCACCGTGATCCGGTACAGCGCTGTGTCGGCCGGTCGGGCGAACCATGCGTCCGCGGCCAGGTCCTGCAGGCTGACCCGCTCCGAGCCGGCCAGCGGGTGCTGTCGCGGTAACGCCACCCACCACGGCATGTCGGTCACGGTGGCAACCCGCAGTTCGTTGCCCACCGCCATCGGCAGCAGCGGCGAGTCGTACCCGAAGACCATGTCCAGCCCGCCCGCGCTGAGCGCCTCGAAGCTGGCGGGCGGCTCCAGTGTGCGGATCTCGAAGCTCAGCCCGGGGAACGCCGTCTCCACCGCGGTGACCTGCGAGCCGAGCGGGTGGTCCTCGGTGCCGAAGCGGAGCCGGCGGGCCGTACCCGGCTCCCGCATCGCGTCCTCCAGCGCGTGCATCGCCTGGTCCACGCCGCGCGCCAGCGGCAGCATCCGGCGGCCGGCGTCGGTGAGCATGACCGACCGGGTGGTGCGGTCGAACAGCGTCGTCCCGAGGTGGCGCTCGATCCGTCGGATCTGGGTGGACAGCGCGGGCTGCGGCACGCCGAGGCGGGACGCGGCTCGGGTGAAGTTCAGCTCCTCGGCGAGCACCAGAAAGCACCGCAGATGGCGAACCTCCAGATCCATAGCGTGACGGTATAGCGAACAGGTCGGGGTTGGTATTTCTCGGCGGGCTACCTTCGGGTGACGCTGAACCTGCTCACTCCTGTTCGAGCCGGACCCTTCCCCCTCCCCCGGGGGCCCCGGCTCCCGACGGCACCAGAGGTGCGCGGGTCTCCACCCCGACAGACCCGGAACGGTGCCAGCGGTGGTGGCAGTGACGCAGAGGCCTCGCCGGGCGCACCGGCGGGGCCTCAGCGTCGTCCTGTCCGCTCGCATGGACGCCGACCGGTTCGTTCGTAACACTCACCGCCATGGCCGCAACGCACGAGGTGACCAACCAGCCGCCGCCGCTCGTCGGGCACGACACGTTCCGCACCGATCGGGCGCTGCTGGAGGGTGTCAACCGGCACGGCGCGAACTGGGCCACCAGCGGCCTGTCCGAACTGGGCCGGCTGGCCGGGTCGGAGCAGGCGCAGGACTGGGGCCGGCTGGCCAACGCCTACCCGCCGGTGCTGCGCACCCACGACCGGTACGGCAACCGGATCGACGAGGTGGAGTTCCACCCGGCCTGGCACGAACTGATGGCGGTGGCCGTGCGGGAGGGCATGCACGGGGCGCCCTGGCGGCAGACCAGGCTGGCCAACCACGTGCGCCGGGCCGCCGCGTTCTACCTGTGGGCGCAGGTGGAGGCTGGGCACGGCTGCCCGATCTCGATGACGTACGCGGCGATCCCGGCGCTGCGGGCCGAGCCCCCGCTGGCCGCCGAGTACGAGCCGAAGCTGGTCAGCACCTCCTACGACCCCGGGCTGCGGCCACCGATGACCAAGTCGGGGCTGCTCGCCGGAATGGGCATGACCGAGAAGCAGGGCGGCTCGGACGTACGCGCCAACGCCACGAGCGCGCTGCCGCAGCCGGACGGCTCCTACCGGCTGCAGGGCCACAAGTGGTTCTGCTCGGCGCCCATGTGCGACGTGTTCCTGGTGCTGGCGCAGGCTCCGGACGGCCTGTCCTGCCTCCTGGTGCCGCGGATGCTGCCGGACGGCGGGCGGAACGTGTTCCGGATCCAGCGGCTGAAGGACAAGCTCGGCAACCGGTCGAACGCCTCCTCCGAGGTGGAGTTCCAGGACACTCTGGCCTGGCGGGTCGGGCCGGAGGGCCGGGGCGTACCGACGATCATCGAGATGGTGCAGGTGACCCGGCTGGACTGCGTGATCGGCTCGGCGGCGTGCATGCGCGCGGCGGTCGCGCAGGCGGTCCACCACGCGACGTACCGCCGTGCGTTCGGCGGCCCGCTGCGGGACAAGCCGCTGATGCGCAATGTGCTGGCCGACCTCGCGGTGGAGGCCGAGGCGGCGTCGGCGCTGATGCTGCGGCTGGCCGCGGCGGTGGACGGGCGGGACGATCGGCGGGAGGCGGCGTTCGGGCGGGTGGCCACCGCGGTCGGCAAGTTCTGGGTGTGCAAGCGGACGCCGACCGTGGTGGCGGAGGCGTTGGAGTGCCTGGGCGGCAACGGGTACGTCGAGGAGTCCGGGATGCCGCGGCTGTACCGCGAGGCGCCGCTGAACTCGATCTGGGAGGGCTCCGGGAACGTCATCGCGCTGGACCTGCTGCGCGCGATGGCGCGGCAGTCGGAGTCGGTGGAGGCGTTCCTGGCCGAGGTGGACGTGGCGGCCGGGGCGGACGCGCGGCTGGACGCCGCGACGAAACGGCTGCACGGGCAACTCGCCGACACCGACGACATCGTGGTGCGGGCCCGCCGGGTGGCCGAGCTGATGGCGCTGTGCCTGCAGGGCTCGCTACTCGTCCGGTTCGCCCCGCCGGCGGTCGCGGACGCGTTCTGCGCGTCGCGGCTGGACGGGGACTGGGGCCACACCCTGGGCACCCTGCCGCCCGGTGTGGACGGCGTGGCCATCGTCGACCGGGCCGCCCCGACAATCTGACCCAGCCGATCTGTCCGAAGGTGCAGCAGCGGAGGCAACTATTCCGGTTGATCGAGCGTCCTCAGATAGTGGGGCGCCGATGCCGGGGTTTGGCACGACGTGGGGGGAGGGGCGTACTACGCCAGGCGCCTCGTCGACCTCGGGCGTGAATGAAGGTACGCCGCGGTCGCCCATTTACTGCGACCCGCCCAGACGTGGGTGGAGGTCGCCCATCGCAAGGGGGAACGATGAAGCTCGCCCATGCCCTGGTCGCCGCAGCGGGAACTGCGACGATTGTTCTGTCCGGACCGGCGCAGGCATTTGCCGCGGCACCGTCGAATGACACGATCGGCGGCGCGACCGTCATCGGCGCCGTCCCGTTCAGCGAGACCATCGACACCACCGAGGCCACCACGGACGCCGAGGACGCCGCGATCAACTCGCAGTGCGGCGCACCGGCCACGAACGGCAGCGTGTGGTACCAGGTCACCGCGGCGGAGGCCGGGTACCTGGTCGACGTCTCGCAGTCGAACTTCTCTGCCGGCGTCATTGTTGCGACCGGCACGCCGGGCAGCCTGTCGATCGTCACGTGCGGTCCGGGCAGCGTCGGCTTCGCCGCAGACGCCGGTACGACGTACTACATCATGGCATTCAGCGACCAGCCCTCCGTGGTCGGCGGCCAGCTGACCATTTCGGTAACGGCGGCCAGCGCGCCGCCTGAGGTGTCGCTCACCGTCGATCCCACCGGCACGGTGACCAAACAGGGCACCGCAATTCTGACCGGCACCTACACCTGTAGCGGTCAGGCCGACTTCGTCGACATCTTCGGCACTCTGGACCAGCCGGTCGGCCGGGTCACCATCAACGGCAGCTTCGAGATCTTCTTCGGCGGCAACTGTGACGGCGTCGCGCACACGTGGTCGGCCGAGGCGGTGCCGTTCAACGGGAAGTTCGCCGGCGGTAAGGCGGCGAACTTCAGCGCGATCTTCGGATGCAATGCGCTGGGCTGCAACTTCTACGAGACGCAGCAAACCATCAGGCTGCACGGCGGCAGCGGGCGCTGAACCGGATTGATCCGGCCCCGGCCGCCACGGTGAGACCCGTGTTCACCACGCGGCGGGGGCTGGCCGGCGCGTTCGGTGTGATCGCGAGGAGGAGCCGCAGCCCGGGCACCCTGCCGGCCGGCGTGGACGACGTGGCCATCGTCGACGGGCCGCTCCGGCCGGATGAGGTCGAAGTATCTCCGCCGCGGTATCTGCTTGGGCGCACACTGGCTCGGTACGGTCGGGGGAAGGAGCGGGTCATGGCAGATGTGGACGAGGTGTTCAGCGCGGAGTCGGAGGCCGAGGCGTGCCGGCGCAGGCAGGCCGCGAACCGGCGGTCGCGGGAGCTGGCCGAGCAGGTCGAGCGGGTCGGCGAGCCGATGCCCCCTGACGACGGGGGGCTAACGGTCGACAGCTGACCCGTCGGCGGCGGCGACGCCGGCCAGGATCGCCTCGGTGACCGCCGGCACGTCGACGTCCAGTCCGATGTGGACGGTCGGCGGGCTGTCGGCCGGGTTGCGCAGGTCGGTGAGCGTGCTGCCGCGGTTCGGGCCGCCGCCGGTGTCCACCTCGAAGGACGCCGGCAGGGTGCGGACCAGCCCCGGTCGGGCGGCCGCCAGCACGGCCACCGCGTCGTGCACGGGCACCGCATCGCGGCCGAGCAGCCCGCGGTACCGCGCCAGGCAGGTGTGCAGCGCGTCCGCCATCGTGGATCCGACCGGGCCGGTGGCGCGCATCCGGCCAAGCTGGTCGAGATCCAGCGCGGCCGGCAGGGTCACGTCCAGACCGACCGTGGCGGTGGGCACCGCGACGGGCAGACCGGGTTCGGTCAGCACCCGGTACGCGGCCTCAGGGTCGAACCGCGCGTTGAAGTCCGCGGCCTCCGCCGGGCCGCCGTTCGCCGCGCCGCCCATCCACACCAGCCCGCCCAGCCGCGCCGCCAGCGCGGGATGGATCGCGTAGAACAGTGCCACATTGGTCAGCGGCCCGGTGGCAACCAGGGTGACCGGCGCCGCGGACCGGCGCACCGCCGCGGCCAGGAACTCCACCGCGTGCATCTGCACGGGGTCGGCCGCCGGCTGCGGCAGCGGGACGCCGCCCATTCCGTCGCCGCCGTGCCCCCGGCCGGCCCGGTTGGGCGCGCGGACCAGCGGGTGGTCGGCGCCGGCGGCGACCGGGATATCGGCGCGGCCGGCCAGGGTGAGCACCCCGAGGGCGTTGCGGGTGGTCTGCGCCACGCCGACGTTGCCGCCCACCGTCGTCACCCCGACCAGGTCCACCTCCGGTTCGGCCAGCGCGATCAGCAGTGCGACCGCGTCGTCGATCCCCGGATCGCAGTCGAGCAGCATCGGTCGACCCATGCCGCTGATCCTTCCCTGCCTGCGGGGAGCCAGTCCTCGCCGGCCCGACCGCGCCTCCTCGCCGGGACGGGCGGGGGATGAGGAGCGGGGATACGGTGAGCCGGTGTTCACCACGCGGCCGGAGCTGGCCGGCACGTTCGGCATGATCGCCTCGACGCACTGGCTGGCAACCGCGACCGGAATGGCGGTGCTGGAGGACGGCGGCAACGCGTTCGACGCCGCGGTGGCTGCGGGGTTCGTGCTGCAGGTGGTCGCACCGCACCTGAACGGCCCCGGCGGCGAGGTGCCGGCGATCTTCGCCACCGCCGCGGACCGCACGCCGACGGTGCTCTGCGGCCAGGGCGTGGCACCGGCCGGCGCCACCGTGGCCCACTACCGGGGGCTCGGCCTGGACCTGGTGCCCGGCGCCGGGCTGCTGGCCGCCACGGTGCCCGGCGCCTTCGGCGGGTGGCTGGCGCTGCTGCGCGACCACGGCACCAAGCGGCTGCGGGACGTCCTCGGCTACGCCATCGGGTACGCCGAGTCCGGGCACCCGATCGCCCCCGGCGCCGCCGCCACGGCCGCCGCCGTGGCGGAGCTGTTCCGCACCGAGTGGCCCACGTCGGCGCAGGTGTGGCTGCCCGGCAATCAGCCGCCGGCGGCCGGCGCGCTGTTCGCCAACCCGGCCATGGCGGCCACGTACCGGCAGGTGCTGATCGAGGCGGAGGTCGCGGGCGACGACCGCGAAGAGCAGATCGACGCCGCGCTGCACGCCTGGTACCAGGGCTTTGTCGCTGAGGCCATCGACAAGTTCTGCAGTACCGAGGTGATGGACGACTCGGGGCGGCGGCACGCCGGGGTGCTCACCGGGACGGACCTGGCCGACTGGCAGCCGACCTACGAGGCGCCCGCCACCCTGGACACCCACGGCTGGACCCTCTGCAAGGTCGGCCTGTGGAGCCAGGGTCCGGCGCTGCTGCAGCAGATCGGGCTGCTCGGCGCGCTGGGCGACCTGCCACCGGCGGGCAGCGCCGATCTGGTGCACCGGGTGGTCGAGGTGGCCAAGCTGGCGTTCGCCGATCGGGAGGCGTGGTACGGCGACAGCGCCGAGGTGCCGCTCGCCGAACTGCTCGACCCGCTGTACGCGGCGCAGCGTGCCGTCCTGGTGGGCGAGCGGGCGTCGTATCAGCTGCGGCCGGGCGCCCCCGGCGGCCGCACCCCGCGGCTGCCCCGGTTCGTCACCGGCGCCGGTGTGCCCGCCCCCGCGCCGCCCGAGGCCGCCGCGCTGCGGTCCGGAGAGCCCACCGTGTCCCGCTCCGGCGTGACCCGCGGCGACACCTGCCACGTCGACGTGGTGGACCGCTGGGGCAACATCATCTCGGCCACGCCCTCGGGTGGCTGGCTGCAGAGCTCGCCGGCCGTGCCCGGGCTGGGCTTCTGCCTGGGCAGTCGGGCGCAGATGTTCTGGCTGGAGGAGGGCCTGCCCAACTCGCTGGCCCCCGGCAGGCGCCCGCGGATCACGCTCTCCCCGACGCTGGCACTGCGCGACGGGGAACCGGTGCTGGCGTTCGGCACCCCGGGCGGCGACCAGCAGGACCAGTGGCAGCTCGGGTTCTGGCTCAACCACACGGTGTACGGGATGAACCTGCAGGCGGCGATCGACGCGCCGGCCTGGCACACCAACGCGTTCCCCTCGTCCTTCCACCCGCGGCAGACGGTGCCCGGCGAGGTGGTGGTGGAGGACCGGATCAGCGGCGAGGTGGTGGCCGGGTTGGAACGCCGCGGCCACCGCGTCGTCCGCTCCGCGAGCTGGTCGCTCGGCCGGCTGTCCGCGGTGTCCCGGGACGGGGCCACCGGCGTGCTGCGGGCGGCGGCCAACCCGCGCGGCATGCTCGGCTACGCCGCCGGCCGCTGACCGGCGCCGGCTTGTAGGAGCCGTTGTACTGCTGGGCGAAGTACGGGTTGGTGTACGGTGCCCTCGGTGGCCTTGACGTACGCGAACCGGGCGCCGTTGTTCCAGGCGGCGCTCCAGTTGACGTTGCCCTGCCAGCTCGACACGTCCATGCCCTGCGGGCCGCTGACGGCGAGCGGCGTGATCCTGCCGGTCTGACCGCCGTCGTGGGCGCGGACCGTCGAGCCGGCGTGGTCGGCGTCCTCGTGCAGCGTGCCGGCCTGGGCCGGGCCGGTGGTACCGGCGAGGGCGATGAGCACCGCGCTGGCGACCGACAGGGTGGGTGCCAGCCGGCGCACCAGCCGGGCGGATCTGCGGCGGATACGAACGGGGGAGAGGTACGGGCCCATGGTCCCCCCTGGACTCCTGGCTCGGCGGGCTCGAGGGGAAGACGGGCCCGTTGCGCCGCCCGGAAGCATGGTCTTGCGGCCGAATGCTGTCCTGACGCGGCGTAGTATTGCGCCTACGCAGCGTAAGAAGCAAGTCTTGACATTTCGGGTGTTCTAGACCTGTCCGGTCTGGCCCACTCCGCCGACTCGGTACGACGGGGCAGGCCGTAGTGGCCGTACCACCGGGACCGGTCCCGCCCGGACCTGACAGCCGCCCAGCCGCTCAGCACGGGCCCCCACGCTGGCGCGCATGACGTCACTCCCCGCACCGGTGCAGCGGACGCACGCCCGGCTGCTCGTGGTCGACGACGAGCCGAACATCGTCGAGCTGCTGTCGGCCAGCCTGCGGTACGCCGGGTTCGAGGTGCGGACCGCGGCCAGCGGCGAGCAGGCGCTGGAGGTGACCCGGCGGTACCGCCCGGACCTGCTGGTGCTGGACGTGATGATGCCGGGCATCGACGGGTTCGGGGTGCTCCGCCGGCTGCGCGGCGACGGCGAGCGGCTGCCGGTGCTGTTCCTCACCGCGCGGGACGGCACCGACGACACCGTCACCGGCCTGACCCTGGGCGGCGACGACTACGTGACCAAGCCGTTCAGCCTGGAGGAGCTGGTGGCGCGGATCCGGGCCGTGCTGCGCCGCACCGGTGGGGCCGTCGGGCAGCAACAGGCCGCGCGGATGATGTACGGCGACATCGAGCTGGACGACGACTCGCACGAGGTGTGGAAGGCCGGCGAGCTGGTGTCGCTGTCGCCTACCGAGTTCAAGCTGCTGCGGTACCTCATCCAGAACGCCGGCCGGGTGCTGTCCAAGGCGCAGATCCTCGACCACGTGTGGAACTACGACTTCAACGGCGAGGCGAACGTGGTCGAGTCGTACGTCTCGTACCTGCGCCGCAAGATCGACACCACCGAGCCGCGGCTGATCCACACGCTGCGCGGCGTCGGCTACGCGCTGCGCCAACCCCGCCGGTGAGTACGGCCCCGCGGCGGTGGGCGGACGCGTTGCCGCTGCGGGTCAAGCTGGTCGCCGCTCTGCTGGCGCTGGTGGTCGTCGCGCTGGCCGTGGCGGGTGCGGCCGCCGCCACGGCGCTGCGCGGGTACCTGCTCGGCCGGCTGGACGACCAGCTCACGGACGCGGCCATGGGGCTGGCCGGCGGGCCCGAGGGCCACGGGCCGCCCGGTGGCCCGGGCCCGTGGCTGTTCGGGTACTACGCCGTGCGCGTTGACGCGGCCGGCATGGTGATCCAGTCGCTCGCCGAGTCCCGCGACGGCACCCCTGCAATACCGTCCCAGGCGCTGGCCGCGGTCGTCGCCCGGCGGGGCACCCCGTTCACGGTCGGGTCGCTGACCGGTTCGCAGAGCTGGCGGGTGGTGGCGCTGCCCGACTCGCACGGGCCCGGCAGCGTGCTGGTCGCGGTCAGCCTGGCCGAGGTGGACCACACCGTGGGCCGGCTGGTCGCGCTGGAGCTGTCCATCGGCGGCGTGGTTGTGCTGGTGCTCGGCGTGCTCGGGTACGTCGTGGTGCGCCGCAGCCTGCGCCCCCTGGTCGAGGTGGAGCGCACCGCGGCCGCCATCGCCGGCGGTGACCTGTCCCGGCGGGTGCCGGAGCGGCCGCCGCGCACCGAGGTCGGCCGGCTGGCCGCGGCGCTGAACGGGATGCTCGGCCAGGTCGAGTCGGCGTTCCGGGTCCGGGAGGCGTCCGAGGCGTCGGCGCGCCGGTCGGAGGACCGGATGCGGCGGTTCGTGGCGGACGCCAGCCACGAGTTGCGTACCCCGCTGACCTCGATCCGCGGCTTCGCCGAGCTGTACCGGCAGGGCGCGGCGGCCCACCCCGGGGACCTGGCCCGGCTGATGCGCCGGATCGAGGACGAGTCGGCCCGGATGGGGCTGCTGGTGGACGACCTGCTGCTGCTCGCCCGGCTCGACCAGCAGCGCCCGCTGGAGCGCCGCCCGGTGGACCTGCTCGCGGTGGCGGCCGACGCGGTGCACGACGCGCGGGCGGTGGCGCCGGACCGCAGCATCGACCTGGTGCTGGACGACGCCGGGATGCCGCCGGTGGTGATCGGCGACGAGTCCCGGCTGCGCCAGGTCGTGGCCAACCTGATGAGCAACGCGCTGACCCACACCCCGGCGGGTACCCCGGTGACGGTCACGGTCGCCGGCCGGGACGGCATGGTGGTGCTGGCGGTGCGGGACCGCGGCCCGGGGCTGACCGCGGCCCAGGCGGAGCGGGTGTTCGAGCGGTTCTACCGGGCCGACCCGTCGCGTACCCGCGCCAGCGGCGGCACCGGGCTCGGACTTTCCATCGTCTCGGCCCTGATCGCGGCACACGGCGGTACCGTTGAGCTGGACAGCCGGCCGGGCGGGGGCGCCACATTCCGTCTGATCCTTCCGGGGGCCGAAGCGCGTGAACCGACCAGTCGGCACAGCGGCCACGCCAGCGCGGGCACCGAACGGTAGCGCGGGGTGCGTACCCACAGGGATCTCACAGCCGCGGCCCAGGCAGCGCTCATCGCGGGCACCGAGGCTCGGGACAACCGATGTTCCCGAGCGGGTGGAGCCCTTGACATGACTGCCATCGCCGACCGGACCCAGGACCGAAGCGAGCCGATCCCCGGCAGCGCCAGCGACCCGCCCGCGGTCGAGGTGGTGGTGCCGGTCCACAACGAGGAACGGGACCTCGACGCGAGCGTGCGGCGGCTGTACGCCTACCTGCTCACCGAGTTCCCGTTCACCGCGCGGGTGACCATCGCGGACAACGCCTCGACCGACGGCACCTGGGCGGCGGCCTGCCGGCTGGCTACAGAGCTGCCCGGGGTGCGGGCGCTGCGGCTGGCCGAGAAGGGCCGCGGGCGGGCACTGCACGCGGTGTGGAGCGGCAGCGATGCGACGGTCCTGGCGTACATGGACGTCGACCTGTCGACCGACCTCGCCGCGCTGTCGCCGCTGGTGGCTCCGCTGCTGTCCGGGCACTCCGACGTGGCCATCGGCACCCGGCTGGCCCGCACGGCGCGGGTGATGCGAGGGCCGAAGCGCGAGCTGATCTCCCGCGGCTACAACCTGCTGCTGCACGCCACGCTGGCCACCCGGTTCTCCGATGCCCAGTGCGGGTTCAAGGCGATCCGCGCCGACCGCGCCCGGCTGCTGCTGCCGTACGTCGCGGACACCGGCTGGTTCTTCGACACCGAACTGCTGGTGCTGGCCGAGCGGGCCGGGCTGCGCATCCACGAGGTGCCGGTGGACTGGACCGACGACCCGGACTCCCGGGTCGATCTGATACCTACGGCGGTGGCCGACCTGAAGGGCATCGTGCGGGTCGCGCGCGGGCTGTCGTCCGGCCGGATCCCGGTGGCCTCGCTGCGGGCCGCCGCCGGGCGCGGGGCCGGCGAGGCGCCGATCGGGCTGGCCGCGCAGGCGCTGCGGTTCGCCGCGATCGGGATGCTCTCGACGCTGGCGTACCTGGTGCTGTACCTGCTGCTGCGCACCGGGATGTCGGCGCAGCCGGCCAACGCGCTGGCCCTGCTGGTCACCGCGGTCGGCAACACCGCGGCCAACCGCCGGTACACCTTCTCGGTACGCGGGCCGGTGGGTGCGGTGCGGCACCAGGTGCAGGGCCTGGTGGTGTTCGCCGCGGCGCTCACCCTGACCGCGGCCGCGCTGGCCGCCCTGCACGCGGTGGTTGCCCATCCGAGCCGGCTGGCCGAGGTGGCGGTGCTCGTCGTGGCCAACCTCGCCGCCACCGCGCTGCGCTTCGGGCTGCTCCGCACGTGGGTCTTCCGTCCCCGCCAGCGGTTGTCAGGCGGTGCGGCGGTTCTGTCGCCCGCAACGCCAGACACCGGGGTGGGCAACGCCGGAATGGGCGCCGGGGTGGGCGCCACCGGGGTGGGCAACGTCGGATTGGGCAACGCCGGAATGGGCGCAATCGCGGGCGGTGCCCGATGACCGCCACCGCGCTGCCCTCGGTCGAGGCGCCCGGCGCGCCCGCCCGACCGTCACGTTCCCGGCGGCTGCTGCGTGGCCGGCCCGAGGACCCGCGCTGGGCTCGGCCGGCGCTGCTGGCACTGCTGGCCGCCACCGGGGTGCTGTACCTGTGGGGGCTCGGCGCGTCCGGCTGGGCCAACGGCTTCTACTCGGCGGCGGTGCAGGCGGGCAGCACGAGTTGGAAGGCGTTCTTCTTCGGCTCGTTCGACTCCTCGAACTTCATCACGGTGGACAAGCCGCCGGCATCGTTGTGGATCATGGACCTGTCCGCCCGCGTCTTCGGCGTGAACGCGTGGAGCATCCTGGTCCCGCAGGCGCTGGAGGGTGTCGCCGCGGTCGGATTGCTGTACATGACGGTGCGCCGGCGGTTCACTCCGGCGGCCGGGCTGCTTGCCGGCGCGGTGCTGGCGCTGACCCCGGTGGCGGTGCTGATGTTCCGGTTCAACAACCCGGACGCGCTGCTCACCCTGCTGCTCGTCGGCGCCGCGTACGCCACCACCCGGGCGATCGAGAACGGCGGCACCCGGTGGCTGCTGCTGGCCGCCACCCTGGTCGGGTTCGGGTTCCTGACCAAGATGCTGCAGGCGATGCTGGTGCTGCCGGCGCTCGGGCTGGCGTACCTGGTGGCCGGGCCGACGCCGCTGCGCCGCCGGCTGCTGCAGTTGCTCGCGGCCGGCGCCGCGGTGGTGGTCTCCGCCGGCTGGTGGGTGGCCGTCGTGTCGCTGTGGCCGGCGAGTTCGCGGCCGTACATCGGCGGCTCGCAGCACAACAGCGTCCTGGAGCTGATCTTCGGCTACAACGGCCTTGGCCGGATCACCGGGAACGAGACGGGCAGCGTCGGCGGCGCCGGCCCGGACGGCGGGACAGGCACCGTCAGCCGGTGGGGCGCGACCGGCCTTTCCCGGCTGTTCAACGCCGAGAACGGCGGCCAGATCTCCTGGCTGATCCCGGCCGCGCTGATCCTGCTCGGCGGCATGCTGTGGCTGACCCGCCGCCTGCCCCGCACCGACCCGGCCCGCGGCGCGCTGATCGTCTGGGGCGGCTGGCTAGTGGTGACCGCCGCGGTGTTCAGCCTCATGCAGGGCATCTTCCACCCGTACTACTCGGTGGCACTGGCGCCCGCGGTCGGCGCACTGGTCGGCCTCGGCGGGGTGACGCTGTGGCGGCTGCGCGCCGTGCCGTGGGTACGCGCGGTGCTTGCCGCCGCGGTGGCCGTGACCGCGTGGTGGTCGTACACGCTGCTCGGTCGCAGCGCGGACTGGCACCCGGGGCTGCGCACCCTCATCCTCGTGCTGGGAGTGGTTGCCGTCGCGGCGATCCTGGCCGGCCCTGCGCTGCCCCGGGCGGTCGGCGCGGTGCTCGCGGCGGCGGTGCTGGTGGTCGGGCTGGGCGGACCGGCCGCGTACGCGGTGCAGACCGCGGCAACCACCCACGGCGGTGCCATCCCGTCCGCGGGGCCGGCCGTCTCCGGCGGCTTCGGTGGACCCCGTGGTGGACCCGGCGGCGGACGGACCGGCGGCTTCGGCGGCCCCGGCGGGCAGGCGTTCCCGGGCGCGCCCGGAGGCACGCTGCCCGGAGGCACGCTGCCAGGCGGTACTCAGGGCGGCCTGCCGCAGGGAGGTACCGTCCAGCGCGGCGGCGGCTTCGGCGGCGGCAACGCGCTCGGCGGCCTGCTCGACGCCGGTACGCCCAGCGCCGAGCTTGCGCAGCGGCTGTCCGCCGACGCCGGGAAGTACCGCTGGGTGGCCGCGGTCATCGGTTCGAACAGCGCGGCCGGCATCCAACTCGCGATCGAAGCGCCGGTGCTGTCCATCGGCGGGTTCAACGGGACCGACCCGACCCCGACGCTGGCCGAGTTCCAGCAGCTCGTGGCACAGGGCAAGATCCACTACTACATCGGCAACGGCGGCTTCGGCGGCTTCGCCGGTGCCGGCCAGACCGGCACCGGTGCGCAGATCGCGAGCTGGGTGGAGCGCAACTACCAGGCCATCACCGTCGGCAGCGTGACCATCTACGACCTGACCGACACCGCCTGACGTCGGCCGGCCTGGCTGGCCACCCTCACCCACGACGCCGAGGTGGCACATCCCGTGGCTTCCTGGCCACCGGATGTGCCACCTCCCGGCGTGCTGAGCAGCGGCGCCCAGGTCAGGCGACGCCGGCCAGCTCGGCCGTGTCCGGCTCGGGTGGCTGGGCCGGGCCACCGCGCAGCGGCACCGCCCGGATGGCCCAGGCGAGCACGAACGCCAACACCGCAACCGCCGCCGCGTAGAGGAAGACGCCCTGCGTTGCGTGGCTGACGGCGTGCGCCACGGTAGCGCGCGCCGACGCCGGGAGCTGCCCGATGGTCGCCGGGTCGAGGTGCCGGCCGGCCGCGGCGCCGCCCAGCGAGTCCTGCAGCCGCCTGTTGAAGATCGCACCGAACAGCGCCACCCCGAACGAGCCGCCGATGGTACGGAAGAACATCGAGGTGCTGCTGGCCACGCCCATGTCCTTCGGCTCCACGCTGTTCTGCGCGATCAGGATGGTGACCTGCATGAGCAGGCCGAGGCCGATGCCGAGGACGATCATGTACCCGCTGCTGGTCACCCGGCTGGTGCCCTCGTCCAGCAGCGAGAAGCCGAACATACCGATCGACATGGCGGCGCCGCCCAGGATGGGCAGCGTGCGGTACCGCCCGGTCCGGCTCACGAGCTGCCCGGCGACCAGCGAGGCGCCCATCGCGCCGATCATCAACGGGATCAGCAGCGCGCCGCTGTTGGTCGCCGACGCGCCCTGCGCCACCTGCATGAAGATCGGCAGGAAGGTGATCGCGCCGAACAGCGCGAACCCCGACAGGAAGGCGATCGCCGAGGTGGCGGAGAAGTTGCGGTCCCGGAACAGCCACAGCGGCAGCACCGGCTCCGCGGCCCGAGCCTCCACCAGGCAGAACGCGACCAGCGCGGCGACCCCGCCGAGCGCCAGCCCGACGATCGTTGCCGAGCCCCAGGCGTACTGCGTACCGCCCCAGGTCGTGACCAGCACGATCGCGGCGATGCCGGCCGACAGCAGGGCCGCGCCGAGGTAGTCGATCCGGTGCTCGGTGGTCCGCTTCGGCAGGTGCAGCGTGGTCACCACGACGACCAGCGCCACGATCCCCAGCGGCAGGTTGATGTAGAACGCCCACCGCCAGGACAGGTGGTCGGTCAGCACGCCGCCGAGCAGCGGCCCGCCGATCATCGCCACCGCCATGACCGCGACGAAGTACCCCTGTAGCTTGCCGCGCTCCCGCGGCGGGACCAGGTCGCCGATGATCGCCATCACGCTGACGATCAGCCCGCCGGCGCCGAGCCCCTGGACCGCCCGGAACGCGATCAGCTCTGCCATGCTCTGCGACAGCCCGGACAGTGCCGAGCCGACGAGGAACACGGCGATGGCGAACACGAACAGGTTCTTCCGCCCGTACAGGTCGCCGAGCTTTCCGTAGAGCGGGGTCGAGAGGGTGGTGGCGAGGATGTACGCGGTCACCACCCAGGACAGGTGCTCGACGCCGCCCAGCTCGCCCACGATCCGCGGCATGGCGGTGCCGACGATCATGTTGTCGAGCTGGGCGAGCAGCATCGCAATGATCAGGCCGGGCAGGACGGTCAACACTCCGCGGCGCGCGGTGTGGGCTGCGGTGTCGGTTGGGTTGTGGGTTGTGGTGTCGGGTGCAGTCGTCGTCACTGGAGTCTCCGGGTCTCGTGTCGGCGCTGCTTACTTGCCGACCGGCTAGCACCTACCTGCCGTACGGTAAGCTGGCTCCTAGCCGGCCGTCAAGTAGGTTCTCAGCCGGCGCTCAGCAAGCACCTCGAGGAGCAACGACGATGGGCGAGCCGTCCAAGGGCAGCACGCGGGAGCGGATCCAGCAGGTCGCCCTCGACCTGTTCGCCGAGCAGGGTTACGACAAGACGTCGCTGCGGGAGATCGCCGACCGGCTGGGCGTGACCAAGGCCGCGCTGTACTACCACTTCAAGACCAAGGAGGAGATCCTCGCCAGCACCCTCGAGGACTACCTGGCCGAGGTGCGCGAGCTGATCGCCTGGGGCCGCGAACAGCCCTCGACACTGCAGACGCGGCGCGAACTGGTGCGGCGGTATGCGGAGATCATCGACCACCGGCTGACCGCGATGCGCTTCGTCCAGCAGGACCAGAGCGGGGTGCGGCAGTCCGAGATGGGCGAACGGTTCCGCGAGTGGATGGCCGAGTTCAACCAGTTGCTCACCCCGGATCGCAACGACGTGGTGAGCCGGATTCGGGCGCTGGGCGCGATCATCACCATGCACGCCGGCATCCTGTTCCTGGCCGGCAGCCCCGAGTACGACGCCGCCGAGGTGCGCAGCGCCGCCATCCAGGTGGCCGACGAGCTCATCCTCGCCAACGGCGACTGACCGGACCGG
>WNGF01000322.1_pt1 | contig 79498 bp, 80 predicted proteins | sample 5400641 | NCBI WGS metagenome assembly WNGF01 (sample SAMN13153371, study PRJNA577476) | soil metagenome | isolation source: 80 cm soil or saprolite under grassland replicate 2 | place: USA:California | collected 2016-06-15 | reverse complement strand
ACGATCACGTCGCTCGCGTCGATCGCGGACGTGATCGGCTTCGAGCTGTGCGGCTACGACCCCAAACAGGACGCTGGCATGAAGCTTCCCGAGGCGATCGCCGGCTTGTTCTCAGCGTTCCGCGCCAGAGTCCTCGCCGGCTAGCACGGGCGTCACGACAGGCATCGCTTAGGCTGAGGCTCACTCGTGGGCTGCAGACCTACGCGGAACTGCCGCCAACTTGTGCCGTTACTACGGGTGTGAGCGTTGGGATAGGGCCGCTTCGCCTCGTGGATGTCAGCGTCGCCGCGCTGGCGAGCCGGCCGTCGCTCGCCGCTATCGCTCTTTTGCTCTTGAACGATCACGTCCTGAAGGCGACGGCGCCGTCGATCGTCACGGACAAGTTGAGCGATTTCGCGGGTCTCTTCTTCGCGCCGTACGCGCTACTCACTGTCGTCGGCCTGCTATGGGCGAACCGATTGAGCGAAGCGGCCGCAGTACGACTGGCGATCCTTGGTTTCTTGTTGATCGGGGCCTGCTTTGCCGCGGTGAAGCTCTCCGCGGCGGCGGCTCGGCCGCTCCTCGAGGCTCTCACCGTCGCGCTCGGTGTCCCAACAGCCATCGTGCAGGACCCGACCGATCTCATCGCGTTGGTCGTCTTGCCCGCATCCTTCATTCTCTGGCGCAGACGCCTTCGATGGCAGTACGTAGCAGGTCGCGGTTATGCGCACGCGGTCGTGGTCTGCGCTGCGCTCGCATCGATGGTCGCTACGAGTCAGGCGCGCCCGTGGGTCGCCAGTATCGCGGTAGACCCGATGGACGCAGACACGATGTACGCCGTCCTGGCATCCACGGTCGCCGATGGCGTTTATGGGACCCATGACGGCGGCCGGCATTGGGCGCGCGGCACCGCTGACAAGGGAAGCCTGTTCGTAGCGCCGGCGCCATCCCACCAGCTCTATTTGCTGACGTGGGATTCCTGGGACCCACGCGTCTATCGGCTCTCCACCGATGGGTCGCATCCGGTCGACGTCGGACCGCCATCGCCCGGCCCGCGACCGCAGACGGTCTACGTGTGGGGAACGAATCTCCTCCACGCGCCAGAGTGGTCGAGTGACACGATCTTCATGTTGCGAAACGGAACGTTGCTGCGCACGACGGACGGCGGCTCGATCTGGCAGTCATATGGCCCTGGCGGATATGGCGTCGATGCGATCGCGACGTCTCGGACACCTGGGTTGGTATTCGCCGCGACGGATGAAAAGCTGTTTCGCAGCGCTGATTCCGGGAATCGCTGGACCGAGATCGCACCAGTTCCGGGACGACTGGGCGCGCTCGCGCTCCATCCCACCGACGCGAGCATCCTGCTCGCGGGGGTCGGCAACGAGCTCTGGAGAAGCAGCGATGGCGGCAAGACATGGCAATCTCTTTGGCACTACTCGCGTGGCTCACCCGACCTCGCCACCTGGCGCATCTGTTCGATGCGCGTGATCCCGAGCGTGCGTACGTGCTGCATGGCCTGGGTTGCTGCGCGCCGCTGATGAGCACCGACGCCGGTCGAACGTGGAGGGTGTGGGGGCAGGAGATTTCTGACCTAGTCGGCGGAGGCGATCGAGATCATCCGCTGCTCGCGAAGAAGTCCTACGGTGACGGAGTCCTCAGACTGGTGGGCGAGCCTCCCGGTAGGTGGGAGGACGTGGGTGGAACGCTGCCCCTACGGCAGTGAAGCCTGGTTAGTCGGCGTCGAGCGTGCTGGCGATCGTGAGGTCGCGGAGCCACTCTTCGAGATCGCGCCCGACCTTGTCTTTCGGCGGGGGCGCGCTCTTGGACACGCGGCGGTGACGCGGCGGCTCAGGGAGCGGGCCCTGCACCCAGTGCCTGCCCTTCGCCTGGTGCCACTGCGTCACCGCCGTCATCAGTTCCTCCTTAGACGTCGCTGTACAGATAGAACTCGTAGGGGTGCGGACGAAGAGCGATCTCCTTCGCGCTCTGCCGCTTCAAGGTCAGCCACGTGTCGATGAGGTCCTCGGTGAAGACGCCGCCGCGCATCAGGAAGTCGCGGTCCGCATCCAGCGCGTCGAGCACCTCCTCGAGGGAGCCGGGGGTCTGCTTGATCTTGCGCTTCTCCTCGCCCTCCAGCTCGTACAGGTCGACGTTGAGCGGCTCCGGCGGCTCGATCTTGTTGATGACGCCGTCGAGGCCGGCCATGAGGCACGCGGAGAAGGACAGGTACGGGTTGCAGGACGGGTCAGGCGCGCGGAACTCGAGACGCCGCGCCTCCGGCTTGTCGAAGTACGTCGGGATGCGGATGCACGCGGAGCGGTTGCGCACCGAATACACCAGATTGATCGGCGCCTCGTAGCCGGGGACCAGGCGGCGGTAGCTGTTCGTGGTCGGCGCGGCGAACGCCAGGATCGCGGGCGCGTGCTTCAGCAGGCCGCCGATGTAGTGGCGGGCGGTGGTCGACAGCAGCGCGTAGCCGTCCTTGTCGTAGAAGAGGTTCGACCCGTTCTTCCAGAGGCTCTGGTGCGTGTGCATGCCCGAGCCGTTGTCGCCGAAGAGCGGCTTCGGCATGAACGTGACGACGTAGCCGTTCTTCGCGGCGATGTTCTTGGTCACGTACTTGTACTTGAGGACCTTGTCGGCCATCTCCACGAGCGTGGAGAAGCGCATGTCGATCTCGGTCTGTCCCGCGGTGCCGACCTCGTGGTGGTGCACCTCGATCGCGATACCCGAGTCGATGAGCGCGCGCACCATCTTCGAGCGCAGATCCTGCAGCTTGTCACTGGGCGGGACCGGGAAGTAGCCCTCCTTGTAACGCGGTCGGTGCGCCAGGTTCGGCGTCCCGTTCGATCCGGAGTTCCAGATCCCCTCTTCCGAGTCGATGTAGTAGTAGCCGAAGTTCTGCGCCTGGTCGAAGCGGAGCGAGTTGAAGATGTAGAACTCGATCTCCGGGCCCCAGAACGACGTGTCGGCGATGCCGGTCGTGGGGAGGTACTGCTCGGCCTTCTTCGCGACGAAGCGCGGATCGCGCGAATACGGCTTGCGCGAGAGCGGGTCGATGACGTCGCAGATGATGTTGAGCGTCTTCACCTCGAGCACGGGGTCGTCGAAGGCGGAGTTCGCGTCGGGCATGAGCAGCATGTCGCTCTCGTGGATGTGCTGGAACCCGCGGATCGACGAGCCGTCGAAGCCGATGCCGTCGATGAAGAGACCCTCCGACAGCTCTTCGACCGGGATCGAGAAGTGCTGCCAGGTGCCGGGCAGGTCGACGAAACGGAGGTCGACGATCTTGACCCCGGTCTCTTTCGCCCGCTTGATGAGGTCCTTCGCGGATGTCTTCGGGATGGGCGGTGCCGCGGTGGCAGGCCGCTCGACGGTCAGCGTCATTCATCAACTCCCCACACGGTGTTGTTCGTAAGAGCATCGAGCGCGCCAGGCCGCGGGTGAACCGTCACAGGGTTTCGGTTGGGTCGTGGAACGGTGACGAAGCGCGCGCCGCGCGGGATTCCCGTAGCGCGGAAAAACGCCTGACCCGGCGCGTACGGACCCGCAGCCCGCTCACGACCGAACCGCAACACAAGGCGTCCCTGAGCGCTACTGACCGTCATCGCCCGCGTCGGCAACCTACCGCGCATGGACAAAATCAACTCCGGCGACACCGCGTGGCTCCTCGCGTCCGCAGCTCTCGTCATGCTCATGACGCCGGCCCTTGGCTTCTTCTACGGCGGCCTCGTCCGCAAGAAGAACGTCCTCGCGACGATCATGCACAGCTTCTTCATCCTGTGCCTGATCAGTGTCCAGTGGGTGCTGTGGGGGTACTCGCTGGCGTTCGGACCCGACCTCGGCGGGATCATCGGCGGGCTCGATTGGGCCGCACTGAAGGGAGTCGGCCAGGCGCCGCACGAGACCTACGCGCCGACCGCGCCGCACCTCGCGTTCATGATCTTCCAGATGATGTTCGCGGTGATCACACCCGCGCTCATCACCGGCGCGTTCGCCGAGCGCAAGCGTTTCAAGGCCTTCGTCGTCTTCACGCTGCTCTGGGCCACCTTCGTGTACGACCCGGTCGCGCACTGGGTCTGGGGTGGGGGCTGGCTCGGCAAGCTCGGCGCGCTCGACTTCGCCGGCGGTACGGTCGTGCACATCACCAGCGGTGTCTCGGCGCTCGTCGCCGCACTCGTCCTCGGCCGCCGCAAGGGCTACGGCGCGGAGCCGATGGACCCGCACGACGCGACCATGACCGTCCTCGGCGCGTCGCTCCTCTGGTTCGGTTGGTTCGGATTCAACGCGGGTAGCGCGCTCACCTCCGGCGGGCTCGCGGCGAACGCGTTCGTCGTGACCAACACCGCCGCGGCGATGGCCGCGCTCACCTGGATGACCGTGTCGTGGCTGCACAAGGGCGCTCCGAGCGTCCTCGGCGCCGCCGCCGGTGCGGTTGCGGGCCTCGTGGCGATCACGCCGGCGTCGGGTTACGTCGACGTGTCGGCCTCGATCCTCATCGGTCTCGGCGCGGGCGTCTTCTGCTACACCGCGATCCAGATCACCAAGCGTCTCCGCGTCGACGACGCGCTCGACGTCTTCGGGGTCCACGGCGTGGGCGGCACGTGGGGCGCGCTCGCGACCGGACTCTTCGCGACCGTCGCGGTGAACTCGGCCGCGGCGGATGGCCTCGTCGCGGGCAATCCCGGGCAGCTCGGCATCCAGGCTGTCGCGGTCGTCGCGTCGATCACGTACTCGGCGCTGATGACCTTCGTGATCCTCAAGCTCATCAACCTCTTCGTCGGACTGCGCGTGCCGGAGCACGAGGAAGTCCTCGGCCTCGACGCGACGCAGCACCGCGAAGCCGCATACACGATCTAAAGGAGGCGGACATGGAATTCCTGGCATTCGCATCATTCGCGGTCTTGGTCGTGGCGTGGCTGGCGGCGCCGTCAAAGGGCGAGATCGTCGCGATCGACGCAGCCAAGAAGGCCGCCTAACCCATCCAGCGGTCGCATCGCCAGCGCGTGACCAGACGGTCGCGCGCTGGCGTTCGCGTCCCCGTTCGCGTTCACGTTCACGTAGAGCTCGTCCGGCGTACAATCGATATCGCTAGGGGTGCGCCCGGTAGGCGCTGAGAGGCGGTACTTCCCGCCAACCCTTCGAACCTGATCCGGTCAGTACCGGCGGAGGAAAGCGATGGCGACATCTCCACCGACCCCCTTCTTTGGCGCGCGCTTCTCCCTGTATCCCATGTCCGACCGCTACATCCCGCTGATCCTCGATGCGATCGGCGACCTTTCGGCGAGCGGGCTCGAGGTCGAGACCGACGATGTCAGCACGTTCCTCGGTGGCGACCGCGATGCCGTCTTCGCCCACCTCGAGGCCGCGTTCGCGAGCGTCGCGCGGACCGGCACGCACGTGGTCATGACCGTGCTCGTGTCGCACGGCTGCCCGGGCGAGACGTACTGCGAGGCGCCCGGCGGCGTCCAGGCGCCGGCGCCCTCGACCGCGCGCGGCGGCAAGACGGGCGTCGACGTGAGCTGCCAGTGGTCGCTCTACCCGCTCGGCGTGCCCGGCTACATGGACGTCATCTACCGGGAGATCGACCGCAGCAAGAAGGCCGGCGTTTTCAATGCCGGCCGTCACTTCGTCTCGCATCTGCGCGGTGACCTGCATGACGTGCTCGCCGCGGTCCGCGAGTCGTTCGATGCGGCCTGCAATGACGTCCCGCACGTCACCGCGCATCTCGCCATTTCCGCAAATAGCCCAACGAAGGAGTGAACCAGATGAAGTCGTTCTCGCTACCCCGCACCATCGCCGTGATCGGCGCGCTCGTCGTCGTCGTGAGCTTCTTCCTGCCCTGGGTCGTCTACCAGAAGGGCACGTTCAGCGGAGCGGACCTCGCCGGCGCGCTCGGCCCCGCGCTCGCGGCCGTGAAGGCCGGAGGCATCAAGGGCTACGACATCGCGCTCTGGGCGGTCCCGATCCTTGCCGCGATCGGCGGCGCGCTCGTCGGCGTGAGCTGGTCCCGCGAGGGTCGGCCCGAGGAGACGCGCTATCGCCTGTGGGCAGTCGCCGCGGCCGTCGCGGGACTCGCGCTCGCGCTCCTCTTCCTGGGCAGCGCCGTCCTCTCGGGGACCCCCGGCATCCAGTTCGAACCCGGACTCGTGCGCACCGACAACTCCGTGAAGGCCACCGTCGCGAAGGCGATCGGCGCCGGCGACTTCGTGTCGATCGGCACCGGCGTGTATCTCGCGATCGCCGGGTTCGTCGCGCTCATCCTCGGCGCCATCCTCGCCCGTCAGGCGCAGCCCGCGCCGGCATGGAGAACGCAGGATTACGTCCTGCTCGCGGTGCTCGCCGTCGTTTTCGGCGCCATCTACTGGTGGTGGCTCGCGCCGTACCTCGGCATCGAGGCGGCCATGGCGCAGGTCGGCCAGGAGCTGCTGTTCGGCATGTGGTTCGTGAGCGGTCTTCTGGGCGGCTACATCATTCGCCGGCCCGGCGCGGCCTTCCTCGCGGAGACGCTGGCCGCTCTCGCGGAGGTCCTCCTCGGCGCGCCCGCGGGTCCGGTCCTCATCGTGACCGGCTTCATGCAGGCGATCGGGCCCGAGGTGACCTTCGCCGCGACCGGCTACAAGAGCTGGGGCTGGCGGACGATGCTCGTCGCGGGCGTCGCCGCGGCGCTCTTCGCGCTTCCCTGGAACTGGTTCCGCCTCGGCTACTTCGCGCTCGATCCGACGTTCCTCATCGGGCTGCTGCTCGTCCGCATCGTGAGCGGTGGCCTCGCCGGTGCGGCCGCGAAGGCTCTGGGTGACCTCATCGCGGCGACCGGATCGCTCAACTACTTCGCCATCGGGCGGGAGCGCGTGCGCGAGGTCTGATGAGCTTCGCCAGCGTCGAGTCGCTCACGCTCCGACACGTCGGGCGGCGAGCGCCCGCGCTGAGGGGTCTCGACCTCGAGTGGCACCAGGGCGAGCGGCTCCTTCTGCTCGGTCCGAGCGGGAGCGGGAAGAGCACGCTCGCCCTGTGCCTCGACGGCGTGATCCCCCATTCCCTCGACGCGCACTGGGAGTCCGGTCGCGTGATCGTGAACGGCCGCGACACGCGCGAGGCCCGTCCATCCGATCTGGTCCACGACGTCGGCGTGCTCTTCCAGGATCCCGAGGCGCAGCTCGTCATGCTCGAGGTGGACGACGAGATCGCGTTCGGCCTCGAGAACCTCGGCGTCCCGCGCGATCACATGCGCGAGCGCGTCGCCGCGGCGCGAGCGGCGACCGGGCTCGACGCGGCGACACCACGTTTCCTCGCGGAGCTCTCCGGCGGAACGAAGCAGCGCGTGACGCTCGCGTCGCTCCTCGCCATGCGCCAGCGAGGACTCGTGCTCGACGAGCCGACAGCGACGCTGGACCCGGCGGGCGCGCGCGAGGTGCTCGGCGCCTTCGCCGCGCTGGCCGCGGACCGCGAGCGATCGCTCCTCATCGTCGAGCATCGCGTCGACGAGGTGCTGCGGCACGTCGATCGCGTCGCCGTGCTCGACGCTGACGGGCATCTCGCCCTCGAGGGCGATCCCGATCGTGTGTTCCTCGACCGGTCCGATCGCCTGCGCGAGCTCGGCGTGTGGGAGCCGGAGCTTGCCGCCCTCGCGCGCGCGACCGGCGCAGCGAGCGTCCCGCGCGGCGCCGCCGAGGCGGCCACGCTCGTTCTGGAGCGGGAGTGGCGCCGGCCCGTGCTCCCGACACGCGCGCGCGGCCCAACGCTCATCGACGGGCGCGCGCTGCGCCACCGCTACGAGCGCGCGCCTCGCGAGGCCGTCGCGGGCGTCGACGTGACCATCAAGGCCGGCGAATGCGTCGCCATCGTCGGTCCGAACGGCGCGGGGAAGACGACACTCGGGCTGCTCCTCGCGGGCATTCTCCGTCCGGCCGCTGGCGAGGTGCGCCTCGATCGCGCGACGCGCGTCGCGTACGTGTTCCAGTATCCCGAGCATCAATTCGTCGCGCCGACCGCGCGCGAGGATCTGCTGTTCGGTCTGCGCGCGCACGGCGTGCCGCAGGGCGAGGCCGAGCGGCGCGCGACGGAGATGCTCGAGCGCTTCGGCCTCGGCCGCCTGGCGGAGGCGAACCCCTACTCGCTGTCGCACGGCGAGAAGCGCCGGCTCTCGGTCGCGACGGCCCTCGTCACCGATCCCGACGTCCTGCTCCTGGACGAGCCGACCTTCGGTCAGGACCGCCGGAACGTCGAGGAGCTGGGGGCGCTGATCGACGCGCGCGCCGCGGATGGCAAGGCGGTCGTCGCGATCACGCACGACCTGTCATTTGTCTCCGCTCACGCGACGCGCGTCGTCGCCCTCGCGGACGGCCGGGTCGTCTTCGACGGCCCGACGCGCGAGCTCTTCGCGCGGCCGGACACGCTCGAGCGCTGCCGCCTCGTGCTCCCGCCCCTGGCGGAGGCGTTCAGCGTCGCGCGCGCCGAGCGGCCGGGACTACCACTCGTCGTGACGCCGGCCGAGCTCGATCGCGCGATCGCGACACCGGCGGTATCGGCATGACCACGTGGGCCTCGGCCCTCGGGAGGCGCGATCCCGTCGTGAAGTTCATCGTGGCACTCGTGCTATCGCTGCTCCTGGTCCTGGTCATCGATCCGATCACGCCGCTCCTGTTCCTCGCGCTCACGCTGGTCGCCGCGATGACCTTCGGAGGGGTCGGTCTCCGCGGCTATCTGCGCGCGCTCGCGGTCCTCGCGGTGGTCGGCCTGGGGTTCGTGTGGAGCAATGCCCTGCTCGCGAATGCTCCCGGGTCAGCGCCCCTCTTCGTCTGGGGACCGCTTCGGGTGAGCGAAGCCGGGCTGCGCTTCGGGATCGCGATCGCGCTGCGCGGGCTGGCGATCGGCGCGCTCTCGCTCACATTCGTCTTCACGACCGATCCGACGCGCTTCGCGGTGAGCCTCGCACGCAACGCACGCGTCCCCGACCGCATCGCGTATCCGCTCATCGCCGCGTACCGCTTCCTGCCGTTCCTCAGCGACGAGTACGCGCAGATCCAACTCGCGCAGCGCGTGCGCGGCGCCGCGGAGACCGGCGTGCTCGCTGGCTTGACGCATCGACTGCGCGAGCTGGTGCCGCTCTTCGCGACCGCCGTGCGCCGGGCAACGCGCGTCGCCGTCGCGATGGACGCGCGCGGGTTCGCGGGGGCATCGTCGCGGACCTATTACCGCGAGACGCCGATCGGCCCCGCCGACGTCGTCTTCGCGGTCGTGACGATCGCGTGCGCGCTCGGGCTGCTCTGGCTCTCGGCGAGCGCCGGTTGGCTGCGGCTCTGGGATGGGCGGTTCAGCGCGTGAAGGCCGTGGTCGTGGCGCACGGCGACGTGCATCCGGACGACCGGTCGCAGCTCGCGGGCGCGGACCTCATCGTCGCCGCCGACGGCGGCGCTCGCGCGCTCGACGAGTGGGGCGTGCTCCCGAATCTCGTGGTCGGCGACCTCGACTCGCTCGATCGCGACCGGGCGACGCAGTACGGCTGGAAAGGCGTCAAGATCTCGAAGTTCCCGCGCGAGAAAGATGAGTCCGACCTTGAGCTCGCGCTGCAGGCCGCGCTCGAGGGCGGGGCCGAGGAGATCGTCCTGCTCGGGCTCTTCGGTGGAAAGCGTCTCGACTACACGCTCGCGAACGCGCTGCTGCTCGCGGACACCAGCTATGCGGGCGTGTCGCTGCGCGCGGTCCACGGCGACACGACGCTGCGCGCGCTCCACGGCGGGGGACGCCTCGAGATCCTGTGTGACGTCGGCGATCTGGTCACGCTTCTGCCCGTGCACGGTGACGCGGAGGGCGTGTCGACCGAGGGACTGCGCTACGCGCTGCGGTCCGGGACGCTCCGGTTCGGCCGCGCACGCGGCGTGTCCAACGTGGTGACGTCGTCGCCCGCGTCCGTCGCGCTCGAACGGGGCACACTGCTGGTCATCGAGTCGCGCGCTGACCGGTAGCGCGCTCGTTCACGAGCTCGCGGTCGATCCGGTCGCCGATCGCGTCGCGGACCTCGCGGAAGGCGGCGAAGCGCGTCTCGTCGTCGCCGGTCACCGCGGACGGGTCGGGGAACGACCAGTGACGGCGCTCGCGCGCGTTCGGGAAATACGGGCACGTTTCATTAGCCTCGTCGCACACCGTGATGACGACGTCGAACGGCTCGTCCAGATAGCGGTCGAGCGTCTTCGAGGTCTGGAGCGAGATGTCGATCCCGGCTTCGGCCATCGCCTGGACCGCGAGCGGGTGCAGGCCGCGCGCCTCGGTACCGGCGCTGTGCGCCTCGAAGCGGTCGCCGGCGAGCGCGTTGAGGAAGCCCTCCGCCATCTGCGAGCGCGCCGAGTTGTGCGTGCACAGGAAGAGCACGCGACGGCGCTCGGGCACTAGGGATGTCCCGCGCCGCTGAACTCGCGCATGACGCCGGTCACCTCGTACACGGTCCGCTCGCAGACGTTCTGGATGCGATCTCCCATGCGCTCCAGGTTGTGCGCCGCCCAGAGCAGCCACGTCGCGCGGTCGATGGTGTTGGCGTCGTTCGTCATGTACTGCAGAAGAGCTCGCGGTAGACGATGCCGTAGAGGCGATCGATCTCGTCGTCCTGCAAGGCGACGCGCTCGGCGGTCAGGTCCTGTCGCTGGATGAACGCGTCGATCGCGTCCCGCAGCATCTCGCGGACGATGCGCGCCATCTCCGGGATGTCGACGAGCGGCTTCAGCAGCGCGCGGCCCTCGTGCAGCTGCACGATCTTGCCGATGCCCGCCGCGTAGTCGCCCATGCGCTCGAGCTCGGAGGCCACCATGAGGACGGCGACGATGAAGCGCAGGTCGCCGGCGATGGGCTGCTGCATCGCGATGAGGTGGATCGCGCGGTTCTCGATCGTGAAGCGCAGGTGATTGATCGACTCGTCGCTGTCGATGACCATGCGCGCGAGCCGCTGGTCGAGCGTCTGGAGCGAGAGCACGCTGCGCTCGATGGCGACGTCGACGAGGCTGGCCAGCGCGCGGAGGTCGGCTTGAAGCTGGGCGACGCCGTCGTCGAGCGCGGCGCGCGCGTGTAGAGAGCGCGCCATCACCCGAACCGCCCGGTGATGTAGGCCTCGGTGCGTGGATCGCGCGGCGTGGTGAACACGGCGTCGGTGCGGTCGAACTCCACCAGATGACCGACGCCGTCGTCGCCGGCGAGCATGAACGCCGTCCACTCGCTCACGCGGGAGGCCTGCTGCATGTTGTGCGTGACGATCACGATCGTGACCTCACGGCTCAGCTCGCGCAGCAGCTCCTCGATCTTGTACGTCGCGATCGGATCGAGCGCGGAGCACGGCTCGTCCATGAGCAGGACCTCGGGATCGGTCGCTAGGGCGCGCGCGATGCAGAGACGCTGCTGCTGGCCGCCCGAAAGCGCCGCGCCGGAGCGATGGAGCTTGTCCTTCACCTCGTCCCAGAGCGCGGCGCGGCGGAGGTTGCGCTCGACCAGGTCGTCCATGTCGCGTCGCGTCATCTTCCATCCGCGGAGCTTCGGGCCCGCCGCCACATTGTCGTACACGCTCATCATCGGGAACGGGTTCGGCTTCTGGAAGACCATCCCGATCCTGCTTCGGACCTCCACCGCGTCCACGCCGGTCCAGTAGATGTCCTCGTGCCCGAGGAACACCTGACCCTGTACGCGCGCGCCGGGAGTGGTCTCGTGCATGCGGTTCAGGCACCGGAGGAGCGTGGACTTGCCGCAACCGGATGGCCCGATGATCGCCGTCAGCGTCCGGCTCGCGACGTCCAGCGAGACCGCGCCGAGCGCCTGGGTGCGGCCGTACCACGCATCGAGACGCTCGATGCGCACCGCCGTTGCGGCCGGCCGGTCGATCTCCGTCGCGTCGCGGGCCGGCGGCCGCGCCGCGTCCGCGGTGGGCCGCGAGACGATGGTCGTCATCGCACGCGGCTCCGCGTGACCGACCGGAGCAGGATGCCGAGCACGGCAATGACGCCGACGAGGATGAGCGAGGATCCCCAGGCCTTCGTGTGCCAGTCGTCGTACGGCGAGACCGCGTACTGGTAGATCTGCAGGGGCAGCGCCGCGATCGGCTTCGACATGTCGAGGCTGAAGAAGACGTTGCCCAGGGCGGTGAGGAGGAGCGGGGCCGTCTCGCCCGCCGCGCGCGCGACGGCCAGGATGACCCCCGTGACGAGCCCCGCGCGGGCCGTTGGAACGACGACGCGCAGGATCACGCGCCAGCGCGGGACGCCAAGCGCGAGCGCCGCCTCCCGCAGCGAGTTCGGCACGAGCCGCAGCACCTCTTCGGCCGTGCGCGCGACGATCGGCACCATGATGATCGCGAGCGCCACGGCGCCTGCGATGCCGGCGTAGTGACCGATGAGACCGCGCACGAGGAACGCCCACACGAACACGCCCACGACGATCGAGGGAAGCCCGGCGATGAGCTCGGCCGTGAAGCGAACGACGGCCGCCCACCGGCCGCTCCGGTATTCGACGACGAAGATCGCGGCAGCGATCCCGATCGGCACCGCGATCGCGCCGGCGACGACGCCGAGAAGGATCGTGCCGACGATCGCCGGCGAGACGCCGCCTCCGACGACGCCGAACGGCCGGGGCCGTTCCGTGAAGAACGACAGGTCGAGCGCCGGGACGCCACGCACGGCGACGTACCCGACGATGAGTACGAGCAGGCTCGCCGCGAAGAGCGTCGCCGTGGCGAGCAGCACCACCATGACGCGCTCGAGCAGACGACGGCTGGCCCGGACGCGATGGCGCGCGGATCCAAGCGTGCCCACGGCCGCCGCGGATGTCATAGGAGCAGGCCCTCGTGCGCCGCGCCGGTGCGTCGGATGAGCAGGCGCGCGACGGCGTTGACGACGATCGCGACGAGCAGGAGCACGAGCGCGATCTCGACGATCGCGCTGAAGTACAGATCGCTGTCCGCCTCGGTGAACTGGTTCGCGATCGCCGACGCCATCGTGTACCCCGGCGTGAACAGCGAGGGCGAGATCGTCGTCGAGCTGTTGCCCACGACGAGGGTGACCGCCATCGTCTCGCCGAAGGCGCGGGCCACCCCAAGGACGATCCCCCCGACGATGCCCGCGCGCGCGTACGGCAGCACCGCGCGCGTGACCGTCTCCCAGCGCGTCGCACCGAGGCCGACCATGGCCTCGCGCTGGCTCAGTGGGACCGCGAGCAGCACCTCGCGCGAGACCGCGAGGAGGATCGGCAGGATCATGATCCCGAGGATCACCCCGCCCATCAGCAGGTCGAGCCCGACGATCGGACCCGATACGAGCGCGCCGACGAGTGGCACGTCGCCGAGAGCGCGCTGCAGCGCCGGCTCGATGACCGACCGCATGAGCGGGACGACCACGAAGAATCCCCAGAGGCCGTACACGATGCTCGGGACGTACGCGAGGACCTCGATGAGCAGCGCGAGCGGGGCGCGCACGCCACGCGGTGAGTACTCGGTCAGAAAGATCGCGGCTCCGATCGCAATCGGCGCCGCGAGGACCACGGCGACCGCTGTCGTCACGATCGTGCCGTATACGTACGCGCCCGCACCGAAGACAAGCTTCACGGGATCCCACGTCGTCGTGGTCAGGAATGACAGGCCGTACGCGCGGATGGACGGAAGCGCGTCAAGAACGAGGAGGACGATGATGAGAGCGAGCGTGGCCGGTACCAGCAGCGCCAGCCCGGCCACGCTCGCCGTGAAGATCCGGTCGGATCGCCGCGTCACGATCCAGGCAGGACCTTGATGCCGCCCGAGGAGATCGAGCGGATCTTCTCCTGCGCCTTGGCCGCGACGTCCTTGGGGAGCGGGGCGTAGCCGAGCTCCTTGGTGAACGCTTGGCCGTCGGTGACGCTCCACCACAGGTACCGCGAGAGCGCCAGGGCCTTCGCCTTATCGGGCATGTCCTGATACGCGAGGATCCAGGTGAACCCTGAGATCGGATACGCCTCGGCGTTGTCCGAGTTGGTGATGGAGACGCGCAGGTCGGGCGCGAGCGTGATCCCCTCAGCGGCCTTGGAGACCGAGTCGAGGCTCGCTTCGACGAACTTGCCCTTCGCGTTCTGCACCTGCGCGTACCCGAGCTTGTTCTGGGTCGCGTAGATCAGCTCGACGTAGCCGATCGCGTACGGAGTCTGCTTCACCGAACCGGCGACGCCTTCGTTGCCCTTGCCGCCCACGCCGCCCGGCCAGTTGACCGAGTTCCCGGCACCGACCTTGGACTTCCACTCGGGGCTGACCTTCGAGAGGTAGTCGGTGAAGATGTTCGTCGTGCCCGACCCGTCAGAGCGATGCACCGTCGTGATCGGTTGGTCCGGAAGCGCGACGCCAGGGTTGGCGCTGGCGATCTTGGGGTCGTTCCACTTCTTGATCGTCTCGAGGAAGATGCCGCTCACGGCGTCGGGCGTGAGCTTCAGCTGCGCGCTCACACCGGGCACGTTGTACGTCGGGACGACCGCGCCCATGACCATGGGGATATGGAGGATCGGCGCCTTCGCGTCCGCGAGCTGCTGATCGGTCATCGGACCGTCGGTCGCGCCGAAGTCGACCGTCTTGTCGCTGATGGACTTGATGCCGCCACCCGAGCCGATGCTCTGGTAGTTGATCTGGACGCCGGTGAGCTTGTTGTACTCATCGATCCACTTCGTGTAGATGACCGCCGGGAACGTGGCCCCCGCGCCGCTGAGCTCGGTGGCCTCGCCCGGACACTTGCCCTTTACCGGGAAACACGTGTTCGCCGCACCCGTGTCGCTCGGCTGACCGGTCGACGCCCCGCCGCAGGCCGCGGCGAGCATGCCGAGCGCCACGAAGACCGCGAGGATCCGCTTGTTCATTCGATCTCCTCCACCACTTCTCACGCACAGCGTCGTGCCCGGCGGTGACAGCGTCGTGAGGCCAGGTGAGCGCCGGATGATGGATGTGTGAACGCTCGGTGAACGCTAGGCGGCCGCGCGCTCCCGGAACCGGTAGCCGACCCCGCGAATGGTCTCGATCCACCGCGGGTGCTCGGCGTCGTCGGCGAGCTTGTCGCGCAGGGTCTTGACGTGGGTGTCGACGGTGCGTGAGTCGCCTCCGAAGTCGTAGCCCCACACGCTCGCGAGGAGCTGCTCGCGTCCGAAGACCTGACCGGGATGGCCCATGAAGAACGCGAGCAGCTCGAACTCCTTCGGCTTGAGCGCGATCTCCTCGCCGTCGAGCGTTACGCGATGCTTCGCGGCGTCGAGCACGAGCGCGTCCATCTCGAGGCGCTCCGCGGCTGGCGCGTCGGTCTTCCGCGTGCGGCGAAGCAGCGCGCGGACGCGGGCGATGAGCTCGCGGGTGGAGAACGGCTTCGCCAGGTAGTCGTCGGCGCCGAGCTCCAGGCCGACGACCTTGTCGAGCTCGGTGTCCCGCGCCGTCAGCATCAGGATCGGCACCTCGCTCTCACGCCTGATGCGGCGGCATACCTCGAAGCCGTCGATGCGGGGCAGCATGACGTCGAGCACGACGACATCCGGCTTGTTCTGGTGGAACGCATCGAGCCCGCGCTCACCATCCTCGGCCGCGAAGACCTCGAAGCCCTCCTGCCGGAGCGCGTAGCCGAGCGTGTGCCGGAGGTTCGCGTCGTCGTCGACGAGGACGAGGCGTGTCACCTGCGCCGCGAGCCTAGCATCCGAAGAACGTTCACCGTCCGCTCACCGCACGTTTATGTGCGCGATCGATGCTGACGACGTGATAACGGTGAAGAAGATCGGCTTCGTCCACCCGTGGGTCCACGTCGGCGTCGTCGTGTTCGCCGAGGACACCATCGGGGTCGATGCGAAGGGACGGCCGCTCCGCGTCGAGCGCGACGTCGTCGTCACCGGCATCGCGCCGGACAACGATGGCGTCCTCGTGGCATACCGACCGTTCGAGGATGGGCCCCTGTTCGTTTGACCACTCCTCACTGCGCCGCCTTACGGCTGCTCCGTTCGTGGGGGCCGGGTACGGCGGCTCGGTCGGGCGAAGCCCTCCCTCGCTTCATTCCGCGACGGGAAGCGTGAAGCGGAACGTCGCACCGCGTCCGGGACCATCGCTGCGCGCCTCGATCCGACCGCCGTGCGCCTGCACGATGTGCTTCGCGATGGCGAGTCCGAGCCCGGTGCCGCCGCCGGAGCGCGAGCGGTCGGCCTTGTAGAAGCGCTCGAAGACACGAGTCAGGTCCTGCGCCTCGATGCCGACGCCCGTGTCCGCGACGCTGAACGCGACCTCGCCGTCGCTGCGCTCCGCGGAGAGCCGCACCGTGCCACCAGCCGGCGTGAACTTCACGGCGTTGTGCACGAGGTTCGCGAGGACGTTGCCGACGCGCTCGCCGTCCGCGCGCACGGCGGGCGCGTCGCTGCGATCGACGAGCAGGGCCACCTGCGCGCGCGCCGCGAGCGGTCCCATGCGGCGCGCGCACTCGCTCAGCAGATCGGCGGGCGATTGACGCGCGAGCGCCAGGGACTCCGCCCCGGATTCGATGCGCGTCAGCGAGAGGAGCTCGCTGGTGAGCTGCGCGAGGCCATCGATCTCCTGATGCATCCGCTGCACGAAATCACGCGCGGCAGCGGGCTCTTCGAGCGCGCCTTCCTCGAGGGCTTCGACGATGGCCTTGAGCGAGGTGATCGGCCGGCGAAGCTCGTGCGAGACGTTGGCGACGAAGTCGGAGCGCATGGTCTCGAGACGCCGGAGCGTCGTGAGGTCCTGGAGCACGAGCAACAGCAGGCCGTCGCCGAGCGGACGCGCGACGGCGCGAAGGAACCGGCGCGGCTCGGCGCGATCGACCGTGGCGATGGTCTCCTCTCCGCGACGCGCGCCCGCGATCGCGTCGAGGATCTCGTGATCGCGGACGAACTCCGGCAGCCGTCGGCCGATCGCGCTCGTCCCCGCGAGCGCTCGCGCGGCGGCGTTGGCGAGCACGACCCGCCCGTCGGCATCGGCGATGAGGATCGCGTCCCGCAGCTCGTCGACGAGCTGGGAGAGCCGGTCGCGTTCCGCTTCGGTCGCGGTGCGCTCGGCGCGGACCGCGGCCGACGCGCGACGCAGCGCCGCGGCCAGACGCTGGACCTCCTCGGGACCGCGCACATCGAATCCCACGTCGCCGCTCGCCTGCGACTCCGCTCGCTGCGTGAGCACCTCGAGCGGTCGTGCGACGGCGCGCTGGATCAGGTACGCGACCGCGAACGCCACGAGCGCCGCGACGACGGCCGCGGCGATGAGCGAGATCGATAGGCTGCCTGCGAGGGCGTCGACCGCCACGAGCGGCAGCGCGAAGCGCGAGACGCCGACGATGCGCTGGCCATCGCGTACCGGGACGGCGACGTAGAGCAGATCACGGCCCACGGTCGCGGAATGGCGCACCGATCGACCCTCGCCGCCCGCGAGCGCCGGCACGATCTCCGGCCTCGTCGCGTGGTTCTCCATCGCGCGGCGATCCTCGTCCGACTCCCCCACCACCGTTCCGTCGGTCGCCACGAATGTCACGCGTACGCTGGCGTCGGCGGAGATCCGCTTGGCGAGCGCATCGAGCGCGTCGGCGTCGCCGCGTACGAAGAGATCGCGCGACAGATCCGCCCCAAGACGCGCCTCGCTCGCCAGACGAGCCCCGAGAACGTCGACCTCGTGCTGCGTCGCGATGCCCGGTATCGCCGCCGCGACGATCGCGAGCGCGACGAGCAGCGTCGCGGCCGATCCCAAGAGGACACGCAGTCGAATCGACCGCGGTAAAAGCGTCACTGCCGAAACTCTACGTGCGGACGTCCACGCCGAGGCCGCGGAGACGATGCCAGAGCTCGTCCGCGCCGAGCTGCGCGTCCACCGGAACGATGCCCGGCCGCATGCGCTCGCCGCGCGCGAGCGCGGCCGCCGCCATGACCGCGGGCTCGGCGGCGATGACGTAGCTGCCGCGGGGAGCGCTGAGCGCGACGCTCGCCTCGCGCCCGCCGGCGCGGATCGCGACGGCGAAGACGCCGTCGCGGCGACCGAACGCGCGACCCACCGGCGCGACGATCGGCGCGAGGGCCGATAGCGCACGCGACATCCCAACGCGCGCGGCCAGAGCGAGTGCGCTCGATGCGAGCGGCGCGTTCGGGTCGACCCAGAACTCCACCCGGCGCAGGCTCGGCCAGCGGACGGGAAGGAGCACCGCGGCGGCGCTTTCCACCAGGTTGCCACGACGGTGGTCGCCCGGGAACGGTCGCGACTCGCTCCAGCCGCGCGCCCGGCTCAGCCGGCCGTCGCGGAACGTGCGGATCGGTGCGCCCACCGAGCCGAGGAACGCGCGCACGGTCGCGGGGTTGCTCGTCTCCGACGACGCCGGCGCGAGAAAGAGATCGCACGACTCAGGCGCATCTCCGCCGCGCGAGCCGATCGCGGCCGCCGCCACCGCGGCGATCGCGCTGCACGACGTGAGCACGCGCACGTCGGCGGCCGCGGCACGGTCCGCGAGAGCGAGCACCCGTTCCGCATACCCGAGCGAGTCCGAGAGATCGACGACATCGCAGACGCGCTCGATGGCGCCCTCGAGGAGCCACGTCGACCGTGTCTGGAACGGCCCCGCGGTATCGATGATGACGTCATCCGGGCGAAGGACCCGCGCGATCGAGCGGCGGTCCTCGACGTCCAGCCGCACGTCCGTGTTCCGCGACGCGACGACCGACGCGATGCCCTCGTCCGCGAGCCGGCGCTCGATCACGCGGCCGAAGAAGCCCGCGCCGACGATGAGGATCCGCCTCACCGCAGCCGCACCGCGAGGTAGACGCACCACGGGCAGAAGAGCGCGAACAGGACGGCGGTCGACGCGGCGACGAGGAACGGCAGCGCAAAGAGCGCGCCGATGCTGAGTAGCGCGCCGGCGGCCCACATCGTCCAGGCCCAGACGCGCGCGACCAGCGAGAGCGGCGTCGACAGCGTGAGGAGCGCGCCGGCGATCGTATACAGACCGTTGGCGACGCCACCGGTGAGCGCGAAAGCGAATGGCGCCCGCTGCAGGAACGTGTCGGGTCCGCTCACGATGAGGATCGTCTCCGCCGTGAGGTCGGCGCACAGGCCGAGCGCGGCGAAGATGAGCGCGAGGTGCGGCGCGGAGATCCGCGCGCGCCACCACGTGTAGAACCACAGCAGCGACAGCCCGGCGGCGATCCAGGTCAGCCAGCCGAGGCGCCACTCCAGCAGGTGCGTACCGACGTACACGACGCGCGCCGCGGGATCAGCGACGAGCGGCGTCGCGGGGGCGAGCACGAAGAGGAGCGCGACGGCGGCCGCGAAGTTCAGCGCCGCGCAGACGATCGGCGCGGCGCGGTCAGCCGGCCGCACGGGCCTCCGCGGCCAGCGCGAGGCCGCGCTGATCGCCGATCGCGCTCAGCTCGGCCTCCGCGTGATCGAGCAGTCCGGCGTCGCGCGTGAGCGTGGCGAGCTCGACCGCCGCCAGGGCCGCGTCCGCGTGCATGCTCATCTGGGTGAGCAGAGCGTGGGCACGCCGCAGATCGCCCGCGTCCGAGCGCGCGCGCCCACGCAGGCGGAGCAGTTGCGCGACGAGCGGCCGCAGCCCGCGTGTCTCGGCATCGGCGACGAGCCGATCCAGCCGCTCCGGCGCGATCGCGACACGGTACGCGGCGAGGAGCGAGACGGATCGCTCGACCTGCCAGGTGTCGATGCCCGCGGTCATCACGCGATCGAGCGCTCCTTCCAGGTGCCGTGGATCGTCGTCGAGCAGGGCGCGCGCGCGCTCGTCGGTGACCCAGCGTCGGAGCACCGGGCCGAGATCCAGCACGAGATCCTCGCGTCCACGCCTGCGCGCGACGTAGAGCGCCGCGGTGCCGGCGTGCGAATACACGGAGCGCGTCGGGTCGTCGACCATGCGGAGGGTCGCCTCGAGCGCCTCGCGCGCATCGTTCAGGACGTCGTCCCAGCGTCCGAGCAGCCAATGCGTCGCAGCCCGCCACGAGAGCATGAAGACCAGTCCGACGAGCGCCGCGGATCCCTCACGCAGTTCCGTGAAGACAGGCTCGGCGAGCGCGCGCAGCACGTGCTCGCGCGCGCCATCGACGTCGCCGAGCGCGAGCTTGTAGAGCGGCATCGTCCAATTCGCGTGAGCCCGCTCGATGGTCGACAGCTGATCGATGCGGCCGATGCGCAGCATCGCGATGTCGTGCCCGCCGCGCAGGTCACCGAGGTCGCCGACGATGGCCGCCCACGCGTCGATCGCGATGGACCAGAGCTGCCAGTCGCGGTGCCGTTCGAGGATGCCCGCGGCGCGCTCCGCCTCGGCGCGGGCGCTGCGTAGCGAGACCGCGGTCCGCCCCTCGCGCGAGCGCTCCAGGTACGCGTGCGTGACCAGAGCCGCCGCCTGCACGAGCTCGTCCCCGCATCGATTTGCGAGATCGAGCGCCTCTGCGGCGAGACGCTCCAACGCCGCCTCGTCCGGATGCCGATCGGGCGAGATCGAAACGCCGGAGCGGAACTGCATGATGAGCATGTCGACGATGATCCGCGCGCCCACCGCCGGGTCGCCGTCCGGCGACGCGCGCCACGTGCGCAGCGCCTCGGTGAGCGCATCCCAGCCCACGTCACCGCCGGCCGTCGTCTCCCCCAGCTGGACGAGCAGGGGGATCCGCTCGTCGCCGGTCGCCAGGCCCAGCGCGTCCTGCAGCTGCGCGAGCGCCTCGGTCCACGCGCCGGCCGTGGTGTTCGCGCGCGCCGACCGCGCAAGCCAGATGATCGCGCCCGCTCGCGTCGTTTCCTCATCGGCACCCTCGATGGCGATCGATATCGCGCTCGCGCGACGCAGGCGAGTCGCTTCGAGGTAATGGAAGCCGATGAGCGCGGCGAACTCCTCGATCCGCTCGCCCGCCGTGGTCTGCAGGCGCTGCGCGACGATCGCGTGATCGCGGGCGCGCCGCGCGCGCGGAAGCATGCCGTACGCGACCTCGCGTATGAGCGCGTTGCCGAACGCGTACGCGCCTTCGCCGCTCTTCGTCAGGAGGTCCCGCCCGACCAGGCGCTCCAGCGCGGCGGATATCCCGCTTGCGTCGATCTGACAGATCACCCGGAGGGTCTGCGCGTCGAAAGACCGTCCCACCACCGCACCGGACTGCAGCACCGCGCGCTCGTCCGGCGCCAGCATGTCGATACGCGCCAGAACGGTCGCCTGCACCGTCTCGGGGAGCGCGCGCAGCGCCGTATCCACCGCGACGGGGTCCTTCAGGTCCAGCCCGCGCTCGAGGAGAGCGCGCACGAGCTCCTCGGCGAAGTAGGGATTGCCGTCGGCGCGTTCGACGATGAGGTCGCGCAGCCGCCTCGGGGGCTCCGCTTCGAGGAGGCTCGTGACCAGTCGCGCGACGTCGTCGGCGCCGAGCGGCTCGAGCGCGAAGTTGATCGTGTTGCGTCGTCCGCCGCCCCATGTCGGTCTTCGTTGCAGCAGCTCCGGGCGCGCCAGGCAGACGACGAGCAGCGGTACCGGCGAGGCCAGCTGCACGACGTGCTCGATGAGATCGAGGAGGCTGTCCGATGCCCATTGCAAGTCTTCGAGCACCAGGAGCATCGGACGCTCGGTGGCGAGGCGCTCCAGGAGGCGGCGCCAGGCGGCGAAGATCCGATCGCGATCCTGCTCGTCGGTCTTCGCGTCGGGCGCGACCGTCGCGGCGATGAGGACGCCGTCGCGTGGCGCTTCGACCTCTTCGAGGACCGCCCCGACGTGCCGCCGGATGTCGTCCGCGGGCGCGTCGGCGGAGAGACCGAGCAGCTCCACCAGTAGCTCGCGCAGCGGGGCGAAGGCCGTCGCCCCGTACGGAGGGCAGTGGGTGTGTGCGTGCCACGAATCGACCGGCAGGCGTTGCCGGAACTCCGCTACGAGGCGGCTCTTCCCCACGCCGGTGGGCGCCGTGATCGTGACGAGATGCGGCCGCCGGTCGCGGAACGCGCGGCGCGCCGTCAGCTCGAGCTGCGCGAGATCGTCCTCCCGACCGATGAACGGCGCGCCGGTCGCGCGTTCGGCCTCGCGGCGGAGCACCGGCCAGGTGCGCACGGGTTGCGATTTCCCCTTCGCGACGATCTCGCGCAGATCGCCGTACTCGAACGACCGCGCGGCGCGGTGCGTCGCGTCGGCGGCGAGGATCTGGTCCGGCTCGGCCGCGGCGGCGACCCGCGCCGCGACGTTCACCGCGTCGCCGACGATCTCGCCCCTCGCGTCCTGCGTCGCGACGACCTCTCCGGTGTTGATGCCGATGCGCAGCTGCAGCCGCGCGAGGGCCTCTTCGCGCATGACGCGGCCGCGAAGCGCTAGCGATGCGTCGAGCGCGCGCTGCGCGTCGTCGCCGTGCGCCATCGGCACGCCGAACACCGCGAGCACGCCATCGCCGAGGAGCTTCGCGACGGCGCCGCCATGGGCTTCCACGACCTCGTGCGCGATCGCGTAGTACCGCGAGAGCAGCGCGCGTACGTCCTCGGCGTCGAGCTCCTCCGCGAGCGCGGTCGAGCCGACGACGTCGGCGAAGACCAGGGTGACGAGACGGCGCTCCTCGCGAATGAACGGCTCGTCGCTCACGCTCTTCGCTTGCGCATCACGAGAGTCGGTAGCCGACGCCGCGGACGTTGGTGAGCTCGGGACCGCCCCCGTCGAGGAGCTTCGCACGCAGGCGGGCCAGGTGCGCTTTGAGCCATTCGGGGTCGGGATCGCGCTCCTCGGGCCAGCCGGCGCGCAGGAGCGCGCGGCGGTCGACGACCTCGCCCGGATGCGCGGCCAGCGCGACGAGCAGACGGAACTCCGTGGGCGTGAGGTCGAGCACCTTCCCCGCGACCGTCGCCTGATGCGCGCGCGGGTCGACGGTGAGCTTTCCGACCGACGCGGGCGGGCGCGACGGCGCGCTCGCCGTCGCGCGGCGCAGGAGCGCTCGCACGCGCGCCGTGAGCTCGCGCTTGGAGAAGGGCTTCTCGAGATAGTCGTCCGCACCGATGTCGAGCAGTCGCGCGCGCTCCTCGCTGCCCTTCTCGCCCGTGAGCATGAGGATCGGCGTCGACGCGCTCGCGCGGATCCGGCGGCATACATCGTCGCCGGAGAGCTTCGGGAGCCGCCGGTCGAGGATCACCAGGTCGGGGGCTTCCTCGGAGTGCCGGCGCAGCGCGGCCTCTCCGTCGTAGGCCGTGACGATCTCGTAGCCCTCTTCTCCGAGCAGCGCCGCGACCATTCCGACCATCGCGGGCTCGTCGTCGACGACGAGGACGCTTGTCACTTTCTCGATCTCGCCGCTGCGCGTCGAGACACGCTCAAGACTGGTCGAGTTCGCTCCTCGCGGGTGAACCGCTCGTCGCTCACGCTCACTACCGCGCGGCCTCCTTCGCGAGCGGCACGCTGAAGGCGAAGACGCTTCCACCGCCGGCGTTCTCTTCGTACCAGATGTCGCCGCCGAGGGCCTCGACGACGCGACGCGACGCGAAGAGTCCGATACCGGAACCCGGCGCCTCCGCGTGCGCGGCGGCCCGGACGTACGGCTCGAAGATTCGCTGACGGTCCGGCGGGGCCACGCCCGGACCCTCGTCGGCCACCCGGAGGATCGCGCGATCGCTGCGGCGCTCGATCCGCACGGTGATACGCGTGCCCTCGGGCGCGTACTTCGTCGCGTTGTGCACGAGTCCCGCGAGGACCTCCGCGATGCGACGGCGATCGCCGCGCACCCAGATCGGCGCGCCCGCGCGGGGTCCGGCGAGCTTGTGCCGACGCGCCATCGGCGCGAGCTCGCGCAGCGTCGCGACGGTGGTCGCCCGCAGGTCGAAGCGCGCGCTGCGCAGCGTGAGGTCCGGCCGCTCGATGCGCACGCCGGTGAGGATGCGATCGACCAGACGGTCGAGCCGCTCGACCTGCGTGACGGCTTCGTCGATGGGGATCTTGCGCTTCCCGTTCTTCGACTCCGCGAGCAGATCGAGGTAGCCGCGGATGACCGACAGCGGCGTGCGCAGATCGTGCGTGACGACCGCGACGAACTCGGTGCGCGCACGCTCCAGCTCGCGAAGACGCTCCGTTGTCTGGCGCTCGAGGGCGAAGAGCGCGGCCTTGTCGATAGCCAGCGCGGCCTGGTTCGCGAGCGCGCCCACGAACGCGACCTCCTCGTCGCGCAGCTCGGCATCCGCCGGCACGCGGAGCGCGACCGCTCCGAGGAGCCGATCGCCGACGAGCAGCGGCAGCGCGAGGCGCTCGCCCTCCACGATCGGCCGGGCCTCGGTGATCGACTGCCGCGCGGCCTGCGCGAGCGGCTTGCCGATGTCGCCGGAGCGGGCCCGCTCGCGCACGTCGTCACCCTCGCGCAGCAAGATCGCGCCGGCCGATCCCGGATACACGCGCACGAGGCGATCGACGATGAGCGCCAGCACCTCGTCGAGGTCCAGCGTCGACGTCAGCACGTTCGAGACCTCGAAGAGCGCCGAGACCTCGCGCAGCTTGCGCTCGGCCTCGCGCTGCAGGCGGCCCTTGTCGATGATCCCCGCGACCTGATTCGCGATCGTCTGCAGGAAATCGATCTCCGCGCGATCGAAGTCGCGCGGCTGCACCGTCTGCACGTTCATCACTCCGATGACCTCGTCGCGCGAGACGAGCGGCACGGAGAGCATCGAGGTGAAACGGTCGACGTCGACCGTCGGCACGAACTTCCAGCGCGGCTCGTGATGCACGTCGCGGACGGTGAGTGGAACGCGGGCGTTGGCGACCCACCCGGTGATCCCCTCCCCCAGGCGGAGTGTCGCGCGTCCGACCGCGCGCGGGTTCAGGCCGTTCGTCGCCACCAGGCGCAGGATGCCCTCGCGCCGCTCGAGTAGATACAGCGATGACACCTCCGCACGCATCGCATCGGTGGTGCGGTCGATGACGATCCGGAGCATCTCGTCCCAGTCCCGCGCGGATGAGGCGAGCTGGGCGACCTCGTGCAGGAAGGAAAGCTCACGCAGCTTGCGTTCGGCGTCGGTGGGGGTCACGCGGGTAAGCATAGAAAGGACGAGCCGGCCAATAGACTCGACCTGTGCAGACCGTCATCCGCACCGAAAAGCTGACGAAGCGATTCGGCACGCTCACCGCCGTCGACGGCCTCGATCTCGAGGTACGGGAAGGCGAGGTCTTCGGCTTCCTGGGTCCGAACGGCGCGGGAAAGACCACCACTCTGCGCCTCCTGTGTGCCCTCATCGCGCCCACGTCCGGGCGCGCCGAGGTGGCAGGTCACGTCCTGGGCAAGCACGACGCGGAGATCCGCGCCTCCGTGGGCATCCTCACCGAGCAGCCCGGCCTCTACGAACGGCAGTCCGCCTGGGACAACCTCGTGTTCTTCGCGACGATGTACGGACTCGATCGCGCGACCGCCGCGAGGCAGGCGGAGCACTTCCTGCGGCTCATGGGTCTCTGGGAGCGCCGCAACGAGGCGGTGGCGACGTTCTCGCGTGGCATGAAGCAGAAGATGGCGGTCGCGCGGGCCGCGCTGCACGAGCCGCGCATCATGTTCCTCGACGAGCCGACCACCGGGCTCGACCCGGACGCGGCGAAGACCGTGCGCGAGTTCATCCTCGCGCTGCGGGGCGAGGGCCGGACCGTGTTCCTCTGCACGCACAACCTCGACGAGGCCGATCGCCTGTGCGACCGCATCGCGTTCTTCCGCCATCAGGTCATCCGCATCGACACGCCCGATCAGCTGCGCGCCGAGCTCTACGGCCGCGCGACCGAGATCCGCATCCTTCCGTCGCCGCGCGCCGAAGACCTCGCTCGTGTCCGGGCCATCGAGGGTGTGCGCGAAGCCTGGCTCGAGAACGGTTCGATCGTGATCGCCACCGACGACCCACTGCGCACGAATCCGCGGCTGGTGCGCGCGCTGGTCGAAGGTGGCGCGCAGATCGCGTACGTGAGCGAGCGCAAAGCGCACCTCGAGGACGTGTACCTGAAGATCGTCGAGGCGATCCGTTGAGCGCCGTCGCCACGCTGGCGACGCGACCCGAGCGCGGCGCCCTCGTTCGCGCGGTGTGCGTGCGCGAGTGGCGCGAGGCGCTTGGCAACAAGCTGCTCGTCGGCATGACGCTGCTGCCGCCGGTCGTGATCCTCGCCTCCGGCATCGCCGCGGTGGCGGCTGCCGCGGCGAACCCGCCGAGCGAGCGCGACGTGCAGGCGCTCTATGCGGCGGCGCCCGCGGTCGCCGGCCTCGATCCGAAGGAGGCGGTGCAGGGATTCATCGCGACGTACTTCCTCATCCTCTTCATGCTCATCCCGACGGTCGTGCCGCTCACGATGGCGATCTACTCCGTCATCGGCGAGAAGTCGGCGCGCACGCTCGAGCCGCTTCTGGCCACGCCGGTCGGCGTCGGCGAGCTCCTCTTCGCGAAGAGCCTCGCGTCCACGATCCCCTCCGTGCTCGTCACGTGGGCGGCGTACGGGATCTATCTGCTGTCGGTCGTGTCCCTCGGCAGCCAGGCGGCGGCGCGTGCGGTGACCGCACCGCGTTGGATGCTGGCCATCGTCGTGATGGTTCCGCTGCTCACCATGCTCTCGGTGAACCTCGGCATCCTCATCTCCACGCGCGTGAACGACGTCCGCGTCGCGCAGCAGATCGGCGGTCTCGTGGTGGTGCCGGTCGTCGGTCTGGGCATCGCGCAGGTCACCGGCCGCGTCGTCATCGACAACCAGGCGTTCCTGCAGTTCACGACCTTTCTCATCGCGCTCGACCTCGCGGTGTTCTTCCTCGCGAGGCTCGCCTTTCAGCGCGAGAACATCCTCGTCCGCTGGCGCTGAGGTTGCCGGTGTCCGAACGCGGTGAGCGCCTCGCGGCGGGTCTGCTGTCCCGGGTCGACGAGGTCCAAGCGACGATCGAGCCGCTCGATGATGCGACGTGGGCACGGATCTGTGAGGCTGAGGGCTGGCCGATCGGAATGGTCGCCTATCACCTCGGCCTCGGGTTTCGGCGCCAGGGAGGTTGGCTCGCGCAGCACGTCAAGGGCGGACGGCCCCACGACTTCAGCTGGGACGAAACGCACGCCCTGAACGCCGCGTTCGCCGCGCGAAGCGGCCTCCCGACCAAAGATCAGACGCGGCGTTTCCTCGACAAGACGTCGCGGCACTTCGCCTCGATCGTCCGCGCGCTGAGCGACGAGCAGCTCGACGCGACCGCATACGTGTACAAGGAGAAGCCTCGCTCGGCCGACTGGGTCGTCGCGGTCCTCGCCTACGTCCACATCGATGGCCACCTCGCGAGCATCAGAGCGACGCTCGGTAGAAGTACCTAACGCGTGGGGCTGGGCGCGGCCCTGCCGCGGGGCGTCGGCAGCGCCGGCAGCCGCAGCTGTGGCACGAGGCTTCCCGATGGGAGCGGGAACCTGAAGCGCGGCGTCGGTGATGGCGCGGTGCGCTGGGGGATCGGCCCTGGCGTGCGGCCGCCTTCATCGTCGGGATACGTGCGCGGACCGATGATGGTCACGGTCGAGGTCACGGTCTCGCTGACCGCGATGGTCCGCTCCCGCAGCTCGTAGGAGAGCCGGTAGGTCCCGAGCGCGTCCGGCGCGACGAGTGGATAGAAGAAGCTCCCCGCGGCACCGGGCTCGAGCATGCCGACCGTCACCGACCCCTGCGTGACGGTGCGTCCGTTGCGCCTATCGACCAGCCGCCACGTCAGGACCAGCGAGCGCGGATCGCCGCCCACGGTCGGCAGCGCAGTGTACCGCGTGACGAGCAGCGACGACTCGCCCTGGTGCAGCACGCTCGGCATCCCCGTCTGCGCTGACACGAGATACGGCTGATGCGCGCGCACGGCGAACGTGGCTGTACCGGCGCCGAGCGGGGCGAGGGCCTGTCCATCGGCGTCCACCAAACCCATCGTGACCTTGTATTCGCCGGCGGCCTTGGGGATCGCGAGCACGAGGCCGACGTTGGCCGTCTTGCCCGGTGCGAGGCCCGGGAGCGCGAGCGGTGCTTGCGACCGCGCGACCAGCGCGTCCTTGCCGTCGCGCATCTCCCAGATCATCCGGAACGATCCGGCGCCGCTGCCGGTCCAGGCGTTCGAGCCGACGTTGGTGACCGGCACCGTGATGCGCGATGAGGAGCCGATGTCGACGAGCAGAGCGGTCCGAGGGACGTCGAACTTCGCGTTCGCCGGCGGCTCGAGGACGGCGCCGTATACGAGCGATCCGACGTCGGCGATGAACGCGTCGGCATCGGACTCGTACGCGTCCCACGTCATCACGACGACGACGCGCGGCCCGAACTTCGTGTAAATGATCCCGGCGTCGTGGGTGATGCCCGGCAGGTTGCCGGTCTTGTGCGCCACGACCACTCCGTCGGGCAAGGCTGCGGGGAGGCGGTTGTTGATCTGCTGCCGGGTGAGCCGCGAGATCATGCGGTCCGACGCCGCCGCCGAGATCAGCTCGCGCTTCGCCAGCAGCGTCAGCAGCGTGCCGACCGCGCGCGGCGTCGCGGCATTGTCCTCGTCGAAGTCGAGCGCCACGTGGAAGTCCTTGATCCCCTGGCTCCGAAGGGTGAGGTTCACGTTCTCCGGACCGAGGACGTGCCAGAGGGCGAGCGCCGCGCCGTTGTCGGAGATCGTGATCATCGCCTCGAGGGCCTCGTCGACCGACAGCTGCGTTCCGGCGGGCTCGAACGAGCCATCGTCGGTGATGTCGTCGTCCTCGATCGTGATGGCGTCGGCATAGCGCAGCTGCCCGCCGTCCACGCGGCGCTCGGCCTCGGCGAGGATCGCGAGCTTGTAGAGCGAAGCGGCGACGACGGACTCGTCGGCGTTGTGGGCGTACAGCGGCTTTGCGTTGGTCGGATCCGCGATCCAGATGCCCGCGCCGCCCGGAAAAGAGGCGGCAAGCTGATCGAGCCGCTGCGCCAGCTCGGCGGTGCCCGCGGCGGCGGGCATGCCAGGCAGGAGCGAGGCGATCGCGATCGCAAGTGCCAGCAGACGCGCGGTACCTCGCATCACTGGAGCCCAACGAGGGCCGCGGCCCGCCGTCTCATCGCTTTACCGAGCGCTTACTTTTCGCGACCGCTTCGCTGCCCAGACGCACCATCTCGCGGTATCCCAGCGCTGTCTCGTCCTCGTAGCCGAGCAAATGGATCACGCCGTGTGCCGCCAGGAACGCGACCTCCGCGGCCAGCGGCCTGCGCCGCCGGCGCGCCTGACGCGCCGCCTGCGGGCCGCTGATCACGATGTCCCCCAGGTCGAGCGTACCGTCGACGTCGCGGCGCAGCCTGCGGGCGGCCGCGTCCCCTTTCACTCCCGCCGGCAGCGACTGCCCGAACGACAGCACGTCGGTGGTCCGGTCCTTGTGTCGATAGCGCCGGTTCAGCTCGCGCATCACGGCATCATCAACGAACGCGAGCGTCACCTGTGTATCCGCGGGGACACGGTATGGGCGAACGGCGGCACGGACGGCGGCACGGACGGCGCGAAGGTCACAGGGCGGCTCCCCTCGGACGGCGATCCTCAGCGGTACTCGCTCAGCGGTCGGAGGCCACCCGCTGCGGGATCCGCGCGATGCGGTCCTCCGGGTACGGAATGCGCTCGTGATACACGCCGAGCAGCAGCTCGCAGAACGCGTCCTTGATCCGATTCACGTCGCGCAGCGTGAGATCGCATTCGTCGAGCTGTCCGTCGGCAACACGCTCGCTCACGATCTTCTCGACCATCGCGCGGATCGTCTCGGGCTTCTTCTCCACGAGCGACCGCACCGATGCCTCGGTGCCGTCGGCGAGCATCACGATGGCCGCCTCTTTCGTGCGCGGCCGCGGGCCTGGATAACGGAACGCGGACTCATCCGGATTCTGGCCGCGCTGCTGAGCGAGCTGATAGAAGTACTTCACCACGCTGGTGCCGTGATGCCCGGGGATCATCTCGCGGATCATCGCGGGCAGGCGGTAGCGGTCGGCGAGAGAAAGCCCGTCGCGGATGTGCGCCGCCACGATGCCGGCGGAGACGAGCGGGTCGAGCTCGTCGTGGGGGTTCGACCCCGTCTGGTTCTCGATGAACGCCGTCGGGTTCCGCATCTTTCCAATGTCGTGGTAGTACGCGCCCACGCGCGCCACGAGCGCGTCCGCGCCGATGACCTCGGCGGCACGTTCGGCGAGATTAGCGACGAGCAGCGAGTGGTGATACGTGCCCGGCGTCCGCAGCAGGAGCTGACGGAGCAGCGGATGGTTCGGATCGGCGAGCTCGCGGAGCTCGAACACGGTCGTGATCCGGAAGAGATGTCCGAGGATCGCCATGGCCGCGAACGCGAGGAGGCCGGAGCCCGCGCCGCCGACGAGGGCCGCGAGCGTCAGCTGCGCGATCCCCAGCGGATCGGTCCGCTGGCCGACGAGCGTGAACGTGATGATGACCCCGAGATTTCCCACGGCGACCGCGACCGCCCCCGCGGCGAACTCCCGCGCGGTCGTCGCGCGGCGAACGGCGGCCATGCCCAGGAGCGCGGGCACCAGCACGTACGCGACGAGCTCGACCTGGCCCGACATGATCCCGGCGTGCAGCGCGCCCGCGATCTGCGTCGCGAGCGCGGTGCGGCCGCCGACGAGGACCGTGAGCATCATCGCGGCCGCGGCGAACGGGGTGAAATACACCAGGAGCGTGTGACCGGGCACGAGCGCCCGCGTGGTCACCGTGATCGCGAGCAGCGTGAGGACGATGAGCAGCACCTTGCGATCGTCGTTCCACGCTTCGGCCGCGTACCGCTCGACGAAGAGGCCGAGGACGCCGGCGATGAGGACGGCCCAGAGCAGGAGACCGACCGCGACGCGCCAGTCGATGCCGGCGCTGGATAGACCCAGGGCACGGAGCTTCTCGACGTCGAGCTCGGTCACGACCGCGCCCTCGCGGACCACGATCTCGCCTGCGACGACCTGCACCTGCACCGGCGCGACGGCGTTGCGCGCGGTCTGCTGCGCCGTCGCGGTCGCGGCCACGTCGGGCTGCACGTTCGCCTCGAGGAACTGCCGGACGAGCTCGGCGCCGACGCGCTTCGGCCGCTCCGTCCATGCCGGGGGCAGCGCCTTGGACGTGTCGTTCTTCGTCGCGTCGAGCTGCTCGGGGCGGATGCCCTGCGCGTACAGCGTGCGGAGCACGTTGTCGAGCTCCTTCGCGACCGTGTCCCACTCGCCGCCGGTCATGTCGACGATGTCGGTCGCGAGCGCGGGCGAGATGACCGGACCGGTGAGCCTCGTCATCACGGTGATCCGCTGATCGCGCGAGAGCGACGTGTCCGCGCGCACGCGCCCGATGTCGGTCAGCGCCTGCGTCAGGCGAGAGCTCGAGGTCGCGACGGTGGCGGGGTTCGACGTGTACTGCTTGGGCACGGCCGCGGCGGCGCGGTCGCGCTCCACGTTCGTCAGCGATTCGGAGACGAAGGCGACCGACCGCGGCGCTTTCACCGCCGCGGTCGCGACGGTGCCGACGCCGTACGCGACGGTCGACGGGGGCAGCAGCAGGAGCGCGCTGGCCGTGAGCAGGCCGGTGACCACGACGAAGATCCACATCCGCGCCCGCGCCGTGCGGAGCGCGTCGCGGATATGAAGGCGCTGCTCGACCGGTAGCCGGATCATCGCGGCGGCTGCTTCTCGTAGCGGTCGTACGCCCGCACGATCCGTGCGACCAGCTCGTGCCGAACGACGTCACGCTCGTCGAAGTCGACGAAGGCGAGGCCTTCCACATCCGCAAGTATCTCGCGGGCCACAACGAGACCGGAGCGCTGGCCATCGGCGAGGTCGATCTGCGTGATGTCGCCCGTCACGACCACCTGTGAGCCGTAGCCCAGTCGCGTGAGGAACATCTTCATCTGCTGAGCGGTCGCATTCTGCGCCTCGTCGAGGATGATGAACGCCTCATTAAGGGTTCTTCCGCGCATGTACCCGAGCGGTGCGACCTCGATCTCGCCACGCTCCTGCGCACGCGTGAAGCGCTCCGGCGGCATGAGCTCGTACAGCGCGTCGTAGAGCGGCCGCAGATACGGATCGATCTTCTCCTGCAGATCGCCGGGGAGGAAACCGAGCCGCTCGCCCGCCTCGACGGCCGGACGAGTGATGATCAACCGTGCGACCTTGCGATCGCGCAGCGCGGCGACGGCCATCGCGACTGCGAGGAACGTCTTGCCCGTGCCGGCGATCCCCGTCGCGAACACCAGATCATGCTTGCGGATCGCGTCGATGTAGCGTCGCTGGTTCTCGGACTGCGCGGTGATGCGCTTGCCCCGAACCGTGGTCGCGACGACGTCGCGCATCTGCTCGGGCGCCGCGACAGGCGCCTCCTTCGCGTCGCCGATCAGGCGTTCGAGCGCGGGCTTGCGCAGGCTGTCCTCGCGGTCCGACAGCGTGCGCATCGCTCCGACCAGCTCGCCCACGCGGGCGACGTTGCCCGGATCCCCGCTGATGCGCAGCTCCGCGCCGCGGGACACGATCTTCACGGCGAACTCGCGCTCGATGCGATCGATATTCTGGTCGTTCGTGCCGATGACGAACATCATCTCGTCCGGATCCGGGATGAGGATCGTGATCTGCGCCTGCGACATCGTCACGGCGCGGCCTTCTCCTTGAGCAGCGCGCTCACGATCGCCGCGACGGCCTTACCGTCCGCGCGGTCCTTGGTCTCGGCGAGCACCTTCGGCATGACCTTGCCCATGTCGCGCGGACCGGCGGCGCCGCTTTCCGCCACGACGCGCTCCACGATCGCACGCACCTCAGCGTCGGAGAGCTGCGCGGGCAGATAGGACTGGATCATCGCGAGCTCGGCTTCCTCCTTGGCCGCCAGCTCGGCGCGCTCGCCTTTGCGAAACGCATCGATCGAGTCGCGGCGCATCTTCGCCTGCTTCTGCAGCACGTCGGTGACGGCGGTTTCGTCGAGCGCGCCTTTGTTGCGCGCCACCTCCGCGTCGTGTACGGCGGCAAGCACGAAGCGCAGCGCGTCGCGGCGAAGGGTGTCACCCGACTTCATGGCAGCGCGAAGATCGGCTTCGAGCCGCTCTTTCAGGGACGCTGCGATGTCCGGGTCCTTAGCGCTTGCGCCGCTTGGCTTCCTTGCGCTTGCGACGCGCGGCGGGGCGCTCGTAGAACTCACGGCGGCGGGCCTCGGCGAGGATCCCGGCCTGCTGAATCTTCTTGTTGAAACGGCGAAGCGCGGCCTCGAACGACTCGCCTTCGCCAACGATCACTTCAGACAACGGTATGCAGTCACCCGCCCTTCGGTCCTAAGAGACTTTGCTTGTCCGGAGACGAAACGCCGGCTGCCCGAGGGGCGGCCGACTGCCGAATCATACCCGCCACAGCACCCGCGGCGTTCGATAAAGATGCGCATCTTTATCAACCCGGCGGCCAGGTGAAGTCGCGGCCCGCGAGCACGTGGAGGTGCAGGTGCCCGACGGACTGGCCGGCTCCGCTGCCATTGTTCACCACCAAGCGAAAGCGGTCGGCGTGTCCGCCGTCGCGGGCGACGCGACGCACCGCCTGCAGCAGCCGGCCTCCGAGCGCTTCGTCCTCGAGGTCAGCGAGCCGGGCGACGTGCGTGCGCGGCAGCACCAGGACGTGGAAGGGAGCGCGCGGGTAGACGTCGTTGATCGCGACGACGTCGTCGTCCTCGTACACGATCTTCGCCGGGATCTTGCCCGCGACGATCCGGCAGAACAGGCAGTCGTCCACGTGGCCAGAGAATACCGGCGTGCCCATCGCCGCCGTGGTCGCGAGCTACCTGGTCGGCTCCATCTCCTTTCCGTACTGGATCGCGCGCCTGTACGGCGTCGATCTCCGGTCCGCCGGCGCGCGCAAGCTCGGCGGGAGCAATCTCGTAAAGACCGTGGGCTTCGGTCCGGGCATCGTTGGCGGCGTCCTCGACGCGGCCAAGGGGTTCGCGGCCGTGCTGGTGGCGCAGGCCGCGGGTCTGTCGCTCGAGGTCCAGCTCGCGTGCGGGATCGCCGCGATCCTCGGACAGATATGGCCGTTGTTCCATGGCTTCGACGGCGGGCGCGCGAACGCGACCGGTTGGGGCTTCGCTCTGGCGGCCGATCCGATCGCCGCGCTCATCATGGGTGTGCCGCTGTATGCCGCCCTCGTCGCGCGAGCGCTCATTCGACCGCGCCCGACGCGCCTCATCCCGATCGCGAGCCTGCTTTCGTTCGGCGTCTTTCCCGCTGTCATCTGGGAGCAGCAGGGCGCGACCCGGACGGTCCTCGCCGGTCTGGTCGTCCTCGGCCTCGTCATCGTCCGAAGGCTCACCGCCGGACTGCGCGAGGATCTGGCGACGGGTGCACCCGTCGCACGCATCGTCATCAACCGGGCGCTCTTCGATCGGAGCGAGCTGCAGGAGCGCGGCATCGTCGCGGTTTGACGATGGCGTTGCTGGCATCCCCTGTGCTCTGCCCTCGCACGTGCCGCAGCTCGACGGGTTCTATCCCCTGGTCTCGCTGGCGGCCTTCCTGTCAGGAGGCTGTTTCGGGTTCTATGCGGCGTGGCGCGGCTATCACGACGCGCGCCTACTCGAGCGCCTCGATCACGAGCGCGACCGCCGCCACCGCCGCCGTCTCGCTGCGTAGGTTCCGCGCACCGAGCGACACCGTCACGGCACCGCGCTTGCGCGCACGAACGATCTCATCCTCGGTGAGCCCACCCTCCGGCCCGACGACCAGCGACAGCGAGGCGGCGTTCGCCGGGATCGCGTAGCGGACCTTCATCGCGGTCTCGCGCTCCCACGCGACCAAGACTGGGGCGCGAAGCGTGGCGAGCAGCTCGTCCCACTCTCGTGCGCCGCCGATCTCCGGCACGCGACCACGGCGAGCGGTCTCCGCCGATTCGCGCGCGATGCGCTCCCAGCGCCGGCGTTTCGCATCCGGCAGCGTCCGAACCACGGAGCGCGCGCTCACGAAGGGAACGATGCGTGAGACGCCGAGCTGCGTCACCGCCTCGATGACCTCTTCGCTGCGATCGCCGCGCAGCAGCGGCAATCCGAGCGCGATCGGAACGCGTGGCTCACCGCTCGCCGCGCGGCGCTTGAGGATGCGCCCAGCCACCCGTGACGCGCTCACGCTCTCGAGCGCCACGACGACCTCCTCGCCACCGGACACGAGCGTCACCTCGTCGCCGGGCCGAAGGCGCAGGACCGCTGCGATCTGCCGTGCCTGGGGACCGGAGAGCGTGGCTTGGTCGCCGCTGAGCGCGGTGGGTTCTACGAAGAACCGGTGCATTCAGCGACGCAGCGCGAGCGCGACCCAGTCGTCGCGCTGGGTACGATCGAGCACACCGAGGCGTACCTGCGCGAAAGCCTCGCGCGTGTCGCGCTCGGCCGGAACGCTGATCCCCGCGACGAGGAGCATGCCGCCCGCCGCGAGCCGCGCCGCGAGATTCGGCGCGATGCGCTGCAGCACCGGCGAGACGATGTTGGCGAGCACGATGTCGAACCGGCCGGGCACCTCGGCGGCGCTGCCCTGTGCGACCGGGATGGCGACGCCGTTGCGCATCGCGTTCTCGCGCGCCGCTTCGACCGCGAGCGGATCGGTGTCCACGGCAACGACCGGCGACGCGCCGCGCTTCGCGGCCGCGATCGCGAGGATCCCGGAGCCCGTGCCGACGTCGAGCACGCTCTTACCCGCGACGTCGACCGTCGAGAGCGCCTCGAGGCACTGCTGCGTCGTCGGATGAAGGCCGGTCCCGAACGCCATCCCCGGATCGAGCACGATCTCGATGGCTTCTCCGACCTGAACATCGGACCACGTCGGTCGCACGACGAACCGGCCCACGCGGATCGGCGTGAACTCGGCCTTCCACGCTTCGAGCCAATCGGCGTCCTGGACGTTTCGCACGACCATCTCGCCGATCGGCCCGAGTCCGAACGCCTGCAGGTGGCCGAGCGCGTCGCGCACGTCGCTCACCTTGGCGAACGCGTCCGCGTCCTCCACCAGGTACGCCTTCACCGTGTGATCGGCGCCGCCATGCGTCTCCAGCGGAAGCTCGACCGCGATGCCGTTGTGGCCGACGCGGCCGAGGATCTCGCTGATCGCCTCGACGGCCTCGGCATGGGCGGGGACAGCGATCTCGATCCAGCGGATGGGCGGCGTCATTCGCCGCCGATGGCGTCCCTCAGGCGGTCGAAGACGTTGCGCGCGTCGTCCTCATCGTGCTGCTCGGGCGCGCCTTCCATGTCCCGCAGCTGCCGGTAGAGCGCGCGCTGCTCCTTGGTCAGCGACCGGGGAACGGCCACGTCCAAGTAGACGAGCTGGTCGCCCCGCCCGGACGAGCCCAGATGCGGAACGCCCCTCCCGCGCAGCCGGACCATCTGACCGTGCTGCGCACCCGCCGGCACCTTCACCTCCGCGTGCGCGTCTTCGATGGTGGGCACCTCGAGGTCGTCGCCGAGCGCGGCCTGCGCCGGCGAGATGCGGAGCACGTGGATCAGGTCGTCGCCCTCGCGGCGGAACAGCGGGTGCTCCTTCAGCCGGATGAGGACGTAGAGATCACCCGACGGTCCGCCGCGTAGCCCGGCCTCGCCTTCGCTCGCGACCCGCAGCTGCTGGCCGTCGTCGATGCCCGCCGGGATGTCGAGGGTGATCTCGTGATCCTTCCGCTCGCGTCCCTCGCCGCGGCAGCGCGTGCACAGATGGTCGACCGTCTTCCCGGATCCGCCGCAGCGGGGGCACGTCGAGACGTTGACGAAGCGACCGAACACGGACTGCTGCACCTGCCGGACCTCGCCGCGTCCGTTGCAGGTCGTGCAGGTCTGGATCTTGGAGCCAGGCTCGGCACCGCTGCCCTCGCAGCGCTCGCACGTCTCGAGGCGCGGCACGCGGATGACGCGCTCGCCGCCTTTGACGGCGTCGAGGAGGTCGATCTCGATCTCCATGCGCAGGTCGGCGCCGCGCATCGGACCGCGCGGCTCGCGGCGGCGGAACTCGCTGCCGAAGAACGTCTCGAAGAGGTCGCCGATACCGAAGTCGCCGAGGCCCTGCCCGTTGCCGAACATGTCGTAGCGCTGGCGCTTCTCGGGATCGGAGAGGATCTCGTACGCCTCGGTGATCTGCCTGAACTTCTCCGCGGCGTCGGGCGCCTGGCTGACGTCGGGGTGATACGCGCGCGCGAGCTTCCGGTATGCGCTCCGGATCTGCTCCTCGCTCGCGTTGCGCGGAACGCCCAGCAGGTCGTAGAAGTCCGTGCGGGTGGCCATTACCTGTCATTATCCCGGCTCGTGGACGAGCTCTTCCGGCTTGCGACCCAGTACCTGCACGTTTTCGCGGGCATCCTCTGGCTGGGTGGGGGCTTCTACACCATCCTCGTGCAGCTGCCCGCCGTGCTCGCAGCGCCGCCCGCCTCGCGCGGACCGGTCGTCGCACAGCTTGCGCCGCGGCAGATCCGCTACATCCTCCGCGTCGCCGAGATCACGATCGCGACGGGCGTGCTCAACGTCTTCGCGACGGGACGCGCCGCGCAGTTCCTGGATCCGTTCGGCCAGCGCTGGACGCTCGTCCTGGGCGCCGGCATCCTGCTCGCCGTCGGCCTGTACGTCCTCATACAGGCAACGCTCGTCCCCTGGACCGACCGGATGCTCGCGATCGGCCCTCAGGCCGCAGCGGGTGACGCGGCGGCGGCGGCCGAGGTCGGCGCGATCATCCAACGGATCCGCACCGTCGGTCGCGTTCAGCTCGCGATCGGGGCGCTGATCATCCTGGCGATGGTGACCGCCCGCCTCTCCTGATGGGCCTCGTCTTCGCGTGCATCGCCCCGCACGGGAGCATGGCGATCGCCGAATGGTGCAGGCCCGAGGAGCGCGCGCTTGCGATGACGACTCGCGCCGCCATGGAAGAGCTCGGTCGACGCTTCCGCGCCGCGACACCTGAGGTCACGATCGTCCTGACCCCGCATCAGGTCCATGTCGAAGGCGCGATGGCGGTCGTCACCGCCGGCACGATGGCCGGAACGCTCGAGGGCGGCGCCACACCGATCACGCTCCGGTGTCCGGTCGACCGCGAGCTTGCGCGCGCCGTCGCGAGTGCGGTGCGCGACGCGGGCGTGCCGATGGTCGGCGTGAGCTACGGCGCGAACGACGCGGCGGCCGCGGTGATGCCGATGGACTGGGGTACGCAGGTCCCGTTGCATTTCATGGGCGGCCGCGACGATCCGCCCAAGCCGATCGTCATGGTCGCGCCGGCGCGGGATCTCGCGTGGGAGGCGCACGTTCGGGCCGGCACGGCGCTCGCGAACGCGGCGGAGTCGTCAGGAAAGCGCGTCGCGCTCATCGCGAGCTGCGACCACGGACACGCGCACGACCCCAAGGGGCCGTACGGCTACAGCCCGGCGTCGAAGGTCTTCGACGACCGTGTGGTCGAGCTCGTGAAAGGGAATGCGCTGGGTCAGCTCCTGTCGTTCGATCCCGCGTTCGTCTCCGAAGCGAAGGCCGACAGCTTCTGGCAGATGCTCACGCTGTACGGCGCGATCGGCGACCGCTGGCGGGGCGAGCTCCTTTCCTACGAGGCGCCGACGTACTTCGGGATGCTTTGCGCGGCGTACGCGCCGCGCGACTAGATCTCCCTTTTGAACTGCCGCGCGTTTTTGGATGTAGTCGCTCGGGAAGCTCCTTGCGTCCGGTCGAGCGATTCCACTCCTCGTACTGCTCGTTGGTGATCTTGCCGTTCACGAGGAGCTCCGCGAACTTGCGACGCTGCGCCTTGCTCTTGAATGGCATGTGGCGCTTCCCTGCAGGCGCGATGCTAGGTATCCTCGGCCGCCGGCTTGGCTAGGGCGCGACGCTGGTGCGCGCCGCGATGACCGTCGGCGCGCAGGCGACGAGGAGCAGGACGAGGTAGATCAGAAGGCGCCGCACGGAGCCATCCTCCGGCGGCGCCTTCCAATTGGCGTCCGAGTTGCGGCGGCGACCGTACGAGTTAGCTCTGCTCCTTGAACTCGCCCTCGATCGTGTCGCCGTCTTTCTTCTTGTCGCCGGCGGTCGCGCCCGCGGGCTCACCCTCGGGTGCCTGCTCGCCGGTGCCCTGGGCCTGCTGCTGCTGGTACATGGCCTCGCCGATCTTCGTCGAGGCCTGCCGCAGGTCCTCCATGGCTGTCTTGATGCGCTGCGTGTCGTCGCCCTTCAGCGTCTCGCGCAGCGCGGCGATCTTCTCCTCGACGTCCTTCTTGACGTCGGGCGGCGCCTTGTCGCCGAGGTCGCGGAGCGTCTTCTCCATCTGGTAGGCGAAGGTGTCCGCCTCATTTCGCGTCTGAATGCGCTCGACGTTGCGGCGGTCCTCCTCGGCGTGTGCCTGCGCGTCTTTCACCAGCTTGTCGACCTGTTCCTTGCTGAGGCCGCTGGAGGCGGTGATCGTGACGTGCTGCTCCTTGCTGGTCGCCTTGTCCTTCGCCTTCACGTTGACGATGCCGTTCGCGTCGATGTCGAATGACACCTCGATCTGCGGCAGCCCACGCGGGGCCGGCGGGATCCCGTCGAGGATGAAGCGCGCGAGGCTCTTGTTGTCCGCGGCGAGCTCGCGCTCGCCCTGGACGACGTGGATCTCCACCTGCGTCTGGCCGTCGGCCGCGGTGGTGAAGACCTGCGACTTGGAGGTCGGGATCGTGCTGTTGCGCTCGATGAGCTTGGTGGCCACACCACCGAGCGTCTCGATGCCCAGCGACAGCGGCGTGACGTCGAGGAGGAGGATGTCCTTCACCTCGCCCTTGAGCACGCCGGCCTGGATCGCGGCGCCGACCGCCACGACCTCGTCGGGGTTCACGCCCTTGTGGGGCTCCTTGCCGAAGAGCTTCTTGACCGTCTCGACGACGAGCGGCATGCGCGTCATCCCGCCGACGAGGACGATCTCGTCGATCTTGTCCGCGGCTACCTCCGCGTCCGCGAGGCAGCGCTTCACCGGATCGACCGTCTTCTGGACGAGGTCGCCGACGAGCTGCTCGAGCTTGGAGCGCGTGAGCGTGATGACCAGGTGCTTCGGACCGGACTGGTCCGCCGTGATGAACGGCAGGTTGATCTCGGTCTGCTGCGTCGTCGAAAGCTCGATCTTCGCCTTCTCCGCGGCCTCCTTGAGACGCTGGAGCGCCATGCGGTCGTTCTTCAGATCGATGCCCTGGTCGCGTTTGAACTCCTCGATGAGCCAGTCCATGACCCGAGCGTCGAAGTCGTCGCCACCCAGGTGCGTGTCACCGTTGGTGGCCTTCACCTCGAAGACGCCCTCGCCGAGCTGGAGGACCGAGATGTCGAAGGTGCCGCCGCCCAGGTCGTAGACGGCGATGATCTCGTCCTTCTTCTTGTCGAGCCCATAGGCGAGTGACGCCGCGGTGGGCTCGTTGATGATGCGCAGCACCTCGAGGCCGGCGATCTGACCGGCGTCCTTGGTGGCCTGCCGCTGCTGATCGTCGAAGTACGCGGGCACGGTGATGACGGCCTGGGTGACCTTCTCGCCGAGGAACGCCTCGGCGTCGGTCTTGAGCTTGCCGAGGATCATGGCCGAGACCTCGGGGGGCGAGAGCTTGCGTCCGTCGCCGAGGACGACCTCCACCCCGCCGTTGCCGGCCTGCTGCACCTTGTACGGGACCATCTTCAGCGAGCGCTGCACCTCGGGGTCGGTGAAGCGCCGTCCCATGAAGCGCTTGATCGAATAGATCGTGTTCTCCGGATTCGTGATCGCCTGGCGCTTCGCCACCTGGCCCACGAGGCGCTCGCCCGACTTCGTGAACGCGACGACTGACGGCGTGATGCGACCGCCCTCCGCGTTCGCGATGATCGTGGGCTCGCCGCCCTCCATGTACGCCACGGCCGAGTTGGTCGTTCCCAGGTCGATGCCGATGACTTTTGGCATGTTCGTTACTCCTTCGTCTTGGCGACCGTGACCAGCGCTGGGCGGATCACCCGGTCGTGCAAGCGGTACGCCTTTTGGTGTTCTTCGATGACGGTGCCTTCTGGTTGGTCCGATTCGACGTGCGCGACGGCCTCGTGCAGGTAGGGGTCGAACGGCTTGCCGATCGAGTCGATCGGCTCGAGGCCCTCGGCCTCCAGGATCGAGCGCAGCTTGCGCTCGACGAGCCACATGCCCTCGACCCACGGCTGGCCCTTGAGCTCGTCGGGCACGGTCGCGAGCGCGCGGTCGTATCCGTCGAGAACGTCGAGCAGCTTCGCGATGAGATCGGCCTTCGCGAACTTCGCGAACTCCGTTCGCTCCGCTTCGTTGCGCTTGCGGTAGTTGGCGAAGTCCGCGGCCATGCGCTTGAGGTCGTTGGTGAGCTCCTCGACCTTCGCCGCCGTCGCGGGCGCCTCGGCCTCGACGGTGGCGGCATCGGCCGACGGCGCGCGCGTCTCGCCGTTCGTCCGCGTGCGCAGCCGCTCCTCGAGCAGCTCCTCAGCCTTTCGTGCCTTCTCGTCCACTACCAGTGGCCCTCCATGACCCGAACAAGATCGCTCATGAGCGATCCGACGTAACGCACGGCGCCGATGGTCCGCGCGTAGTCCATGCGAGTTGGACCAACGACGCCGATGTAGCCCACGAAATCACCGGTGGTGCCATAGCGGCCGAACACGAAGCTGCAGCCGCGGAGCGGCTCCAGCCGATGCTCGCTGCCGATCGCGACGTGCACCTCGTCCTCGCGCAGCGTCGGCGGCAAGATCTCGATCAGCCGCGTGCGGTCCTCGAGCAGCCCGAGCATCTCCCGAATGCGACCCGAGGTCGCGAACTCGGGCTGCGCCAGGATGTTCTGGATGCCGTCGTAGTACACGCCGCGAGAGCGCGTCGCGTCGTGCTCATCGAGGGTGCGCGCGAGCGCGGCCGCGATCTCGGCATCCGCGCCGCGCTCGTCCTTGGTCGCCGTCCGGACGTCCGCCGCGTCTTTGTCCGCGAGCAGGTCGGTCAGGCGTGACGACAGGGTGCGCAGATGCTCGGGTGTGGCCGGCTCCTTCAGCTCGATGAGCTGCTGCTCGACCGCGCCGCCCTCCAGGACGACGACGAGGAGCACTCGCCGCTCACCGATCGGGACGGCCTCGACGTGCCGAAGTGTGGAGCTGGGTGTTCCCGGAGGTGTGACGATCGCGGCCTCGGTCGTCAGCCGCGCGAGCGTCGACGCGGCCAGGCGCATCCATTCGGCGGTGTTCGAGGCCGCCTGCTGGAACTGGTGGCTCACCGTCAGCTGCTCCTCCGGCTGCAGATGCGGCCGGGGCATGAGGCTCTCGATGAAGTAGCGGTAGCCGAGATCGGTCGGGATCCGGCCGGCGGAGGTATGCGGATGGGTCAGGAGGCCGACGTCTTCCAGCCACGCCAGCTCGTTGCGCACCGTCGCCGAAGAGACGCCGAGGCGATAGCGCCGGACAAGCGACCCCGACGCGACCGGCTGCGCCGTCGCGATGTACTCGCGGATCACGGCCCGCAGAAGGTCGCGCTGGCGGTCGGCAAGCTGGGGCATTTGGGTCGTTTTTCTAAGCATTAGCACTCTCCCATCGAGAGTGCTAACAAGCCTACCAGCAGGCTCCGAGGACCGTCAAGCATGTAACGGCAGGCGTCTGCCGGGTCGCCTGGCACCCGCCGTGCGGACGAGCGAGGCCGACGTCAGGGGTTGGAGGTCGCTCTCTCATGCTCGCCGAATTCAAGTCGTTCCTTCTCAAGTCCAACGTGCTCGCGCTGGCCCTCGCGTTCATCATCGGCGTCGCGCTCGCGTCCGTCATCGCCTCGCTGGTCAACGACATCATCATGCCGCCGATCGGGTTGCTGCTAGGCGGCGTGGACTTCCAGAACATGTTCGTCGACCTCTCCGGCAAGAGCTACCCGACGCTGAAGGCGGCGAAGGAGGCCGGTGCGCCCACGATCAACTACGGCGTCTTCATCAATACGGTGATCACGTTCGTGATCGTGGCGTTCGTGGTGTTCCTCATCGCGCGCCAGTTCGTCCGCGAGCCGGCGGCCGCGCAGATGAAGAACTGCCCGCGCTGCGGCGAAAGCATCTTGGCGTCCGCGACGCGCTGCCCGCACTGCACGAGCGAGCTCGCGCTGAACGTCGCCGCTTAGCCTAACCACCCGTCAGGTCCCGGATCGCGCCCAGGAGATCTTCGATCTCGAAGGGCTTGGCGAGATACCGCAGGTCGGGTCCGGCCATGTCCTCACCGGTCGCGCGCAGGAGCGAGCGATCGGCGGAGCACACGACGATCTTCGGATGCACCGCGGACGCTCGAAGGTCGCGGATCAGATCGAGGCCGATGGGCGACCTCCTGAACATCAGGTCGAGCACGACGACGTCGTATGGGCGCGCCTCGGCCGCGGGCAGCGGCTCGCGCGCCGTGACGACGACGAAGCCCTCGGCCTCGAGCACGTCGCGCACGACCTCGAGGAAGGACGCGTCGTCGTCCAGGACCAGGACACGCAGTCGTTGCATAGCCCCTCTAGCGGACGCAACAAAGGTGCCATCGTTGGTGTGTGTGCCGTCCTGCCAGGCTTTCCTAACGATCGCGCAACGATCCGGGTCGCGGGCGTAACGACCGGGATCGGTCAGGCCACGGCGGGCGTGATGAGCGCGCGCACGCGCCCGATGAGGTCGTCGAGCTCGAACGGTTTGGTGACGTAGTCGGCCGCGCCGAGCTCCGTCGCGTAGTTGCGCTCCGAGAGACCGAACATCGCCGTCACGACCACCACGGGCATCCGCGTGATGCGCCCGTCCGCACGGAGCTCCCGGAGCACCGAGAAGCCGTCGCGTCTGGGCATCATGAGATCGAGGACGATGCATGACGGCTCGAACTCATCGACCAGCCGCATCGCCTCGTCGCCGTCGCTCGCCAGCCGCGCGTCGAGCCCCTCCTCGCGCATGGCGGAGACGATGACCTCACCGAGCGCCGGATCGTCCTCGACAACGAGGACGAGAGGACGCTTGCGCGCCATCTACACCCTGATTTCTTTCGAAAGTCGCTCTGGGTCGCGGATCACGATGTGCCGACGGCGGATCGCGATGATCTCGCGCCGCTCGAGGTCGCCCAGCACGCGGTTCACGGAAACGCGCGACGCGCCGATGAAGGCCGCGAGCTCGTCCTGCGTCAGCGTGAGCTCGAGCTTCTCCTCGCCATTGGACTGCGCGAGATCCAGGAGGTACTTGGCGACGCGGCTCGGAACGTCGAGGAAGATCAAGTCCTCGACGCGGTCGGAGAGACGGCGGATGGTCTTCGCGAGCGCGTCCAGCACCACGCGGACCGCCGCCGGATGCGCGTCGAGGAAGCCGAGGAAGTCGTCGCGCGCGAGGAGCGCGGCCTTGGTGTCCTCGAGCGCGGTCGCCGACGCCGAGCGGGGGCTGCCGTCGAAGAGTGCCAGCTCGCCGAAGAAGTCGCCGGTGCGCATGATCGAGACCAGCGCTTCCTGGCCGAACTCGCCCGGAAGCGCGATCTTCACGGCGCCGTCGAGCACCACGTAGAGGTGCATGCCGGGGTCGTCCTTGCGGAAGAGCGTCTCACCGCGCTTGAACGAGCGCGTCCGCATGCGCTCGACGACCTGCACCAGCTCGTCGTCGGTGAGCTTGGCGAAGAGCGGATAACGGCGAAGGTGCTCTGGGAGACGCGTCTCGGGCACGGCCGCAATCCTATTCAATCTCCGCGGCTTCGCCGAGGCGATCCGCTCCTCTCCTCTTGACGACTCCCCCATCATTGCTCGCCCATGGACGGCGAGACCACTGTCCGCACCGGCGAGGCGTACGTGTCGGGCGCCCTCACAGCGCTCGAGGACGGCGCGCGCATGCGGCTCTTCTACGAGCTGCTGGCCGAGGTCGTGGAGACGGTGGGCCTTCGCGCCTACCTCCCTCACCGCGTCAGCGACCCCGTAGCCGCCGCCCATCTTGATCCGCGGACCGTGTACGACATCGACCGCGCGCATGTCACCGGAGCGCGTGTCGTCGTGGCGTACGCGGGCATCCCATCCTTCGGCGTGGGGATAGAGGTGGAGCTCGCCCGCGAGCACGGCGTGCCCGTCGTGCTCGTGGTCGAGCGGGAGCGCACCGTCTCTCGTCTCCTCCTCGGCAATCCAGCCGTCGTGGACGTCGTGCGCTTCACCGATCTCGACGGCCTGCGCCGCGGGCTCGCGACCGCCCTCGAGCGCATCGCGCAGACGGTACCGGGGGCCGAACGCCCGGCCGTCTCCGACGACGTCGTCGTGCAGCGTTTCCTCAGCTCGCTGGAGCAGGCCCGCCGTCTACCGGACGGCGAGGTCGCGGCGCTGCTGCGCATCGGCGAGCTCGATGGTCAAGCGGCCATGGCCATCCGCGACGCCGTCGCGACCGGCCGCCTGTTCGGCGCGGGCCTCCGCGACCTGGTCGGCCGCTACGCGCTGCGCGGCGCGGAGCTCGGCGCGTTCGTGCTGCGCGACGTCCTCGAGCGGCCCCTCGCGGATACGGCTCGGTTGCTGGGACTCGATACGCGGGCGGCGCGCCGCCGCCTCGAAAGCGCTCGGTCGCGCATCGGACTCGCGTCGGACGCCAAGGGCGCCGACGTCGCACAATGGCTTGTGACGGAGCTCATCGCGCCGCCGACGCGAGCCCTGCAGCTCCATCTCTTCGCTGGAGGACACGAGGTCGCATGAGCAAGGGTCAACGCAAACAGAAGACGACCGGCAAGCTCGGCTGGCGGTCGAAGAAAGCGAACCACGGGCGCAAGCCCGGGATGGGTCGAGGCAAGCGCAACTGAGTCGCGCTGCTCCGAAATGAAACACGCCGCCCGTTAGGGCGGCGTGTTCGTTTCCGGATACCTCGCGCTAGCGGCGGCGCTTACGCGTCGACTTCCGCGTCGTCTTGCGGCGGGTGCCCTTGCGCGCCGTGGTCTTCTTGCGGCCCGTGCTCTTGCGGGTCGTCTTGCGACGCGCCGTCGTCTTCTTCTTCGCCGTCGTCTTCTTGCGGGCCGTCGTCTTCTTGCGGCCCGTCGTCTTGCGACGCGCGGTGGTCTTCTTGCGACCGGTGCTCTGCCGTCGGGTGGTCTTCTGCTTCGTGCCACCACCCGTGGCGGGCATTCCGCCGCCCATCGGCGTGGGTGGAGTTGGCGCTGGCATCGGCGGCTGCGGTGACGGCCAGACCGATCCGGGCTCCTTTTGCCCCGACCACGGCGTGCCCGTGTTCTGCTGGTTCTCTTCCATGATGCCTCCCCGTTCCGATTCGCTGAAGCAAAGAGAGAGCTGCTTCTCGTGTGATATCGCGTTCGTTAGCGCGCCGCAAGCGTGACTTCGGAATGCAACGGCTCGTCATCGGGTAGCAGTCGCACGAAGACCTCGCTTGCCAGCAGCCGCCCGCGGGCCGTGAGGCGCGCGCGATCGCCGGACCACCGCAGCAAGCGGGTTCCGTCGAGGGCACGTAGCGCGTCGCGCACGTGCGTGGCGGCTTCGGCACCGAACCGAACCCCGTATTCCGCGAGGTCCAGCCCGTCGTCCAACCGCAGCGCGAGCATCGCGCCGTCCACGGCCGGATCCGCGCCGTCGTCGGCGATCGGCGGCGCGTCGGAATCCACGGCCGCGAGATACGCCACGAGCGAGCCGGGATTGCGTGATCGGAGGCCGCCAAGGTGCGAGTGCGCCCCCACCCCGACGCCCAGCCAATCAGCGTTGTGCCAATAGCCGAGGTTGTGCAGGCAGCGCTTGCCGGGCCGCGCCCAGTTGGCGATCTCATAGTGACGGTAGCCCGCGCGCGCCAGCTCGCGCTCCGCGATCCGATACAGGAGCGCGATGCCTTCGTCGTCAGGCTGCGCGTCGGTGGCGCGGCGCCGCCAGCGTGCGAGCGAAGGCCAGCCGCCGCCAGGCCAGTTCGCGACCGACTCGTCGGGCTCGAGCGCGAGCTCGAGCGGGTAGCAGGACAGGTGGTCCGGAGCGAGCGCGAGGGCGCCGGCGAGGTCCGCGCGCCACGCGTCGGCCGATTGCCCCGGCCACCCGAAGATGAGGTCGAGGTTGAGGTCGAGGCCGACCGAGCGCGCCGCCTCGACCGCCGGAGCGACGTCTTCCGGACGATGCGTGCGGGCCAGCGCGCGGAGCCCCGCCTCGGAGAACGACTGCGCCCCGAGCGAGAGCCGCGTGATGCCGAGAGCGCGCCAGGCATCGAGGCGAGCCCGGTCGAGTGTGGCCGGGTTGGCCTCGACCGTGGCCTCGCGGGGCCGAAGATCGAACGCCCTTTCGAGAGCCGCGCCAAGACGCGCGATCTCGTCCGGCTCGAGCAGGCTCGGCGTGCCGCCACCGAAGTAGAGCGTCGCGATCCGCGGTCGCCCGAGCCGCTCGCCCTCGCGGGAGATCTCGGACGCGAGCGTCCGGAGATATCGAGCGCGCAACGCGGAGCGTGCAGGTGCGGTCGCGAAGTCGCAATAGGGACAGCGAGAAGCACAGAAGGGGATGTGCACGTAGAGCCCGACCGGGGCAAGCGGACCGAGCGGCACTGACCGCCGAGGGCCCCCGCGCGCGGAGGGCTTCCCGTCCCGAAGGGACGGGATACCGCGCGTAGAGAGGGTCTCGGCGGTCAGCGCCGCGGCATGCGCGGGCCGCACTCCGCGGCGCAAAGTGGTCATCGCCGTATGGCCCCGAGCGGATCCGGCAGCTCCGCGTCCGCCGACAGCTCGGCGGTGCGCGCGAGATCGACGAGCCACTCACGCGACTCGTGCACGAACGCGAGCAGGTGCGACGGCTGCCAGGCGGCCTCGTCGACGACGCGCTCCTCGCCGAAGTCGGGCAGCAGAAGCACGTATGCCGTGGCGCGATCGACGATCCGCGCGCCCGACACACCGTACGCATTCACACGGGCCGTGCCCCCGAGCGCCTCGAGCACCGCGGCGCGCAGTGGCGCGACGACCTCCGTCACCCGCGCGTCGTCGCCGGAGCCGTCCACGCCGGCGGCCATCCGCAGCGCGACGTTGGCGCGCGCGGCGTACAGGCCTTCGAGGAGACCGCGCGTCTCGCGCGACAGCGCGGCCCACACCGCTCCCGCCTCGCCCAGCGCGATCGCGCGCAGGAACGTCGACGCGGCCAGCTGCGTCGGATGGTCGAACTGGAACTTCGGCGAGATCACAGCTGGTCCTTGATCCGCAGCACGGCGAGGAAGGCTTCCTGTGGGATCTCCACCGATCCCACCATCTTCATCCGCTTCTTGCCTTCCTTCTGCTTCTCGAGCAGCTTGCGCTTGCGGGTGATGTCGCCGCCGTAGCACTTGGCGAGCACGTCCTTGCGCTTGGCGCTCACGGTCTCGCTCGCGATGACCTTGCCGCCGATCGCGGCCTGGATGCGCACGTCGAACATCTGCTTGGGGATGAGCCCGCGAAGCTTCGAGACCAGCGCCCGGCCGGCCTGCTGCGCCTTCTCGCGATGGACGATGATCGACAGCGCGTCCACCAGCGTTCCCGCGACGAGGATATCGAGCCGCGCGAGGTCCGCGGCGCGATATTCGGCGAACTCGTAATCGAGCGAGGCGTAGCCCTGAGAGCGGCTCTTCAGGCCGTCGTAGAAGTCGACGATCACCTCGGAGAGCGGCATGTCGTACGTCAGCATCGCGCGCGTCGGATCGACATAGCTCATGTTCATGAGCGTGCCGCGCTTGCCCTGCGCGAGCTCCATGATCGGACCGACGTAGCTCGTCGGAACGATGACCGTCGTCTTCATCCATGGCTCGCGGATCTCCGTGATCGTGCCCGGATCGGGGAGCATCGCCGGATTGTCGATCGCGACCTCGGTCCCCATCTGCGTGATGACGCGGTACTCGACCGAGGGCGAGGTCGCGATGAGATCCATGTCGTACTCGCGCTCGAGCCGCTCCTGGATGATCTCGAGGTGGAAGAGTCCGAGGAATCCGCAGCGGAAGCCGAACCCGAGCGCCTGTGAGGTCTCCGGCTCGTAGACGAGCGACGCGTCGTTGAGCCGCAGCTTCTCGAGAGCGTCGCGCAGGCCGGGATAGTCCTCCGCGCGCTGGGGGTAGAAACCGGCGAAGACCATCGGCTTCGCCGGCCGGTATCCCGCAAGGGGTGTCGACGCAGGCCGCGTCTCCAGCGTGAGCGTGTCGCCGACACGGCAGTCGGCGACCGCCTTGAGTCCGGTCGCGGCGTAGCCGACCTCGCCGGCGGCCAGTCGGTCCACCGGGCGCGGCTCTGGCGCGAAGACTCCGAGCTCGAGCATCTCGCTCGCCTTTTGCGTCGCCATCGGCAGGATGCGGTCGTCCGCGCTCAGCGCGCCGTCGACGACGCGGACGTGCGCGACCACTCCTTTGTACGCGTCGTAGTGCGAGTCGAAGATGAGCGCCCGCAGCGGCGCCGCGAGGTCGCCCTTCGGCGGGGGGACGCGCTCGACGACCGCGTGGAGCAGCTCCGCGACGCCCTGCCCGGTCTTCCCCGACGCGAGAAGGATCTCGTCGTCCATGAAGCCGAGCGTCGAGCGCAGGTCCTCGCGCACCACGTCGATGTCGATGCTTGGCAGGTCGATCTTGTTGATGACCGGGATGACCTCGAGACCCTGCTCGACCGCGAGGTACGCGTTCGCCAGCGTCTGCGCCTCGATGCCCTGTGATGCGTCGACCAGAAGCAGCGCGCCCTCGCACGCCGCCAGCGAGCGGCTCACCTCGTAGTTGAAGTCGACGTGTCCGGGAGTGTCGATGAGATTCAGCTCGTAGGACTGGCCGTCGCGGCCGGTCCAGGCCATACGCACGGCGCGCGCCTTGATGGTGACGCCGTGCTCTCGCTCGAGCTCCATCGAGTCGAGCATCTGGTCGCGCATCTGACGCAGCGGCACGGTGTCGGTGATCTCGAGCAGCCGATCGGAAAGCGTCGTCTTCCCGTGGTCGACGTGCGCTATGACACAGAAGTTGCGGATGCGCTGCTGGGGATCGGACATCCGGTCCAGAGTAGCTAGATGGGCTCGCTCACCATCCGTCCGTAAAGCACGAACGCTGAGAGCGCTCCGAGGATCAGGTTGAGCACCACGTTCCGCCACTCGCGTCGCCGGATATGGAACACGATCGCGAGCAGCATCAGTGCGACCAGGCCGGCCGCCGCGATGGGCGTGAGCGACGCTAGCACGCCGGTCGCCGCGGGCAGAACGAGCCCGACCGCAGCGAGCGTCTCGAGCGTGCCGATCGTCTGGAGGAGTCCGGTCGAAACAGCGCGCATCCACGGCACGCGCTTACGCGTTCGGTCGAGCCGATGGAGGAGCGTGTACGCGTGAAATCCGAACGCGATCGCGAGGAGGATCTGCGCGATCCAGAGTGCGATGTTCATTCGACCTCCGTAGCCGGCGCCATGCGAGATCAGAATCTAGCGGTCGCGTCTAGTGTCAGAATCGCGCGATGCCAGAGGTGTCGAGCGGACTGCGCCTCACGCGCACCGCCGATGTGCGGGAATTCGACCGAATCTCCGGCGACTTCCTGTGCGCGCGCGAGGCCGAGCACAACCTCATCCTCGGGTTGTGCGCGAACGTGCGCGCCGCCAAGACGAATCCGTACGGCGCGCTCCCGCCGTACTTCGCCGTGGTCCACGCCGCCGACGAGGTCGTGGGTGCGGCGATGCGGACGCCGCCGTACAACCTCATCCTCTCGGGCATGTCGGACGAGCGCGCCGCCGACGTGATCCTGCAGGACGTGCTCGACAAGGCGCCCGACATCCCGGGCGTCCTCGGCGAGAAGGAGGTCGCGCGTCGCTTCGCGCAGGGCTGGACCGAGCGGACGGGAAGAGCGCACCGGATCAAGATGGCCGAGCGGATCTTCAGGCTGACGCGTGTCGTCCCGCCGTGGCCGGCCAGCGGCAGGCTGCGCGTGGCGGGACCGCGCGACATCGACGTGCTCGCCGACTGGTTCTCGGCGTTCAGCGTCGAAGCACTGCGCGAGGACGGCACGCGCGGGAGGGCGACCGCCGAGTGGTGGCTCGGAACGGCCGGACGGGTGCTCTATGTCTGGGAAGACGGCGACGCGGTCTCGATGTGCGGCGCGAGCGGCCGGACGCCGAACGGGATCCGCATCGGCGCGGTGTACACGCCGCCGGAGCTGCGCGGCCGCGGTTACGCGAGCAACTGCGTCGCCACAGCGAGCCAGGCGCAGCTGGATGCCGGCCTGCGCTTCTGCTTCCTGTTCACCGATCTAGCGAACCCGACCTCGAACCACATCTATCGGCAGATGGGCTATGAGGCGGTGTGCGATGTCGACGAATACCGGTTCGAGGAATCGCTGCCATAGGGGTCACATGCACAGCGTCATGGGATCACTTCGGGGCCATCGCTCGGCGTCCGAAGGACCGACGACGTAGATCCACCGATCCTGGTCGGACGGGCTGAAGTACAGCTGGATCGCGCCGAGGTGATACTCGGTCGGTCTCGCGTCGTTCGGCAGCCTGACGTTCCTCTCGAAGAGCGCGTGGTACGGCCCGACGATGACGCCCTTCGGATCGCGTATGTATTGACGCGCTTGCGCTCCACTCGGGGCCACGGTGCCCGGCGGCCAACCGAGGAACAAGAATGTCGCCGTCTCCCAACGACAGTGATCCGGCCCGGCGATCGTGGCGAGCTCGAGGTTGCTGACGGGACGGCCGTCGCGCGTCCACGTGTACCCGGGATACGCGGGTGTGACGTCGAAGACGGACCCTACGGATGCAAAAGGCATCTGCGTGCGGATGCCGAGCAAGTTCGCCCGCCACCCAACCACGGCGAAAGCGACGAGAGCGACCGCGACCGCGAGGGCTCCGATGATCCGAGCGAACGCGCGTAGCGACACGCACCGATTCTGCGGCCTAAGTCACCTCGATGGCCCGCGCGCGAAAGCGCGCGCGCAACAGCGTGAAGACCTCCTGCAGCTCCGCGATGCGCAGCAGCCACGCCGCGATGAGATAGACCCCGACGCCGAACGCGGTGGCGAGCATCGTCTGAAGGAACAGCAGGGGCTTAGGCGGATCGAGCGCGAGGTCGAATGGGATGTTCGTGAAGCGGATGAAGAGGAACATCGCGACGCCCATCAGCAGCGCGGCCGCGATCTGCTTCAGGATGGAGTACCCCAGTCCGACCATGCGCAACCGGGCGCGTGGCGCGAGGAGCAGGAGAAGGAGCGCTGCCTCGGCCAGCGTGGCGACGGAATTCGCGAGCGCGAGGCCGTTGATGCCCATCGTCGGCGCGAGCATGACCGAGAGCACGACGTTCACGCCGATCGACACGATCGTCAGCGCGAGCGGCGTCGTCGTATCGCGGGACGCGTAGTACGCGCGCGCGAGGATCTGCACCAGCGCGTGCCCGGCGAGCCCCAGCGCATAGAAGAGGAACGTCGCCTGTGTCAGCTCGCGCGCCTCGGGACCGAAGGCGCCGTATTGGAAGAGCAGATTCACGATCGGCCGGCGGAGTACCACCATGACGATCGCCGTCGGCAGCGTGAGGAAGAGGATCCACCGGATCGCCTGCTGGAGAGCGTCGCGCATCTTCGCCGCCTGGCCGAGCGAGGCGTAGTGCGAGAGCGTCGGGAAGATCGCCGCGCTGATGGCGATCGAGAAGACGCCGAGCGGCAGCAGCATGAGCTGGAACGCGTAGTTGAGCGCGGTGAGCGAGCCGGCCGGCATGCTGGACGCGAGGTACGTGTCCACGAAGAAGACGACCTGCACGGCGCCGAGCGATAGGGTGCGCGGTCCGGCGAGTGCGAGGATCTCGCGCACGCCGGCGTGCGATAGGTCGAGGGAGAACTCGTATTTCGTGCGCCGAAAGGTGAGCTCGGGGATCTGGACGAGGAACATCATCGCCGCGCCCGCGACGACGCCGAACGCGAGCGCGTCGATCCCAAGGAACGGCGAGAGGAATAGCGCGAACAGGATCTGCACGCCGTTGTAGACGAGCGGAGCGACGGCGCCCGCGAGGAACTGGCGGTATGACTGGAGCACGCCCGTCACGAGAGCGGAGAGCCCCATGAAGATCGGGCTCAGCAGCATGATCCGGGTGAGGCGGATGCACTCCGCGAGCTGCGCCGGATCGTCCTTGAAGCCGGCAACGAGTCCCGGGACGAGCGACGGCGCGGCGACCCACATGACCACGGAGACGGCGGTGAGCGAGAGGATGAGAAGGTTCATCACGCTCGACGCGACATGCCAGGCTTCCTTCTCCCGCTCCTTCGCGAGGTATCCCGCGAACACCGGAATGAAAGCGGACGAGAGCGCCCCGGCGACGAGCAGGTTGAAAAGCGCGTCGGGGATGCGGAACGCGGCCCAGAACGCGTCGAGCTGCGGCGTGGCGCCGAAGGTCGCGCCGATGACCGACAGGCGCAACCACCCGAGGATGCGGCTTGCGACGAGCGCGGCGATCATCACGAGCGAGGCGCGCGCCACCGACATCGTCACGCGCAGAAGTATGGGCCGCGTCTTTGCGCTATCGTTCTGCGTCGATGCCCACCAAAAAGAAGCGCTCCTCGCTCAAGCGCATGCGTCAGACCACGCGGCGCACGTCGATCCGCACGCTCGCCCAATCGGCCGCCCGCACCGCGGTGAAGGCCGCGCGCGCGGCGATCGAGCAGGGCACGGAGACGGTCGAGGAGAAGGTCGCGGAGGCGGCGAGCATCCTCGACCGTGCCGCCAAGCGCGGTGCGATCCACAAGAACGCCGCGCGGCGCGGCCGCAGCCGGCTCGCGAAGCGCGCGACGAAGGCGAAGAACAAGGCCTAGCACCCGGCCGTCAGCCGGGTCGAGGGGAGTGTGAGATGGCGAATCCCGTGACCTGGTTCGAGATCATCGGCAAGGATTCGGCGGGCCTGCAGAAGTTCTACCGCGAGGTCTTCGCCTGGAAGCTCGCGCCTCCGGTGACGGAGATGGGCAACTACAGCCTGCTCGAGGGCCACGAGCCCGGGATCGGCGGCGGCATCGGCGAAGGTGACGCGCGCGTGACGGTGTATATCGAGGTCGACGATCCACAGGCCTACCTCGACAAGGCGACGAGCGCCGGCGCGAAGGTGCTCATGCCCGTGTCGACCATCACGCCGACCACGACGATCGCGATGCTCGCGGACCCGGGGGGCAACGTCGTCGGATTGATGAAAGCGAACCCGCGCCCGCGCAAGGTGACGCGCCGAACGGCGTCGAAGACGACACGGCGTACGACGAAGACGACGGCGAAGCGCGGACGTGCGACCACTCGGCGTTCCGGTACGAGGCGCCGCCGCTAGGCGCTCTCGATCGCGACCGTCCCGGCCGACCCGTCCACGACGATCCGCTCTCCGGTGGCGATCCGTTCCGTCGCGCCCGCCAGCCCGACGACCGCGGGTATCCCGTACTCGCGCGCGACGACGGCGCCGTGCGACATCATCCCGCCCATCTCCATCACCAGCGCGCTGGCGGTGAGGAAGAGCGGCGTCCATCCCGGGTCGGTGGATGGAGCCACCAGCACCTCGCCGGGCTCGAGGCGCGCTCCGGCGGGTGAGCGGATCACGCGCGCGACTCCCCGGGCGGTGCCCGGCGATGCCGGGGTCCCTCGGAGCGCGCCCGCTGTGGCTGGCGGGGCGAAGGCGGCCTCCGCATCGGTGCCGTCCGAGAGCAGGACGCGCGGCACGTGCCGCCGCGAAAGCTCCCGCCGGTACTCCGCGCGACGCGTGTCGACCAGTGCACGCATGTCCTCTCCGGCCAGCGCGCGCCGCATGTCGGGCAGCGTGAGGAACCAGACGTCATCCGCCTTGGCGATGCGTCCCGAGGCTGCGAGCTCGTCACCCACGGGCGCGAGGATCGCGCGGCCGCGCGCGAACACGCGGATGACGTGGAACTTCGGCGCCTCACGAACACCGGTGAGCGCGCGGACGCGACGCAGAAGAGCGCGCGCCAGCAGCCGACGCGGCCCGTGGACGCGGTGCAGGAGCGTCTCGACCATCGCCTCGGCCTCACGCGCCCCGCGCGAGAACTGCGCGTCCGGCGCGACGATGCCCTCCTCGAGGCGCTGGTAGTTCGCGATCGCGCCGAGCAGATGCGCCGGATCCTCGGACCAGCGCGGCAGCCCGAGGTCGATCTCCGCGATCGCGCGATGACCGTATCGCTCGAGGAATGCGGCCAGCTCGCTCTGGAGCGATGCCGGGAGCGATCCCGCACGGTACTCGGCGGCGAGCGCGGCGGGTGCGCGCTCGGCGAGCACGCGCCTCACGGTCGCGTCGGCACGCGTCCGGCGCGAGAGCGCCCAGAGCTCGAGGTCCATCTCCGTGGTCGGGTTGTGCGGCAGGCCGCGCAGCAACGTGCGCATGTCGTCCTCGCTCGCCGCGCGCCCGAGGATGCGGCCGGCCAGGTTGTACGAAAGGAATCCCGCCGCCACCATGGCCACCAGCTTTGGGAACATCCGCGGCGGCCAGGTGAGGAAGAGACGCTGGAACGCGTCGACGCGATCCGCTCCGGTCGCGAGCGGCCCGACGTCTCCGGTGACGTACTCGTCGATCTCACGCAGCAAGCGCACCCGCGTCGCGTCTGGGCGCAGGAGCGCACGCACGACGACCGGCGGTGCCCCGGTGCGCGCCACGGCGCGCATCCCCCGCAGCATCGCGCCAAGACGCGAGCCGCGGCGCGGAGCGAGCCGCGGATCGTGGAGCAGCCGCTCGAACAACGGTGCGCTGCGCGCCTCCATCACGGACATCGCGCGGCCGGGGAATTCGCGCGCCGCGGCGTTCCGCACCAGTCCGGTGAGGTCGATCCAGAGCCGCATCCCCGACTCGGCCGTCACGGCCGTGCCGGCCGCCGGATCCGCCGGTGCGCGCCCGACGAGAGTCGAGAGGGCCGACCCGAGGAACCGAAAGGTCTGCAGGCCCATCGGCGTGAACGGCTCGAAGACGCCCTGCGCGACGTTGGCGGAGACATACACGCGCAGATCGCGCTCCGGATCCGGCGCGCTCGCCGGGATCGGGTACAGCGTCGTGATGTCGCGCGACTGCACGAGCCAGAGCGTCTCCTGCTGATCGACCGCCCACTCGATGTCCTGTGGCTTGCGGTAGTGCGCCTCGACGCGGACGCCAAGTGCCGCGAGCTCTCGGAGGCGCGCGTCGTCGAGTACGTCGCCACGCCGTTCGATCACGGTGCCGTCGCGCGCGTCCACCAGGAAGTGGTCGGGGTTCACCGCGCCGGAGACGAGCCGCTCCCCGAGCCCACGCACCGCATCGATCGATGCGCGCTTGCGGGTCCCGGTCAGCGGATCGGCGGTGAAGAGCACGCCCGCGGTGCTTGCGTCGACCATGCGCTGGACGACGACGGCGAGCCGCAGCGCGCGCTCGTCGACGGCGTGCGTCGCGCGGTAGGCGACGGCGCGCTCGTTCCAGAGCGAGGCCCAGCAGCGCCGCACCGCATCGAGCACCGCGTCCGCGCCCTCGACATCGAGGATCGTGTCCTGCTGTCCCGCGAAGCTCGCCTCCGGCAGGTCCTCCGCCGTCGCGGAGGAGCGCACCGCGACGCGACCCGAACCGAGCATGCGGTACGCGTCGCGCACCGCCGACGTGACCGCGTGGGGCACGTCGACCGCGCCCAGCCGCTCCCTCGCGCCAGATGCGTCGGGCGGATCCACACCCGCCGCCTCGGCGGCGAGCGCGTACGCGTCCGTCGTGACGACGAAGCCGTCGGGCACGGGGAAGCCCGCCCGCAGCATCTCGCCAAGGTTCGCGCCCTTGCCGCCGGCGACGGCGAGATCGCTCGCGCCGACCTCGCGCAGGGGCACCACGAGCCGACTCATGCGCGGTCCCACGGCATCGTGCGAACCCGCCCCAAGACCTTCAGCAGCAGCCCACGCAGCGTGTTCTCCTCACGCGGCGACAGCCAGCCGAACAGATGGCGGTTCGCGGACGCGCGCAGCGCGCGCAGGCGGCGCGCGACTCTGCGGCCGGAGGGCGTGATCCGGAGTCGCTGCGCGCGACGATCGAGCGGGTCGCGCCGCCGCGCCACGAGGCCTTTCGCTTCGAGCCGGTCGACGAGCCGCGAAACGCCGGCCTGATCGGTGAGGAGCAGCTCCGTCAGATCGACCGGATTGACGTCACCGGAGAGGTACGTCCAGATGAGGAGCTCGGCCTGCTGCATGGTGAGTCCGAGCGGTTCGACCCCGTGGTCGGCGGCCGTCCGCAGCTCGCGGGCCACCCGGATGATGAGACGGCCCGTGCCCTCCGCCGCGGGACGCGGCTCGGATCCGACGACGCGCTTGGCGGCCACCGGCTGACGCTAGTCCGGCGGCGCGATACTTGTCAAGACAAGTAATGGAGCTAGCGGCCGAAGCGCGGGAACGCGTCCTTCCCGGGGTACCGCGCGGCGTCCTGGAGCTCGATCTCGATCTCCAGAAGTCGGTTGTATTTCGCGTTGCGCTCGCTGCGCGAGAGCGAGCCCGTCTTGATCTGTCCGCTGTTCAGCGCGACCGCGAGGTCGGCGATCGTCGTGTCCTCTGTCTCGCCTGAGCGGTGCGAGATCACCGTGGCGTACCCCGCGCGATGCGCGAGCTCGACCGCCTCGATCGTTTCCGACAGCGTGCCGATCTGGTTGAGCTTGATGAGGACGGCGTTCGCGACGCCTTCGGTCACGCCGCGGCGGATCCGCTCGACGTTCGTCACGAAGAGGTCATCGCCCACGAGCTGGAGCGACTGGCCGAGCTTGGCGGTCAGCGTCTTCCACCCTGACCAGTCGTCCTCCGCCAGGCCGTCCTCGATCGAGACGATCGGGTATTTCGCGCGCCACGCCGCGTAGCGATCGACGAGAGCCGCCGGCTCGAGCGTCGTCTTCTCGCGCGCGAGCGCGTACCTTCCGTCCGCGTAGAACTCCGTCGCCGCCGGGTCGAGCGCGATCGCGACGTCGACCCCCGCGCGGTAACCCGCCTTCTCGATCGCCTTCAGGATCAGCGTGATCGGCTCCTCGTTGTCCTTCAGACCCGAAGGCGCGAACCCGCCCTCGTCCCCCACCCCCGTTCCCATGCCGCGCTCGTGCAGGATCGCCTTGAGCGCGTGGAAGACTTCCGAGCCGGCGCGCACCGCTTCACGGAAGGAGTCGGCGCCGATCGGCACGAGCATGTACTCCTGCATGTCGGCCGAGTCGGTCGCGTGCTTGCCACCGTTGAGCACGTTCATCATCGGGACCGGGAGCGTCCTCGCCAGCGGTCCGCCGAGATAGCGATACAGCGGAAGGCCGACCGCGTTGGCCGCGGCGCGCGCGCACGCGAGCGAGACCCCCAGGATCGCGTTCGCGCCGAGCTTGGCTTTGTTCGCCGTTCCGTCGAGCTCAAGCAGGAGCTTATCGATCGCGCCCTGATCCGCGGCGTCCTCACCAATGAGCTCGGGCGCGATGACGTCGTCGACGTTGCTCACGGCTTTGCGCACGCCCTTGCCGCCGTACCGGCTCTTGTCACCGTCGCGCAGCTCGACCGCCTCGTGCATGCCGGTCGACGCGCCGGAGGGCACCATCGCCGTGCCACGGGCGCTGCCCGCGAGCAGCACGTCGACCGCGACGGTCGGGTCCCCGCGCGAGTCGAGGATCTCGCGCGCTCGGATGAGCTCGATGGTCGTGTCAGGCACGGTCGGGTATCGCCGCCACGCCGGGCAGCGTCTTCCCTTCGATGAGCTCGAGCGACGCGCCGCCGCCGGTCGACACGTGCGTCATTTTGTCGGCCAGCTTCAGCTCCTCCACCGCCTGCACGGATTCGCCTCCCCCGACCACGGTCACCGCGTCGCTCGACGCGAGCAGCTCGGCGATCCGTTTCGTGCCCTTGCTGAATTCGGGGATCTCAAAGACCCCGACCGGTCCGTTCCACAAGATCGTCTTGGCTCTGGCGATCATGCCCGAATAGAGCTCGATCGTGCGCGGTCCGATGTCGACGATCGACGCATCGACCGGGACCGCATCGACGTCGTGCACGATGGCACCGCGCGCGCCATCGGCGTCGACAGAGGGCGTACAGAGCACGTCGACCGGAAGCAGCAACGGTTTTCCGTCGCGTCGCATCGCATCCATCACCGTGCGCGCTTCGCTCGCGAGGTCCGGCTCGGCGAGCGATCGTCCGACGCTCTTCCCCATCGCGAGCAGGAACGTGTTGGCCATGCCGCCACCGATCGCGAGCGCGTCGACGCGCCCGGCGAGCGACCGCAGCACCTCCATCTTCGTGCTGACCTTGGCGCCGCCGATGATGGCGAGGAAGGGACGCTTGGGGTCGGTCATGAGACCGCCGAGCGCGAGGAGCTCCTTCTCGAGGAGCAGCCCCGCATACGCGGGCAGCTGCTTCGCCACGCCCTCGGTGGACGCGTGCGCGCGATGCGCGGCGCCGAAGGCGTCGTTCACGTAGAGGTCGAACCCCTCCGCCAGCCGCTTGGCGAATGTCGTGTCGTTCTTCTCCTCCTCGGGATGGAAGCGGAGGTTCTCGAGCAGCACCAGACGCGACGCGCGGAGCGCCTGGCGCACCTTGTCGCCCACGCAGTCGTCGGTGAAGGTCGCGATGTCGATGTGCGTTGCCAGCGCTCGCGCGACCGGCGCGAGGCTCAGCTTCGGATCGGGGCCCTTCGGACGGCCGAGGTGCGAGCAGAGCGCGATCGCGCTCGCGCCGTGGTCGAGCAGATAGCGGATCGTCCGAAGGGACGCGCGGATGCGCGTGTCGTCGGCGACGATGAGCCGATCTCCATCGGCGACGCCGTCGGACTTCAGTGGCACGTTGAAGTCCACGCGAACGAGGACCTTCTTCCCGGACGGATCGACGTCCCGGATCGTGCGCTTCGCGAATCCGGGCACGCCGGCCCTACGCCGCCGCTGGAACGCGAAGCTTGGATGCGACGAACGCCGTGATGTCGGCGAGCCGGCAGGCGTAGCCCCACTCGTTGTCGTACCAGGCGATGACCTTCACCATGTCGCCGAGGACGATCGTGTCGATGCCGCTCACGATCGCCGAGTGGTCGTCGCCCTTGAGATCGCTCGAGACGAGCGGCTCCTCGGTGTACGCCATGATCCCCTTGAGCGCCCCTTCGCTCGCGCGCTTGAACACCGCGTTCACCTCGTCCTTCGTGACTTCGCGGCCGAGCGTCGCGACGAAGTCGACCACGGACACGGTCGGCGTCGGCACGCGGAACGCCATGCCGGTGAACTTGCCCTTGAGCTCGGGGATGACGAGGGCGACCGCCTTGGCCGCTCCGGTCTCGCTCGGGATGATGTTCTCGGCGGCGGCGCGCGCGTCGCGTGGCTCCTTTGCCGCGGTGTCGAGCGTCCGCTGTGAGTTCGTGTACGAGTGCACCGTGGTGAGGAAGCCCTTCTTGATGCCGAACTCGTCGTTCAGCACCTTCGCCACGGGCGCCAGGCCGTTGGTCGTGCACGACGCGTTGGAGATGATGTGGTGCTTCTCCGGATCGAACTCCTTCTCGTTGACACCGAGGACCAGCGTCTTGTCCTCGTTCTTCGCGGGAGCCGAGATGATCACGTAGCGCGCCCCGGCATCGATGTGTGCCTTCGCCTTCGTCGCGTCGGTGAAGAAGCCGGTCGATTCGATGACGATGTCCACGCCGAGTGATTTCCACGGCAGCTTCGCCGGATCCTTCTCCTGGAGCACCTTGATGCGACCGCCGTCGATCACGAGCGCATCCGCGGTCGCCGACACCTCTCCGTGGAAGTCGCCGTAGTTGGTGTCGTGCTTGAAGAGATAGGCGTTCATCTGCGGGTCCGTGAGATCGTTCAGCGCGACGATCTCGAGCTCGGGATGCCGCTCCAAGACCGCCTTCAGGAACTGACGACCGATCCGTCCGAAGCCGTTGATGGCGATGCGGGCTCCCATGGCAGACCCCCTTGTCGACCAGAGCCTAAAGGAACCACTCTCCCTTGCCGGAAACGCGCTCCCGCGCGGCCAGCACCGCGCCGACCATACCGACATCTCCGCCGAGAGCGGCGGGCTCGACACGCACCGCCGCTGCCGGCGCGCGGAACGCTCGCTGCGCGATCGCCAGACGCATCGGGTCCAGAACGCGCCGCGGTTGCTTCTCGGCTATCGAGCCACCGACGACGATCACCGACGGGCTCAGCGCGTTGACGAGACCGACCGCCAGGCTCGCGAGCGCGCGTTCCGCGAGCTCGACGATGGCCTTGGCTCGTGGATCGTCGCGCGACGCGGCGGCGAAGACCTCGGCGGCATCGGCGACGCCGTACCTCTCGGCCATGTTGCGACCGCCCGCGAACGACTCGACGCATCCGAACGATCCGCATCCGCAGCGCGGGATGCCGTCCGACGCGGCGCGCGTCGCATCGAGCTGGAACGCTACCGGCCAATGACCGATCTCGCCCGCGGTGTTCGCCGCGCCGCGCAGCATGCGGCCGCCGCTCACGATCGCGCCGCCGAGCCCCGTCGATACGGTCACATACACGTAGTCGCGCACGCCGTGCGCGGCGCCCGCCATGCCCTCGGCGATCGCCGCCACGCACGTGTCGCGGTCGAGGAAGACCGTAGCGCCGTCGAGCGCATCGGCGAGCCGCGACGCGAGAGGGAAGTCGACGAATCCCGGAAGGTTCGGTGTGTAGTGGACGATGCCCGAGCGGTGGTCGAGCGGTCCGGGCGACGCGCAGCCGATGGCGACGATCTCGTGCAGTGGCAGGCCCGCGTCCCGAGCCGCCGCGCGAGCACTTTCGGCGACCGCGTGCACCGTCGCGTCGGCACCTTCGCGTGGCGTCGTGCGCTCGTCGCGCGCGACGATGTCCGCATGGGCGCCATCCGATGTGGCGACCACGCTGCGGATGTTCGTGGCACCGAGGTCGATGCCGATGAAGTGGTTGTCGCTCAGACCTTGGGAAGCTTGCCGGCCAGCTCGGGCGTCGCGAGCGCCACGCTGTCGCTGCCAAGGGCGCTCACCATCGCCGCCCTGTACCCCTTCTTCGCCTTGTCCTTGCCGAAGGCTTTCTCGGCGTCTGAGTAGATGGTGTTCACGAGGAGCGCGAGATATGGCGCGAGCTGGTCCGCCGGCGCGCGATCGCGGTCGAGCGCTTGGACGTCGATGCGGTCGTCCACGATGGGGAGCGGCCGGTCGATCGGGTCGGCCTGCTCGTCGACGCGCATGAGCAGGCTCGCCATCCGAGTTTCGACGCGGGCCTTGCCGTAGTGGCCGCTGTTGTACTCGCTGATGAGCGCGTTCGAGAGCGCGCCGAGCATCGCCGGGCGGCTGACCGGGCCGATCGTGACCGTGCCGGTGTGCACGGGCTGCTGCGTCTTGTCCTTGCGGCCGAACCCAAAGAGGCCACCCTTCTTCTTCTCCGGAGCCGGCGTGACCGTCTCGGCCGGTGGTGCCCCCCATTCGTCCGCCACCGGTGCCGCCGGGGCCTCGGGCATCGTCTGCGCCCCGGGCCTGGCGAATGCCGCGAGGCGCGGATCGTCGGCGACGGGAGCGGACCACTGATCGGACGCCGGTGCCGGCGCGCTCCACGTGTCGGTCGCCGGAGCGGGGGCGGTCCACTGATCGGCCGGTGGCGGCGCGCTCCATGCATCGGCCGCGGGAGCCGGCGCGCTCCATTCATCGCGCGCCGGCGTCGAGGGCGCGGCGGGCGCTTCGGGCGCCGCGGGCGGGGCGGGCCACTGGTCCGCGACCGGCGCGAGCGCACCCCACTGATCGGCCGGTGCCGATGGTTCTGGCGCCGTTGTCGGCGGTGGACCAAAGATCCCGGTGAGCGCCGCCAGGCGATCGTCGACCGGGGGTGCCGGCTCGGGTTCCGGCGCAGGCGGCTCGGGCGCGACCGGCTGTGCCGGTCCCCAGTCCTGCACGACGGGCGGCGGCTCGGGTGTCGGTGCCGGCGCCGGCTCGAACGCGGGAGGGGGCTCGAACGATGCCGGGGCTTCGGTGGCTGCCGGTGGCTCGAACACCGTTTCCGGTTCGAACACCGGTTCCGGTTCGAAGACCGGCGCCGGTTCCGCTCGCGGCGGCTCCACGACCGGAGGGGCAGCCATCATCGGCGGCTCGGGTGGGGGCGCGGGCACCGCTGCCGGCTCGAACGTCGCCTCGGGCTCGGCCGGCATCACCGTCTCGACCACGCCGTCGCGCACCAGACCGGCGAGCGCGGTCAGCGCCGGGTCGCGCTCGATGTGCAGCGTGTCGGCGATCGCAGGGACGTCGCGCTCGCCATTCACGGCGAGGACGACGCGCCAGCGGTCTGCGGTGAACGTGACCGCGCCCTGTTCCGCGGCGCGCTCGGATAGCCGGAAGCGCACGCGATCGTTCGGGATCACCTCGCGCACCGCCGCGAGCCAGGCCCGATGCTCCGCTGCCTTCCTCAGAAGCTCATCGAGATCGCCCTCGAGGTTCTTCGGCGGCGCCTCGTCCCAGGGAGTGAACTCGAAGTCCGCGCCTTCGAGCGAGAACAGCTCGCTGAGGGCGATGAGCGGAGACTCCTCGCCGAGGACCGCGGTGACGACCTTTCCCTCGGCGAGCCCGAGCGCGCCGACGCGGTCGCCCGCGCGCAGCTGGAGCTCGCCTGTCTTCTTGGTGTCCCCGAGCAGCCGGAGCAGCGCATCGAGCGAGAACTCGCGCGTGCTCCCCTGGAGCGTCTGCGTCATCGGAGTGCCGCCTCGGTCGACTTGTCGAACACGTGCAACTTCCTCATATCGAAGCCTACCCGCAGTGTCGCGCCGGGGCGCGTCTGCGTCTCGGTGGACACCCGCGCGACGAACGTCTGGCCGTCAGCGGAAAGATGCAGCTGCAGCTCGTTGCCGAGGAACTCCACCACATCCACACGAGCCTCAACGGGAAGGTGACCGTTCTGCTGCGCGAGGGTCAGGTCGTCGATGTCCTCCGGTCGCACGCCGAGGATGACCTCGTGACCTGTCGCCTCCGCGGCCTTTCCCTGCACTGGTACGCGGAAGAACCCCGCGTCGGCTGCCGCCTGACCAGACGTGCTCACGATCTTGGCCGGGAAGAAGTTCATCGCCGGCGAGCCGATGAAGCCCGCGACGAAGAGGTTCACCGGACGTTCGTGGAGATTCTCTGGCGTGTCGAGCTGCTGCAGCACGCCCTCGCTCATCACGGCGATGCGATCGCCCATCGTCATCGCCTCCACCTGGTCGTGGGTCACGTAGATCGTCGTCCGACGGATGCGCTGATGGAGCTTCTGGAGCATCGCACGCGTCTGGATACGGAGCTTGGCGTCGAGGTTCGAAAGCGGTTCGTCCATCAGGAACACCGCGGGCTCGCGCGCGATGGCGCGTCCGACGGCCACTCGCTGTCGCTGCCCACCGCTGAGCTCCTTGGGCTTGCGCCGGAGCAGCTGGTCGATCCCGAGCATGCCCGCGACCTCGGTGACGCGACGTTCGATCTCCGCTCTCGGCACGCCACGCAGCTTCAGTCCGAAGGCGATGTTGTCGTAGACGCTCATGTGCGGATAGAGCGCGTAATTCTGGAACACCATCGCGATGTCACGGTCCTTCGGCGCGACGTCATTCACCAGACGCTCGCCGATGAAGATGTCGCCCGACGTCTGCTCCTCGAGCCCGGCGAGCATCCGCAAGGCCGTGGTCTTCCCACAGCCCGACGGCCCGACGAGCACGAGGAACTCCTCGTCGCGGACGAGCACGTTGAGATCCTTCACCGCGACGACGTCGCCGAATCTCTTGTTGATGTGATCGAACGTGACTGTCGCCATCCGGCAGGAGTCTAAGTCAGTATTTGTCCGGCAAGAGTCGCGAGAACAGCGATCCCGCCTCCCTCTCCGCGCCGCCGCGGATCACGCGGAAACGGATCCCATCGGTTCGCGACGCCTGGCTCGACGTACGAAGACGAGCCAGCACGCGCACCCGAAAACCCACGGCGCGGGGCGGCGGCTCGAGACGAAGCAGCAGCAGCCGTGTCTCCCCCGACGCGACGGCCTCGCTGTCGGCGATCGCGATCTGCCGCGAGCGGCCCGCCAGCGTCGCGTAATAGGCGATGCGGACAAAGGCCTCGTCGACGGCCTCGTCGTCGACCGCCAGCCGCACGATGATGACGCCGTCCGCCGGAAGCGGACGCAGCTCGCTCTCCACCCCCCAGGCGCGGCCGCCCGGGACGCCCAGCAAGAGCGCGCCGTTCTCCATCTCGAGCGTCGCGCGCGGCGTCGTCCGGTGAAAGCGCCGCCCGTCGTCGTCCGCCGCGGCGGGAGCGGCGGCGAGCACGGTGAGCGCGAGAGCGAGCGCGAGCGACCGCATGGTCCGAGCGTACGCAGCGAGGCGGCGCGTGTCTGTCCCTCGCCCGTCACACGTTCGCGCGACGAGCGGTCACACGAACACGGGACCTCGTTCTAGAAGAACCGGATGAGGTATGTGCCGATCTCGAACGGCGCGAGCCGGACAGCAAGTCCGCCGTCCCCGATGTCCGGAGGCGCGGCCGTACGCAGCACGTCGAGGTCGGTATTGCCAAGCGCGAGATCGCCCTCGCGCAGGTCGACCGCTCGCGCGTCACGAACCGCTCGAGCGAAGCGCACGGTCGTCGCCGCCGGCTCGGGTGCCGCATTGAACAGCCGCAGGACGATCGACCCATCCGGGCCGGCGCGCAGCGCCGAATGCTGCACCGGGCTGTCTCTCTCGAGCGAATAAAAGGAGCGGGCGTCGGGAGAGCCCGCGCCGATCCATGGCGGCGAAAGCCACTCGCTGATCTCCCGCGCAGCCCGGGCGAGGGTCATCTCGCCGCCGAGCGGCACGACGCAGTAGCCGTAGGCGCGCGTGCCGATGCACTGCGCGGACGGCGTCTCGAGCGCCGGCCCGGCGTGGCCTCGTCGCTCGGGAAGATCGCCGCGCGACAGGAAGCCAACAGCTCGCAGCAACGTGATCGCGATCGTTCGCCCATCGTGCAGGACCGCGTACTCGCGAAGGCCGTCCACGCCGACGGCGAGCCCTCGTGTCGCGCCCTCGACCGCGACGAGATCGTGCACGCAGCGCTCCCCGGTCGGCTGTTCGACCCAGCCGCGACGTGGCGAGACGCGCGTCTGGCGCTCGAGCCACGCGAAGGCGGCGCCGGCGACGTGCACGAGCGAGCGCGTGTCGGTCTCGCAGAGCACGCGCAGCCGATGGTCTCTCGCGTTGTTCGTGACGACGAGCCGAACGTCGATGCGCCGCGCGCCGGCATCGAGCGAGATCTCGGCGCGGAAGGGGCAGCTGACCTGCTCCGGAGAGCGCGCCAGACGATCCTGCCGCAGCGCCGCCGGAAGCTTCAGCTCGAGCTCGACCGCGATCGTGCCGCGATCACCTCTCACCGCCGTCGTCCGCGTCCCCAGGAGATCGCGCGTGCCCACGGTGGGCCCCGCGTATGAATAGGTGTATTCGTCGCCGCGATCTCCCTCGTCCAGCAGCATGTTCTGGGTGCCCGACCGCGCGCCGCTCGACCGATCGACAACGCTGAATGAGCCATCGGTCGCGACCTCGACCCGCAGCCATTCGTTCTCGAGAACGCCGTCCGCCGGTGAGGAGACACCGGGACGATCGACGCGACGCGCCGGAGCGACGCCGAACGCCGCGCAGCTTACGCGTACCGGCGTGCCGCCCACGTCGACGACAGCGTCGCGCACCCATGGCACGGCGCTCCAGACGATCGAGGCCGATCCTTCGCCCGCGAGCTCGCCCGCGAGGCGGCGCGCGAGCGCCTCGCCGCTTTCGCGCACGCGTGCGAACCGCGGGGCCATGTCCTCGTCGTGGACCGCGTCGATCGAGCAGCCGCAGATCGAGTCGTGCGGATGGTTCTGCAGCAGGGTGCGCCAAAGATCGCGGATCTCATCGCGTGCCCGGCCCCCCGTGAGCGCGTCGAGCGGTTCGCACCGTTCGAGAAGGAGGCGCTCGCAGGCCGCGTTCTCCTGCTTGATCCAGACGCGTGTCGAATTCACCGCCCGCAGGATCGGCCGATACCTACCGCGGACCATCTCCCCCGCAAGCGTTCCGCTCGGGAGCGCCATCGCGTCCGCGTACTCCTCGAGGCTCGCGATGCGCGCGTCGACGTTGGGCGCCGCGTCCCGGAGCGCGGCGACCGCCTCGGGAAGGCGCGGGTACGCCTCGACGTGATCGTCGCCCGACATGAAGAGCAGCGACGACCCGTTCGCATACGAGGTCGTCACATCGAGCATGAGCGGCAGGCGCCGGCGGATACGCATGCGAAGCGCAGCGGACGTCTCGTTCGGGTCGCCCACCAAGCGGAGCCCGCCGGAGTAGTGATCGACCAGATGGGTCGCGTGTACGCGGTCCCCGGAAGGCGCCTCCCAGCGGAACTCCGACCCGAGACGCTCGCCCTCGTCGCCAATACCGCGGGAGAACACGTACGTGCCATATCCGAAGCCGCGCAGTATCTGCGGCGTCTGCGCCGGATGGCCGAACGGGTCGGCGACGTATCCCACGCGCATGGCACGGCCGAACGTCGCCGAGACGCGGAGACCTTCCTGGAAGTTGCGCACGAGCGATTCGCCCGAGACGAGCAGGTTGTCGGCGAGGACGTACCACGGACCGACGAAGAGTCGTTCCGCGCGGACAAGCTTCTCGATGCGCGGTCGATCTTCCGGCCGCTTCTCGAGGTGATCTTCGATCGCGATCACGTGTCCGTCGAAGGTGAAGGACCGGAACTCGGCGTCGCGCTCGAGAAGGTCGAGGAGCTTCGAGACCATCGGAACGAGACGCGCGCGATAGCCCTCGAACCGTTCGTACCATTCGCGGTCCCAATGCGTATGCGGGACGACGTAGGCGCGCCAGCGCGCGCGCCTGCGCAGCCGTGCGACGACGAGCGGCGCGCCCAGACCGGAGATGACGCCGACGAGCGCCCCGGCCAGCACGTCGCTGGGGTAGTGCACACCAAGCGTGACGCGCTGGAATAGCACCGCCACCGCGAAGAGAAGCGCGGGCAGCCGCCACCCCGGCACGACGCTGCCCAGCGCGACCGCCGCGCCGACTGCGTACGCCGCGTCCCCGGATGGGAAGGAGAAGGTCGTCGGATGCGATATCAAGGTGGGCGGCGCGCTCGCGATGGCATCGAACGGCCGCGGCCGATGGAATAACAGCTTCAAGACCTCCGCCATGATCCATGCGTCCACCAGGCCGAGGTAGATCGTGAGGATCGCCCACAACGCGCGCCGTCCGAACCCGCGCGCGCGTGCCACCAGGACGCCCGCGACCCACCAGATGAGGCCGTTCCAGTTCAGCGCGGCGATCGCGAGCGCGAGTCCGACCGTGACCGCGTTGCGCGCGTTCACGAAGGCGAGAAAGAGCTGCGCGTCCAGCGCGCCGAGGAAGTCCATTACACGCGAAGCATTAGCGGCGCACGTGCCGCCAGACGAAGAGGCCGACGAGCGCGACGACGCACGCGGCGACGAGGTAGTCGAGACCCTTCAGCGCGTCTTTCAGCTCGCGCCAGTGATCGCCCAGCTGCATGCCGCCCCACACCAGGAGCATCACCCATGGGATCGCGCCGAGGATCGAGAAGAGGACGAAGCGCCCGAGTGGCATGCGCGCGATGCCCGCCGGGACCGAGATGAAGGTGCGGACGATCGGGAGCATCCGCGAAAAGAAGACGGTCGCCTGGCCGTATCGGGCGAACCAACGGTCCGCGATCTCGAGATCGTGCGAGCTGATGAGGACGTAGCGCCCGTACCGCTCGACGAGCGGACGACCGCCGTATGCTCCGATCGCGTAGCTGGCGAGAGAGCCGAGCGTGTTTCCGGCCACGCCCGCGGCAACAGCGCCCCAGTACGTCCAAGGTGAGGACGTGAGCGGTTCGATGAGCCCGCGCGACACGCTCCAGCCCGCCAGTGGAAGGATCAGCTCGGATGGCACCGGGATCGCACACGATTCGATCGTCATCGCGATGACGACACCCACGTATCCGAAGCTCGAATAGAGCGACTCGAGAAAGGGCAGAACGATGGAGTCGATGAGATCGAGCACGCCGGTATCATGGGGTCCCGAAGGGTCGGGTGCGTGATGACACCTGGAGGACGCATGTCGACCGATCACGAAGCCCTTGACGACCGGCTCCGCGAAGAGCTCGCCCGCATCGGCTCCGCCGATGTGATCGTGGGCATCCCGAGCTTCCGCAACGCCGCGACGATCGGACACGTCGCCGCGACCGCGGCACGCGGCCTGCGCGAGCATTTCGCCGACGCACGCGTCGCGGTGGTGAATGCGGACGGAGGCTCGGAGGACGGCACACCCGATCGCGCGGCAGAGGCCGCCAAGGACGTCCCGGTCGCCGTCGGCCGGTATCGCGGGCCGTCTGGAAAAGGCTCCGCGTTCCGCGCCATCTTCACCGCGGTCGATGTGCTCGGCGCGCGCGCGTGCGCGGTCGTCGACAGCGACCTGCGCAGCATCACGCCGGAGTGGATCGCGCGCCTGCTCCGACCCGTGACGGGCGGTGAGGTGGATTACGTCGCGCCGCTGTACGCCAGGCACAAACACGACGGCACGATCACCAACAGCGTCGCGTACCCGCTCACCCGCGCCCTCTACGGTCTGCGCGTCCGGCAGCCGATCGGCGGTGAGTTCGGCTTCAGCGCGGCTCTCGCGCGCACCTATCTGGCGAAGCCGGTCTGGGACACGGACGTCGCGCGCTTCGGCATCGACATCTTCATGACCACGACGGCGATCGCGTCGGGGGCGCGCCTGGCCCAAGCATTTCTTGGTGCGAAGGTCCACGACCCGAAGGACCCGGCCGCGGACCTTGGGCCGATGTTCACTCAGGTGGTCGGCACGCTCTTCCGCCTCGCGGCCGAGAACGAGGACGTGTGGGCACGGGTCGACGGATCGCGCAACGTACCGGTCATCGGCGAGCCGATGCCGGTCGAGCCCGAAGCCATCCCGGCGGATCCGGCGAAGCTGAAGGCGAAATACGACGCGACGGCGGACGAGCAGCGGAGCGTCTGGCGCGAGGTCCTCTCGTCGCCCGTCCCCGACGCGCTGGAGCCAGACGCGTGGGCGCGCATCGTCTTCGACTTCCTCGCGGCCGCGCTCCAGCGGCCGGCGGAGAGCCAGCGCCTCGCGCGAGCGCTCCTGCCCCTCTACTACCTGCGCGTCGCATCGTTCATCGACGAGGTCCGCGAGATGACGACCACGCAGTCCGAGGACGTCGTCGAGCTGCAGGCGCGCGCGATGGAGGAAGAGAAGCTCCAATTCGACCAGCGGCGGGTCGGCGCGCGTCGGTGAGCGTTTCGCTAAAGGAGGACGCGCTCGTCCTCATCACCGAGGACGACGGTAGCCTTCCGCTCGGCAGCGCGAGTCCACTCGGGCTCTACTACCACGACACGCAGTTCCTCTCGGGCTACGCGCTGCGCGTGAACGGCGCCGCGCCGATCCTGCTCTCCGCCAACACCGAGCAGAACTACGTCGCCACGTTCCAGCTCATGCACACCGAGGGTCCGACGCTCGGCACGGCGCGTCACTCGGCGGACACGCTCTCCATTCGGCGGACGCGCTTCCTCGCCGACGGGCTGCGCGAGCGCATCGGCGTCCTCAACGCGAACGCGCATCCTGTGCGCCTTGCGATCGAGCTGGAATTCGAAGCGTCGTTCCGCGACATGTTCGCGGTGCGCGGCTACCGCGACATCGCGCCGGTGGTCCAGGAGATCCCGAGCGGCGCGCGCGAGGGCGGGATCATCTTCGAGCGTGTCGGGCGGGACGCCGTGCGGCGCACGACGGACATCACGATGCGACCGGCACCCGATCGCATCGAGGGCAACGTGTTCCATATCGAGCGCGAGCTCGGCCCGCAGCGGGTGCTCGTGATCGAGCTGGCGGTGATCCCGCGCGAGGATGTGGCGGGCGCCGCGCCGTCGCCGGACCGGTTCGACGACGCGCTCGACGCGTTGAACGCACGGTATCGGCGATTCCTGCGCGGATGCACGCGGTACGGCACGAGCTCCGAGACGCTCGACGAGGGCCTCATCGATCGCAGCGCGCTCGACCTGCGTGCCCTCATGGAGTTCCACGACGGCGGACCGTTCCCGACCGCGGGCATCCCGTGGTACGCCGTGCCGTTCGGACGCGATGGGCTGATCTGCGCGTACCAGACGCTCGGCTGGAATCCGGACGTCGCACGCGGCACCCTGCGGCTTCTCGCCGGCCATCAGGGGCAGAAGGTCGATCCGTTCACCGAGGAGGAGCCCGGCAAGATCTTCCACGAGCTGCGCCGCGGGGAGCTCGCGCGCCTGGGCGAGATCCCGCACCGGCCGTACTACGGATCGGTGGACGCGACGCCACTTTTCGCGCTGGTGTTCGCCGAGACGATCAAGTGGACCGCGGACCGCGCACTGTGGCGCGAGCTGCTGCCTGCCGCGGAGCGGGCGCTCAACTGGTGCGACACGTACGGGGACCCGGACCGCGACGGCTACGTCGAGTACGGTGCACGATCGTCGTACATGCGCAGCCAGGGCTGGAAGGACTCGCAGCAGTCGCTGTCGGATCCCGATGGCGAATGGTCGAAGCTCCCCGCGGCCCTGGTGGAGGTGCAGGCCTACGTGTACGCGGCGAAGATGGGCGTCGCGGACCTGTACGCGCTCGACGGGGACACCACGCGCGCCGACCGCCTGCGGGGCGAGGCGCGCGAGCTGCGCGAGCGCTTCGAGCGCGATTTCTGGATGCCGGACGAGGGTTGCTACGCCCAAGCGCTCGACGGGGACAAGAAGCAGGTGCGCGCCGTGACCAGCAACGCCGGACACGCGCTCTGGTGCGGGATCGCGTCACCCGAGCGCGCCGCGACGGTCGTGCACCGGCTCATGTCGCCCGACATGTACACGGGCTGGGGCATCCGCACGCTCTCGAGCAGCTACCCCACCTACAACCCGATGAGCTATCACAACGGCTCGGTGTGGCCGCACGACAACTCGATCATCGCGCATGGCTTCGCGCGCTACGCGTTCCGCGAAGAGGCGGCCGAGCTGGTCAGCGCACTCATCGAGGCCGGTCGCAGATTCCCGAACGCGCGGCTACCGGAGCTCTTCTGCGGCTTCCAGCGCGACCTGCGCTTCTCGTCGCGCCCGGCCGACTACCTCGTGTCGTGCATCCCACAGGCATGGTCCGCCGGCATGGTGTTCCTCTGCCTGCGGACGCTGCTGGGCCTCGCGCCCGACCTCGCGACGCAGCGGCTGCTCGTCGACCCGGCGCTTCCACCGTGGCTCGAGCACGTCGACGTGCGCGACCTGCGCGTCTTCGACACGCGCCTCACGCTCCGGGTTCGGCGCGGACCGAAAGGCGATCGCGTCGTGGGCGGCCGCGGGCGGATCGCGCGCGTGGGGACGGCCGCTCCCGCGTGACGCGCGGCGCGCGCCGCATCCTTCTGGTCCACTACACGACTCCCACCGTCCTCGGCGGGGTCGAGCAGGTCATGAGCGCGCACGCCGAGGCGCTCCGCGACGCCGGCGCGAGCGTGACCATCCTCGCGGGTCGCGGCGGCGCGAAGCCCCGCGGCGTCCGCATCACGCGCGTGCCCGAGGCCGACTCGCGCCACCCACTCGTCGAGCGCGATCTCGCGGCGCTCGCGCACGGCGAACGCGTGCCCGAGCACGATGTGCTCGTCGACCGGCTGCACAAGAAGATCCGGCCGGTGATCGAGCGGGCCGACCGCGTGGTCGTCCACAACGTCCTCACGATGCCGATGAACCTCGCGTTCACGGAGGCGCTCGCGCGGATCGCGTGCGAGCAGCCCGGAAAGTTCATCGCCTGGACGCACGACATCGCCTACTTCGACAAGCGGTACGCGTCCTTCCAGTATCCCGGCGAGCCGTGGGATCTCATCACGCGCGCGCTCTGCGGCGTGCGGTACGTGACCGTCTCGCACGAGCGCGCCGATCAATTCGCGGAGCTGACCGGCTGCCCGCGCGGCGACATCGAGGTCGTGACGAACGGCATCAACGTCGGCCAGGTGCTCGGCCTCTCGCCGGCGGGCGCGCGCATCGCGGAGCGGCTCGCGCTCTTCGACGCGCGCCCGCTGCTGCTCCTTCCGGTGCGGCTCACCCGGCGCAAGCGCGTCGAGGCGGCGATCGATGCGACGGGGGTGCTCCGCGCGCGCGGCCATGCGGCCGCACTGGTGGTGACCGGGACCGCCGGCCCGCACAACGCGGCGAACCGCGCGTATCTCGCGGAGCTCGCGGCACGCGCGGCCGCGGTCGAGGGCGTACACCTGCTCGCCGCGATGGGTCTCCGCATTCCCTACAGCGTCGTGGTCGACCTGTACGCGCTCGCCGACGTGCTGGTCTTCCCCAGCGAGAGCGAGGGCTTCGGCATCCCCATGCTGGAGGCGGGATTGCACAGGATGCCGATCGTGTGCAGCGACATCCCGGCGCTCCGCGAGACCGGCGGCGACGACCCCATCTACGTGCCGCCCGACGCGACCGGCGAGCGGATCGCCGACGCGATCGAGCGCGCGCTCGACACGCCGACGATGCGCATGCGCGCGAGAGCGCAGACGCACGCCTGGCCGCGCGTCATCCGCGAACGCGTACTGCCGGTGATCCTGGGCGGCCTGCGATGAAGTGCATCGTCGCGATCGTCGACCCCGAGCGCGACCGCACGCTCGTCGAGCTCGCGCTCGCCGTCGCCGACGGCGACGAGGTCCTGCTGGCCTCCGTCCTCGAGGTCCCCGAAGGTGAGCCGCTCGCCTCGGTGCAGCCCGAGGCGCGGCGGATGCGCCGCGCGCTCGATCAGCTCGTCCCCGCCGGCGCGCGAGCGCGCACGCTCGTGACCGTCGCCCGTCAGGGATGGCGGTCGATCGAGCAAGCGGTCGCGACCGAGCGCCCGGACCTGCTGCTCATCGGGTGGCGGCGTCCGGGATGGGATCTGCTCGGGACCACCATCGAGGACGTACTGCGCGCGCCGCCGTGCGACATCGCCGTGGTGAAGGGCGCGTTCGCGCGCGCGCGCCGGATCCTGGTCCCGGTGCGAGGCGGGCGTTACGCCCGCCTCGCCGCACACGTCGCGGTCAGCTGGGCGAGAGCGAAGGGCGGCAGCGTCACGTTGCTTCACGTTCGGACCGGCGGCGCCCGCCGCGCACCGAACCTTTACCAGCTGCTCGGTGAGAGCGCCGTCGACGAACGCGTCGATCGACTCGTCACGCGCGGCGGCGATCCGGCCCGTGTCATCGGCGAGGAGCTGGCGGAGCACGACGGCATCGTCTTCGGCGCGACCGGCCGCGAGGGTCAGGAGGATCCGCTCGGCCCGGTCGGGCAGGCGATACTCAGCACGGCACGCGCGGCCGTCGTCGTGCGCACGGCCGTGCCGGTCGCTTCGAGCGTGTTCCTTCCGCAAACGACGCTTCCCGTGGATCGCTCCGAGCGCAGCCGCGTCATCGGCGAGATCGTCGACAAGTGGTTCGTGCAGAACACGTTCAGCTCGAGCGAGTTCGCGGACCTGCGCCGGCTGGTGGAGGCGAAGGAGCGCCAGAACCTCCGCATCTCGGTGGGGCTGCCGACGCTCAACGAGGAAGCGACGATCCGACGGGTCATCCGCGCGATCCGCACGCGCCTCGTCGAGCGCTATCCGCTCGTCGACGAGCTCGTCGTCATCGACTCCGATTCCGAGGACCGAACGTGTGACATCGCGCGCGAGGAGGGCGTACCTGTCGTCGTGCACGGCGACATCCTCCCCGAGTACGGCGCGCGGCGCGGCAAGGGCGAAGCGCTCTGGAAGAGCCTGCACGTGCTCACCGGCGACCTCGTCGTGTGGATCGACACGGACGTGACCGATACGCATCCGAAGTTCGTGTACGGGATCCTCGGTCCGCTCCTGACGCGGCCCGACGTGCAGTTCGTGAAGGCGTTCTACCAGCGACCGCTCCGCATCGGTGGCGAGACCTCGGCCACCGGCGGCGGTCGCGTCACCGAGCTGTCGGCCCGCCCGATCCTCAACCTCTTCTTTCCCGAGCTCTCCGGGATGGTCCAGCCGCTCTCGGGCGAGCAGGGCGGCCGCCGCACACTGCTCGAGCAGGTTCCCTTCTTCACCGGCTACGGCGTCGAGACCGGGCTGCTCATCGACACGCTGGGCCGCGCGGGTCTCGACGCCATCGCGCAGGTGGACATGAAGCACCGGATCCACCGCAATCAGAGCCTCCTCGCGCTGTCCAAAATGAGCTTCCAGATCCTGCAGGTCGCGCTGAAGCGCGTCGGCGAGACGCGCGGTGAACGGATCTGGGAGGAGGCGAACGCAACGCTGAAGCTCATCACCCAGGGCGAGGGCGGCCGGCTGCATCTCGAGATGCACGACATCGCCGCCGCCGAGCTACCGCCGATGGCGACGATCCCCGAGTACAAGGCCGCGCGAGCGCGTTGAAGGTCCTGCGGACCGCCAGCGAGGTCCGCGGCTGGCGCGCGGACCAGCATGGTGTCGGCCTCGTCCCGACGATGGGTGCGCTGCACGAGGGGCACCTCTCGCACATCGAGCGGGCGCGCGGCGAGAACGACGCGGTGATCGCGTCGATCTTCGTGAATCCCACGCAGTTCGGTCCGAACGAGGACTTCCGGTCCTACCCGCGCAGCGAGGAAGCGGATCTCGCGCTCCTCGCGGCGCATGGCTGCGCGGCGGTCTTCGTACCCTCGCTCGAGGAGATGTACCCGCCCGGGGACCAGACACGCGTGACGCCCGGCGCGATCGCGGTCCCGCTCGAAGGAGCGGCTCGGCCGGGGCATTTCGTCGGTGTCGCGACGGTCGTCGTGAAGCTGCTCGGCATCGTTCACCCTGATGTCGCGTACCTCGGCCAGAAGGACTTCCAGCAACTGCGCGTGATCCAGACCGTGGTGCGCGATCTCGCGCTCGGCGTGCGGATCGCCGGAGGACCGACCGTCCGTGAGGCCGACGGGCTGGCGATGTCGTCGCGCAACGCCTACCTCACGCCGGAGCAGCGGCGCGACGCACTCGCGCTGTCGCGAGGGCTCTTCGCCGCGCGAGAGCTGTGGGATCAGGGCGTGCGCGAGCCCGACCGTCTGACGAACGCGGTTCGTCGCCAGACGGACGGACCCGGCATCGCCATCGAGTACGTTTCCGCCGCGGATCCGATGACGCTCGCGGAGCTGCATGCGCCCGCCGACCGCGCCGTCATCTCGCTCGCGGCGCGCGTGGGCAATGCACGTCTCATCGACAACGTGCTTCTGGGCATGGACGTGAGCGAGCTTGGCGACTGAAGCGCTCGCGCTTCCGGTCAAGCGACGGTCGCTCCTGGTCGCGTTCAGCCTCGCGCACTTCGCCCATCACGTCACGAACAGCCTGCTGAGCGCGCTGCTGCCGTTCATCCGCGACGCGTTCGCGCTTTCGTACACGGAGACCGGGTTCGCCGTGACCGCGTACACGATCGCGTCCGGCGTGACGAACGCTCCGCTGGGGCTCGTAGCGGATCGCGTCGGCCGGCGGCGCGTGATCGTCGGCGGCCTCGTCCTCATCGGGCTGTCGAGCGTCGCGATCGCGGGGTCCGGAACGTATTCGCAGCTGCTCCTCGCGCTCATGGTCATGGGCATCGCGAGCGGCACCTATCACGCCCCGGCCTCGGCCATCATCGCCGAGACGTTCTCGCGCGCGCGGCGCGGGATCGCGATGGGCACGCATACGACCGCCGGGCACTTCTCGTTCTTCGCGGCGCCACTCGTCGCCGGATCGCTCGCCGCGGCCGGCACGTGGCGGACGCCGTACCTGGTCTTCGCCGTGGCGCCGATCGCGTGCGCGCTGCTGCTCTGGCGCGTCGCGCCCGCGGGAGCGCGCTCGACCGAGCGGCATGAGTGGCTCGCGACGTTCAACGACATCGCCGCTGTCGCTCGCGCGATCGGCGGGCTGGTCTCGCTCTCGATCGTCTTCCAGGTGCTGCTGTCCGCGGCCCTCGCGTTCCTCAGCCTGTATCTGGTGGACGCGCGCGGCATCTCACCGGCCGTGGCGGCCGCGCTCTTCGGGGTGCCTCAGCTCGCCGGCCTCGTTGGCGCGCCGCTCGCCGGAACGCTGTCCGACCGTTTCGGTCGCCGCGTCGTGCTGCTGCTCGGGCTCGCCGTGACCGGTCCCGCTTCGTGGGCGCTCGTCAGCGTGCCGAACGAGCTCGTATTCCTACCGCTCCTGGTCCTCGGCATCTCGCTGTCCGTCCGCGCCACGACGACGGAGGTCCTCATCGTCGACAACGCTCCGCCGACGCGGCGCTCGACGGTGCTCGGTACGTACTACCTGGTGAATCAGCCGGTCGGCGGCGTCGCCGCTCCGATCTTCGGCGCGATCGCCGGAGCGATCGGCATCGCGTCGGCTTTCGGATGGCTCGCCGCCGCCTTCATCGTCCTCTCGGTGGTCGCGGGCGGCTTCGCCTTACGCCGCTAGCGACCCTTCTTCTTCTGCGTCGCGACCCACGCGGGCGGCCCGCCGTTCGCTTTCACGTCGGCGACCCATGTCGGGGGACCACCGTTCGCGCGAACGTCCGCGACCCACACGGGGGCGTTGCCGTGCGACTCGTCCGACGCCCCGTTGTCCTCGTCGGCGTCGTTCTCGTCGGTCTCGTTCTCCGCCGGCTCGTTGTCAGCGACCTCGTTCTCCGTCTCGTTGTCGGCGACTTCGTTCTCGGGAAGCTCGGTCAGCGCCGCCTCCTGCACCGTCGCTCCGTTATCCGCGCTCTCGGTGGACAGCGCCATGGGATCGTGTGCGTATGCGACCGTCACGCCGAGCATCAGCGCCACCGCGCTCGCCAGAACAGCAAATGCGCGCATCCGATGCACCTCTTTCAGGAATCTTCGTCAGCCCTAACGCGGCCATGGGCATGAACGTTCGCGCTGTGTGGGTGCCGGATGGACGAGCGAGCGCCGTCTGTGGCGGTCGATCGAACGCCGACGAGGCGCGAGCGGTACTGGTTCGTTAGCGCAGGTTGCACGAGAGGGGCTCGGGCTCCTCCTCCGGCCCGATGGATGACCGATCCGCTTCGCCACCGCCGTCCTCGCGCTCGCGACATGCTCGGCACCGCAGAGCATGCCGCCGGCATCGCCAACGCCTTCGCCCACCGCCGCGATCTCGCCAGCCACGACGCCTCAGCCGCTGCCGACCGGCGCGATCCGCTTGGCGGTCGTGCCGGACCGCTCGCGCGCCACGATCCGGGTCCGCGAGCAAGTCGCGAACGAACCCGCGCCGGGCGAGGTGTCGCTGACGACGACCGCGTTCGCCGGCTCGCTCGTCCTGCTCGCCGACGGAACGTTCGCGCCCGGCTCGACGATCGCGGTGACGCTGGACAGCCTGAAGAGTCCTGATCGTCTACGCATTGGCCCAGCGCAGGATCGTCGAGAGCTTTGCTACCTCAGGCCTGAAGGGTTGAGTGACCCGTTTCGTTCGGTGGGCGATGCTGGATTCGAACCAGCATGTTAGTACTCCGGGTGGATGCCGCTACCGCGGCGCTCTTCCGCTCGTGGGCGATCGCCGTCTAGTCGCGCCGGGATGCGGCGACGCGAGGAAGTCGCTTAGACCTAGCATTCCGCTCACTGTCATGGTGTGGCTGCCGGACGGACTGACTCATAGCATTCGCGGCGCTCGTTCGGGTTGCCTTTCATCGGAACGGTCGTCCGTCCGGCAAAGTCGGCACCGACGCTCTGACTTGATAGGAGCCGGTCTTCTGACCCGAGTGAGGCGCGTCGTTCGTCGGCGCCGGCGGCGATCTTCGCTTCCAGAAGGAGGCCGAGCGTGATCTGGATCGGCGTCGACGCGCACAAGCAGGTGCATGAGGCCCTGGCACTCAGCAGCGAAGGCGTGGTCGGGCAGCAGCGCATCCCGAACACCCCGCAGGCCTGGGCGGCGCTGCTCGCATGGGCGCAGCAGTGGCCGGAACGGATCTGGGCGGTCGAAGGGGCCTGGTACCTGGGCCGCGGCCTGGCCCAGTACCTGGCCCGATCGGGCGAGCGGGTGCACGAGGTCAACGGTCGCTGGACCGCCCGGCGCCGACGGGGCATGCGCGTCCCCGGCAAGAGCGACCGTCTCGACGCGCGCAGCGTCGCGACGCTGTTGCGCGAGGAGGCCAGCACGCTCCCGCGGGTCTATGCCGAGGAGGACGAGCTCGCCGCGGTGCAGCTGTGGAGCCGCACCCAGGCCGAGCTGACCAAGGATCTCACCCGGCTCGTGAACCGGCTCCATGAGCTCCTGCTGCAGTGCGATCCCGAGTACAAGCGCACACTCCCGGCACTCACCACCAAGGCCGCGATCACCGCGCTCCAGCAGTACGCCGCCCCGGGCAGCGGGGTCCTGGCGCGCGAGCGGGAAGCGCTGATCCGCGCCACCGCGACGCAGCTTGCGCTGCTCGACGAGCAGGACCGCGCGCTGCGGCGCAAGCTGGGGCGCGCCAGTCGGGCGCGCTTTTCCCCCTGAGGCAGGTCGAGGGCATCGGCTCGATCATCGCCTGCGCGATCGCGGCCGAGGTCGGTCGACCACGGCCGGGCTTCGGCGAGGAGCAGCTCGCCGCGCTGGGTGGGCTCTCGCCGCTGGAAGCCTCCAGCGCCGGCACGACCCGTCACCGGCTCAACCGCCTGGGCAATCGCCGGCTCAACATGGTCTTCCACCAGATCGTGCTCACCCAGGCGCGCATCTATCCCCCCGCGCGGACGTATCTGCTCCGCCGTCAGGCCGAAGGGCGCACGAGTCGCGAAGCCCGTCGCGCGCTCAAGCGGCTCATCGTGCGTCGTGTCTTTCGCGCCTGGCGTGAGTGCTTCCAGACGCACACCGAGAGGGTCGCGGCGTGACCCTCTTGACATAGGAGCTTCCG
>WNGF01000534.1_pt1 | contig 79617 bp, 85 predicted proteins | sample 5400641 | NCBI WGS metagenome assembly WNGF01 (sample SAMN13153371, study PRJNA577476) | soil metagenome | isolation source: 80 cm soil or saprolite under grassland replicate 2 | place: USA:California | collected 2016-06-15 | reverse complement strand
CGAATAGTCACAGTCCTCGTCCGCGGTCGTTCCTAGGATGACCGGGTGGCAAAGGCGGCAACTCAGTTCGCGTGCACCGACTGCGGCTACGCGGCCGGGCGGTGGTTCGGCAAGTGCCCATCCTGCGGCGAGTTCGGCACGCTCGTCGAGGAGAAGCCGGCCAAGACGAACGGAGGAGGTGCCGCCAAGCCCACACTGCGGCTGATCGACGTCAAAGCCGAGGAGGCACAGCGGATCCCGACGGGTGTTGCGGAGCTCGACCGCGTACTCGGCGGTGGGCTCGTGCCCGCCTCGCTCGTGCTCGTCGGCGGCGAGCCGGGGGTCGGCAAGTCGACCCTGCTCCTCAGCGCCCTCGCGGCGATGTCGAGCAACCGGCGCGCGCTTCTCGTCACGGGCGAGGAGTCGGTAGCGCAGGTGAAGCTGCGGGCCGCGCGCCTGGGCGGAGCCGACCAGGTCGAGATCCTCGCCGAGACCCAGCTCGAGACCGTGTGCGCGACCCTCGAGCAGGAGAAGCCGGAAGTCTGCGTGATCGACTCCGTGCAGACGCTCTACTCGTCGGAGCTCGGCTCCGCGCCAGGCTCGGTCGGCCAGGTGCGCGAAGCAGCGGCGCGCCTCCTGCGCGTTGCGAAGGAGGCCGGTGTGGCGACGATCCTCGTCGGGCACGTGACCAAGGACGGGGCGGTCGCCGGCCCGCGCGTGCTCGAGCACCTCGTCGACTGCGTGCTCCAGTTCGAGGGCGACCGCTACCACGAGCATCGCGTCCTGCGCGCCTCCAAGAACCGCTTCGGCTCCACGAACGAGCTCGCGGTCTTCGAGATGACGGGCACCGGGCTCGTGGGCGTGCCCGAGCCGTCGGAGCTCTTCGGCCGCACGGTCGAGGGGGAGATCGGCGCCGCCGTCGCCTGCGCGCTCGAGGGCTCGCGGCCGCTGCTGCTCGAGATCCAGGCGCTCGTCACGCCGACCGACCTGGCGATGCCCCGGCGCGTCGGCACGGGCGTCGACCCGAAGCGGCTCGCGATGATCGTGGCGGTGCTCTCGCGTCACGCAGGGATCGCGCTCGGCCAGGCGGATGTGTTCGTGAACGTCGCCGGAGGCGTCCGGATCGACGAGCCGGGCGCCGACCTGGCGATCGCGCTGGCGATCGTCTCGGCCGCCAAAGGGGCTCCGGTCAAGCCCGGCATCGCGGCCTTCGGCGAGATCGGCCTGACCGGGCGCCTCAGGCCCGCTACGCAGTCGGAGCGGCGGCTCGAGGAGTGCGCGAAGCTCGGCCTTGCCGCGGCGGTGGCCCCGGCCGGCACTGCAGTTCGTGGCAAACTACGCATTCTCGAAGCCGAGACCTTGAGGGAAGCAGCGAAGGCGGGGATCGATGCAGAACGAGCCGAGAGAGTCTAGGGCCGAGCCCGGTATTCCACCGCCGCTTGGGATCGTGCGGCAACCGACCCAGCACGACCCGCGGCTCGACTCGAAGATCCTCTCAGCTGTCGCGCGCATCGCCCCGGGCACCGAGCTGCGCTCCGCGATCGACGACATCATCCGCTCCTCGGAAGGGGCGCTGATCGTGATCGGCGAGACCAACGAGCTCGCATTCCTCTTCTCCGGCGGGATCAAGCTCGACGTGCCGTTCAGGCCCCAGCTGCTCTACGAGCTGGCCAAGATGGACGGCGCGATCATCGTCAACTCGCCGGTGACGAAACTCTCGCACGCGAACGTGCAACTCATGCCGGACCCGACGATCCCTTCGGCCGAGACCGGCACCCGCCACCGGACCGCCGAGCGCGTGGCCAAGCAGACCGACGCGCTCGTGATCTCGATCTCGCAGCAGCGTGAGACCGTCACCGTCTTCGTCGGCCACAGCCGTTACCAGCTGGAAACGATCGCCGACGTTCTTGCGAAGACCAACCAGGCGCTCGCCACGCTCGAGACCTACCGGGCGCGGCTCGAGCAGGTGGTGACGCGCCTGACGGCGCTCGAGTTCCAGAACGCGGTCATGCTCGACGACGTGCTCGTCACGCTTCAGCGGGCCGAGCTGACGACGCGGATGGCAGAGGAGATCGAGCGCGCCTGTGTCGAGCTGGGCGAGGAGGGCAGGCTGATCAGGATGCAGCTCGAGGAGCTCGTCGCCGACGTGCCCGACGAGAAGGCGGCGCTCGTCTACGACTACCACGCCGAGGGAGGCCCGGAGCGCACAGGTGAGGGGCTGGACGCGCTCGCGGCCCTTCCGTACAACCAGTTGCTCGAGTTCGAGCTCCTGGCGGTGCTCGGGTTCCCCGCGTCGACCAATCCGCTCGACTACTCCGTCACTCCCCGGGGCTACCGCGTGCTCTCGCACATCCCGCGCCTCCCCGACGGCGTAGTCAAGCGCGTGGTATCGAACCTGGAGGGACTGGAGGGGATCGTCAGCGCCTCTCAGCGCGAGCTCGAGGCGGTTGAGGGCGTCGGTACCGTCCGGGCCCGGGAGATCAGGGAGGGGCTCAGGCGGCTCCGGGAGCACAATCTGGTCGACCGGTACCTGCAGTTGTAGCTCTGAGCAGGGCTTTTCTCGAAAAAGTGGCCGTTTCCAGCGATTTTCGCTATACTGCCTGGGCTCGCCGGCGGAAGAGACACCCGCCGGCGTCGTTGCGGAAAGCCCAACACAAACGGGGAGGCTCGGGTTGTATAGAGTCGGCGACAAGGTGGTGTATCCGCACCACGGTGCGGGGACGATCGTCAAGAAGGAAACGCGCGAGGTGCTCGGCGAAAAGCGCGAATACCTGACGATCAAGATCCTGCACAACGATATGACAGTCAACGTTCCGGCAGACAACGCCGATCGCGTCGGGCTGCGGAAAGTCATCGACGAGCAGATGGTCTCGAAGGTGCTGAAAGCGCTGACGGGCAGCGGGACGACGATGCCGAAGAACTGGAACCGCCGCTTCAAGCACAACCGGGACAAGATGAAGACCGGCGACATCTTCGAGCTGGCCGAGGTGGTGCGGAACCTCTCGCTTCGCGATCATGAAAAGGGCCTCTCCACGGGTGAGAAGCAGATGTTCGTGAAGGCGAAGAAGATCCTCGCCAGCGAGCTCATGTACGCCAAGGAGATGGACGAGGACGAGGCGGCGGAGTGGCTCGACAGCGTGCTCGCCAACGGCGGCAAGAAGAAGAGCTCCGCCAAGGTTCCGGCCACGGCCTAATCGTTTGAGCGTTTGGGCCGTTCTCGCTGCGGCAGGTAGGGGAGAGCGGCTCGGCTCGGATCGGCCGAAGGCGTTCGCGCGTCTCGCGGGCAGGCCCCTGCTCGCCGAGAGCCTGGAGCGCCTCGAGGACTCGGACTGGATCGAGAGGATCGTGATCGCGGCTCCGCCCGGCTGGGAAGAGCCGTCGATCCTCGTCGCCGAGGAGATCGTCGCCACGAAGGTGCACTCGGCGATCACGGGCGGCGAGACCCGCTCCGAGTCGGTGCGGCTCGCGCTGCTGGAGGTGCCCGAGGAGGCGGCCGCGGTGCTCGTCCACGACGCGGCGCGCCCGCTGGTGCCCGAGGAGGTGATCGAGCGCGTGCTATCGCCGCTCGGGGAGGGCTGGGACGGCGCGGTGCCGGTGCTTCCGCTGACGGACACGATCAAGCGGGTCGAGGGCGATCGCGTGGTGGAGACCCTCGCTCGCGGGGAGCACGTCGCAGTGCAGACGCCGCAAGCCTTCCTCACCGAGGTGCTGCGGCAGGCGCTCTCGGGAGACGTCTCGGGCGCGACCGACTGCGCCTCGCTCGTGGAGTCAGGCGGCGGGCGGGTCAAGGCGGTCCCGGGCGATCCCCGGCTGCTCAAGGTGACCGACGAGAACGATCTCGGGCTCGTCGAGAGCTGGCTCGAGGCCGCGGCAAGCTCCGCGGATTGATCGTCGACTATCACATGCATTTGCGCGACCGGCCGGGCGGAGCGCCGCGAGGGCACTACAGCGCCGACCGCGCCGAGGAGTACGTCGAACAGGCGCGCCTCGCCGGTGTGGACGAGATCGGGTTCACAGACCACGTCTACCACTTTCGGCAGACGGGAGCCCTCTGGGAGATCGCCTGGATGCGCGAGCGCTCCACCGACGATCTTGACGAGTACGTCGGCGCCGTCGAGGAGGCGAAAGAGCGCGGGCTACCGGTCAAGCTTGGGCTCGAGGTTGACTACTTCCCGGGGATCGAGCGCGAGATCGCGGAGCTGCTCGAGCCGTATCCGTGGGACTACCTGCTCGGCTCCGTGCACTTCGTGGACGGCTTCCCGGTCGACCAGGAGCCAGGACTTGTGCACAAGCTGCCGGTCGCCGAGGCCTGGCGCCGCTACTTCGTCTGGTTGAGGAACGCGGCGCGCAGCGGGCTCTTCGACGTGCTCTCGCACCCCGACCTGGTCAAGTTCTTCGGCCTGCGGCCCGACCCCGAGCCGCTCCACTACCTGCACATCGAGACGGCCGACGCGATCGAGGCCGCGGGCGTCTGCGTCGAGGTCTCTGCCGCTGGGCTGCACAAGCCGGCCGGAGAGGTCTATCCCGACCGCGAGCTGCTCGAGCTGTGCCATGAGCGCGGGGTGCCGATCACACTCGCCTCGGATGCACACGAGCCCGCGCATGTCGGCCGCGACCTCGACCGGGCCGTGGAGCTCGCGCGTGAGGTCGGCTACGAGACGGTGACGGTCTTCGACGACCGCGAGCGCGAGCAGGAGCCCTTCGCGTGAGGGTCGGCCTCGGCGCCGACGCGCACGCGCTCGTCGAGGGCTTGCCGCTCGTGCTCGGCGGTGTCGAGCTCGATTCGCAGCGTGGATTGGCCGGCCACTCCGACGGCGACGTGATCGCGCACGCCCTGATCGATGCGATCCTCGGCGCGGCGGGGCTCGGCGACATCGGCTCGCTCTTCCCTTCGGGTGCGGCGGAGTGGGAGGGCGCCTCGTCGCTTGGCCTGCTCGCCCGCGCCTACTCGCAGGTGCGGGAGGAGGGCTGGGAGCTCGTCAACGCCGACTGCGTCCTCGTCGGCGAGGAGCCGCGGATCGCGGCCGTGCGCGAGGCGATGCGAATGCGGTTGGCGGACGCTCTCGGGGTCGAGCCGACCCTCGTCAACGTCCGTGCGACGACAACGGACGGGCTCGGCTTCACCGGCCGCGGTGAGGGCCTTGCCGCCCTGGCCGTCGCGCTGCTCGACCGCGCCTGAGATCCGAACGGCGCCGTCGCCCGTAATCCTTCGCGAACTCCCAGGGAGAGAGGAGAAACATGACGTTGTCGAAGAAGTCGTTTCTGGGCGCGATCGTCGTCGTCGCCGCGAGCGCCGCCCTCGTGTTCTCGCTGCAGGCAGGCGCCTCGCGCGGGCACCACGAGAGGCACGGAAAGCTCTTCAGATCGAGTCTCGTGGGCAACCTGCTCACCGATCCGCCGATCCACGGTGTCACCCGCGCCGGGGCTGAGTGGAAGCTCAAGCGCGGAACCGCCCAGCTCAGTCGGCACGGCAAGTTCGACCTGCGCGTGAAGCGGCTTGTCCTCGTGACGACCGGGAACCCCGGCACCGTGACGACCATCACGGCATCCTTCTTCTGCGCGCCGGACTCGAACGCGGCGGCGGCGTTCACCGCGGGACCGGTCGCGCTCGAGGCCGACGGCGACGCCCACATCCACCAGCACGTGACGGTGCCGAGCCGGTGTCTCTCACCGGTCGTCCTGGTGCACCCGAACGGCGGCGCGACCCGCTACATCGCGGTGAGCGGCCTCACCGGCTAGGCGGGAAGACGGACGAGCTCGTCCTCGATCAGGACGAGCTCGTCGCGCCGCAAGGACTCGACCGCTTCGAGGTCGACCTCGGCGAGCGGGCGCGGGGCCTCGGCAATCAGCCGCAGGGCCCGTGCCCGCCGCTGCCTGAACGAGCCCTCGAACGGAGCCTGCTTGCGCAACGGCTCGAACCTTCGCCCGCGTGAGGGGCAGCCCTCGGCCAGGGGGCACTCGCCGCACCGGGGCACGCGCGCGATACAGATCGTCGCGCCGAGGTCCATCAGCGCCTGGGCGCAGCTGTGGTCGAAGGGGGCACCCGTGCGCTCCTGCACGCGGCGCACGTTCACGTCCACCGGTAGCACGGGCCGGCCGAGCGCGAAGCAGGCAACGGCGTCCGCGGTGTAGCGCCCGACGCCCGGTAGTTCCGTCAGGTCGTCGGGCCACCCGCTCCCGGCCACCTGACGCGCCGCACGCTGCAGGCCGAGTGCCCGCCGGTTGTAGCCGAGCCCCTGCCACTCACGGATCACCTCCGCCGTCGGTGCGGCCGCGAGGGCCTCGACGGTCGGCCAGCGAGCGAGCCACTCGAGGTAGCGCGGCACGACGCGCGAGGCCTGCGTCTGCTGCAGCATCACCTCCGAGACGAGGATCGCGTAAGGGTCGCGGGTGTGCCTCCAAGGAAGATCCCTTCCGTTTTGGCTGAACCAAGCCACAAGCAGCTCTTGCATCGACCCTAGCGTAGGCGCTTGCCCGGAGCGCATGGGCGGCCATTCACTCCGTGCGAACACGGCCCGGTCCAGGCCTACGGCCTTGCGGCCAGGTATACCTCGCGAAAAGTTGAGGGCAAGCGGTTCGAAGGCACGGGCCGCCTCGATCAGGAACACCCACGGCCGTTCTGGCGTTTACATACTTGACGGAGGGTGCGACCGTTCCCGTTATCGTCGCCAGCAAGGAGGAACTCTTTGAAGCAGCATCCGAACATGCATCTCATCGACCTGCGCTGCTCGTCATGCGGCGCGTCTTTCAGCATCCGCTCGTCCGCGGCAACGGTTTCCGTCGACGTGTGCTCGAACTGCCATCCCGCCTACACGGGGCGCGAGCGCACGGTTGCGAGTGGCGGGCGCGTCGAGCGCTTCGATCGGCGACGCGCTCTAGCCGCTGCCTAGACGACCAAGTGGGCCGTGCGATCGGTCCGCCTTCGGTCCCCTGAGCCGGCCTGTCGGGGGACGCTAGATAGATTCCGCGCCATGAGGCGCGTTCGCTTCGCTCCCAGCCCGACCGGCTCGTTGCACGTCGGCAACGCGCTCAGCGCGGTCGCCAACCGCGCCTACGGCGACTGGATGTTGCTGCGGATCGACGACACCGACCCGGCGCGCAATCTGCCCGGCGGGGAGGAGGAACTGCTGCGCGACCTCGAGTGGCTCGGCCTCGAGTGGGACGAGGGCCCGGTGCGCCAGAGCGGGCGGCGGGAACGGCACGTCGCAGCCGCGGTGCAGCTCGGCGACCGCTTCGACGGCGTCACCCTCCTGCGCGAGGACGGAACGCCGACCTATCACCTCGCGAGCGTCGTGGACGATGTCGACTTCGGGATCACCCACATCGTGCGCGGCAATGACCACCGCCCCAACGAGGAGCTGCACCGGCGACTCTTCGAAGCTCTCGGGGCAACCCCGCCGGAGTTCGTCCACCATGGTCTGATCCTCGGCGAGGACGGCAAGAAGCTGGCCAAGCGCGCGGAGGGCGCGACCGTGGCGTCCCTGCGCGAGGCGGGGATTCCGGCCGAGGCCGTGCGGCGCTACCTCGACGAGCTGGGTGTGCCGAAGCACGACGTGCACTACGACCTCCCTCGGATCCGGCGCCTGGCGATTGAGGCGATCGGCTCGCTCTTGGACGAGGAGCTGGCCGCGCGGGTCGGAGCCCCGGTCGAGGTCGTCCCCGCGCTTCGAGGGGCCCGCGACCTCAACGAAGCGCGCGACTACGCGACCGCGATCCTCGAGGCTCCGGCGGCGGCCTCGAGCGACTCGCGTGAGACCCTCGAGCGCTTCCGGGAGCTGCTCGAGCGTGGCAACGGCTCCGCCGACCCGAAGGAGCTCGTTCGCGAGCTGAAGGCCGTCGGCGGCGACCTGCGCGCTCTGCGTCTCGCCCTCACCGGCCGCGACCGGGGCCCGGAGCTCTGGGCGGTCGTCGCGGCCCTTCCGCGCGAGGAAGCCCTGCGGAGGATCGATGCGGCTCTATGACACCGCCACGCGCGGGCTCCGGGAGCTGCCGGCTCCGCCGGGCCCCGTGCGCATGTACTTCTGCGGGCCGACGGTCTACCAGCGCATCCACGTCGGCAACGCGCGCCCCTTCGTGCTGTCGCTGTGGCTCAAGCGCTGGCTCGAGCGCGGCGGCTATGAGGTCACGCTCGTCGAGAACATCACCGACATCAACGACAAGATCTACGCCGCGGCTCCGGGTGCCAGCGCAAAGCTCGCCGAAGACGCGAGCCGCTGGTACGTCGAGGACACGAGCGACCTCGGCCTCGGCCGGCCTGACCGCGAGCCGAAGGCGACCGAGTCGGTTCCGGCGATCGTGGCGATGATCGAGCAGCTCGTTGCAGGCGACCACGCCTACCCGGCCGGCGGGGACGTCTACTTCCGGGTCTCGAGCTTCCCGGACTACGGCAAGCTCTCCGGCCGGCACGGCGACGAGGAGGCGATGCGCAACCCCTCGGAAGAGGACGAGGCGGGTGAGCTGAAGGAGGACCCTCGCGACTTCGCGCTCTGGAAGGCGCACAAGGAGGGCGAGGACACGTGGTGGGAGTCTCCCTGGGGCCGGGGCCGGCCCGGCTGGCACATCGAGTGCTCGGCGATGGCCGAGGCCGACCTCGGGCCGGTGTTCGAGATCCACGGCGGCGGGCTCGACCTTGTCTTCCCGCACCACGAGAACGAGGTCGCGCAGTCGCGCGCGCTCGGGCACGAGTTCGCGCAACTCTGGATGCACAACGGGATGCTGCGCCTTGCCGGCGAGAAGATGTCGAAGTCGCTCGGCAACATCGTCTCCCTATGCGAGGCACTGCAGGAGTGGGGCCGTGAGACGTTGCTCGTCTACTTCCTGGGTGGCCACTGGCGCAAGCCGCTCGACTACTCCGACGAGGCGCTCCGGCAGGCCGCGGCGCAGGCCGAGAGCTTCCGGAACGTCTTCCGCCTGCCCACCGAGCGGGTCGGCGAGTGGGGGGACCTCACGGCCGCGCTGGACGATGACTTCAACACGGCGGAGGCGCTCGCGACGCTGCACGGCTGGCGGGACCACGAGCTGCTGCGCCGCGGCCTCGAGGTCTTCGGGCTCGAGTCGCTCGCGGAGAACACGTCGGCCCCTCCCGAGCTCGAGGTGCTGGCCCGGCAGCGGGCCGAGGCTCGTGAGCGCAAGGACTTCGACGAAGGCGACCGGCTGCGCGGCGAAATCGAGGCTGCGGGCTGGGAGGTCCGGGACGTGGAGGCCGAGCCGGGCTTCCAGCTCGTGCCGAAGCGGTGACCGGTGAGCTCGTCTACGGCCGCCGCGCGGTGCGCGAGGCGGTTCGCGGGCCACGGCAGGTGTTCGAGGTCTTCGCCGGCGAGAGAGCTCTGAAAGCGGAACCGTGGCTGGCGGAGAGCGAGGTTCGGATCCACGTCAAACCGGAGCGCGAGCTGACCGCCCTGGCGGGCACCGCCGATCACCAGGGTGTGGTCGCGCGTGTCGAGCCGTATCGCTACGCCGACGCCTACGAGATCGCGGCCGGGCCCTCGCCTCTGCTCGCCGTGCTCGACTCGGTGACCGACCCGCGCAATCTCGGCGCGGTCGCCCGCAGCGCCGAAGGTGCGGGCGCAAGCGGGATCGTGCTGCCCGCCCACAACTCGGCCCGGGTGACGGCCGCAGTCTGCCGCGCCTCGGCCGGCGCAGTCGAGCACCTTCCGGTCGGAGTGGTCAAGAACCTCGCGCGCTACCTCGGCGAGATCAAGAGCCCACAGCTCTGGGTCTGGGCCGCGGGCGGAGACGCGGAGACGACGATGTGGGACGCCGACCTCGCCGGCGGCGTCGCCTTCGTGCTCGGCGCCGAGGGCAAAGGGCTGCGGCCGCTCGTGCGCCGCACCTGCGACGCCGCCGTCGCGATTCCGCTCCACGGCCAGGTCGAGTCGCTGAACGTCAGCGTCGCGGCCGCCTTGCTGCTCTACGAGGCGAGGCGGCAGCGCGGTGGCTGAGCCGACGCTCTACCTCTTCGACGGCTACAACCTCCTGCATGCCGGCTCGTTCGAGGATCCCCGCGAGCTCGTCGACCGACTGGCGAGCTTCGTCGCTGTCCACGGGGCGCGCGGCGTGGTCGTCTTCGACGGCGTGGGGACAGACGTCGTGTACGGGCCGCTCGAGGTGCGCTACTTCGAGCACGCCGACTCACTCCTCGAGCGGTTGGCCGCGGAGCACCGCGGCGGCGAGACGGTCTGTCTCGTTTCCTCGGACTCGGCCGTTCGCGGTACCTCGGGCCAGGAGGTGCAGAAGCGCAGCTCGCGAAACTTCCTCGAGGACCTGGAGGCGCCGGGCCACGTCGAATCGAAACCCTCGCAGCTTCGCGATCGCGTAGACGAAGAGACGCGAAAACGCCTTGAGAACCTGCGCAGAGGCAAAGGGTCCGGTTAAGAACAACAACTCGCAAGGTCTTGTAAACGTGTTGGGACCTTGCTATCTTGATCCTCAACCTCAGGGTGAGGCTTGTGCAGATCGCCCGTCCTCAGCGAGGGGGAAGCCGTGCCCGCTCGAACTGCACAGACGATCCACACCCCGCAGAAGCTCCAGCGAGAGCTCGCCGACCTCCAGCTCGTCATGCGCGCCCGCAACGGCGACGGGAAGGCTCTCGACGAGCTCATGCGCCGCTACCAGGGTTTCGTCCGCCTCAAGGCGAGCTCGTACTTCCTCGCCGGCGGCGACTCCGAGGATCTGATCCAGGAGGGCCTGATCGGCCTCTACAAGGCAGTGCGCGATTTCCGCGCCGACAAGGAGACCTCCTTCCGCAGCTTCGCCGAGCTTTGCGTCACGAGGCAGATCATCACCGCGATTAAGACGGCGACGCGCTTCAAGCACGCGCCGCTGAACACCTATGTCTCGTTCAGCCATACCCCGGCCGGCCAGGAGCCCGACGGCGACTGCACCCTCGGCGACGCCCTGCCGGGCCCCAGCGTGGACGACCCTTCGGTCTGCGTGATCTCGACCGAGGAGCTCCAGAGCCTGGTCTTCTCGCTCGGCAGCGGGCTCTCGAAGCTCGAGGCGGACGCGCTCAAGCTCTATCTCGAGGGCGAGTCCTACGAGGAGATGGCCGAGCGGCTCGGGTGCGACACGAAGACGATCGACAACGCGCTCCAGCGCGTGAAGCGCAAGGTGCTGGCGCATCAGCAGTCACGGCAAGTCCTGCAGTAGCGCGCGTTACTCTGAGCCTGCGCCGGAGTAGCTCAGCTGGTCAGAGCAACGCCCTTGTAAGGCGTAGGCCGTGGGTTCGAATCCCACCTCCGGCTCTCCCCGCAAACCGATTCGCCGCTCCGCCGGTACCACCCCTGGGAAACACCAACTCCGGTAAAGGAGCGTGAGAGGGATGGGAGAGCATCTTTCAGGGCGCCTCCAGAGGGCCTTGCTGGTCCTGGCGCTCATGCTCGGCGCAGCGTTAGTGGCGGTTTCGCCGCTGACCGCCGCCGAGCGAAACTCGTACACGGTGACGCCGCTGGTCTCCGACCAACCGGGAGTCGCTGCACAGACCGACCCGAACCTCGTCAACGCCTGGGGCCTGACCTCCGGGCCGACGTCGCCGTGGTGGGTGTCCGACAACGGCACGGACAAGTCGACTCTCTACCGCGGTTCCGACGGCGCGATCCAACAGCTCGTCGTCGACGTGGCAGGCGGTCCGACCGGCGCCGTCTTCAATCCCACTGCGGGCTTCGTCCTGCCCACGGGCGGCAAGGCGCTGTTCATCTTCGACAGCGAGGACGGGAAGATCCGAGCCTGGAACGGCGCCCAAGGTACGACCGCGATCGTGAGCAAGGACCGTTCGGGTGAGGACGCGATCTACAAGGGCCTCGCGATCGCCGACACCTCCGCCGGGCCCCGACTCTACGCGGCCGACTTCCACAACGCACGCGTGGACGTCTTCGACGGCAGCTTCGGTGTCGTGCCGGGCGGATTCGTCGACGTGTCGTTGCCGAGCGGGTACGCGCCCTTCGGGATTCAGACGATCGGCGACCGCGTCTTCGTGACGTATGCCAGGCAGGATGCGGACGCCGAGGACGAGGTCGCGGGCCAGAGCCTTGGCTTCGTCGACGTCTTCAGCACGGCCGGCGACTTGCTCGGGCGGGTCGCGCAGCACGGCCAGCTGAACGCACCGTGGGGCCTCGCGCTTGCCCCTTCGACCTTCGGCCGCTTCGCCGGCGACCTGCTCGTCGGCAACTTCGGCGATGGGCAGATCAACGCCTACGAGGAGCTTCCGAACGGGCAGTTCGAACATCGCGGTGAGCTGCAAAGCAGTGATGGCCGCTCGATCTCGATCGACGGGCTGTGGGCGCTCCAGTTCGGCAAGGCGGGAAACAACGGTCCCGCCGGAACGCTCTTCTTCACGGCCGGGCCCGACGAGGAGACCCACGGTCTCTTCGGCTCGATCACGCCGGGCTAGGCATCAAGGGCGGCGGCGCGGGCTCCGGCTCGCGCCGCCGCTGCGCTCAGCGAGTGAGGGCCTGCTCGAGATCGGCCCAGAGCTCGTCGGGATCCTCCAGGCCGACGCTCAGGCGCAGAAGCCCTGCCGGGACTCGGTCGCCCTCCCAGCGTGAGCGGCTTTCGAGAACCGAGTCGACTCCGCCCAGGCTCGTCGCGTTCTTGATCCGCTCGAGCGAGATCTCGACGGTGTGCGCCGCCTCTCCGTCCGCGACGTCGAACGAGAGCAGGCCGCCGAAGCCGGGGTAGCGCACGACTTGGACGGCGGGATGTGACCGCAGCCGCTCTGCCAGCTCGGTGGCGCCGGCCGTGTGCCGCTCCATCCGCAGCGGCAGCGTCTTCAGGCTCCGCGAGAGCAGCCAGCAGGGATCCGGCGCAGCCACGATCCCCGCGCGGCCGCGGAACTCTCGCAGGCGCGCGGCGTCGTCGGCTGAGCGGCAGGCGACCGCCCCGAGGAGCACGTCATGGTGGCCGCCGAGAAACTTGGTCGCGCTGTGCAGCGCGAAGTCGGCGCCGCGCTCGAGGGGACGCAGGTACACCGGCGTCGCTGCCGTCGAGTCCACCACCACGCGCGCCGGGTGGGCCGCCGCCGCTTCGAAGTCGGGCATCGTCAGGAACGGGTTGGACGGCGCCTCGAGCCAGAGCAGGTCGGCCTCGGCGGGCGGCGGGCCGCTCTGGTCGAACTCGACGAACCGCACGCCCCAGTGCTCGAGCGCCGCAAAGAGGCTCGCGGTCCCGTAGTAAGCGCCCTCCGCCAGCGCGATCGTCTGCCCCGGCTCCAGCAGCCCGAGCACGAGCCCCGTTGTCGCCCCCGCGCCGGAGGGGAAGAGGAGCGCCTCGCCGCCCTCGAGCTCCGCGAGCGCGCGCTCGGCGGCCAGCCCGTTGGGATGGGCGTAGCGCTGGTAGTAGAGCGCCCCCGGCTCACCCTCCCGATACGGCCAGATCGTCGAGCGGTCAAGAGGCTCCACGGACGTCAACTCTAGCCCCGGGAACGGTTCTCGCTTGACGTCGTCCGCTGTTTTTGCCAATCTCCAGCAACTCCGTGGACAAACTGGATAAATAAGGAGCCGGAATGAGAGTTATTTGGATTGCTTTGCTCGGGGTCGCGCTGCTGGCCGGCTCTGCCACAGGAGCGTCAAAGGGCGGGTCGATCGACCTGGTCGCGTACTCGACGCCCAAGGACGCCTACGGCAAGATCATCTCCGCCTTCCAGAGGACGCAGGCGGGGAGCGGGGTCAACGTCAGCCAGTCATACGGCGCCTCCGGCGACCAGGCTCGAGCCGTAGGGGCCGGGCAGCCGGCGGATCTGGTCGCGCTTTCGCTCGACCCGGACGTCAACCTGCTCGTCCAGAAGGGGCTCGTCCCGAAGAAGTGGCGCGCCAACTCGCACCGCGGCATCGTCTCGGACTCGGTCGTCGTCTTCGTCGTCCGCGACGGCAACCCGAAGCACATCAAGGGGTGGGGCGCCCTGGTCAAGAGCGGCGTGCAGGTGATCACGCCGAACCCGTTCACCTCCGGGGGCGCCCGCTGGAACGTGATGGCCGCCTACGGAGCGCAGCGCCGCGCGGGCAAGACCGACAAGCAGGCGATCGCCTATCTCTACAAGCTCTTCAAGCACGTGCCGGTCCAGCCGGACAGCGCGCGGAGCGCCCTACAGATCTTCGCTCAGGGCAAGGGTGACGTGCTGCTCACCTACGAGAACGAGGCGATCTACGCGAACAAGAAGGGCGTCCACTCGGAGTACCGGATCCCGAAGGCGACGCTGCTGATCGAGACGCCGGTTGCGCTGACGAAGTCCGGCGCGGGCAAGCCGGCCGCGAAGGCGTTCTACAAGTACCTCTGGTCGTCCACCGCGCAGAAGGCCTTCGCCGACCAGGGCTATCGCCCGGTGGTGAAGAGCGTGGCGAAGGGCTACCACTTCTTCAAGCCCCCAGGCCTGTTCACGATCAGTTCCGCGAAGTACGGGCTCAACGGCTGGGTGAAGGTGAACAAGCGCTTCTTCCACCCGGAGAAGGGGATCATGGCCGCGGTCGAGAGGTCGATTGGCCAGTAACGCTGCTGCCCTCGAGCAACCCACCGGCGCGGTCTCAGGCCGCGCCGGTGGCGCGCTTGCCAAAGGTATGGCGACCGGCTACCTCAGCGTGGTCGTCCTCCTGCCGCTCGCCGCGCTGGTCTGGAGCTCGCGCGCCGACGGCCGCGCCTCGTTCTGGCACCAAGCGACCCGGCCGGAGGCGATTTCGGCGCTCAAGCTGACGCTGGGCGCCGCCGCTGTCTGCGCGCTGCTGAACGCGATCACGGGGACGGCGATCGCCTGGGTGCTGGTGCGCGACCGCTTCCCGGGCAAGGGGGTCGTCGACGCCGTGATCGACCTGCCCTTCGCGTTGCCGACGATCGTCGCAGGACTGACCCTGCTCGCCCTCTACGGGCCCGGCGGCCCCTTCGGCTTCGACGTCGCGTTCACCCGCGCCGGGCTGCTGCTCGCGCTCCTGTTCGTGACGCTTCCGTTTGTCGTCCGGGCCGTGCAGCCCGTGCTGCTGGAGCTCGACACCGAGATGGAGGAGGCCGCGGCGTCGCTCGGGGCGGGCTCGCTGGCGATCTTCCGTCGGATCGTCTTCCCGAACCTGCTGCCGGCGATTCTCTCGGGGGTCGCGCTCGCCTTCGCCCGCGCGGTTGGCGAGTTCGGGGCCGTGGTTCTGATCTCGGGGAACATCCCCTTCAAGACCGAGGTCTCGTCCGTCTACATCTTCGGGCAGCTCCAGTCAGGCAACGAGCGCGGGGCGGCCGCCGTCTCGGTGGTGCTGCTGGTGATCTCGCTCGGCGTGCTCCTGCTGATCGGCGCCTTCCGGCGCTGGAAGACGAGGCACGACTATGTCTAGGTATCTCCTCCGGTTCGGGGCTCTCGGCTACCTGGCCCTGGTGCTGCTGGTGCCGGTCGGGTTCGTCTTCTATCGCGCGTTCGAGCACGGGATCGGGCCTGCGTGGGACGCCGTCACGACCCCCCAGGCCGTGCACGCGCTCGAGCTCACGCTCCTGATGGCGGCGATCGCCGTGCCGGCCAACACCGTCTTCGGCGTGATCCTGGCGCTGGCGCTCGTACGCAGTCGCTTCCCGGGCCGCGGGCTCGTGAACGCGATCGTCGACCTGCCGCTCGCGCTCTCGCCGGTGGTGGCCGGGCTCGCGCTGTTCCTGCTCTACGGGCGCGGCGGCTGGCTCGGCGGGCTGGCCGATCACGGGATCAAGATCCTGTTCGCCGTCCCCGGGATGGTGCTGGCGACGATGTTCGTCTCGCTGCCCTTCGTCGTGCGCGAGGTCGTGCCCGTGTTGCGGGAGATCGGCACCGAGCAGGAGCAGGCCGCTGAGACCCTGGGCGCCTCGCCCTTCCAGGCGTTCTGGCGGATCACGCTGCCCGCGATCCGCTGGGCGGTCGCCTACGGCGTCGTGCTCACGACGGCGCGGGCGATCGGCGAGTTCGGGGCGGTCAGCGTCGTCTCGGGGAAGATCCAGGGCCGCACCGAGACGCTGCCGCTCTACGTCCAGGCCCAGTTCGAGCAGTTCGACGTCCAGGGCGCCTACGCTGCGTCGGTGGTTCTTGCGCTGATCGCGATCGCCACCGTCGTCGGGTTGCGGCTCTTCCACCCGCGGGAGGAAACGAGCTGATGGGCATTTCCGCCATCGAGGTGACCAAGCGTTTCGGTGATTTCACCGCGCTGGACGACGTCTCGGTCGCCATCCCCGAGGGCTCGCTGACCGCCCTGCTCGGCCCGAGCGGCAGCGGCAAGTCCACGCTCCTGCGCGTGATCGCGGGGCTCGAGCAGCCGGAGTCGGGCCAGGTGCTGATCGGCGACGAGGACGTCACCGACCGGCCCGCCCGCGCGCGCGGCGTCGGCATGGTCTTTCAGCACTACGCGGCCTTCAAGCACATGACCGTCTGGGACAACGTCGCGTTCGGCCTCACGATCCGGAAGCGCCCCAAGGCCGAGATCGGCGATCGCGTGCACGAGCTGCTGAAGCTCGTCCAGCTCGAAGGGCTCTCGAAGCGTTACCCGTCGCAGCTCTCAGGCGGTCAGCGTCAGCGGATGGCCCTGGCCCGCGCGCTCGCGGTCGAGCCGAGCGTGCTGCTGCTGGACGAGCCCTTCGGCGCGCTCGACGCGCGCGTGCGGAAGGAGCTCCGCGCCTGGTTGCGCCGCCTCCACGACGAGGTGCACGTGACGACGATCATCGTCACCCACGACCAGGAGGAGGCGATGGAGGTTGCAGGCCAGATCGTCGTGCTCAACGCGGGGCGCGTCGAGCAGGTCGGCTCGCCGCGCGAGCTCTACGAGAAGCCGGCGAACGAGTTCGTGATGAGCTTCGTCGGCCCCGTCAACCGCGTCGGCGACACGTTCGTCCGCCCGCACGATGTCGAGGTGCGGCTCGAGCCCGACGAGGGCTCGAGCGAGGCGATGGTCGAGCGTGTCGTGCACCTGGGCTTCGAGGTGCGGGTCGAGCTCGTTCGGGACGACGGCCAGCACCTGCTCGTGCAGTTGGCGCAGGAGGAGGCCGAGCTGCTCGAGCTCGAGCGCGGCCAGATCGTCTACGTCCGCCCGAGGCACGAGACGGTCTTCACCCGCATCTGAGGGCTAGTGCGGCAACCAGGCGTCGGGGTCGGCTGCGATCGCGGCAACCTCGTCCGGCAGCTTCCCGTCGGCGAGGTCGGCGAGCGTGACCATCTCCAGGACGGCGCGCAGGTTCGCTCGCACGGCGACCCAGGCATCGCGCAGCGGCGCCGCGGCACCCGCGTACTCGACCTGCTCGGGCCGCTGCCCGCGCACGTTGGCGATCGGGCCCTCGACGGCGCGGATCACGTCGGCGAGGGTGATCTCCTCCGGCGCCTTCGCCAGCCAGTAGCCGCCCTCCGCACCGCGCTGGCTCTGCACGAGCCCGGCGTGCTTGAGATCGAGCAGGATGTTCTCGAGGAATTTAAGCGGGATCTTTTGGGCCTGGGCGATCCGGTCGCCCTTTTGCGGCACGCCGCTCTTCGCTGCTGCGAGCTCCGCGCCCGCGCGCAGGGCGTAGTCCACCTTCGCCGAGACTCGCATCGTCTTGGATTCTGGCACGCGCCTTCTTCTTGGGCGCCGCCGGCGCGGCCGAAGCCTCGGCGAGCCCCGGCGACGACCACACGGTTCTTGCCGGCTCGCTTCGCCTCGTAGCGTGGCAGGGCGAGCAGAATCGGCGCCAGGCGGGTTCGGCGGAATAGCCCGGCGCGAGGCTCGCAGAAGGGATCCCGGCGTCCCCCCTTCGAGGATTTCCCCCGGCACGACCTTCGGTTCCGGCGGTACGCTCGGCGCGTGTCGCCCGAGATGGACTCGACCGAGGCGAAGCTCCGCCGGCTCGAGAAGCTGCGCGAAGAGGCGCTCCACGCCGGCAGTGGAAGCGCCGTCGAGCGCCAGCGCTCCCAGGGCAAGCTGCTGGCGCGGGAGCGGGTCGAGAAGCTCCTCGACCCGGGCTCCTTCGTCGAGCTCGACCGTTACGTGCGTCACCGCGAGGCCGAGTTCGGCATGCGCGAGAAGCGTCCGTTCGGCGACGCGGTCGTCACCGGCTACGGGACGATCTTCGACCGCCGGGTCTTCGTCTTCTCGCAGGACTTCACGGTCTTCGGCGGCAGCCTCTCCGAGGTATTCGCCGAGAAGATCTGCAAGGTAATGGACCTTGCCTCCAAGCTGGGCTGCCCGGTGATCGGGATCAACGACTCGGGCGGCGCCCGGATCCAGGAAGGCGTGGTCTCGTTGGCCGGTTACGCCGAGATCTTCTGGCGCAACGTCCAGTCCTCAGGAGTGATCCCGCAGATCAGCCTGATCATGGGCCCCTGCGCAGGTGGCGCCGTCTACTCGCCGGCGATCACCGACTTCGTCCTCATGGTCGAGGGGAGCTCGTACATGTTCATCACCGGGCCCGACGTGGTGAAGACGGTGACCGGCGAAGAAGTCAGCTTCGAGGAGCTCGGCGGCGCGCTGACCCACGCGACGAAGTCGGGCGTCGCCCACTTCGTCGCCCCCGACGAGGAGGCGTGCCTCGAGGACGCGCGCTACCTGCTCTCGTTCCTGCCGCAGAACAACGTCGACCCGCCGCCGTACTCAGAGCCGTCCGACCCCGTGAGCCGGGAGGACGCCGAGCTCGACACACTCGTGCCCGACGACCCCGCGAAGCCGTACGACATGAAGCAGGTCGTAGAGCGGGTGTTCGATGACGGCGAGTTTCTGGAGGCGCATGAGCGCTGGGCCGAGAACATCGTCTGCGGCTTCGCGCGCCTGAATGGGCATCCCGTCGGCGTTGTCGGCAACCAGCCGCGCTCGCTCGCCGGAGTGCTCGACATCGACTCCTCCGTGAAGGCGGCGCGGTTTGTTCGCACCTGCGACGCCTTCAACATCCCCCTGATCACCTTCGTGGACGTGCCGGGCTTCCTGCCCGGGACGGCGCAGGAGTGGGGAGGGATCATCCGTCACGGCGCCAAGCTGCTCTACGCGTACGCCGAGGCGACGGTGCCGAAGCTCACGGTGATCACGCGTAAGGCATACGGCGGAGCCTACGACGTGATGAGCTCCAAGCACATTCGGGCCGATTTCAACTTCGCCTGGCCGACCGCCGAGGTTGCGGTGATGGGTCCCGAGAGCGCCGTCAACATCATCTTCCGGAAGGAGCTCGACGAAGCCGCCGACTCGGAGGCCCAGCGCTCGCAGCTGATCGCCGACTACCGCCAGCGCTTCGCGAACCCGTACGTGGCCGCCGAGCGCGGCTACGTCGACGACGTGATCGAGCCTCGAAGAACCCGGCGGGTGCTCGCGGACGCATTGGAGACCGCACTGACCAAGCGAGAGCGCCGCCCGCCGCGAAAGCACGGGAACCTGCCGCTCTAGCGACCTACGGTCCCTTACCACGGTTCGCCCAGCCTCCTCCCCGAGGCGAGCCTATCGCCGAAAATCGCGCGCGTGGGTGCCGAGTTCGTGTCGAAATCCGTGCGCCGGCAGCCGACCGAAACCCCGGCTCAGGAGGCCAGCGCTGCGGCGGCGGGCGGTGCGGCCTGGTGCGCGAGTTCGCCCGCCAAGGCGGCGACGATGGCAGGGTCGAATTGCGAGCCGGCGCACCGCTCGAGCTCGGCAACCGCCTCCTCGGGCGCCACCCGCCGGCGGTAGACGCGTTCCGAGGTCATCGCGTCGTAGGCGTCGGCGACGAAGATGATCCGCGCGCCGAGCGGGATGCGGTCGCCTGGCAGACCGTCCGGGTAGCCGCTTCCGTCCCAGCGCTCATGGTGGTGGAGTACCCAGTCGGCAACCGGGTCGACGCCGAGGCTCTCGAGCATCCGGAACCCGATCTGCGGGTGACGCTCGAGCACCATCCGCTCCGGCTCGGTGAGCGGGCCGGGCTTGCGCAGGATCTCCTCCGGGATCGCGAGCTTGCCGAGGTCGTGCAGGCTGGCCGCAAGCCTGGTGAGCTCGACCTCCTCTTCCGGGAGGCCCAGCCGACGTGCCGTGCGCGCCGAGAGGTCGGCGACGCGCTGTGAGTGGCTGCCTGTGTAGACGTCTCGGGCATCCACCGCGCGGGCGAGGCTCGCCGCGGCGCGGAAGCGGGCGGCACGATCGGGGCCGCTCGCCAGGCGCTTCAGCTCGGCCAGTTCGATCACGTCGGGCCGATAGGCGCGGATGCGGTTCTTGCCGTACTCCTTGGCCCAGTAGAGGGCGCTGTCGGCGAGCCGGATCAGCTCGTCGCGTTCGTCGGCGTGCTGCGGCGAGGTTGCCACTCCGACGCTGACCGTGACGGCGCCTATCTGCTCGAGCTCCACCGCCGCGATCCGGTCGACCACCGACGAGGCCGCGGTCTGGGCGGCGCTCTCGTCGGAGCCGGGGAGGAGCAGCGCGAACTCGTCGCCGCCGAGCCGGAAGGCCTCGCCGGTCTGGCGCAGGCGCGTGGCGAGCTGGGACAAAACGCGGTCTCCGGCGGGGTGACCGAAGCGGTCGTTGATCCGCTTGAAGTCGTCGACATCGAGCAGGCAGAGAGAGAGCGGGAGACGGCGCTCGTGCGCGTACCGCAGCTCCCGCTCGAGTCGCTCGTGGAAATGCCGGTGGTTGCCGAGGCCGGTCAGCGGGTCGGTCAGGGCCAGCCGCATGGCACGGAGGGCGCCGACGATCGCGCGCTGATAGAGCTGGATCGCGAGCAGCGGGCCGACGAGCGCCACCGACAGAAACGGCGAGCGCTGCCAGAGCACGACCAGCATCAGCGCGGCGGAGGCCATCAGCGAGAACGGCACGATCGTCCAACGGACGTTCGTGCGCGCGAGCCGGAAGAGCGAGCGGTGCGAGCTGACCGCCACGATCGCCGTGATCAGAATCAAGTTGACCGTGTACTGAGCCGAAGCGGCGGCGCCGACGCGCGCCAGCACGCCGCCAGCGCCCTCTCCGTGCAACGGCGCCGAAACGGCTCCGGCGGCCGTGGCGGCCAGCGCGAGCACCGAGACGTTGTAGGCGATCCGGATGGGCGGCCGGTGCTCGATCAGCTGGGTGATCGCCGGCGCCAAAAAAACGACCAGCAGTCCTGCCGCCCAGCCGAAGAGGACGATTGAGGCGACCCCGAAGACGAACGAGAGCGAGACCCCGCCGGTGTCGACTCCTTCTACGGGCACCGGGAAGCGGTCGGCGAGAGTCGAGGCGCCCAGGAGCGCGGCCAGCCCGAGCAGGGTCGCCGCCTTGTGCGGCGTGACCGCGAAGGCGACGGCCGCGGCACACGCCACGCCGAGGCCGGCGGCGCAAACGGGCACCAGGACGGCCAAGAGCCGCGGCGACGGCAAGGCGCGGCGGGTCATGTCGCTACCAGTACAGGTTGTAGGTGGTCAGAGAGTCTTCGTAGCCAAGACCGCCGAGCGCCAAGAGGATCAGCGCGAGGATGGCGGCAATGACGACGAGTCGGTGCTTCCAGTGCAACATCGTCAACCTCCCCACGACAAATTTGCAGACGCCGTCGATTGTCGAATGGCTGCAAACTCGCGGCAATCCCCCGGAAGGGGGAGTTGGCGCCAGCGGGTCTCTGCGCCTAGCCGGAAATGGTGAGCCCGGCTTCTGCGAGGGGCCGGCGGCCCCAGGCAAATTGCTGCCGGTACCAGCCGGTGAGCGGGCTGACGGCGACTCCCTGGCCGGACGAATGAATCATCCAGCCGGAGCCGAGGTAGATCCCGGTGTGGCCGATCGAGCGTGCCTGGGAGCGCGGCCCGCTCGGCCCGAAGAAGAGCACGTCCCCCGGTGCGAGCTTCGCGAAGGGGATGCGCTTTGCCTTGTTCACCTCGCCGCTCATCTGGTATGTCGTGCGGCCCTTGATCGTCCCCGCCAGCGCAGCTCCATCGGGGTACGACTGGAGCTTGTAGACGCGCCAGACGAAGCCGGAGCAGTCGAAGCCGCCCGGCGAGCTGACGCCGAACGGCGCCTCGGGCGCTTCGCTCGTCCCGCCCCATACGTACGGGAAGCCGATGAAGCGGACCGCGGTGTTGAGCACGCGCTTCTGCCAGGAGCCGAGGTGCGGGAGCGTGAAGGCAGCTGCAGCGTCCTGTGCGTACCCGTGCTCCCATCCTCTGAAGCGGAGGATCTTCGAGACCGAAAAGGCGGTTTCGGCACGCGTGACGGGATCGCTCGGCAACAGCTCGAGGTCGTCTTGCTTGCTCGGGTGGTTCGTGCGCAGCCCGAGTAGGCGGGCAACGCTTTCGGTGCCGAAACGAGAGGGAACGGCGAGGCCGGCGCCTCGGGCGACGTCCGCGAAGGCCGTCGCCGCGTCGGAGAGCTGGAGCGCGCGCACGAGCCGCGCGTCGAGTTGGGCCACGGTCACCGGGGCCGATGTATTCGTGGTGGCGGTTGCCGGCTGGTCGGTGAGGCCGGAGACGAGGGCGGCGAGCTCGCCCTGCGTCAGGCTGTCGCCGGCGCGAAACGCCGCCACGGTCTTCGCCATCAGGCCGTGCGCCACGACGTAGCGGATATGGGACTGTGCCCACGAGCCCGGCGGCGGGGCCCCATTTGGGCCTCGAGACGTTCCGGGGTCGCCGATTTTCGCCGCCAGCGCGGTGGGGGCGGCAAGGAACGCGCAGCAGGCGGCTAGGGCGAGGAAGCGGCTCATCCCGCGGTTCGTATCGTCCAGGTGCCCGCCCGCCTTTAGGCTCTCGACCGTGAACGCGCAGATCACGCCGGAAGCGCACGGTGAGGAGCGCGACGCGATTCTCCGCGCGGTCGAAGCGCAGCTTGCACGTGACCCTCGCCCAGCCGCCTACCGCAGCGATTGGCGCGAGCAGGGAATCCGCGAGAACGCGGGCGAAGACATTCCCGAAGAGCCGGGCTAAGGCGAGGCGGGCCGGCCGCTGAGCAGGCCCGGCGCAACCCGGGCATAGTCGAGCCCGGAAACCCACGTGAGCACGAGAGCGACGAGCAGCGCCCACCAGGCGACTTGGTCGTCCCAGGCTCCGGCGGCCGCGAACCCACCGATCGCCGCCGCGGTCGCCTGGGACCAGGTCTTCAGCTTGCCGAGGTCGCGCGCCTGCATCACCACGCCCCGTTCCAGCGCCGCCAGGCGCAGGCCGGAGACGAGAAACTCGCGTGCGACGATCGCCGCGACCATCCAACCCGGGAACACGCCTTCGCCGACGAGGACGATCAGCACGGTCATGACGAGCAGCTTGTCCGCCACCGGGTCGAGCAACGAGCCGAGCGGCGACGAGTGCCCGCGCCAGCGGGCGATGCGTCCGTCGAACCAGTCGGTGCTCATCGCCGCGATGAAGACGCCCGTCGCCCACCAGTAGTGGTCGTCGAAGTCCCAGACGAAAAGGACGATCACGAGCGGCACCGCTGCGGCGCGAGCGAGCGTCAATTGATCCGCCAGGCTCATGCGCAGGGAGAATACGGCCCGTGCCGCCCTTCTCGAAGGTTCTCGTGGCCAATCGCGGCGAGATCGCCATCCGCGTCTTCCGTACCCTGCGCGAGCTCGGGATCGGAACGGTGGCCGTCTACTCGGAGGTGGACCGGAGCTCACTCCACGTCACCGCTGCCGACGAGGCGTACCTGATCGGCCCCGGCGCGCCCGCCGAGAGCTACCTCAACGAAGAACGACTGCTCGACGTCGCCCGCCGCGCCGGAGCCGAGGCACTGCATCCCGGCTACGGCTTCCTGGCCGAGCACGCGGGCTTTGCCCGGGCGGTCGCGCGCGCCGGGCTCGTCTGGATCGGCCCGCCGCCCGAGGCGATCGAGGTGATGGGCTCGAAGACGGCCGCGCGCGAACGGATGACGGCGGCCGGAGTTCCCGTCGTCCCGGGGACGACGGAGCCGGTCGCCTCTGCCGACGAGGTCGCGCGCCTCGGCTACGAGCTCGGGTGGCCGATCGCGATCAAGGCCGCGGCCGGCGGCGGCGGTAAGGGCCTCAGGGTCGTCCACGATCCCGCCGAGGCCGAGCGCGCGTTCGAATCGGCGCGGCGAGAGGGCGAGTCCTACTTCGGCGACGCAACTGTGTACGTCGAGCGCTACCTCGGGGACCCACGCCACGTCGAGGTTCAGGTGCTCGCCGATGCTCACGGCAACGTCATTCACCTCGGTGAGCGTGACTGCACGATCCAGCGCCGCCACCAGAAGCTGGTGGAAGAGACGCCTTCGCCCGCGGTCGACGAGGCGCTGCGAGAGCGCATCGGAGGTATAGCTGTCGAGGCCGCTCGCGCCGTTGGCTATCGCAGCGCCGGCACGATCGAAGGCCTGCTCTCACGGGAGGGCGAGTACTTCTTCCTCGAGATGAACACCCGCATCCAGGTCGAGCACACGGTCACCGAGATGGTCACGGGCCTGGACCTCGTTCGCGAACAGGTTCTCATCGCGGCGGGAGAGCCGCTCTGGCTGCGCCAGGAGGAGGTCCGCTTGACGGGGCACGCGATCGAGTGCCGCATCAACGCAGAGGATCCCCTAAGTGGCTTCCTTCCGAGTCCCGGGAGGATCACGAGCTACCGGGAGCCGGGAGGGCCGGGTGTGCGGGTCGACTCCGGGGTGGTCGCGGGCTCGGAGATTCCCGCGCTCTACGATCCACTCGTTGCCAAGCTGATCGTGCACGGGATCGACCGGGAGCACGCGAGGCGTCGGATGCTGCGGGCGCTCGGAGAGTTCGAGATCGGCGGCATCACGACGCTGCTCCAATTCCACCGCGCCCTGCTCGAGCACCCGTGCTTCGCCGAAGGCGCCACGTGCCGCGGCGTGGTCGAATCCAAGGAGCTGGCCGAGCGTGTGGAGCAGTTGTCGCATCTGACAACAACTGTATCTGCAGCCTCGGACGGAGCGGCGCTGAGGGCGCGGCTCTCGACGGTGGAGCTCGACGGGCGCCGCTACGAGGTCAAGACCCTGGTGCCTGAGCCTCCGCACGCAGAGCTGGCCAGGCGCCGCCGCGAGCGTGCAGCCGCGGGCGGGCACGGTGGCGTCAAGGACGCCGTGGTGACCCCGATGCAGGGCACAGTCCTCGCCGTCGAGGTCGCCGAGGGCGACGAGGTCGAGGCGGGACAGGTGATCTGCATCGTCGAGGCGATGAAGATGGAGAACGAGATCGCCGCGCACCGCTCCGGCGTCGTCACCGAGCTCGCAGTCAAGCCGGGGCAGGCGGTCACCCACGGCCAGGTCCTCTGCGTCGTGGTCGACCCCGACCCCTGACGAGCTCGGCCCGATCGAAGCTCGTCCGACCGATGCGGGGCGGCCGAGCGCCGAGCGTTTTGACGGTCGAACCGGGATCGCCTCGGTCGCCTTCGACTAGCATCCGCCGCCGGTGGATCTCTACGAGTATCAGAGCAAGGAGCTCTTTCGCCGCTTCGGCATAGCCGTCTCCGAGGGCCGGCTTGCGACCACGCCGGCCGAGGCGCGCGCTGCGGCCGGGGAGCTGGGCGGCCCGGTCGTCGTCAAGGCTCAGGTGCTGACCGGCGGCCGCGGCAAGGCCGGCGGGATCAAGCTCGCCGAGAGCCCGGAGGACGCCGAGAGCAAGGCTGAGGAGATCCTCGGCCTCGATATTCACGGCCATGCCGTGCGCAAGCTCTGGATCGAGAGCGCTTCCGAGATCGCCAAGGAGTACTACCTCTCGGTCACGTTCGATCGCGGCGCGAAGAAGTCGCTCTTCATGCTCACCACCGAGGGCGGCGTCGAGATCGAGGAGGTCGCCGAGACCAACCCGGATGCGCTTGCGCGCCTGCATGTCGACCCGCTCGAGGGTTTCCAGCCCTACCAGGGACGGCGGTTGATCTACGGCGCCGGCATCGCGGATCCGAATGAGCAGAAGCAGATCCTCGAGATCATCGGAAAGCTCTACACCTGCTTCGTCGAGACCGACGCCATGCTCTGCGAGGTCAATCCGCTCATCGTCACCCCCGAGGGCCAGGTGCGGGCGCTCGACTCGAAATTCACCGTCGACGACAACGCGCTCTACAAGCATCCCGACATCGCAGAGATGCGCGATCTCGGGGCCTATCCACCCGAGGAGCGGGCCGCGCGCAAGAAGGGCGTCACGTACGTCAAGCTCGACGGCGAGGTCGGGATCCTCGGCAACGGAGCCGGGCTCGTCATGTCGACCCTGGACGTGATCGCGCTCGCCGGCGGGCGGCCTGCGAACTTCTGCGACCTCGGCGGCGGCGGCGACGCACAGGGCGTCGTGGACGCGCTCGAGGTGATCACGGCCGACCAGCAAGTGCGCTCGGTCTTCTTCAACATCTTCGCCGGCCTGACTCGGTGCGACGAGGTGGCGCGCGGGATCCTGCAGGCCCTATCGCAGACATCGATCGAGCACCCGATCGTCGTCCGCCTCGACGGCACGAACGCCGAGGAGGGCCGAGAGATCCTCGCGGACGCAGCGCCCCCGAACCTGCACGTCGAGCCGACGATGCTCGACGCGGCGCGCCGCGCCGTGGAGCTGGCGGGATGAGCAGCTGGTCCGACCGCGCCCAGGCCTACCGCGAGAGCCCGACGCACCGCGAGGGTCTCGACCTCGACCGGCTCGTTGAGTGGTGTGAGCCCGAGGACGGCGTGAAGGCGCTCGACGTCGCTACCGGGGGCGGCCACGTTGCCAGGCGGTTGCGCGAGGAGGGCTGCGAGGTCGTCACGCTCGATCCGTCGCCCGGGATGCAGGCCGACGTGCTGGCGGGCGCGGAGGATCTGCCCTTCGCCGACGGGAGCTTCGACGTCGTCGTCTCGCGGATCGCTCCGCACCACTTCGCCGACGTGCGGGCAGCCGTCGCCGAGATGGAGAGGGTCAGCAACCGCCTTGTCGTGATCGAGGACACGCTCTTCTCGAGCGACCGGCACGAGCAAGCGGAGAAGCTGCGCGACCCGACCCACGGTCGCAACTACACCGACGATGAGTGGCGCGACTTCCTGACGGGCGCCGGCCTGGAGGTCGAGCAGGTCGAGTACTTCGAGAAGACCCATCCGCTTGAGGCCTGGCTCGCGCGCACCGGCTGCGAGGGCGAGGAGGCCGATCGCGTGAGGGAGCTGCTCGCCGACCGCATGACAGAGGACGGCACTGCCTGGATCGACACGAAGATCGTCATCCGCGCACGAAAGTCGCAAAGCTGATGGCGATCATCGTGGACAAGGAGACGCGGCTCGTCGTCCAGGGCGCCACCGGCCGCGAGGGCTCGTTCCACACACTGCGGAATCGCGACTACGGGACGAACGTCGTTGCGGGCGTCACCCCCGGCAAGGGCGGGAGCGACCTCGAAGGGATCCCGATCTTCGACACCGTCGCCGACGCGGTCGTCGAGACCGGCGCGAACACCACGATGGTCTTTGTTCCGGCCCGCTTCGCCGCGGATGCGATCTACGAGGCCGTAGACGCCGGCATCGGCACCGTGATCTGCATCGCCGAGGGCCTCCCCGCGCACGAAGTGCTGCGGATCTACAACTACATCGGGCCCAGAGGGATCACGATGCTCGGCCCCAACTGCCCGGGCGCCCTGTCGCCCGGTAGGGCGAACGTGGGCATCATCCCGGCGCAGTTCTTCCGTGAAGGGCCGATCGGCGTGGTCTCGCGCTCCGGCACGCTGACCTACCAGATCGGCTTCGAGCTGACGCAGCGGGGGCTCGGCAACTCAACGATCGTCGGCATCGGCGGCGACCCGGTCGTCGGCTCGTCGTTCATCGACATCCTGGCCCGCTTCGAGGCTGACGAGCAAACCGAGCAGATCGTGATGGTGGGTGAGATCGGCGGCGACGAGGAGGAAAAGGCCGCCGCCTTCATCGATGCCGAGGTGACGAAGCCGGTCGTGGCCTACATCGCCGGCTTCACGGCGCCCCCCGGCAAGACGATGGGACATGCGGGCGCCATCATTTCCGGCTCGTCGGGCACGGCGCAGGCCAAGAAAGAAGCGTTCGAGGAGCGTGGCGTGCGCGTCGGCACGACGCCGACCGAGGTTGCGGAGCTTGCCGCCGAGGTCGCCGGAACGCTCGCCTAGCGGACGCGGATGGCTGCGCAGGCGAGCGGGCTGCGGTTGCCCGCGCGATCGGTGGCGCGAATGCAGAACCGGTAGACGCCCGGCCTGCCGACCCGCCAGCGGACACAGTAGGCCACGGCGGCGTCAGTCGGCCGCAGGTCGTGCGAAGCGGCTCAGAATTCGAGCTCGCCGTTAGACGGTGATCCGCTCGGTGGTCTCGCCCTTGTTGTCGCTGACCCGATAACGCAGGCGCAGCCTCCGTCCGATCCATCCGTTCACCGCGAAGACCCGGACTACTGGCGCCCTCGTGTCGGGGGCCGCCGTGGGTGGGGGAGGAGGCGGCGGGGCTGGAGGTGGAGCGGGCGGGGGAGACGCGGGCGGAACGGGGGCTGCCAGCGCGCGCTGGACGTTGATCCGACCGTAGCCGTAGTGCTGCTCCCAGGAGCACCCGGCGCAGGTGCCATAGGGATCGGTGCCGTACGCGAACGCGCCGACCTTGTCAGAGCTCGAGGCGAGTATCTGGCGCACGCCGGAGACCGAGGTCTCCGGGTGCCGGCCCAGGATCATCGCTGCCAGCGCGGTGACGAACGGCGAGGCCACCGAGTTTCCGTCAAAGGATGCGTACGCGTCGCCGGGGTAGGTCGAGAGGATGTCCACTCCGGGCGCCGAGACGAAGACGTTGGGGTTGCCGTAGTTCGAGAACGACGCCCGGAGATCGGTGTCGCCGGTCGCTGCGACGCCGATCACGCCGGGGCAGGCTGCCGGATAGCTGGGGGTAGCGACGCCCGAGTTGACGGCGGCGGCGACGACGACCGAGTGGTAGGCGTTGATTGCCAGCTCGGCCGCGTTGCAGAGCGTCAGCGAGTAGCCGCTGCCGCCGAGGCTGAGGTTGATCACCCTGGCTCCGTGCTGCGCTGCCCAGGCGATCCCGTCGGCCACGTCGGAGTCGTTGGCGATCCAGCCATAGGTCGGGTCGTGGTGGAAGACACGTACGGCGATGATCGGCGAGCTGAAGGCGAGACCGGCGACACCGACACCGTTGTCCGTCGCGGCTCCGGCGATGCCGGCGACATGAGTGCCGTGACCGACCGGGTCGGTAAGCGCGCCGGGAGCGCAGCCACCGCCGAGGCAGGTTGCGCCGGACGCTGAAGCCGGCTCGAGAGATCCTCGTGCAGCGCGTCCACGCCAGTGTCGACGATCGCAAGCGGCGCGCCGGCCGCGGGCGAGAAGGTGCCCGGGAAGAGCGACCAGCCGCCAATCGCATCGATCCTCGAGAGCGCCCACTGCAGCGAATAGTCGGGATCGCTCGGTGGTCCGACCGCGAAGAGGTAACGGATTCGGTTCGGCTCCGCGTACGCGACATCGGGCCCCCCGCGGTAGGCGGCCAGCGCAGCGCCGAGCGCTTCGCCGGGGCTGGGATCGACGACCGCGACGTCCCCCGTGGTCTCCCGCACGAGGTCGTCGCCAAGGGCGGCTACCTTCGCCGGCGCGTTCGCGGGCCGCGTGAACTTGACCAAGATCGTCGAAGCGGCCGATGCCGTGGCCGGCCCTGCGCAGGCAAGGGCGAATACGGCAGAGCGACGCAGCGGGGACCCACACGGTCATCGTCGGCACGAAAGGGATACTTTCTCCTCACCCGTTCGCGTGACGTCGGAGCTCGCCGGACCTGCGCCTACACTGCCTCCGTGGAGTCGATCTCGTTCGCCCGCGGGATACCGGCGCCGGACTGCCTTCCAGTCGCGGAGCTCGCTGACTGCGCCAAGGTTGCACTCGAGCGCGACGGCCAGGTTGCGCTCTCGTACGGGAGCACGCTCGGCTACGGGCCTCTGCGCGAGCGGATCGCGGAACGGCACGCCGTCGAGCCGGCGCGCGTGATCGTGACCAACGGCTCTCTGCAGGCGTTCCACTTCGTGCTCGATTTGTTGCGCGAGCTGGGCCGCGTGATCGTGGAGCGTCCGACCTACGATCGGCCGCGCAAGATTCTTCTCGCGGCCGGGGCGGAGTTCGACGAGGTCGACGTGGACGCCGAGGGGCTCGACGTGGACGAGCTCGCGCGCGTGCTCGAAGGCGGGCCCGAGACCGCCTTCGTCTACACCATTCCGACCTTCCAGAACCCGACCGGCTCGACACTCGGCGAGGGTCGGCGGCGCCGGCTCGCAGAGCTCGCAGGCTCGCGGGCCGTACCGGTGCTCGAGGACGACCCATACGGCCTCGTCCGTTTCGAGGGCGAACCATTGCCGAGCCTGTTCGAGCTCGAGGGCGGCACGAATGTCATGTACAGCTCATCGTTCTCGAAGACGATCGCGCCGGGGCTGCGCGTGGGGTACGCGATCGTGCCCGCTTCGCTCGCCCCGGGCCTCGAGGAGCTCGCCGCTTCGACCTACATCACTCCCGCGCTGCTCTCCCAGGCGACGGTTTTCGAGTTTCTGCGCCGCGACTTGTTCGAGCCGAACCTGGAGCGGGTTCGCGGGCTGCTCCGCGCCCGCCGGGACGCGATGCTCGAGGCCCTCGAGCGCGAGCTCTACGGTCGGGCTAGCTGGAACCGGCCCGAAGGCGGCTACTTCGTCTGGCTCGAGCTTCCAGGGTCGCTGGACGCGGCCGCCCTGCTCCCGCGCGCCACCAAGAACGGGGTCACCTTTGTCCCGGGCGTCGACTTCGGCGGCCCGCCGAGCTCGGCCCGGCTCGCCTTCAGCTTCGTCTCGCCGGAGGAGATCGACGAGGGCGTGCGGCGCCTGGCGGAGCTAGTCGTGGCTGCGCCGGCGGCGGTATAGCTGGGAGAGCAGGATCCCGGCCAGCACGCCGATCGCGTTGCTGAGCAGGATCAACCAGATCAACGACACCTTCGTCGTCGCGAAGACGAAGTGCAGGTTGATGTGCTTGTTGTTCTCGAGCACGAAGGCGATCGCGTACGCGGCGATCAGGCTCAGTGCGATGATGCTCAGGTAGAGGCGCGGCTGCCATTCACGGAGCGGCTCGTGATGGGACTCTTCCGGGGACTGCGATGCCTCGGGCTCGTCTGACCGATCGAGCTCCATGCAGCCTAGTCTAAGCGGCCGATTGGCCTGCCAAAGGAGCGAGCGGCCGCGGCACCAGGCGCGGCTGGCGCGGTGGCACGAGCGAGCCGCGGCTGTTCATGCGGAAAGTGGGGCACGGAGCGTCGAGCACGAGCGCGCAGAGCCCGGCTCGACGGAAATAGCAATCTTCGCAGGTTGGTTTGATCGTCTTGCTCATGCCCCAGTTTGCTCCTCTAGGTCGCCTGCCCGAACAAGGCGGCATGATAGGCGCCAGGGCTGGCGAATCAAGACTTGTCTGTGGAGAAAACAATGCAATTTCCGGCGGTTTCGAAATTGCCGAAAACTGCGTGTTCTTCACGCATTCGGCGAGAACGTTGCCAGCGCCCGCAACGCCTGTGGAAAGTTCTTCACAGGCACGATCGGGAGGTCTTTCGCATAGCGCCTCGCCTCCCGCGCGTTGTCCCCGGCCGGCACCAGGAAGACGTCCACACCCGCTTCGCGCGCGCCCAGCGTCTTTTGCTTCACCCCTCCGATCGGACCGACAGTGCCGTCGAGAGAGAGCTCTCCGGTCGCCGCGACCTTCTTGCCGTGCGCGATGTCGCGGCCCAGCTCTTGCAGGATGTCCAGCGCGAAGGCCAAGCCCGCAGACGGCCCCCCGACCCCACCGGCGTCGAAGCTGATCGGGACCGGCAGCTTGACCTTGAGCTCGTCGCTCGCCGAGACGCCGATGATCGCCCGCTTGGAGTCCTCTGGGTCCGGGACGGTCTTGATCGTCGCGGCGTGCACCTTGCCGTCCCGCCGGTAGCCGATCCTGACCGCGGACCCGGGCTTGCGGGCCGCGAGTGCCGCCCGCAGCGCGAGCACTGAGGCGACCTTGCGCCCGTTCGCGGAGACGATCACGTCGCCGGGGCGGAGCACGGTGGCCGCAGGCGCGCCGGCCTGGACGAGCAGGACGGTGACGCCGCCGCTGCGTGCGCGCACCTTGTACCCGAGTTGGCTGAGCGCGACGACCGCTGCGATCTTCTGCGAGTCGGTCATGTCCAGCTGCCCCAGGCGCCGTTCGAGCGTGGCGGGAATCGGCGGCGCGTGCACGAGGTCGGAGCCGTCGGCTCGAGTCCACGGGAGCAGTCGCTCGAGCAAGCGCGCGGGCCGTTCGCGGACATCCACGAAGTAGATCGGGCCGGGCGCGCCGCCGGGCTTCTCGCCCTGCACCCGGATCACCGGGTCGACGGGATGCGCCGGATCGACGAGCCTCAGGTCGTACCCGTTCGCGGGCGCAAGCCAGAGCACGAACGCCGCCGCACCCAGGAAGAAGACCCCGGCCGTAGCCAGGCGGGCCGGCGAAAGCCACCGCATCTCCCGAGGATATGTGTCAGAGAAGGAAGCGCGTCAGGCCGCCGTCGACCGGGATCACGCCGCCGCTGATGTAACTCGCCGCGTCTGAAGCGAGGAAGCAGACGACCTCGGCCACCTCGCGGGGCTGGCCGAAGCGGCGGAGTGGGATCGCCTCGAGATCCTCCGCGCGCGGTTTTCCGGCGTAAGCCTCGGCAAGCCTCTCGGTCTCGATGCGCCCGGGCGCGATCGAGTTGACCGTGATCTTCTTCGGCCCGACCTCGCGCGCGAGTGTCTTCGCCCAGCCGATCACGCCTGGGCGGACCGCGTTCGAGAGGGCGAGGTTGTCGATCGGCTCCCGCACCGAGCTCGACCCGATGTTGATCACGCGGCCGCGGCCGCTGCGTTCGAGTTGGGGCAGGCAGAGGCGGGTGAGGCGGATAGCCGAGAGCAGGAGCAGCTCCACCGCCGCCTCGACCTGGTCGTCGCTGAGGCCGACGGCCGGCGTGCGCGGCGGGCCGCCGCTGTTGTTGACGAGGATGTCGATCCCGCCGAACGCCTCGAGCGTGCGGTCGACGAGGCGCTTGAGGTCGGCCGGGTTGGTTACGGCGCCGCGGATCGCGAGCGCGCCCAGCCGCTGGGCCTCTCGCTCCAGTGGATCGCGGCGGCGGGCGAACATGGCGACGTTCGCGCCCTCGCCGGCCAGGGACTCGGCGATCGCGAGACCGATCCCGGCCGAGGCCCCACAGACGATGGCGGTGCGGCCCTTCAGCCCGAGATCCACGCCATCGCCATTGATATGCAAACGCGCGTCCCCACCCGGGTGGGGATGGAAGGCCACCCGCCACCCGCGGTCAGCGTACTGACGAACTGCGCGCACGTCTGTGGCTCGGTCGTGCCGGTTCTGTGCCGGTTCGTCGACACCCGAGGCAGCGCTCGCACTGCCGACCTCAGTTCGGACAGGCTGTGCCAGTTCAAACGTCTGAAATGACCGGTCGAGGCCCGACGAGTCATGTGCCAGCCACGACTCAGGCGGCGGTGCCGAGGACGCCTAGGACCTCGCGCACGGCTTCGGCGGAGGCATTCAGGGCCGTGCGCTCCCCGTCGCTCAGATCGAGCTCCAGGATCTCCTCGATCCCGCCGGCGCCGAGCTTGACGGGCACGCCCATGTAGAGCCCCTCGATGCCGTACTCGCCCTCGAGGTAGGCGGTACACGGGAGCACGCGGTGCTCGTCGAGCATGACCGCGTCGACCATCTGGGCCGCCGCCGCGCCGGGCGCATACCAGGCCGAGGTGCCGAGCAGCTTGACGAGCTCACCGCCACCTTTCGCCGTGCGCTCCACCATCGCCTGGATCCGCTCCTCGGGCACGAGCTTGCGGAGGGGCACCCCGCCGACGCTGGTCGCCGAGACGACCGGCACCATCTGGTCGCCGTGCCCGCCGAGCACCATCGAGGTCACGTCCTTCACGGAGGCGCCAGTCTCCAGGGCGATGAACGTCGAGAAACGGGCGGTGTCGAGAATCCCGGCCATGCCGAAGACCCGCTCCTTGGGCCAACCTGAGACGTTCTTGGCGACGTGGCACATCGCGTCGAGCGGGTTCGAGACGACGATCAGCACCGAGCCCGGGTTCTGGGCGACGACGGCCTCCGTGACCGAGCCGACGATCCGCTCGTTGGTCGCAACGAGGTCGTCGCGGCTCATGTCACCGGTTCGGGGGACCCCGGCCGTGACGACGACGACCTCGGAGCCCGCCGTCTCCTCGTAACCGTTCGAGCCGACGACGGTCGGCTCGTACCCGAGCACCGCGCCCATCTGATTGATGTCGAGGGCCTTCCCCTGGGGCAGGTTCTCCTTGATGTCGACGAGCACGACCTCCGCGTAGTCGCGTGTCGCGACCACCTGCGCGCAGGTCGCGCCGACGTTTCCAGCTCCGACGACGGTGACCTTGCGCCTCAAACTCGCGCTCCCATCGCGTCGATGATCGCGTTCGCGACCTCGCTCGTGCCGACGGCAGTCGGGTCGCCGCGCGAAGGCTTCATGTCGTAGGTGACCTTCTCGCCGGAGCGGATGACGTCGGCGATCGCGCCTTCGAGGCGATCGGCGGCGTCGGCCTCCTCGAGGTGGCGCAGCATCAGCACTCCAGAGAGCATCATCGCCATCGGATTGACCTTGTTCTGTCCCGCGTACTTCGGCGCTGAGCCGTGCGTGGGCTCAAAGACCGCCGCGTGAGTGCCGAAGTTCGCGCCCGGCGCAAGGCCCAGCCCCCCGACGAGGCCGGCGGCGAGGTCGGAGACGATGTCGCCGTAGAGGTTTGGCAGTACGAGGACGTCGTACTCCTCGGGCCGCTGGACGAGCTGCATGCATAGGTTGTCCACGATCCGGTCTTCGAACTCGATGTCCGAGTTCTCCTCCGCCACCTCGCGCGCGACGCGCAGGTAGAGCCCGTCGGAGAACTTCATGATGTTCGCCTTGTGCACGGCCGTCACCTTGCGGCGGCCGTTGCGGCGGGCGTAGTCGAATGCGAACTGGACGATCCGGCGGCTGCCCTCGACCGAGAGCGGCTTGATCGAGATCCCCGACCCCGGCGGCACGCGGCCGCCGTGCGTCTCGATCCACTCGGCGAGCTCCTGCGCATGCGCCGTTCCCTCCTCGTACTCGATCCCGGCATAGAGGTCCTCGGTCGCCTCGCGCACGATGATCAGGTCGACGTTCTCGTACCGTGAGCGCACGCCCTCGTAGCTCTTGCAGGGCCTCACCTGGCCATAGAGGTCGAGCGTCTTGCGCAGCATGACGTTGACGGAGCGGAAGCCTCCGCCGACCGGTGTCGTGATTGGGCCTTTGAGCGCGACGCCGGTGCGCTTGATCGAGTCCAGCACCTGGTCGGGCAGCGGGTTGCCGCCGTAGCTTTCCATCACGTCCGCTCCGGCCTCCTGCACGTCCCAGTCGAAGGCGGCGCCGGAGGCCTCGAGCACGCGTCGCGTCGCCTCCGCCAGCTCCGGCCCGGTGCCGTCCCCGGGAATCAAGGTCACCTCGTGCGCCACGGCGCAGGACTCTAGCGGAGGCCTGTAGATTTCCGGCCGTGAACGAGTTCAAGCCGGGGCTCGAAGGGGTCGTCGCCTTCCAGACGCAGATCGCCGAGCCGGACCGTGAGGGCGGCGCGCTGCGCTATCGCGGCGTGGACATCGAGGAGCTCGTCGGCAGCTACCACTACGAGCAGGTCTGGGGCCTTCTGGTCGACGAGAGCTTCGAACCGGGGATGCCCCAGCCGGAGCCCTACGAGCCGAAGCATCTGAGCGGCAACGCCCCATCCGACCTGCAGGCCGAGACGGCACGGCTCTCGAGCGAGTGGTCGCTGCGGAAGCTCGTCGACATCTCGGCGGATGAGGCACGGGACGACCTCGCCAGGCTTTCGCCGCAGATGATCGCGATCGTCGCCGAGTCTGCGCGCGTCGCGGACGGCAAGGCCGACCGGGTGGCGGAGGAGGTGATCGCCGAGGGCGAGACCGCCGCGGAGAAGTTCCTGCTCCGCTGGCGCGGTGAGGCCGATCCGAAGCACGTCAAGGCGATCGACACCTACTGGATCTGCACCGCCGAGCACGGGCTGAACGCCTCGACCTTCACCGGCCGGATCATCGCGTCGACCGGCGGCGACTGCGGCGCGGCGATGTCTGGAGCGGTCGGGGCGCTCTCGGGGCCGCTGCACGGTGGCGCGCCGGCCCGGGTGCTGCCGATGCTCGACGAGGTGGATCGCACGCATGATCCCGAGGGCTACGTGAGGAGCCTGCTCGAGCGGCACGAACGGATCATGGGCTTCGGCCACCGCGTCTATCGCGCCGAAGACCCGCGCGCGCGGCTGCTGCGGCGCACCGCGAAAGAGCTCGGCTCACCCCGATTCGAGGTCGCGGAGGAGCTCGAGCGCGTGGCGCTCGCCGCGCTCCGCGAGCACAAGCCCGACCGGCCGCTCGAGACCAACGTCGAATTCTGGTCGGCGGTCGTGCTCGACGTAGCCGAGATCCCTCACTACCTGACCCCGGCGATGTTCGCCTGCGCGCGCGTGGCGGGGTGGTCGGCCCACATCCTCGAAGAGAAGCGCACAGGTCGCCTGATCCGACCCTCGGCGCAGTACGTCGGGCCCGCCGAACGGCCGGCCTCCGCCGTCGACGGAACGCCAGTCGCAAGTTGAGCCTCGCGGAGGCCGGCATCGAGGCGAACGCTCTCGCCGAGAGCGGGAACGAACGCGACCTGGCCAAGTTGCGAGCGGCGTGGGCCGAAGACCTCGAGGCCGCGGCGCGCTCCGCCGACCACATCGAGCGCGCAGCTGCCTACCGTGCGGTGGGCCAGTTCCGCTTTCGCCAGAAGGAGGAGCTTCTCCGCCGTGGGCTCGAGGACGACAGCCCCGCCTGCCGGGGCTCGGCGCTGCTCTCGCTGGAACTGCTTTCGCGCGACCACCCGCGGGCGGTCAACTCGGTGCGGCCTCTTCTGCACACGCTTGCCAATGGCGACGACAACGCGGCGGTGCGGCGTCTGGCGATCCTCTCGTTGCGCAACGGATCGCCGCAGCGCGACACGATCGTGCTGCTCCAGGGGATCGCCGAGGAAGACGGGCTCGAGCGCGACGTGCGCGAGACGGCGGCCAAGGTCGCCGCCGGGCTCGAGAAGAAGGCGAGGGCGCGCTAGCTACAGGAGCAGGTCCGGCCACGTAGCTCGCGCCCACAAGACGGGCAGACGCGACGGCGGCGCTTCCACTCGAGCGCGTTCTTCTGCAGCCCTGCGAGTGACATCAGCAGGCCGACGCCCGCCGTCGACACGACGAGGATCGCGAAATGCGGCTCGGGAGTCATCGTTCATGCGTGTTTCCTTTCGTCACGTGCCCGAAACGCGCCTGCGGCGGGCGTGGGGGTGGCTGCGGAAGTAGACGTCGCGCCGGCGGCGGTCGGAGACGTGCGTGTACAGCTCGGTCGTGCCGAGGTCGGCATGGCCCAGCATCTCCTGGACGCTGCGCAGGTCGGCCCCCCCTTCCAGCAGGTGGGTCGCGAACGAGTGCCGCAGCAGGTGCGGATGCACGCGCTCGGGCTCGAGCCCGGCGCGGCCGGCGAGGCGCCGCAGGATCAGAAACGCCCCCGCCCGCGTGAGGCCCCCGCCCTGGGCGTTCAGGAACAGCTCGGAGCGATGCCGGCGGTCCAGGTACGGGCGGCCATGCGCCAGGTACCGCCTGAGCGCCTCGACCGAGTGGCGCCCGACCGGCACGACTCGCTCCTTGCCACCTTTGCCCGTGCAGCGCACGAGCCGCTGCTCCAGGTCGACGCCGGCCTTGTCGAGCCCGACCGCCTCGCTGACCCGCAGGCCGGCGCCGTAGAGGAGCTCGACGAGCGCGCGGTCTCGCATCATCCGTGGGGTCGAGCCGGCCGCAGCCTCGATCAGCCGCTGCGCCTCGGCCGGCGAGAGGGTGCGGGGGAGGCGCCGGCGGCGACGCGGCAGCTCGAGCGCCGCGGCGGGGCTGTCGGCCCGGGCACCGAGGAGGACGAGGTGCCGGAAGAAGGAGCGGACGGCGGCGACTCGGCGCGCGATCGTCGCCGGCGAGAGTCCGGCCGCGCGGAGCTCCGCGAGCCAGCGCTCGAGGTCCTCGTTCGAGGCCTTCGCGGGCGGACCGCCCAGCCAGTCGCCGAGGGCCCGCAGGTCGCGGCGGTAGGCGTCGACGGTCTTCGGCGCCCGCCGGGCGGCGAGCAGCGCGAGGAAGCCTTCGACCTCAGGATCTCGGGTGGGATCGGTCATAGACCTTCCGGAGGCGCCGCGCGTCGACGTGGCTGTACACCTGCGTCGTCGAGAGCGAGCTGTGGCCGAGCAGCTCCTGGATCGTGCGCAGGTCGGCGCCGCCCTCGAGCAGATGCGTGGCGAACGCGTGCCGCAGGCGGTGGGGATGGGGGAGCAGACGGCGCAGGGTGCTCGTGTCGAGACGGCGGCCTCGGGCGGAGAGGAAAAGCGCGTTCTCGGCCCCCTGGGCCAATTGCGGACGGGCCTCCCGAAGGTAAACCGCGAGCCGGTGCGAGGCCTCTTCGCCGAGTGGGACGACGCGCTCCTTGCCGCCCTTGCCGCGCACGTGCACGAGCTCCTGGTCGAAGTCGACGTCGGCGAGGTCGAGATCGACGGCCTCCTGCGAGCGCAGGCCTGCCGAGTAGACGAGCTCGACGAGGGTGCGGTTGCGGACCGCGAGCGGCGTATCCCCGTCGAGTGCGTCCAGCTGGCCGTCCACCTCTTGCGGGCGCGGCGCATCGGGCAGCCGCAGCGGCCGCCTGGGTGCGAACGAAGCATCCGGCGCCCGTTCCTTGCCCAGCGCGTGGCGCAAGAACGCCCGCACCGCGGCGAGCTTGCGTGCGATCGTCGCCGGCGCGAGCTTGCGCGGCCGGGCCCGGCCGAGCTCGGCGGCGTAGTCGGCGAGCGCGCGCACGTCCACGTCCTGCAGGCGCGTTCCGCGTCGTTCCAGCCAGGCCGCGAACTCCCGCACGTCCACGCGGTAGGCCCGGCGGGTTGCCTCGGAAAGCGCGGGGCTCTCGAGGAAGCGGTCGATCTCGCGATTCACGGCGAAGGATTCGCCGTCGACCCTGAGATTCCCGCGAAGGCGCCGCTTGCGGTGCCGCTATCAGGGCGCGCGGGCTATGCCCGTGCGCCCGTCGGCAATGACCGGTCGATCCGATCGACCGATTCATTGAACGTCTCTAAGAGACGGCTTGAACGATCTCGTCGCTGAGGCTGGGGAAGCCGCGCAGGAACTCGGCTCGCTCGGCCTTGAAGCGCTCGACCAGGCCGCGGTACTCGTCGGCGCGCCCCTGCCGGTCGTAGAGCAGCCGCGGCTGGAGGACGTCGATCTCATCGATGCCCGGGACCGATGAGGCCACGAGGTAGCCAAAGTCCGGGTCGCGCTCCCACTCGATGGTGCCCTCGGCGATCCCCTTGACGATCGCTGAGGAATGCTTGATCCGCACCTTAAGCGAGCGTTCGTGGCTCTCGGGGCCGCCCACGCGGCCGGTGTTCAGCAGATAGACCTCGAGCGGGTGCTCGGCCAGCAGCTCCAGAAAGCGGTTGCCCTGAAGGTCGTGCGGCAACGGGAAGAACGGGTTTGTCCCGGGAACGCGCAGGAACTTGCCGGCCTCGTCGGCGCCGCCCGCGCTCGTTCCGGTGGTTTCGCCGAGCATGAAGAAGGCCGCCGCCTGCGGGCCCTCGAGCTTGGCCACCGCGGGAACGATGTTCTCGTTCTTGTTCAGGATCAGGAGGAAGTGGGCCTCGTCGATCTCGTCCGCCGAGGCGTGCTCGATCACGGCGAACGGGAAGGTCGCGCGGCCGTTGGAGGTGTAGTTCGTGTCGTAGAAGTCCACCTCGTCGCCGTGCTGCGAGACGTTCTCGAGGTACGAGTCCGGCTGGGTCACGGCCGCGTAGATCGTGGGCTCGTCCGCGGGGTTGAGCCCGAAGGTCTTGGCGAAGCAGCCGTTCTCGGTCGCATAGACGCGACCGTTCGGCATCCAGGCGACGAAGTCGTCCTGCACCGGCAGCGAGCCGTTCTGACGCGTGAAGGTGGTGGTCGTCTTGCCGGTGCCGGATAGACCGACGATCAGGCCCACGCGCTTGCCACGCTCGGTCGGGATGATCTTGCAGCCCGCGTGCAGCGGGATCCCGCCGCGGTCGTAGACGAGCTTGTTCCACATCCTCAGGCCGCCCTTCTTCGACTCGCCGAAGTAGTCCGAGTTGAAGATCCGCGTCACGCCCTGCTCGAGGTCGACGGCGATCAGGCGGTCGTCCGGGTAGCCCTCCGCCTTCAGGTTAGGCGTATAGATGACGACCAGCTCGGGCTCGATCTGCTCGCCCTCGCTCGGCGAGAAGTAGAGCTGCTGCTGCATGCCGGCGATGTTTGCGTTGGCCGCTTCGATGAAGAGCCGCGCCGGGGTGCGGAACTCCGGGTTGTTCCCGATGTAGCCGTCGATCACGACCATCTCCTGGTCGGCGATGTACTCGTCCTGCCGCGCGGCCGAGCGCTCGCCTTCCTCGCGGGGGATCGCCTGGTTCTGGCCGTCGGGCTCGTCGGTGACGATGAAGGTCGAGCGCTTGGAACGGTTGACGACCTGCGTCTGGACGTTGAGATTCCCAAACCGCGTCCAGCAGGCATTGGGCATGCGCGCGGTGAGCTCCTTGAGCTCGGGCGGGTCGGGGTTGTCGGTCACGCCGGCCGCATCGGGCAGGCGGAAGAGCATCTTCGCCACGGGCGGATCTTACCCGGGCTCCGGCTTGGCGAGGCACTGCTGCACAATGCTCCGGTGCAGCCCGAGTCGCCCGAGGCCCGCCGGGACCGCGTTCTCGCCCGCGTGCGGCGCGCGCGCCTTTGGCTCCTGCTCGTCCTCGGCGGCGTCGCGCTCGCCCTGTTTCCCTGGACCGCCTACTTGAGCGCAACCCTGCCCTCCGAGCACGTCACCCACCACTGGGACGTCGCGTGGGTGGTGTTCGACCTCTTCGAGGCCTCGGCGCTCGTCGCCACCGTTGTCGCGATCCTGCGCCGTTCGTCTTTCGTCCCGGTCCTCGCGGCGATCTCGGGGACCGCGCTCCTCTGCGACGCTTGGTTCGACGCCATCACCGCGAGCCCGGGGCGGGACCTCGGCTGGGCGTTGCTCGAGGCGCTGGCCGGAGAGCTGCCGCTGGCGCTTCTCTGCTTCTGGATCGCGGTAGAGGCGAGCGAGGCGATGGGCCTCAGCGCCGCAGCAGAGTCGGCTTCGGCAGCTGGCCCTCGGCCCACATCGCCGCCATGCCGACCCGCGGCAGGCTCAGGGGTCGCTCGTACATCAGGTAGCGAGGCTCCCAGCGGGGAAAGAACTTCGCGTTGAAGCGGTACAGCCGCTCGATCTGAAAGAACCCGTCGCCCGCGAGGATCAGCCGGCCCATGAGGCGCTCAAGGACGTTGCGAGGCTCGTGGATCAGCCGGGCGAAGGCGGAGAAGTTGAGCGAGACCTCTTCGATCCCGCGCTCCCGGAGCAGCTCGAGGCCGCGGGCGACGAGGAACTCTGTCAAGCCGTTCGGCGTGTCACGGTCGCGGCGCATCAGCGAGAGCGAGACGGCGGGACGGCCGTAGCTGGGCGCGAAGTGCAGGAACCCGCGGACACGCCCGCCGGCGTCGCGTCCGGTGACGACTAGGCTGTCGCCGTGATCTTCTTGCCGCAGTGCGTCGAGCGACATCGTGAACCCGCGTTCGGCTCTGTCTTGACGCCACCGACGGCTGACGCCGTCGAGCTCCGCTAGCTCGTTCTTGGAAAGCTCCTCCAGCTGCTGCAGACCGGCGGTGTAGCCGCGTTTCTCGAGCCGCGTGACCGACTGGCGCACCTTCCGGATCGGCCGGCCCTCGAGCGAGAAGCCGGCCGTGTCCACGACGGCCTCGTCTCCCAGGCAAAGGGCCCGGAGCCCGAGTTGCCCCCAGAGCGGCCGCAGGCGCTCGCCCGCCCCGAGGGCCGCGAGGCGAAGACCACGCGTCTCGGCGAAGATGCTCAGCTCGCTCAGCAGGTCCGGGATCGCCTCGTCCGGGCCGACAGGATCGCCGGAGACGAGCAGAACACCGGTCTCGACGCGGTAGCCGAGGAAGGCGCTGCCGTCGGTGCTGAAGAGGTAATGCTCGTCTCGCCGGAGCTTGAAGTAGGCGAGCGTGTCGTCGCCGTGTCGCCGGACGAGGTCGCGCGCCGCCTGCCGCAGGTCGCGGTCCGGGAGGCCGCGGGGCACGGCGAGGGGACGGAACACCATGTAGCTGCAGCCGAGGAGCGCGAGGAGCCCCGCGAGGCCGATCGCCTCGTCGAGGCCGCCGAGCTCGTCGTGGAAGTCGAGGGGCCCGACCTGCCAGAGCAGGGCGTCCCCGGTCTCGCGCACGATCGCGCCGAGGCCGGCGCTTTCCGGGGCGGCAAGCCAGACGGCGACACCGCAGAGCAGCAGGCCGCCGCCCGCAAGCAGGGGTGCGCGCCAGAGCGCCGCTCGTAACGCGACGGGGTCGTGGCGGACGCAGAACGACCGACGGCCGACCAAGAGCAGCGCGGCGACCGCCAAGGTACCCGCGGCCTCTTCGACGTCCAGGCCCTTCAGGAGGTCGAGCACTGCGAGCGCCCCGAGCAGGACGAGCGCGAGCCTGAGCGCGCTCTCCCGCCGGCGCCAGAGATACGGCGCCGTTGCGAGCAGGAGCAGCGACGCGGGGACCGCGAGCGCGTGTGTGACACGCAAGGCCTCGAACGGCTCGAACCGGAGAAGCAGGTGATTGCGCCAGGCGATGTTCGGTGTAGCGGCCGAGGCGAGGTTTACGAGCCCCGCGAGACCGGCTGAGAGAGCGGCCAGTTTCGGCAGCGGGTCGGCCCGCCGGATCGCGCGCAGCGGCGCCGGTCGGATGTGAACGCCGAGCCGCCAGGCGGCCGTATCGCGACGCGAGGGGGACAGGTCGCGCCAGTCCTTCGCGATCAGCCAGATGCCGGTGACGCCGAGCAGGCCCGCCGGCAGGCTCTCATCGATCCGATCGGCAACGACCCCGGCCGCCAGCGCCAGCAGCAGCGCCGCGCCGAGATGCCACTCATGCACTCGCGCGCCCATCACGTACACGCGTGGGCCGAGCCGGTGTTTGCAAATTCGGAGCACAGGGTCCTCGGAGACCATCGTCACGATAGCGCTGTGCCACGAGGGCAGCCTGTGCTCTCCAAGCGGCATTCCTCACGTGGCGGCTTGCGCCATCCATCCGATAGCGTCCTGAGCGTGGAGGCGAAGCACGACGTGCTCGTCGTCGGGGCAGGCTGCGCGGGAATGCGGGCGGCCATCGAAGCGCACGATGCGGGCGCCGACGTTGCGCTCATCTCCAAGATCCATCCGGTTCGCAGCCACTCCGGCGCGGCCGAGGGCGGGATCAACGCCGCGCTCGGAAACGCGTCGGAGGACGACCCCGAGAAACACGCCTTCGACACCGTCAAGGGCTCCGACTACCTGGGCGACCAGGACGCGATCGAGGTCCTCTGCAACGAGGCGCCGGACGACGTCTACCAGCTCGAGCACTGGGGAGCGATCTTCTCGCGCACCGAGGACGGGCGGATCGCGCAGCGCCCGTTCGGCGCCGCCGGCGAGCCGCGCACCGCCTACGCGGCCGACATCACCGGGCACGTGCTCGTGCACGTGCTCTACGAGCAGGTGATGAAGCGCGATCTCAGGGTCTACGAGGAGTTCTTCGTCTGGAAGCTCGTCGAGCACCAGGATCGCTGCCAAGGTGTGATCGCCTGGAACCTGATCGACGGCGGCCTCGCCACGATCGGCGCCAAGACGGTGATCCTCACCACGGGCGGCGCCGGGCGGCTCTACAGCGGCACGACCAACGCCTACGCGTGCACGGGCGACGGGATGGCCCAGGCCGTGCGGGTCGGGGTCGACCTCGAGGACATGGAGATGATGCAGTTCCACCCGACGACGCTCGCGCCGACGGGGGTGCTGATCACCGAAGGCACCCGTGGAGAGGGCGCCTACCTCCTGAACTCCGAGGGCGAGCGCTTCCTGAAGCGCTACGCGCCGAACGCGATGGAGCTCGCCTCGCGCGACGTCATCTCGCGCGCCGAGCAGACCGAGATCGACGAGGGCCGCGGGCTCGACGGCAACGTCCTGCTCGACCTGCGCCACATCGGCGCGGAGAAGATCCTCGAGCGCCTGCACGGGACCCGCGAGCTGTCGATGGTCTTCGCGGGAGTCGACCCGATCTATGAACCCATCCCGGTCCGGCCGGGCGCCCACTACCACATGGGGGGCATCGACACCGACATCTGGGGCAAGACTTCGCTCGAGGGGCTCTACGCGGCGGGGGAGTGCGCCTGCGTCTCGGTACACGGCGCCAACCGGCTCGGCGGAAACGCCCTGATGGAGACGATCACCTACGGAAAGCGCGCCGGCGCACACGCCGCCGACTGGGCGCTCGCAAACACGACTGTCGAGGTGCCTTCCTCGGCCGAGGCGGACTCGGAGCGCGAGTTGCAGGAGCTGCTCGACCGCACCGAGGGTGAGCGGCCCTGGTCGATCCGGAACGAGCTCGCCGAAACGATGCACGAGAACTTCGGCGTCTTCCGGCGCGACGAGCAGATGAAGAAGCAGGGCGAGATCGTCGAGGGTCTTCGCGAGCGCTACGAGCGCGTGACCGTCGACGACAAGGGGCAGGTCTTCAACAACGACCTCACCCAGGCGCTGGAGCTCGGCTTCATGCTCGACCTCGCCGCCTGCATGGTGGTCTCCGGGATCGAGCGCAAGGAGAGCCGCGGCGCACACGCCCGCCCCTACGACTACCCCGAGCGAGACGACGAGAACTACCTCAAGCACACGCTCGTGACCTTGGAGAACGGCGAGCCGAAGCTCGACTGGAAGCCGGTCACGATGACCAGATGGCAGCCGATGGAGCGGACCTACTGATGCGCCGTCTGGCGGCGCTCGCAGTGCTCCTCGTCGTCGCGGCCGGCTGCGGCGGCGGCAAGAGCGCGAACACCGACACCGGCGGTTCCTCGAAGGCGAACCCGATCGCCCAGGCCGCCTCCAACACCACCCGGGCAGGCAGTGTGAAGATCGACTTCGAGATCACGGGCAGGGGCGTCAGGGGCGGCGGCAGAGGCGTCTTCGAGACCGGCACGGCCGGTTCGGGCAGGCTCGTCATGACCGTCGAGACCAGCGGTCAGCCCACCACCGTCGACACGATCGAAGCCGGCACCGTCCTGTACATCCGCTCGCCGGTGTTCGGGCAGGCGCTCCCGCCGGGCAAGGAGTGGGTGCGGCTCGATCTCGCCAGTCTGGCGAAGCAGCAGGGCGTCAACCTCGGGAGCCTGGTCGACTCCAACCCGACCCCGAACGGCGCGCTTGCCTACCTGCGCGGGTCGACGGGCGAGGTGCAGGACCTGGGCAAGGAGAAGGTGCGTGGCACGGAGACGACCCACTACCGGGCCACGATCGACCTGCAGCAGTCGGCGCGCCGGGCGAAGGGCTCGACCCGGGCGTCGATCCGCCGCGTGATCGACGTCGCCGGGGTGAAGAAGCTCCCGGTGGACGTGTGGGTCGGGGACGATGGCTACGTGCGCAAGGTGGTCTACCGGCAGCATGCGGGCAAGAACCAGTCGGCGAAGATCACGATGGAGCTGTATGACTTCGGATCGCCGGTGACGATCACGCCGCCGCGGGCCGCAACGGTGATCGACTTCCAGGAGCTGCTGGGACCACAGGGGGGCTGACACGGACGTAGCACTCAAGATCTGGCGGTATGACCCGGTGTCGGGCGACAAGGCGTTGCGCGAGTACGAGGTGGATGCGCCCGAATGGGCGTGCCTGCTCGACGTGCTCGACCTGATCAAGGACAAGCACGACGGCACGCTCGCCTATCGTAAGAGCTGCCGGATGATGATCTGCGGCTCCTGCGGCATGCGCATGGACGGCCGCGCCGTTCTTGCCTGCAAGGAGCGCATGAAGCCGATTGCCGAGGCGGGCCACGTGCCCGTGATCTCGGCGATGGGGAACATGCCCGTGCTCAAGGACCTCGTGGTCGACATGGAGCCATTCTGGAACAAGGTTCGCTCGGTCAAGCCCTGGCTCGACCCCGGCTACGAGGAGCCGGACGAGAAGGAGTGGATCGTCTCGCAGCAGAAGATGAACGTGATCCACAAGGAGGCGCTCTGCATCATGTGCGGCTGCTGCGTCTCCGAGTGCAACTCGATGGAGTCGGATCCGGAGTTCACGGGCCCGGCGGCTCTTGCCAAGGGGATGCGCTTCGTCGGCGACGCGCGCGACCATGCCGAGGTCGAGCGCCTGAACACGATGAACGAGGAGCACGGGATCTGGGACTGCACGCGCTGCTACTTCTGCAACGAGCGCTGCCCGAAGGGCGTCGATCCGCGCGATGCGATCGCGAAGCTCGGCGCCGAGTCGATCCGGCTCGACATCGACCACGACATGGGCGCGAAGCATGCGAAGTGGTTCGTCAAGTCCGCCGAGACCACGGGCTGGCTGCGCGAAACCGAGCTCGTGCCGAAGACGCAGGGCGTGGGCGAGGCGATCAAGCAGATCGGCTTCGCGCTCGAGCTGGCGAAGCACGGCAAGGTGCCGTCGCCGTTCCCGCCGCACGTCGCCAAGGATGTGAAGGAGGCGCGGTTGCTGCGCCAGCTGATCAAGGATCAAGGGCGCGAGGGCGCGCTCGGGATCGTCCAGGGCGAGCACGCGCTCGGCCGGATCGAGTTCCTCGAGGAGTCCGGCGCGCGTGAGGACGAGCCGGAGCCCCGGGCCGGGATGGAGCCCCCGCCCGCAGAGGGATGAGCAAGGTCGCCTACTACACGGGTTGCCTCGCGGCGCTTTCGGCCAAGGAGCTGAACACCTCGACGAAAGCGCTCGCGCCGAGGCTCGGCATCGAGCTGGACGAGCTCGAGTCGGTCACCTGCTGCGGCGCCGGCGACATCCACGAGGCCGAGCCGGACTACTACCTGCATCTGAACGCGCGCATCCTGGCCTATGCCGAGGCGACCGGCAACGAGACGCTGATGACGATCTGCAACGTCTGCACGCTCAACCTGCGCCAGGCCAACTGGCAACTGAAGAACGACGACGATCTGCGCGCGCGCGTGAGCACTAATCTCGAGGCGGTGGGCGCGCCGCCCTACGAAGGCACGGTCGAGGTCAAGCACCTGCTCTGGCTGATCGCCGAAGGGGACGGCTACGAGCGCCTGAAGGAGGTCGCGCACAAGGGGCTCAAGGGACTCAAGGTGGCGCCGTTCTACGGCTGCCAGATCCTGCGGCCCTCCAAGATCCTCGGCTTCGAGAACCCCGATCAGCCCTGGTCGCTCGAGGCGATCATCGAGGCCTGCGGCGGCGAGCCGGTCGACTACCCCGCGAAGATCAAGTGCTGCGGCTTCCCGATCATCCAGGCCCGCGAGGACGTCGCTCTCGGCGAGTTGATCCAGCCGATCGAGCAGGCGACCGAGGCAGGCGCCGATGTGATGGTGACCCCCTGCCCGCTCTGCCACCTCTCCCTCGATGCCTGGCAGTCGAAGCTGAAGAAGACCACCGGCCGGGACTTCCAGATGCCGATCCTGCACCTCTCGCAGCTGATCGGCGTCGCCGCGGGGCTCGAGGCCTCCGAGCTCCAGTTCAAGCGTCATGTCGTGCCGGTCGGACCGGCGATCGAGAAGCTCGAAGCCGAAGCCTAGATGGTTGGTGCCAGCTCGCGCCCCGAGTGGGACGACCTCATGGCATCACCCATCTAGTGCCGCGCAGGCTCGCGGCCGTCGGCGCCGCCGTGGGTGCCGGCGCGGCCGGGTGGGGGCATTTCGAGGCCGGCTGGGTGCGGCTCGAGGTGCTGCCCTGTCCGCTGACGGGCCTCCCGGCCGAGCTCGAGGGCGTGCGGATCGCGCATCTTTCCGACCTCCACCTCGGCGTTCCCTCGCGCGGCTCGGAGGCGGTCGAGCGCGCCGTGGCCTGGGTCGAGGAACGGCGGCCCGACCTGACGGTGATCAGCGGGGACCTGCTCTCGCGTCGTAGGGGAGAGCCGCGGCTGCGAGCGCTGCTGGCGCGGCTGCCGAACTGCTACGCGGTACTAGGAAACCACGATTTCGCGTTCACGCGTGACCCGTTCTCGAACCCTGCCGAGGTGTACGGCCTCGAGCCGGCGACGCTGCTCTCGGACGACTCGCGCACGCTCGAGCTCCGCGGGAAGCGGGTGCAGATCGTCGGTGTCGACCCGCGCACCTACCGGCGGCAACAGTCGCACCCGGAGAGGCTGGCCGACCCGGAGGCCGACCTGAGGATCCTGCTCTGCCACTTCCCAAGCGTGATCGACCGGCTCCCTCCCGGCGTCTTCGACCTCGTGCTCGCGGGGCACCTGCACGGCGGGCAGATCTGCGTCCCCTGGCCCGGCGGGCGGCTGCGGCTCGCGCACATTCGCTGGACTTATATTCGCGGGCTCTACCGGCGGCCGGCCGGCACGCTCCACCTCTCGTCCGGGCTCGGCACCACCTTCGTGCCGTTCCGCTTCCTCGCGCGGCCTGAGGCGACCGAGCTGAATCTACAATCGGCCTGATGGAAGGCAGCGCAAGCGTCGCGGCCGACGTGCTCGCCAGCTACGCGGCGGACGCGGCTAGAGAAGTCGAAGGCGTGGCCGGGCTCGTCGAGAGCCGGCGGCCTCGGCACGGCGCGGTGCGGGTGAACGGCGCCGAGGGAGCGGTGAGGGTCGAGCTCCACCTCGAGCTCGCCTGGGGCGCCTCGGCGCCCGAGGTGGGGCGGGAGGTGCAGCGGCGGGTGGCCGACTACCTCGAGCGAACGGCCGGCGCTCGACCGCAGGTGGTAGACGTGGTCGTGGACGAGATCGGCCCTGTCCCGTGAGCCTTCGGATCCAGAACCTCACCGGCGCGACCCTCGAGCACGCACCCTCGGTCTGCCACACGTGTGTCTGGTGGCAGTCGCGCACCGCCGGGCGCACCGTCGACAAGCGCCGCTGGATCGAAAAGGCCGAGACCGAGTTCGGCGCCTGGGGCTCGCTCTACTACGACGACGACGGGCGTGTTCTCGGCTCGATGCAGTACGGCGCAGCGCGGTTGTTTCCGCGTGCCGCCGAGCTTCCGGCCGGGCCGCCGTCGGACGACGCGGTGCTCGTCACTTGCGCGTACCTTCCCGACCGCTCGAGCCCCTGGGTGCTGCAGTCGCTCTTCCTCGCCGCGATCGGCGAGGCAAAGGACAAAGGCGGCGCCGCGCTGGAGGCCTTTGCCTACCGCTACCCGGAGGGCGAGTCCGACTACGAGCGCTTCCTCGTGCACCGCACCGTCTTCCCGCACGACTTCCTCGCCGACTTCGGCTTCCGGACGATTCGCTCGTCCGGCTCGGTCGAGCTCGCGCGCCTGGAGCTCGGCGGGCTCGTGCCCGTGCTCGAAGGGAAGCGCGCCAGGCTGCTGCGCGCACTGCGGGAGGCGTTTCTGCCGGAGCCGGCCCTGGAGCCGCGCAGGCCCTAGCGCTGGGGGTAGGCGGTTGCCCAGGCGAGGCGGAGGGCCGACTGCGTCGTCACGAGCAACCGCACCTCGAAGCCGCCGAGGGCGAGCGTGAGCCGGGGCAGGAGGCTTCGTTGGTCGGGTCGGCGACCGCTACGGAAACGCTGCCGTCCGGGGGAAAAAGCGCGATCTCGCTGTTCGGCGGGTTACAGCGGCCCGGAGACGGCCGTGCGATCAGCAGCCAGTGGAGTGAGGATAAGCTCGGCGATCTGGATCCCGTTCAGCGCCGCGCCCTTGCGCAGGTTGTCGCAGGCGAGGAAGAGCGAGAGCCCGTTCTCGGCCGCGCGATCGCGGCGGATCCGGCCGACCAGCGCCTCGTCGCCGCCGGCGGCCTGCGCCGGGGTCGGGAACTCCTCCAGCCTGACCGAGCCTGCGGCGGACAGCAGCGCTCTCGCCTGCTCAGGGGCGAGAGCGTCCTCGGTCTCGAGCCAGACCGACTCGGCGTGGCCGACCGGCACGGGCACCCGCACGCAGGTGGCGCTCAGGGGCAGCTCGGGCAGCTCGAGGATCTTGCGCGTCTCGTCGCGGAGCTTCGATTCCTCCTCGAACTCCTCGCCGTCGTAGTCCCAGTCCATCGCGAGGTCGTGCTCGGCCTGCGGCTCGTCGAGGAGCCGCTGTAGCCGCTGCGCGCCCGCGCCCGAGGCCGACTGGTAGGTGGCGACGCGAACCGCGCGCAGTCCGGCAGCGTCGTGCAGCGGCTTGAGCACGAGCGCGAGCGGGATCGCGCAGCAGTTCGGGTTGGCGAGGATGCCCTCGTGCTCGAGGGCGCGCGCTCCGTTCACCTCCGGCACGACGAGCGGGATCCCATCCGCGAGCCGGAACGCGGCCGACTTGTCGATGCAGACCGCGCCGCCCCGGTGAGCGTGAGGCACGAGCTCCTTGCTCGCCCTCGTGCCGACCGAGAAGAGGCAGAGGTCGAGGTCGCCGGCCGAGAGCGCGCCCGGGGTCGCCTCCTCGACGACGCGGCCGTCGGCGAGCTTGGTTGCAGCTGAGCGGGCGGAGGCGAAGGCGCGGACGTTGACGAAGCCGCGCTCCGCGAGCAGCTCCAGCACTACACCGCCGACGGCGCCGGTTGCCCCGACGACGCCGATCCGCGCGTCACGCATGCTGGCGCTCGGCCTCCGGGGCGTCGAGCTCGAAGGCGCGGTGCAGCTCGGCCACAGCGCGCTCAACATCCTCGCCGCGCACGTGGCAGGCGATCTTGATCGGCGAGGTGATGACGACCTCCGGCTCGATCCCGGCCCCCGTGAGCGTCTCGAACGCCTTCGCGGCCACGCCCGGATGGCTCTTCATGCCGGCGCCGATCACGCTCACCTTGCCAAGGTCGTCGCGGGCGCTCCAGTCGACGCCCAGCCCGTCCAGCGCCTCGCGTGCGGCCTCGCGGTCCTCGGCGGGGGCAGAGAACAGGATCTCCGGGCCGGTGCGCACGATCGTGTCCACGTTCACGCCCGCCTCGGCGAGGACGGCAAAGAGCTGCGCCGGGTTCGTGCCCTCGACGCGGTAGAGCGTCTCGTCGCGCGTGTGTGTGACCCCGGAGATGAGCGCCTTCTCGAGCATCCGTTGGTCCTCCTCGCGAATCCAGGTGCCGTCCGCGGTCGAGAACGTGGAGCGGACGTGCAGCTTGACGCGGTGGTTCCGCGCGACTTCGACCGAGCGTACCTGGAGTACCTTCGCGCCCGAGGCGGCCATCTCGAGCATTTCCTCGTAGCTGACGGCGTGCAGCTTGCGTGCTTGCGGCACCAGGCGCGGATCGGCCGTGAACACGCCGTCGACGTCGGTGTAGATCTCGCAGACCTCGGCGCCGAGCGCGGCGGCCAGCGCGACTGCGGTCGTGTCGGAGCCGCCGCGGCCGAGCGTGGTGATGTCGAAGTCGGTGGAGACGCCCTGGAAGCCGGCCACGAGCACGATCCGGTCCTGGTCGAGCGCCTCGTGGATACGGCGGGCGCGGACATCGACGATCTTGGCGCGGCCGTGGACGGTGTCGGTCACGATCCCGGCCTGCGAGCCGGTGAGCGAGATCGCCTCGGCGCCGAGATCGTGGATCGCCATCGCGGCCAGGGCGCAGGAGATGCGCTCGCCGACCGAGATCAGCATGTCGAGCTCTCGCGGCTTCGGGCGCGGCGAGACCTCGTAGGCCAGGCGCACGAGCTCGTCGGTCGAGTCGCCCATCGCCGAGAGCACGGCGACGACGCGGTTGCCCTCCGCGCGGGCGGCGACGAGCCTGCGGGCCACGTCCTTGAGCTTGTCCGGGTCGGCGACGGAAGTGCCGCCGAACTTCATCACGAGCGTGCCGAGCCGCGGCTCCTTGCCTTGTAGGTCCGGAAGAGCCTCGAATTCGGTCGTAGTCACGGCTGAAAGTCTAGGGGAGCTCTCTACGCTCTTACATTTCTCTGCGGCCTGAAAGCGCCCTGCCGAGGGTGACCTCGTCGGCGTACTCGAGGTCGGCGCCCACGGGGAGGCCGCTGGCCAGACGGGTCACGCGCACGCGCCCGCGCAGGCGGTCTGCGAGGTAGGCCGCCGTCGCCTCGCCGGTCATGTTCGGGTTGGTGGCGAGCACGACCTCCTGAACGCCGTTGCGCTCGACGCGGCCGAACAGCTCGTCGATGCGAAGGTGCTCGGGCTCGACGCCGTCGAGCGGGGAGAGCGAGCCGCCGAGCACGTGGTAGAGGCCGCGGTACTCGTGCGTGCGCTCGAGCGAGATCAGGTCGGCCGGCTGCTCGACCACGCAGACGATCGTGTGGTCGCGCCGGGCGTCGCGGCAGATCTCGCAGGTCTCTTCCTCGGTCAGGTTCCCGCACTCGCGGCAAAAGCGGACGCGCTCCTTGACCTCGGCGATTGCGGCCGCAAGCGCCCCGGCTTCGTCCTTCGAGACCCGCAGGAGGTGGAAGGCGAGGCGCTGCGCGGTCCGCTGGCCGACCCCGGGCAGGCGGGTCAGCTGGGAGACGAGGTTCTCGACGGCCGGACTGAACATGCCGTCATTGTGCCGGTCGCGTCGGTCTCAGCCGGGCGGGGCGGCGTTCTGGGCGAGGCGATTCAGCGCCGCCTCGAGGAGCGAAGCCGCCACCTCGGGATGAGCGCTGATCAGCTCGCGGAAGCCTTCGCGGTCGAGCGCGAGACAGCGCAGCGGCGTTTTGGCGCGGACCCGGGCAGTGCGAGTTGCGTCGGCGCTCATGAGAGCGAGCTCTCCGAAGAACTCGCCCGGGCCGAGCTCGACGTGCTCGCGTTTCGTCTCGACCAGCGCGGTGCCGTCGGCGATGAAGAACATCCCCGTCCCCTTGGTGCCCGGCTGGACCAGGACGTGCCCCGCGGGTACCTCGAGCTCTTTCGTCGCTTGCGCGAGCTGCTCGAGCTCCCCGGGGTCGAGATCGGCGAACAGCGAGATCCGCCGCAGCGCCTCGGCGCGCGCATCACCCATCTAGATGGTCGATGCCACGATCTCGCGCGCTCGGCTGCGCGATCTGGCGTGTCTGGGCCGCTCCCGTCCGGCAAAGACCGGCGCAGCCGGCCTCCGCCGGTCGTCTGCTTCCCACCGCCGGGCCGGCACCGATGCTGCCAGCATCGCCACCGTCCCGTCGCCGTGCCCCAAAGCTGCCAGCTCGCGCCCCGAGTCGGACGATCTCATGGCATCACCCATCTAGAGCCCCGGCAGTCCCATGCCCTGCAGGCCGCCGAGCGCCGGCCCCAGCTTGGACTCCATCAAGCTCTGCGCCGAGCGGAGCGCCTCGTTGACCGCGGCGAGAACCATGTCTTCGAGCATCTCGGGGTCGTCCGGGTCGATCGCCTTTGGATCGATCTTGATCTCGCGGATCTCCCCGCCGCCCGTGGCCGTGACGGTGACCATGCCGCCGCCTGCGGTCGCCTGCACGGTCTCGTTCTTCAGCTCCTCCTGGGCCTGCTGCATCTGGGCCTGCATCTGCTGCACCTGTTCGAGCATCTTGTTCATGTCCATCCCGCTCACGCCCTGTGCCTCCCCTTTGTGCGGATTCGCCGGTGCGTACTCATTCGTCTCCCACCTCGCGGGCGTCGAAGGTTCCCTTCATCAACTCGATGATCTCTTCCTCGCTTGCGGGCTGCTCTTCCTCATCCGTGCCCTCGTCGCCGTTCTCGCCCACCTCGAAGGTGAGTGAGAGGTGGCGGCCCGTGATCTCGTAGAGCGCCTCCTCGAGCAGAGTTGCGTTCTTCGGCTCCTCTGCAAGCTGCCGGTGGAAGGACGCCGCGCGGGGGAACTCGACGGTGAGGGTGTCGCCGGCGAGACCCTTCGGGTGCGCCTCCCGCAGTACCGATGCGGTCGGAATGGATTTCTCCTCGACCGCCGGCAGGATCGTTCGCTGCCAAGCCTCCTGAAGCTGCTCGAGCTCCAGCGACGGGCGCGCGCTCGGCTCGGCGGGGACCGTCTCAGCGATTGTCTCGGCGCCTGTGTCGATGACTGTCTCGGTGACTGTCCCCGGGGCATGGCCACGCGTCTCGAGCTGCTCGAGCCGGTAGGCCGTCGACTCGCGGGAGAGGTCGGCCGCCGGCCTGGTCACCTTGACCAGCGCAAGCTCGAGCGGCAGCCGCGGGTCGCCGCCCTGGCGCATGTCGTCCACGGCGATTGCGAGCAGATCGCAGAGCCGCAGCACCGCCGCCTCGCCGAGCTGGTTCGCCTGCTCCCGCAGCCGCTCGCGCGTTTCCTCGGTCACCGGCAGCGACTCCGGCACCTCACCCATGTGCTGGACGAGCAGCAGGTGGCGCAGGTGCTCCAGCAGGTCGGTCACGAGCCGCCCCAGATCCTGACCCTGCTCCGAGAGCTCCTCGACGAACGTGAGCGCACCTGCGGTGTCGCGATCGACGACGAGGTCGCAGAGCCGGAAGAGCGCTTCCTCCTCGACCGCGCCCAGCAGCTGCAGCACGGCCTGCACCGTCACCTGCTTCTCCGTCGCCGCGGCCAGCTGGTCGAAGGTTGAGACCGCGTCGCGGTAGGCCCCGCGCGCTGCACGCGCGATCAAGGACAACGCCGCATCCGGCGCCTCGATCGCTTCGCCGTCCGCCACCCGCCGCAGCACCTGGACCAGCTCCGGCAGCCGCGGCCGCGAGAAGACGAAGGTCTGGCAGCGTGAGCGAACGGTCGGGAGCATCTTGCCGAGGTCGGTGGTGCAGAAGACGAAGACGAGGTGGGGCGGAGGCTCTTCGATCAGCTTCAGGAGGGCGTTGAAGGCGGCGTCCGTGAGCTGGTGTGCCTCGTCGAGGATGTAGACCTTGTGCCGACCCTCGACCGGCTGCAGCAGGACGCGCTCGCGGATCTCCCGAATGTCGTCGATCCCACGCTGGGAGGCGGCGTCCATCTCGACCACGTCGAGGGAGGTCCCGTCGGCGATCGCGCGGCAGGCGTGGCAGGTCTTGTCGGGCGTGGGCGTCGGCCCGTGCTCGCAGTTCAGTGCCTTCGCCAGGATCCGCGCGAGCGAGGTCTTGCCGGTCCCGCGAGGGCCCGCAAAGAGGTACGCCTGGCGGATCTGCCCGTTGGCGATCGCGTTCTTGAGCGTCCGCACGACCGCCTCCTGCCCCACGACCTCGTCGAAGTCCTGGGGGCGGTACTTCCGGTACAGGGCGGCCACGCTGCGACTCTACCGAAGGGTTCGACCGGCAAGGCGCTCGCTTGCGACGCCGACCCTAGAGGGCGTGCCAGCTTTGCCGGTGCGACCGTCCAAGGCGCTCGCTTGCGACGCCGCTCGCTTGCGACGCCGACCCTAGAGGGCGTGCCAGCTTTGCCGGTGCGACCGTCCAAGGCGCTCGCTTGCGACGCCGACCCTAGAGGGCGTGCCAGCTTTGCCGGCACGCCCGTCTTAGCGCCGCGGCCTCGGGCCGGGCACACCGCGCGCCTGAGAGGCATTACTTAGCGCTGCTTCCTTCCGGATCTGACGCGGTTCGCAAGCTCTCACCGCGCGGGGCCCGGCCCGAGCCCGCGACGCGAGGCGCCGATGGTACCAGCGAGTTTCGAGACGGACGCCCCGGCGAAGCTTGCTGGTCGGCGTCGCAAGCGAGCCTTGAGACGGGTGCCATTAGACTCAGAGTGTGGCCATCGCAGACGTCATGGCCTTCCGCGTCGTGACCGTCGGGCCGGACGACCCTGTTCGCCTCGCGATCGCTCGCATGCTCGAGGAGGGCATCGGCTCGGTCGCGGTCTGCGAGGGCGAGCGCCTCGTCGGCATCTTCACCGAGCGCGACGTCCTCCGCCTGGCCGGGGAGGGCCCAGAGTTCGCCGAGGTGCGGGTGGGGGACGTCATGACTCGCAATCCGGTCACGCTCGCCCCCGGCGACGACGTGCTCGACGCGGCCCGCCTGATGGGCGAGCGCAAGGTTCGCCACCTGCCCGTGCTCGAGGGCGAAAACCTGCTCGGGATGGTCGGCATCCGCGAGGTCATGCGAACCCTCGTCGAGCGGCTCTGGCGGACGCAGGACCCCGAAGCCCGCGAGCGCGCCCGGGAACTGCTCACCCGCGGAGATGCAAAATGAAGCCCGGCTCCCTGCGCGAGCCTTGACGACTTCATTTTGATCATCAGATCCGGCGTGAGCCGCGCCGGGCAAAGCCCGCCGCGGCGGCGGTATCCTCACAGCGCTCAGGGCGTGTAGCTCAGCGGGAGAGCGCCCGCTTCACACGCGGGAGGTCGCTGGTTCGAACCCAGCCACGCCCATCGCTCAACCAGGCCTTGGACAGATCGCCCGAAGGCCGTGTGCAAGGGATGTGCAAGAAACCGATCTCCTGAGACGACGAACGCCCCGAAGGGCCGCTCCGAGAAGCAGGACGCGAATCAAAGTGAAGGCGAAGTCTTCGCCCCTCAAAGGGATCGAAGCGGCTGCCATCGGGTGCCAGTTGATCCCAGGCGCATGCGAGCTTCTTCCAACCACTTGGGCCGTCCAACCGCATCAGAAAGACGCCGGATCACCGAGAGCGACTCGGGAGCAGGGCGGCGCTTAGCGTCATGGCTCCCTCGCTGTTGACGCCTCTCGTAACAAGATCCACAATCGCTCGAGAGCAAGTGGCGCCCCGACGCCTCGACCCCTAATGCGAGCCGTCGCCCTGGGCAGAATCATCGTTCAGTTCATTCTCGCGGCGCTGTTCGCCGCAGGAGTTGCCTCCGCGGCACGCGAGGGGGCGGGCGCTGGACCCCGCCAGAAAGCAGATCGTGTAATTCGGAGCGGCCGAATCGCCTTCGAGTCTGATCGAGACTTGCCCAACCGAGGCTCCGCGACGGTGTACCTAATGAACGCCGACGGTAGCGGGCAGCACAAGCTAGATCGAAAGGGCAAGAACGGCTATCAGGCGGCCTGGTCGCCGAACGGACGGAGGATCGCCCTTCGCCAACTACCGCGAGAGCAGCGGCTCAGAGATTTATGTCGTCAACGCTGACGGCAGCGGCTGCGTCGCCTAACGCGGCAATTCGGGAATGACGACCAGCCCGCCTGGTCACCCGATGGACGGCAAATTGCGTTCAGTAGCGTGGGGGAAGGAAGTACGAAGACCCTGCGGTCTACGCCATGAACGCCGACTGAAGCCAAAAGAAAGACTCACCAGTGGCCTCGGGTTTGGCGGCACCAACCTCGATCCGACGTGGTCACCCGACGGGCGGAAGATCGCCGATGTGACTCCGCTAAACAGCGACACCGCCGAGATCTGGGTGGTGAACGCCAACGGAGGTGGCCTGCGGCGTCTGACCCGGAACGCGATGGAACACCGCGAGCCGGCGTGGTCGCCCAATGGGCGCTGGCTCACGTTCGTTGGCATCCATGCATTTGGTGAGCCCCCCTGGGACATCTACCTGGTGAGGCCCGACGGCAGCGGCCAGCGGCGGTTGACGAGGAGCCGCAAGAATCGTTTTGGCGCAGTCGACGCTGCCTGGTCGCCCAACGGACAACGGATTACTTTCGCGAGCGACCGAGACGGCGACACCGAGATCTACGTGATGAGTGCTGACGGCAGCCCTCAAAGGCAGCTAACGCGAAACCGCGTCAGTGACCAAGCTCCATCGTGGGGTCGTTGACCACCCTAAACAGCGCCCAGAGCGAGGCACGTGAAGAGGCCGGGCGGCGAGCCGAACGCCTAGGACGCTTCCCACGACCCGGCCCGAGGCTCAAGCTACGCCACGAGTTCCGGCCACGGCCAGACGACCTGCGCGAGCACCTCGAGCCGATCCGAATCCGTGGCTCCGACTCGGCGGAGCCTTCATCGAGCCGGCGGGAAACCGTAGCGACGGAAGAAAACGAACCGAGGCGGCGTCTAGGAAGAGCCGGCGGCATTGCTGGCGGCCTTACAGGCTGGCGAGCGCAACCGCCGGCTCTACCTACGATAGTTCGGCATCGCGGCTCAGTTCACTAGTTCAACCGGAGCTGTTTCGTTCGCAAATTGCGAGCTTTTTGGTCCGCCTTTCCGAGCTAATTGTTTGCGCTTTGTATGCAGGTGCGAAAACATACAGTGAATTGCGGCAAGTCAAAAGGGACTGCCGCTACGTCCACCGGGGAGGGCGGACGTGGCGTTCTTGATCCAGCCCTCGAGGTTAGACACGAAAAGGCCCCGCCCCACGGTTGCACGTGGGACGGGGCGGTACACCGACCTCGCATTCCCCGACGCCCGAGAAGACGACGAGAGGGGAGGTGGCGCCTAACGGCTGAGTCTACCGGCGCCCTTGGCGCTGAATCGTTTCTGTAGACGAAGTTCACCCGAAGGGTGAGTCCAACGAGGACAAGGGAGGCGCAACTCATGCGTCTGAAGAAACGCTTGACTCTAAGGAGGGGAAATATATGCGGCGTTTCGTGATCTTGGCGATTGCAGTAACAGGTTTGCTCGCGTTCGGGGCAACGACCGCCTCGGCGGCGGCGAACTTCAAGAGCCAGTCGTTTACCGTCAACAACCAAGGCCAGCTCGTCTGTTCGTTCGACGTCTCCGGCCTTGGCAACGTGTCGTCGACGCCGGGGAGTTGTACGGCAACCTCAACGGCGGTCTACCAGTGCATCAACAACGGCGGCAAGAACCCGGCTGCCGGCAACAAGCACACCTCAACCGGGGAAACCGGCACAGAAGTGACGATCCCCGTCCACAACGGGCGTGCGCAGGGGGACATCACCGTCAATCCGGCCGGGCCGGGAACTTTCACCTGTCCGTCGGGTCAGACGCTGTTCCTGGTAAGCGCCTGCTACACGGACATCTCGTTGACCGTCGGTGGTGCAACGGTCACCGATGCAGGGCCGGTCTGTAGCGGCCCGATCCTGGTCAGACAGTAGCGGCCGTAGCGGGCGATCTATCGACCGAGGGGCGCCTTTTTGACAGGCGCCCCTCGTCTACAAGGTGCCGCCGAAGGAATGGGTTCTCTTCTCGGACTTGTCCATCGCCCGGTCGAAGTCGCGCGTATCGGTGTCAGGGCCAAAGCTCTCCTTCATCCGGGTGAGCACGAACGGGATCGCGAGCAGACCGATCGGGACGTTGAGCCAGAAGATCCACTCCCAGCTGATCTCCTCGACAACCGCGCCACCAACCAGCGGGCCGCTGGCGACCCGCGACCCCGGTGATCGCACTGAAGATCCCGATCGCCGCCCCTCGCCGCTCGGGCGGGAAGGCGGCACTCAAGAGCGCCAGGCCGAGCGGCATCAAAAGCGCGGCGCCGGCACCCTGCACCGCCCGCGCAGCGATCAGCCAACCGACGTCCGGCGCCAGAGCACAGACAGCCGATGCCACCGCAAAGAGCCCCAGACCAAGGGCGTAGAGCCTGCGGCGCCCGTAGCGGTCGCCGAGCGCCGCGCCCGTAATCAGCAGCACGGCGAAACTCAGGTTATAGATCCAGCCGGATCGTGCTCAGCGCCGTCGACACCACCAGCGTGTCCAGCGCGGCCATCAACGAGCCTATGCCTGTCAGCACCAGGACCCATCGCGTCGCCCCTTTTGTGTTCATCTGAGTGGATCTCCCGTTCACATCCGCCTCCCTCAACTTCTCGATCTTCGGCGAGCACGGTCGCCGCGTTTCGAATAGAGATCCGCCGAGGCCCTTCGATCCATCGGTCGCCGAGCGTCGGGTAGCAGGTCCTCGAGCGCCGCGCTCCTGATCGATGCGAGCAGCTGACTGCAGTTGCGCGCCAGTATGAGCGCCAGTTTCGAGCTACGCTGTTCCTCAGCCATGAGGGGCGACAAGTTCCTCTGGCGGGCCTTCTTCGGCGTCTTGGTCGGGCTAGCCCTTGCGCTCTGGCTCTGGATCATGTTCGAGGACTTCGTCTGATGGAGCCAAGGTGGACCCTGCAGCTAGATGGGTGATGTGCCGGCCCGGCGCTGGGAAGCGGACGACCGGCGGAGGCCGGCTGCGCCGGTCTTTGCCGGACGGGAGCGGCCCAGACACGCCAGATCGCGCAGCCGAGCGCGCGAGATCGTGGCATCGCCCATCTAGTTTCGGCTGGTCACGTCTCGGTGCGATGGTGAAGATGAACCACGCCGTTGCCGAAACGGCGTTCGTCCAGGAGTTCGAGCCTCAGGCGGACATTGTCGGGGAGGGACTGTTTTGCCGCCTCCCACCACGATGGGGGCGACGAACAAGTGGTACTCGTCGACCAGCCCGGCCTTGATCGCCCGGGCCGCGAGGTCGGGACCGGGTGAGGTCACGTCCCGCTGAAGCTTTCAGCTGCCGGACCGCTTCAGGGTCGAAGTCTCGCTCGATCCGCGTCCTGGCGCCGGATGCCGTCTCCAGCGTCTTGGAGTACACGATCTTGTCGGCCGCCAGCCAGATCTCCGCGAAGTCCTGGATGAAGGGCGGCTGGCCGGCCGGGGGAAGGCTCTCCCAGTAGGCCATCACCTCGTACATCCGGCGCCCATAGAGGTAGGTGCCGACCGGCCGCTCGAGGTCGTTGACGAAGCTGTGCACTTCCTCGTCCGGCGCAGCCCAGTCGAAGTTGCCGTCCTCGTCCGCTACGTAGCCGTCGAGCGACGCGATCGCCGAGTAGATCAGCTTGGCCATGACTCGTATCCTGAACGCTGACGAGCCATGGTGAAGATCGACGAGGTTCGCGCGTTTGCGATTACGCTCCCTCGCAGCAGCGAGGGGCTTGTGCGTGGCCGGGTGAAGTTCCGAATCGGCCGGATCGTCTATCTGTCCCTCTCACCGGACGGCTCGACGATGGGCTTCGCGTTCCCGAAGGAGTGGCGCGACGCGCTCGTCGAGTCCGAGCCTGAGAAGTTCTCGCTGCCGAGCCAGTCCGATCTTCGTTACCACTGGGTTCACGTCCGTCTCGCCGCCATCGACGCGGGCGAGATGCGTGATCTTGTCGAGGACGCCTGGGCGTTTACTGTGTCGAAGCGCGTGGCCGACGAACACGCCGCGTCGCGGGGCTACCACGTACCCAGCGAGCAGGTGCCGACGTCGGCCTGACGAAGCGCCTGCCTGTCTGAGTCAGATCGCGACGACGCGTCGTGCCCGCGCAAGTGCGGCCTGCTCGAGCCGCGTCTGTGCATTGACGGTGCCGCCCCGCGCCGGCCCTCTCCAAGTGCCGTCCGCCGTAAGTTCCCAGGCGAGCGTGTCGTCGAGGTCGAGAACGGCCAGAATCTCGTCCAAGCGTGCGCGCAAGGTCGCGCTGCGTACGGGCGCGAGCACTTCGACTCGTCGGTCCAGGTTCCGCTGCATCAGGTCGGCGGATCCGAATAGGTACGTAGCATCCGGCCCACTCCCGAAGCGAAAGATGCGCGAGTGCTCGAGGAAGCGGCCGACAATCGACCGCACACGGATGCCTTCGGAGAGACCGGGCACTTCTGGCCTCAGGCAACACATGCCCCGGACGATCAGCTCGATCCGAGCGCCGGCCTGGGCGGCGTCGTAAAGCGCGTCGATCAGCTCGGGGTCGACCAGGCTGTTCAGCTTCATCGCGATCCGCCCTTCCGGAACTGCCTGGGCACGGATCAGCTCCAGCAGATCGGCCCGCATTCCCGCCGGCGCGACGAGCAAGGTACCGAACTCCTGCTGCCGGCTGTACCCCGTGAGGAGATTGAAGACACCGGACACATCTGCCGTTATCTCGGGGTCGGCGGTGAACAGGCCGAGGTCTTCGTAGATCCCGGCTGTCTCCCGGTTGTAGTTGCCGGTGCCGATGTGGGCGTAGCTGCGGATCGCGCCTCCCTCTCTCCGCACGGCGAGGCAGAGCTTGGCGTGTGTCTTCAATCCGACCACGCCGTAGGCAACGTGGATGCCGGCGTCCTCGAGCTGCTGCGCCCAGGCGATGTTTGCCTCCTCGTCAAAGCGCGCCTTCAGCTCGACGATGCAGACAACCTGCTTCCCCTCGCCGGCGGCCCGAATCAGAGCCTTCATGATCCCGGTCTCGTCCGCGGAGGTGCGGTAGAGCGTCTGCTTGATCGCCAGCACGTCGGGGTCGCGCGCAGCCCCTTCGATGAACGCCTCTACCGAGGTGTCAAAGGAGTCGTAGGGGTGTTGCACGAGCAGATCGCCGTCCTGGATCACGGCAAACAGATCCGGAGATCCCGAGTCGTCCGCGGAGATGAGCTGAGTCTGGGTGACCGGCTTCCAGGGCTCCTCCTTTACGTCGGGTCGGTCGAGTCCGGCGATCGACCAGAGCCCTCGGAGGTCGAGCAAACCGTCGGCGCGCTCGACATCGTTCGCATCGAGACGAAGCTCGCGCACCAGCAGGTTCACGGTTTCTTCTGACATCGACGAGTCGACCTCGAGGCGGACGACGATCGTGGAGCGACGCCGTTGCCAGAGAACCGATTCGACCGCAGCGACCAGATCGTCCTCGCCCTCGAGATCGATGTCGAAATCCGTGTTGCGGGTCACGCGGAACGGAAAATGCTCGACGATCTCCATTCCAGGGAAGAGCGCCGAGAGGTGCCTTGCGATCAGTTGCTCGAGGGGCACGAACCGCTCGCCGTCGGGCAGCACGACGAAGCGCGGCAGAGACTGTGGCACCTTCACTCGTGCGATTCGCCGCGTCAGCTCACCCGGCACTCGGAGAACGACCGCCAGGTTCAACGACAGGTTCGAGATGTAAGGGAAGGGATGGGCTGGATCGACGGCGAGCGGAGTGAGAATCGGAAAGAGCTGCTCGTCGAACATTTCGTCGAGATAGGCTCGATCCTCGGCATCGAGGCTGTCCCAGTCCGAGAGCCGAATCCCGGCTGCGGCCAGGTCGGGCACCAGCTGCGCGGCGAAGCTTGCGTCGCGCCTCGCGACGAGCTCGCGCACCCGGAGGCTGATCTTGCTCAGCCTGTCACGGATATTTTCGTTTTCCGGGCCGCTCGGGGTGACCCCGGCCTCGACCTGCATCTTGAGGCTGCCGACCCGCACCTGGAAGAACTCGTCCAGATTGTCGCTGAAGATTGCGAAGAACTTCGCCCGCTCCAAAACCGGCAACGACCGCCGCTCTGCGCAGGCGAGTATGCGCTCATCGAAATCCAGCCACGACAACTCGCGGTTCAAGAACCGGTCGGACGGCCGGTCGCTCGGAAGCGCTAGCTCTGTGACCCCGGGCGCCTCCTCGAGGGGAGCGGCCCGGATCGGAAAAGGGTCTCCGCTCTCCACAGGTCAAGGATAGACGTCGTCGTTGGCGTGGCCCGGTCCTATTCGCCGTCTGCCTGGAGTTGCCCTGAGAAGTACTCGAGTGCCTTCTTCGTCTTCGTCTGCTGCTCGCCGGTGAGATCGACGCCCCGTTCCGTCAGGAAGGCTCTTGTTTCGGCGGCTACCTGGAAAGCCTCCGACGGCGCGCATTTCGTCGACAGCTCGAGAATCATCGAGTTGTCCGGATAGAGCCAGAGTTCGGCGACGAGTTTGCGGTCGTATCCCTCCGGGGCGAACTTCAGCTTGAGCACGAAGATCGGGCCGAGGATCGAGAGGTCGTCCAAGTCGAGGCCCTCGGGTGCGTGTGCCGCGTACAACGACCGCTGCTCCTTGGAGAAGAGCTTCCGAATCGGCCGGTTCCCCGCTACCGCATCCTTGACGTTCGCTTTCGCCAACGCCCGCTTCATCGATCCCGAGCAGACGAACCCGCCCGGCATGGCATCCACTTCGACGCCGAAGTTCGGGGAAAGGCGTAGCTCTGCCGGGAGTTCCTCGGGGACGACCGGGCGCAGCTTCACGACCGTGTCGTCTCCCTTCTGCTGGACACGGCGGGCGCGAACGACGACGCCGCTCGTGTTGAGCTGCAAGTCCGGCGTGTCGAAGAAGTAGACCTGCCGAATTTGGCCGTCGAGGGGATCTACTCCGAGCGCCGCCCCCCCGCGGCTCCGCTCGGAGATCGGCACGGTTAGCTTGAGCTCGACGGTGTCCGAGCCCTTGGTCAGCGCGATCAGCTCGGCAAGATCCTCATCGGAGAGCGTGGGGGTCTTCGTTTTCGTGGCCATATGGTCGTTCCTTTCTCGGTCGGGGCGACTCGGTCGTGTCTGCAAGGGGGATATCGCGCTCCGTGGAGCGAGCTGTTGTGAGCGCTGATCGGTCCCGCTTCTGCCCGCGTGGTGATGTAGCCGCTCGCTCGCCTCCAGTCTTGCAGCATGATGACTTGATGGCCACTTCGATCACAGGGGTCATGTGGCGCGTGGTCGCAAGGCGGCTCAGGATTGACGCCTGCCGTCGAGTCCTGACGCAGCCGGGGGTGCATTTTGGACGTGCGTGAGCTGGAGTGGCAATTCGAGGCGGTCGATCTCCGCCCGGTGCTGCGTTGGCTTGCCGACCCTGCCCGGCGTGCGGGGACCGGCACGGTGAAGGTCGAGCCTAGGGGCGGTACGAGCCAGGTCGACATCTACCTCGATACGAGCGACCGCCGTTTCCATCGCGCCGGTTACGCGCTGCGCGTTCGGCGGAAGGGCCGATCGACGGCAGCCGGCGCCGAAGCGACGCTCAAGGAGATCAACTCGGATACAACCGCCGTGCCTGGCTTGCGGAGCCGGCGTGAGGTCTCCGAGCGGCTTCCACAGGCCGACCCGAAGCTGCTCGAGCAGAGCAACGGGCCCGTCGGCGAGCGCGTACGCGCGGTGGCGGGCACGAAGAAGGTGCGGCCGCTGTTCGAGGTCCGGACGCGCCGGCGAGTGCTCTCGATCGAGGCGGACGGGTTTCCGCCGGGCGAGGTTGCGCTCGACGAGACCGCGATCCGGTCAGGAGCGGCCGGCGCGGTGACGCGGCTTCACCGGGTCGAGATCGAGGCGCCCGAGCCGGCACTGGCGTCGCTTCGTCCATTCGTCGAGGAGATGCGCGCCGCATGCCGGCTGCAGCCAACCGGGATGACCAAGTACGAGGCGGGCGTCCTCACCGCCGGTCTCGAGACGGACCCGGACGCATTCGGTCCTACCGCGATCGAAGCAGAAGCGCCGATTGGTCGCGTCGGGCTCGCCGTGCTACGCCGCCACTTCGCCGCCTTCCTCGCAAAGGAGCCGGGCACACGGCTGGGCGACGACATCGAGGAGCTCCACGACATGCGCGTCGCAGGCCGCCGGCTGCGGGCGGCCCTGTCGCTGTTCGCGGATGTCCTCCCGCCCTCGGCAGCGCAGCTGGGGGAAGATCTCAAGTGGGTGGGCCACTCGCTTGGGCCGGTCCGCGATCTCGACGTCCAGCTCGAGCAGCTGGACGGGTGGCTCGTCGAGGTTCCCGAGGCCGACCGGGACGGGCTTGCGGCCCTACGCTCACTTCTGGAGGCTGAGCGCTCGGCCGCCCGGGAGGCGATGCTGACCGACCTGGATTCACGCCGGTACGAGTTGTTCGTCGGTCGCTTCGGCCGCATGCTGCGCTCTGCTCGCGGGCGCCGCTCGGGGCCTGCCTCGCTGCCGGCACGGGCCGTCGCCCCCGACCTGATCGACGAGCGCTTCCGGGCGTTCCGCAAGGCCGCCGAGCAGATCGGGGAGGACTCGCCCTCGGCCGACTACCACCGGGTGCGCATCCGGGGCAAGCGGTTGCGGTATGCGCTGGAGTTCCTCTCCGACCTGTACCCCGGGCGGACGCGGCCTCTCATCAAGCGCGTGACCGCGCTGCAAGACATCCTCGGCCTTCACCAGGACGCCGAGGTCGCGATCGACCGACTGCGCCGGCTCGCGGTCGAGCGAGGCGCCGAGCTTCGTCCCGAGACGATTTTCGCGATGGGCGAGATCGCCGAGCGCTACCGGCGGAGCACGGTGGAGCTGCGGGGCCGGTTTCCAAAGACATACGCGCGAGTCGTCGGCAAGGCGTGGAAGTCGTTTGCGAAGCTCATCGAGGAAGAGCGTTCTGCCACGTTCGCCCCTCCAGACTCGACCTTCCCTGCGGACGGATCAGAAACCCAATGATGGACATCTACCTCGTGCGCCACGCGATCGCGGCTCAGCGGGACCCAGTTCGCTGGGCAGACGACTCGACGAGGCCGCTGACTGCAAAGGGCGCTGCCCGCTTTCGGAGCGCGGCCCGCGGACTCGCCTTGAACGTCCCCGAGGTTCAGGTCGTCCTCGCGAGCCCGTACAAGAGGGCGTGGGACACAGCCGAGATTCTTCACAACGAGGTTGCCTGGCCAGCACCGGAGGCCTGCCCGGCCCTCGAGGCGAGCCGTCCGTCCAAGGAGGCGCTCGAAGTCCTGCGGGCATACAAGGATCGCTCTCCGGTCGCGCTGGTCGGTCACGAGCCGTATCTGTCCCGACTTGCCTCCCTCTTGCTGTGCGGGGACGAAGCCGTGCTCCAATTGGAGTTGAAGAAGGGCGCCGTCGCGTTTCTCGCCGTCTCGGGCGGACCTCGCCCGGGTGGGGCCCTCCTGCGCTGGAGCGTGAGCCCGAAGATCCTCCGCTGGCTCGACCCTGGGACCACGCGAGACTAGAAGGGCGCTCGGTTTGCCGACCGGCGCGCCGAGCAGAATCGCTCGGGTGAGAGTCGCTGTCGTCGACGTGGGCGCAAACACTCTGCGACTCCTGGTCGCCGACTCAACGTCCCATGGCCTCGAGCCGGTTCGGAGGGAGCGGCGGCGAACCAGGCTCGGTGAGGACGTCGAGCGCTTCGGTCGACTCACCGAGGAGAAAATCGAGCGTTCTTCGGAAGCGGCGCGGAAGGAGGTGCGGCGCGCCCGCAAGCTCGGGTGCTCCCGGATCGAGATCGTCGTGACCTCGCCGTGGCGGAACGCGGAGAACGGCAAGGAGCTGGTCGAGGCGCTCGCGGCGGCGACGGGCGTGAGGGTCCGTGCGCTCGAGGCAGACGAGGAGGCGGAACTCGGGTTCGCCGGCGCCGTTGCCCGGACGCCGGTCGATGCAGCGCCGATCGCGGTCTGCGACGTCGGCGGTGGCTCGACACAGCTGGCTGTCGGCACTCGAAGCGGTGCTGCCTGGTTGCGCTCGGTCGAGCTCGGCTCGCTGCGGCTCACCGAGCGCTGTCTGCGCTCCGATCCACCCACCGCCGCCGAACTGCGGCAGGCCCGCGAGCAAGCAGCGGAGGCGTTCGCGTCGTTGGCACCGCCGTTGCCGGTTGCTGCTCTCGCCACCGGCGGTACCGCGCGCGCCCTGCGTCGCTTCGGCGTCGAGAGGCTCGACGAGCAGAGCCTCGCGGCCGCGCTCGACGAGCTCAGCTCGCTCCGCAGGTCGGCCCGCGCGAAGCGCGTAGGCGCTGATCTCGAGCGCGCCCGCACGCTGCCGGCCGGCGCGATCATCCTCGCCGAGGTCCAGCGGCTTCTGCGCATCCCGCTCAGCTTCGCACGGGGAGGCGTCCGCGAGGGCGCCTGCCTCGAGCTGCTGCAAGCCGAGGAAGCGACGGGCTAGATCTAGGAGGCTGCGGGCAGCGTCGCCACGCAGGCGAGCGTTCCATGGTGGGGCTCGACGACCGTCGTCGACCCCTTCGGCAGCTGCTTGCCGAACAGTTCCTCGAGTACGTCGCCGTGAACGCAGAGGACGGCCGCTCCCGAGGCCGGGATCAACCCGAGGAGCGCGTCGACCCCTGCGCCCTCCGCCAGCTCGTCACGGGGCTCGACCGCGAGTGAGCGTGCGGAAGCCAACGGCCGGAGCGTTTCGACGCAGCGCTGAGCTGGGCTCGAGAACACCTCCTCGAGGTTGTGCCCTGCCAACACCTGGATCAGCTTTCGCGCTTGCTTGCGGCCGTGCGAGTCAAGGGGGCGGGCGCGGTCTTCGCCCCTCCACTCCTTGCGCTTGCCCGCCGTGGCGTGCCGAACTAGCAGCACCGGCCTCGAGCCGTCGTAGCCAAAGGCGCGCAGTACCGGACGGTCACGGTCGTAGCTGACCGCCCTCTGCGCTTCGGCGGCTGCCAGCCAACGCAGCTCGTCGACCTCATCGTGCGGAGCGAACTCGCCGGCGAGCGGTCGCATCGCCCAATACCGCACGCTCTTGGAACGGCCTCGGCCGTCCCGGTAGGAGGTCGTCGGTAGCTCGAACAGAAGCTCGCAACGTAGGCCCGTCTCTTCCTCGACTTCCCGTCGCGCGCAATCCTCGTCGTCCTCGCCGGGGAGGGCCTTGCCCTTCGGGAGCGTCCAATCGTCGTAGCGGGGCCGATGAACGAGCAGGGTCTGGACGCGGTCGTCGCCGGTGCGACGCGAGACGACTCCGCCCGCGGCGCGGACCTCGGCCGCCATCGGCAGAGAGTCTTCCCGCGTCTTTCTAGCCCGAGCCAAGCGGCACGATCGTACTCAAGACGCCAAGACGCCTGAGAGCTCGGGAAACCGTGGGCTCACGCTTTCCCGAGGCGTCGATCTTCGAGCAGGCGTTCAGCACCGCCGACCCCACGATCAGCCGTCCGACGAGCACCAGCGAAAACAGGAGCGCGGTTGCGATTCCGAGCGCGCCGTACGTGTCGGCGTGATCCGCGACCAGGCGGGTCGTCACGTAGATGTTGAACACGTTGATCAACAGCAGTCCCGCACCGAACAGGAGGGCACCGGGCACGAGCGCTCGCCAGCGAACTTCGCGATGAGGAAGCTGCATGGAGACGACGAGCCACGCGCCGCCGATAACCGTCAGGTAGATAAGCAGCGCCGCAAGCCCACCCAGCTGGTCCTGCCGACGCGTCCAACTGACCGCCTCGACGACGACGAGATGGGCTAGCAGCGCACCGATGAACAGAGCGACTCCATTGGCGGAGATGCGGGCGCCGCGCCTCGACCCGTGCCAAGCGATGGCGTGCGCGATCGCGATCGAGCGGTAGAGCTTGACCACGGCGTAGAGAACCGTGGGCACCATCACGAGGAAGAGGATCAAGCGGCTACTGCTCGAGGCCGCCGAAGCAACCTGGGAGGCGACCAGCCCGGTCAGCCCGGCCTCCTTGGCCACTTCGGACGGGCTCTTGTCGACCGTCGCCGCATACAACCCGAGACCGGAGACGGACATGAGTGCGGCCGGGACGAGTACGACGAACAGCCTGTAGGCGAGCGCGCCGGCGAGCAGCCCGCCTCCGATCGTCGAGTCCCGCTCGACGAGGATGAACCCCAGGTCAACCGAGGTGTGGCGTGCGCGGGAAGCTTCGACGCGTGTGCGAAGCACGCGCGCTCGTTCCGCCCAGCGCGCGAGCCGGCCCGCGACCGTCGGCTCGGCCTCGATCTCGAGCGGCGTGGGCTCGAGCGGATCGGGGATGTCCTGGTCGGCCATCTGGATCAGACCGAGAGCTCGATCTCGGCGGGCAGCTCGGCGGGCTCGAGCTCGGCCGCGAGCTCGTCCCGGACTCTCGCATCGAAGTAGACCTAGATCGTGGTGATCGCGACGAAGGGCATCGTCACGGCGTAGACGACGCCCGCGATGACATTGACGAGCCAGAACGGCGTGTCGGTCACGAGGATCAGCAGCACTCCCAGGAGCGGGCCGGCGACGAGTGCGAGGGCTCCTCCGAGGACGATCAGCGACGCGACCTTCAGCCATCTTCCCCGGACGAGGCGACGACTCCGGCGCAACGCGGTGGCTGCGGGGATCTCTTCGAGCTCGATGGCGGGAACGATCAAGGACCAACGGCCTGCCAGCCAGATCGCAATCGGAATCAGGAAGACCGAGCTCGCCAGCAACGAGACGACGACGGCGGCGATCAGGAGCGCTCCGAACCGCGGCGCCACACTGTCGAAGGCCAACCGATAGGCCTGTAGAGGCCCCATCGGCCGGCCCTCGTCGATCTCCACGAGGGCGCGCGCGGTTGCCGCCTGGACGAGCCCGAGGCCGAGCAGCGTCAGCGCCGTTCCGATGGCAAGCACGAAGAAGGCGATGAGCCCGCTGTTCTCGCCGCCTGTCTGGACACCGAGAACGTTGGTCGCCCCGAGCACGAGCGCGCCCGGCCAGCACCAGGGTGAACTCGAGCGGACGATCAACGAGCCGTACCAAGGCTCTCGACCCGCCCGCGACCCCGCGACAGAAAAAGCCGGTTGCCTCCGGTCCGAACGCGCTCCCCCCGGGAACGGTGTAGCTGCGCGTGCGCCAGCCCTCGGACCAGCTGATCGGCTGCGTCCACTGGGTCTTGAGGGGTGGGCCCCGTCGGGCCGTTGAAGAACGCCGGCTGGAGCTCTCCCCAGCGGCCCTCGAAGGCGATCCAAGGAAAGTCCGTTCGTGCCCACGATCCCGAGCGATCAGGCCCAGGCACGACCGGGTGAACATCGAAGGTGGGCCCGCGTGTGTCGTCGCAGCCGACGCCTTGCTCGGCCGAGCTGCCGAGAAACAGAGCCTCGCCTTAGAAGTTCGCGTGCGATCCGGCCGCCGGATGCACGACTGGATGTGTGCCGCCGAGGCGCTCGAGCTTGTCGTCTCCCCACATCGCCCGCTCCGCCCCTTCGTGCTGGCTGTAGCCGACCTCGACGGGTGAGCGCTGCAGCGCCTCCGCCGGCGTCGAGGCGTCGAAGACGAGCTGGATCATCTCCCAGTCGCCTTCGTGCAGGTTGTTCCAGTCGTTGAAGACGTAGTAGAGCCAGTACTGCAGTGCGATCTTGCCCGGGTGCTCGGGATCGCTCGGGACGTGCGCGTACACGGCCGGCGTCTGTCCTGCCGTAAGCCGGCGTTCCCACCGCAGGTAATCGCAGCGCGGATCGAGCGCGTTCCCCGGGAAATCGAGGTGGTACTCGAACAGGCCCTCCGAGAGATCCCTTGCCGTCGGACCGATCTTGACCAGGTCGCCGCTGCCCCAAGGCCCTCGCAGCGCAACCGTGGGCTCGTCGAAGAGCAGGTCGACGTTGATCGGGCTGTACGGATTGCCCGGCTCGCACCCGTTGTGAGCGACGAGCCGTACGACCGGGGCGTAGCGCTCGGCAAGCGCCGTCTCGTCGGCGTGGGAGGCGGACGCGAGGGCTGGAACGACGAGGGCGACGACGGCGAAGAGCGTCAGGGGCGCCAGGCGAAGCCGGCGGACCGGCGGCATGCCGGCCAGCCCTCTCAGAGCCAGTCGCCGGAGGTTTCGTACAACCCGGCGGTCATCATCACAGCAAGCGTATAACGGCAGATGGGCCCGTCGAGAGCGGCTAGAAAGAGCCGGAGACGATCGTCGCGCCGCCGGTGGTTCGCACCTTCACCTTCGTTTCGCGTCGGCGTTCTGGAAGAAGGCGGCCATCGCCCCGGCCGAGCCTGCGACGACGATTACCGCCCACAGCTCAAGCACGACGTCGAGCACCCGCCCGGCGGGGGTCAGCGGGTTCCGGAGCTGCGAGGAGACCGTCAGCAGCTGCACGGTCGTGAAGAAGAGAGCGTCCCCGAAGGACGTGATCTCGGTCCCCGCGGCGTGCCGCTCTGTGAAATAGATCGCGACCGACCCAAGGGCATCGACGACGAGCGTCAGGAGCCCGACCACTGCCAGCCGGGCGAGCAGGCGGTGGTGATGCCCTTCCCACGAGAAAAGCTCGTCGATCTCCCTGCGCAATGCGCCCACGGGCGGACTGTCTCAACCGCCGCGGACGGCGCTGGGGAGGGCCGCAACGCTGCGGCCCTCCCCTCGCGTCCGTTCTACTTGCGTGCGAAGTCGATGAACTGCAGGAACAGGCCGGGCGTGAACGGGGACGGGTCGCGCATGTCCGTCCAGACCGTGTTCGCATGGCCGTCCTTGCCGTAGGCGACCGAGATGTAGTCGCCGTGGAAGGTCGCGCAGAACTCGCACGTCGGGATGCCGGCCTGGAAGAACTCCGACAGCGTCGGGTTCGAGGGCGCGGTGTTCAGCACCGTCTTGGCCAGCGACCCGGGCGTTCCTTCGGCGATCGCCGTGTTGTACGTCGGGCCGTTGGAGGCACCGCGGTCGTGGTAGATGACGCCGATCGTCCCGGTCAGCGGGTTGACGTCGACCCACGGGAACCACTGGTCGCCCCCGCCTGCATCGACGACCACGGGCGTCGTCCACGTGTTGCCGCCGTCCGAGGAGCTCGTCACGAACGTGTCGATGTTCGTGATGGGGCTCGGGCTGTCGTGGACGCCGTTGCGGTTGTCGGAGAAGACCAGGTACAGCTTCCCGTCGCTGCCGACGACGATGTTGCCGGCCGAGTTGACGCGGACCTGGTAGCCGGTCAGCGTCTGGCGGTCGTTGGCGTTGATCGGGTAGTCATTCGAGCCGTCCTCGAGCCCTGCGACGAACCGTGGGCTCGACCAGGTCGCGCCCCCGTCGGTGGACTTGACGACCAGGTACTGGTCGTCGTTGACCTCACCGGGCTCCCAGAGGGCCGTGTTCTGGCTGTTCTCGAAGGCGACGTAGACCGAGCCGTCGGGCGCGACAGCTGGGACCGAGAACTGGTCCTCGTCGCACACGCCGGCCGGGCCGTCCTCTTGGAAGGTGCAGATCGCCGGGTTCGAGCCCGAGATCGCCTTGGCATTCGACCAGTGGCTGCCGCCGTCGTCGCTATGGGACTCCCAAATCGCGGACGACGCGTACTCGCCGTTGTGGGAGACGAAGGCGCTCCAGGTCACGTATGTACGGCCGTAGAACGGCGAGCCCGGGTTGTTGTCGGTGGTGGTCCACTCCTTGTCGTTGAAGATCTGAGTGGCGTCGAGGTCGCAGCCGTTGCCGCTGTAGACGAGGACCGGCTTCTGCCAGGTGAGACCGCCGTCGTGCGAGGGCGACACCACCACATCGCCGTCGCAGGCTTCCCCGTCGGGCCTGAACTTGTAGTTCAGCGACGAGTGCAGGGCCACGTCGTGCTTGACGTCGATCGCCGTCACCGGATCGCTGCCTGTTCGCCTCGGATCCTCGACCGACATGTTGCCGGTCGACCACGTCAGGCCGCCGTCGAAGGTCGTGTAGTACTGGTCGCAGCACGAGCCGTAGTCGTTCGAGCTCGCGATCATGTGCTGCGCATTGGCGGCGTCGACCACGATTTGCGGCTCGTTGTTCGGAAACGGGTCGTCGCAGTCGAGTTGCGTGTTCAAACCACCGGATGCCGCGGTGCATTCGAAGGACCAGCCGTGCTTGACGTGCTTCAGCGCGGCGAAGGGCGCTATCGAGCGCTTCTCGCCTTCGCCTTCGCCGCCTGGCGGCTCCGCCCGTACGCTCGTGGTGAGGAACAGGCCGATGCCCGCCGCCACCAGCAGGAGCAGGCTCAAACGGACTTTCGTCATTTCTCTCCCCTTCCGTGTGCCCAGCCTCGAGGGTGAACGTACTAGAGCACGGCCCGCGCGTGCATTGGGACCCGCCGCGGGGCCCCGCTATCGTGCTTCCCATGAGGGGCCTGCTCGATTCACCGCGGCGCCGGAAGCGCGTCCTGATCGCCGGCGTGGTGGCCGGCGCGGCGCTTCTGGCCACCGGCCTGGGGCTCCACTTCACGAATACCGCCGAGCCGCAGAAGGAGACCTTCGAGCGAGGACGGGTGCGCGTCACGCACGAGCAGGTGCCGAAGCGGCTCTTGCCGGCAGATCGCCAAGCGATCCTTGCGGTCGTCCACCGCTTCGTCCGCACCGCGGTCGCGGGGAAGGATCTCGCCGCCGCCTACGACCTGTCGACCGCGACCCTCAAAGGAGGGGTCACCCGGGCGCAGTGGGCCCGAGGCGAGAACCCGATCTACCACTACCCGGTGTTCAAGCATGGCGTCCGGATCGCCGCGTCCTACGAGAACGACGTGATGGTGCAGCTCTACCTGCGCGCTCGAAGCCGCAAGGTCGAACCGTTGGGCGTGGACGTCGAGCTGAAGGCAGTCGGCGCGGGGCCGGCGCGGCGCTGGCTCGTCGACTACTTCCAGCCACGCGCGACGCTCGTCACGGCCGGCGACCGGCCGGCGTCGGGCCCGGAGCCGAAGGATCCCGGGATCGGGCCGCACCTGACCGAGCGTTGGCTGCTCGTGCCCCTCGGGATGTTCTCCCTGATCGTGCTCCTTCCAATCGGGCTCGCCCTGAAGCATTGGACGGCGGCGCGTGCGGCGGAGCGCCAGTACGGCCGCGGCCGGGAGTTGCCGCCGCTGCCGCCGCGTCCAGACCGCGAGAACTGAGCCGTTTCGAGCGGCCTGCCGGGGTAGGATCCGGGCTCCATGGCGGACTCTTCCTGGCGCAACCTCTCAGAGATGGAGCTGCATTTCGCGCGCTCGCGCAGGCGGGCGAAGGCGCGCCGCAAGGAGCCGCCGAAGCGGCCCCCGATCGCCTGGCGCAGCGTGCGTGCCGGGCTCCTGTCGCTCCTTTTGCTCACGGTTGTCGCCGAGTCCACCCGGCTCGAGAGCTCGAACGCAAAACCGCCCGCTGCCCGGGCGTCTGCGCCCGCGCTCGACCCCGCCTGCCCGGTGCCGGCGCCGTTCAGGTCGGCTTTCGCGGAAGCTGCCGCGAAGACCGGCGTGCCGCTCTCGCTCCTCGTCGCCACCGCCTACGAGGAATCGCACATGAACCCGAGCGCGCAGTCGCACGCGGGCGCGCGCGGGCTGCTGCAGCTGATGCCAGCCACTGCGCGCGAGCTCCGGCTCGACGGCGACGACCCGGCGACGAACGTCCTGGCCGGCGCGCGGTACCTGCGGCAACTGCTCGCCCGCTTCGGCTCCGTCGAGCTCGCCCTCGCCGCCTACAACGCGGGACCGACGGCCGTGGCCCGCGCCGGAGCAGCTCCCACGGTCGGCACCCTGCGCTACGTGAAGAACGTCCAGGCCCGCGCGGGGCAGCTGCTCAGCTGTTAGGCCGGGCGCCGCGGCGCTCGGGGCGCAGATCCCGCTCGATCGAGGCCCCGCGCTCACCGGCCGGCAGGACGTCCTGTACCGCCGCCGCGATCTCGCGAAGCCGCTCCAGCGCGTCCCGCTTACGCTGCTCGAGCATCCGTACCTCGCCGCGCAGCGCATCCTCACGGCGGCGCAGGTCGGCCTCGGCCTGCTTCATCATCTGCTCGGCGGCCTCGCGCATCGTCGCCGACTGCTTCTCCCCCTCGGCGACGATCGCGCGTCCCTCCTTCTCGGCCTGGCGGCGGTGCTGCGTGGCGTAGGCCTCGACGGCGAGCCGCATGTCCCGCGCGTACTCGTCGGCCTCTTCCCGCAGCTTCCGCGCATCGGATGTGAGGTTCGCCTTCAGTCGTTCGCCCCCGGCCCGCGCTTCACGCTCGAGATCGGCTGCGAGCTTCCGCGCGTCGTCCCGGATCTCCCCGGCAGCGTGTTCGGCCGCTTCGAGGATCCCGGTGACGCGATCACCGAGCGCCGCGTAGCCCTGAGGCTCGGCCGGCTCGGCCAGCTCGGCCGGGAGGTCGTTCGCGCGTCCTTTCTCTTCTTGCACTCGCTGCTCCTTCGCGTAGGGCGAGTCGGCAAGCTAAACGATCGCGCCTGGCCCGGCAAGGACGGGGCCCGAGTGTGCCGCCGTTCGTTTCGCAGTAGTACGCCGAGGTGAAGGTCGGCGAGCAGCGCGTCCGGCGCGATCCATGGATGGAGCGCTTGTCGTTCAGTCCGGCGTGTTTTCTAGGGTTGAAGTGTGCACATGAGCTTCCTTCAACGCGGGATCGCCGAGTTCATTGGGACCTTCACGCTCATCTTCGTCGGGGCGGGCTCGATCATCGCAACGCACGGAGACAACCTGACTGCGATCGCGCTCGCGCATGGCCTCGCGATCGGGGTAATGGCCTCTGCCGTCGGACACATCTCCGGCGGGCACTTCAACCCGGCCGTCACCCTCGGCTTTCTCGTCGCGCGGCGGATGGAGGCGCGGCTCGCAGCCGCGTACTGGTTCGCGCAGCTGACGGGGGCCGTGCTCGCCGCATTCCTCCTGACCGCAGTGCTACCGCAGCCCCAAGTCGACGCCGTCGATCTCGGCGTTCCGCTGCTCGGGCCCGGAATCAGCTCGGGGGCGGGGATCGTGATCGAGGGAGTTCTGACCTTCTTCCTGGTCTGGGTGATCTTTGCGACCGCTGCCGACCCGCGTGGCGCCTTCGCTTCGATCGCCGGGCTCGCGATCGGCTTTACGATCACCCTCGACATCTTCATCGGCGGCCCCTTCACCGGCGCAGCGATGAACCCGGCGCGGGCGCTCGGGCCGGAGCTCGTGCAGAACGTCTGGAGTGACTGGTGGGTCTATTGCATCGGCCCCCCGCTTGGCGCCGTGGCGGCCGCCCTGCTGTACGAGTTCCTCTACCTTCGGCCGCTCGCACCCGAGCCGGTTGGGCCTCAGGAGACCGGGCTGGAAGAGCCGGGGCCGGGACAGGCGGCCACGAGCTAGAACGGCCTCGAGCCGTGGTAGGTTGCCGCGGTGCTGCTGCTCGGCCTCTCCACCGGCAACAAGGTCGGGCTCGCCCTCGCGGCGGCCGTCTTCGCCGGTTTCTCGCTGATCGCGTCGATGGTCGTGCCGCGCTGGCGGCCTCAGTTTCCCGGTCGTGGCCTGCCGGTCTTCCTGGTCGTCTGCGTGCTGCTGTTCTTCGGCATGGTCGCGGCGGTCGAGCGCTTCGGCAAGGAATCGGCGGAGGCGGAGGCGGCAGGCCAGGCGGTGCAGGTGGTCGAGGTGGACTACAAGATCCGGCTACCCAAGACGACGCTCAAGGCCGGCCCCTACAACTTCGAGGTGCGCAACGAGGGCAAGGTCCTGCACAACCTCACCATCGAAGGGCCAGGCGGAAGGGCGAGGACGTCGGACATCAGCCCCGGCGGCGGCGAGACGCTGACCGTCGAGCTGAAGCCCGGCTCGTACGACTTCTACTGCTCGATCCCCGGCCACAAGCAGCTCGGGATGGAGCAGAAGGTGACCGTGAGCTGAGAGAGGTGCCCAGGCCGAGGGCGACAGGATCCTCGGCTATTCTGTGCCCGCCCGGAGAAGTGGCCGAGTGGCTGAAGGCGGCGCCCTGCTAAGGCGTTAGGTGGGGAGAATCCCTGCCTCGAGGGTTCGAATCCCTCCTTCTCCGTCCTGGCCGCGGCGCCTGCTGCCGGCGGAGCCGGCCTCCGGCGCCGCTCGCGCCGCAGCGCCGCCTCCAGCCGAGGGGCCGTGCGTTCAGCACTGTCGCCTCGGCCTACGGCGACGCAGCGCCACGCCAGGAAGGAGAAGGAGGGGCGGTAACCTGTCTCGTCGCAACCCTGGAGGGGTGGCAGAGCGGTCGAATGCGGCGGTCTCGAAAACCGTTTCGGGCCGTTAGGTCCGACGAGGGTTCAAATCCCTCCCCCTCCGCTCACCAAAGCGGGTCTCCAATCGGAGCCCGCTTTCGTGGCGCGATGTGCGGTCTCGAAGACCTCTCAGTCTGTGAGCGTGCACGGACGCCCGCAGAGGTCCATTGCCTTCACGCATCAACGGCGCACAACCGGCGCACGAACCCGAACAGAAAGGAAGCGCCAAGAGGCGGTGTAAGCGTTGTCCAGAGGTCAACAGAGGCGATCGGCCAGGGAGTCTCTTGTCCTAAAGGGGCTCGGGCGTCTGGTGCGGGGTCGGATTTGGTCGTAGGTCGGGTCCCAGAAGAACGAGCGTTGATGTGATGCCGCAGCCGCCTGCGAGCGCGATGGCGGTGGCTGGCCCGACGGCTTGGGCGATGGCGCCGGCGAGGGTGAAACCGACGCCTTGCAGGGTCATCAGTCCGGCGGAGTTGAGCGTCATCGTGCGGGCAAAGAGCTGGGGCGGTGCCGCATCGCGTACGCGGCCGTCGAGGCCGAGGGCGTAGAGGCCGCAAGCGCCCGACGCCACTAGGAGGGCCAGCGCGATGGGGACTGGCGGGTTGAGGACGAATGCGAGATAGGGCAGGAAGCTGACGGCTGCCGCGGGTGCGACGAGGCCCCGCTGCTGGCGCAGGGTGAGGAATCGCACCCCGGCGACGTCGCCGGCGATGAGCCCTACGGGGAGGGCGATCAGCCACCACCCGACCTGCGTGCTGGGACCGTGGTGGTCGGCGACGTATGGAGCGGCGAGGGCCTCGGGTGCGACGGCGAACATCGGAGCGAGCCAGCCGACCAGGAGCAGGCGCCGCAACTCGGCGTGGGCGAGGACGCTGCGGGCGCCGTGCAGCGAGTCCCGCAGCAACGTCGCTTGGCTTCGCTCGCCAGCGTTCGGATAGTCGGCGACGACGAAACGCACGGCCGCGGCAGCGAATGCGAAGGAGGCTGCGTTCACGAGCAGGGCGCCGCTCGTCGTGAGCAGGAGGAGCAGCACTCCACCCGCGGCGTTGCCGCCGATCTGCGCGAACTGGACGGCGATTCGCTGGAGCGACCTGGCCGGAACGTAGGCGGCCTCCGACACGCTCGCGCGCACGAGGGCGGCCCGTGCGCCACTCGAGATGGAGGAGAGCGTGCCGATCAAAAGCAGAAGCGCGAACAGGATCGGCACCGGGGCCGCCGGCCAAGCCATGGCCGCTGCGAGCAGCGCCGAGATGGTGTCGCAGCCGGTGACGAGCCGCCGGGGCCGAACCCGGTCGACGATGCTCGAGAGGAGGCCGCCCCCGAGCAGGTAGGGGAGGAATCCAAGCGCGAAGGTCAGTGACGCGAGGAGCGGCGACTCGGTCCGCCGGTAGACGAGGATCGTCAGCGCGACGGCCGCGACGCTCGTGCCGCCGACCGAGACGAGCTGCCCGGCAAGAATCGCCCGGAACTCGCGGGAGGCGAAGGCGGCGCCGTAGCCGACCCGCGCGGTGTGCCTGCCGCTCATGCCCAACAGGCTCGGCGCGCCAACCTCTGTGGCGCAAGTGATTCGCGTCTGCGCGTATCTTTCACGAGCGATGACGCTGTATGCGCTGCGCGCTCCTGACGATCTGCTGGCGGTGCGTTTCGCCTGCTCCCCCGTCTGGGAGACGCAAGCGGCGGTCCGAACATTCGTCGTCGGCCGCGGACGCTCCCCTCACCAGCCGTGGCAACGGCTCGTCGCCACGCGTGTAGCACGGCTCGACCTGTCGCCCTTGCTCGCCGTCCAGCCGATCCGCGGCGTCGTTCCGGACTTCTTGACGCCGCCGCCGCGGACCGCCCGCCCGCGGCTGCGCGACCAGCTCGCCGAGATCCGCGCAACCCCGCCGGCACAGGTCGCGCGCGAGCTCGAGCTCTGCCGCGAGACGGTGGAGGACAAGCGCTATCGCCGCCTGCTCGACGCCTTCCTGGCCGATCCCGCCCGGGCACGAGACCTACTGGCTGCCCGAATCCACGAGACTTGGCTCGAGCTCGTCGCGCCGTACTGGATGCGCATCAGGACGCTGCTCGACCGCGACATCGAGCAGCGCTCCCGCACGCTCGCCCGGCACGGCCTTCGTCGCGTCCTCGACGAGCTCCACCCTCGGATCCGCTGGACGAAGCGCGGCCTCTCGTGCGCCGACCGCAGCGGCCGCACTGTCGAGGTCGACGAGCGCGGGCTCGTTCTGATGCCGAGCGCCTACATGTGGCCGAAGGTTGCCGCGATCGTCGACGAGCCGTGGCTGCCGACGATCGTTTACCCCGCCCGGGGCGTCGGCGAGCTCTGGCGCGCGCCGAGCGCGCCGCCCGATGCACTCGCACGGCTACTCGGCCGAACCCGCGCGCTCGTTCTCGCCAGCCTCGACCAGCCCCTCTCCACCACGGCACTCGCCACAATCCTCGAGCTCAGTCCCGCCGGCGTGTCACGCCACCTGCTCGCCCTCCGCGGCGCTGGGATCGTCTCCAGCACTCGGCAGAGCCACGAAGTGCGTTACCGACGAACCGAACTGGGATCGGCCCTACTCCACCGTCGGCGCGCCACGTGATCGAGCGGCGAGCCGAACGCCTAGACGCTTCCCACGACCCGGCCCCCTGGCTAGCGATATGACTCGTGAGCGCCGACGCGGTCTGGGACAGCCCGCTCAGTCGGCGCCTCTTGCTGCGCTTGGATCTCTTCCCGCGTGAGCGGAGCGGTGGCCCACAAGTCCGGCTTCTCAAGAAGTTCGGATACTTCCCGACCGATGTGGCCCAGGATCGCGGCCAGCACGAACGAGACCGCAACCGAGAGCATCAGAAATGCGGCAGTAGCCACGATTGCCCACGACCAGGCGCTCATGGCGATTTACCGTTGGATAGACGATTCATTGGCCCTCCTTCGATGCGGTGGGCCGCAGGCGGCGAGCGTTGCGTTCCCTCTCATCATCGTCTGACTTGCTCGTTTGTAAAGAGCAAAGCGCGAACTCCGTCGAGCAGTC